>OLNU01000209.1_pt1 | contig 61013 bp, 50 predicted proteins | sample 1672241 | NCBI WGS metagenome assembly OLNU01 (sample SAMEA3136663, study PRJEB25190) | human gut metagenome | biome: human gut; feature: human-associated habitat; material: faeces | place: Austria | collected 2013 | reverse complement strand
AGATGGATTTCGGCGACTTCGAGGGGAAAGCCTACGGCGAGCTGAAGGACGACCCGGCCTACCGCGCGTGGCTGGCTTCCGGCGGGGAGGCCGCCTGCCCGAACGGGGAGGGCAAAGCGGCGTTCTGCGCGCGGGTCTGCCGCGCGTTTGAGCGGCTGGTCGATGAGGCGCTGGCGCGCGGGGCGGAGCGGCTGGTCATCGTCGCGCACGGCGGCACACAGATGGCCGCGCTCAGCCGCTTTGCCGAGCCGCATCGGGATTATTACGACTGGAACGCGCCGCTTGCGGGCGGCTTCGTGCTGGATGCGGCGCAGTGGCCGGAGCGGCGGGTGCTGCGCGTGGTGAAAACGGTCTGTTATATGGAGGAAAAGGCATGAACATCCTGTATGCGATGCTCGGCGGCTTCGCGCTCGATTGGATTTTTGGCGACCCGGCTTGGCTGACGCATCCCGTGGTCATCATGGGCAGGGCAATCGCCGCGCTGGAAAGCGGCCTGAGAAAGCGCTTGCCCCAAACGCCGCGCGGCGAGCGGCTGGCCGGGCTGACGATGGCGATTGTGCTGCCGGTGGGCACGCTGCTGCTGACCGGCGGCGTCTGCCGGGCGCTTGCGGCGGTTCACCCGGCGCTGGGCTTTGCCGCGGAACTGCTGTGGTGCGCGCAGGCGCTGGCTGCGACGGGGCTGGCGCAGGAGAGCACGAACGTCTATCGCCAGCTCCAAAAGGACGACCTGCCCGCGGCGCGGCAGGCGGTCGGCCGCATCGTCGGGCGGGACACGGAGGCGCTGACGCGCGAGGGCGTGATCCGGGCGGCGGTGGAAACGGTTGCCGAAAACGCGAGCGACGGCGTGATTGCGCCGCTGTTTTACATGATGCTCGGCGGCGCGCCGCTGGCGCTGACCTACAAGGCCGTCAACACGATGGACAGCATGGTGGGCTATAAAAACGAGCGATATCTGCATTTCGGGCGCGCGGCGGCCAAGCTGGACGACGCGGCGAATTATCTGCCCAGCCGAATCGCGGCGCTCCTGTGGGTGGCCGCGGCGGCGCTGACGGGAAACGACGCGAAGGGCGCGTGGCGAATCTGGCGGCGCGACCGGCGCAACCACGCCAGCCCGAACAGCGCGCAGACGGAGAGCGCCTGCGCCGGGGCGCTGGGCGTTCAGTTGGCCGGACCGGCGACGTACTTCGGCCAATATTACGACAAGCCGACCATCGGCGACGCGGCGCGGCCGATTGAGCCGGAGGACATCCTGCGGGCGAACCGGATGATGCGCGCGGCCGGTGTGCTGGGGCTGATGGCGGCGGCGGGAATCAGATGGGTTTTGAGGTGAAAAAGCGATGAAGCTGGTGCATGGCGGCGATACCGTCGGCTATCGGGAGAAATACGGGCGGGACGCGCTGGATTTTTCGGCCAACGTCAGCCCGCTGGGGACGCCGGAGGCGGTGGCGCGGGCCATCGGCGCGGCGGCATATCGGGCGGATCGATATCCCGACCCGCTCTGCCGCGAGCTTTGCGCGGCGCTCGGCGAGGCGGAGGGCGTTCCGAAGGATTGGATTCTCTGCGGAAACGGCGCGGCGGATTTGATTTTCCGGCTTGCGCTGGCCAAACGGCCAAAGCACGCGCTGGTTCTCGCGCCGACGTTCGCGGAATACGAGGCGGCGCTGGAAACAGTCGGCTGCGACGTTCGCCGTTACGCGCTGGACGAGGCGAACGATTTTGCGATGACCGAGGATGTTTTGGGCGCGATTCAACCGCCGGTCGAGATCGTGTTCCTCTGCCAGCCGAACAACCCGACGGGGCAGGCGGCGGACAGGGCGCTGATGCGGCGGATTTTGGCGAAATGCGAGGCGGTCGGCGCGCTGCTGGCGGTGGACGAGTGCTTTTTGGATTTTCTGCCGGACGGCGAAGCGCTGACGATGAAGCCGGAGCTGGCGGCGCACGGCGGCCTGTTCATCCTCAAGGCGTTCACCAAGCTCTACGGCATGGCGGGCGTTCGGCTGGGTTACGGCTTCTGCGCGGACGCAACGCTGCTCGAGCGGATGCGGCGCGCGGGTCAGCCGTGGGCGGTTTCTTCTCTGGCGCAGGCGGCGGGGCTGGCGGCGCTGACACAGCGGGACTACGTTCGGCAGGTGTGCGCGCTGATCGAAACAGAAAGGCCGCATCTGCTGGCGGGGCTTCGGGCGCTGGGGCTGCGCGTGATCGAGGGGCGGGCAAACTACCTGCTCTTTCGCGCGGGTGAGACGCTGGGCGAGCGGCTGGAGGCGCGCGGCGCGCTCATCCGGCGCTGCGGCAACTATCCGGGGCTGGACGACACATGGTACAGGACGGCGGTGCGCACGAGGCGCGAAAACGACGCGCTTTTGGCCGCGCTGCGGGAGGTGCTGGCATGAGCAGGGCAAAACGCATCATGGTGCAGGGGACGATGAGCGGCGCGGGGAAGAGCCTGCTCTGCGCGGCGCTTTGCCGCATCTTCGCGCAGGACGGCTATCGCGTCGCGCCGTTCAAAAGCCAGAACATGGCGCTCAACAGCTTCGTCACCCGCGACGGGCTGGAAATGGGGCGCGCGCAGGTGGTGCAGGCGCAGGCCGCGGGCGTTGAGCCGGACGTGCGCATGAACCCGATTCTGCTCAAGCCGAGCAGCGACACGGGCAGTCAGGTGATCGTGGGCGGCGAGGTGCGCGGGCAGATGAGCGCGGCGGCGTATTTCAAGATGAAGCGGCAGCTTATTCCCGAAATCCTCGCGGCGTTTGACAGCCTGAGCGAGGAGGCGGATATCGTCGTCATCGAGGGCGCGGGCAGTCCGGCGGAAATCAACCTCAAGGCGGACGACATCGTGAACATGGGGCTGGCCAAGCTGGTGGACGCGCCGGTGCTGCTGGCCGGGGACATCGACCGGGGCGGCGTGTTCGCCCAGCTTTACGGCACGGTTGCGCTGCTCGAGCCGGAGGAGCGCGCGCGCATCGCGGGGCTGGTAATCAACAAGTTTCGCGGCGATGTGGATATCCTGCGCCCCGGTCTGGCGATGCTGGAGGAAAAGACGGGGCTGCCGGTGCTGGGCGTTGTGCCGTATCTGCATGTGGAAATCGAGGATGAGGATTCCCTCTCCGAGCGGCTGAACGCCAGGGATGCGGTCAAGCCGCTGGATGTGGCCGTCATCCGCCTGCCGCACATCAGCAATTTCACGGATTTCATCCCGCTGGAGCAGCACGAGCTGCTGGGCGTTCGCTATGTGCAGCGCGCGCGGGAGCTGGGCGCGCCCGATCTGGTGATTCTGCCGGGCACGAAGAACACGATGGAGGATTTGCTTTGGCTGCGGCAGAGCGGTCTGGAAGCGGCGGTGCGCAAACTGGCGCAGGCGCAAACGCCGGTGCTCGGGGTCTGCGGCGGGTATCAGATGCTCGGGCAGACGCTCGACGACCCGGCGGGCACGGAGAGCGGAAAGCCCCTGTCGCTTGCGGGGCTGGGGCTTCTGCCGACGCGGACGACGTTTGACGCGCAGAAGCGGCGCACGCAGGTGCGCGCCGTCGCGCTGGGTGCGCCGTTTGCGGGAGCGCGGATGACAGGGTACGAAATCCACAACGGGCGGACGACGGTGAACGGGGAGCCGTTTTGCCGTCTGGCGGACGGAACGCTGGAGGGCTGCGTCTGCAAAAATGTGTTCGGCACGTATCTGCACGGCCTGTTTGACAGCGGCGAGCTGACGCAGGCGCTGGTGAAGCTGTTGTGCGCGCGCAAGGGGATTTCGCCCAGGGAGACGCGCCCGGCGTCGATGGCGGAATACCGGCAGGCACAGTTTGACCTGCTGGCCGACGGCGTGCGCAAGGCGCTGGATATGGGCGCGGTGTATCGCGCGATGGGGATGAAAGCGCCTTAAATCTCCAGCGCGTACCCCTGCCCGCGATAGGTGAGGATTTTCGCCTGCGCCTCGATTTGAGCCAGATCATTTTCGGATAAGGAGGGAATTCATTATGAAGAAGCCGGTTTTCATTCTCATGCTTGCGCTCGTGCTTTTAACCGTTTCCAGCGCATTTGCTTCTGAAATAGTACCTCTACAGTTCAGCTATTCGCCGATTGATTTTCCCAATATTTTTCTTTTGCCCAACGGTTACTACCAAGCAGTTTATTTTACGCCGAATTCATCAGAATTCTGGTTAGAACAGGGACACACGGATGTTTCCAACTGTATCGTTGAGGTTTTTGATGCGTTTGGGCAGAGCGTATGGAATTTTCCCGTGCTCCAAGTAGATATCCTTCAAGAGGATGCGGACGCTTTTTTCTATCAAAACGAAGTTCGTTCTGATCGGATCGTTTTTGAATACTATTGGGATCACGTTTTCGAACGGTATGTTTCTAAGAGCTGGAGTTTTGGCGGAGAGCGATGCTTCACGTCATTCGACTCAATTCTTCAGCCGGAGGAAGCCTTTCGCTATATAGACTCCCAATATCCGTACACGCTTGAAATGTGGCCTTTCGGCGAAGGCCACAATGTACCGGCCAAGTTGACCTATGTGCCGGACGGTTCCTTCATCGAGCTTCCTTTTGCGTATGGTCTTCGAGCGACATGCATAGACCTCGATGACCGTTATTATATGATATATGAAGCGGATGATATAATCGAAGGAAAACAGGGCGCGGTGTATCTGCTGTCCTATTCGCCTGATTCGCATGAATTGGCGCAATACAAAACAGATTTATCGTCCTGTGCCGGAAACCTTGCCGTCAGCCATGGCATGCTTTTCTTTCTGCAAGAAAAAAACCAGACAGACACGCTGAGCTATGAACTCTATACCGCTGTGCTGGGGGATGCGAAGGAAGATGAAATCAGCTTTACGGCGACAGCAGAAATCGCTCTTGCCATGGATGAGGTTGTAGAAAATGTCATCCCGTTCGGAGAACAACTCCTCTTCCTGAAAAGCAAGGCGATCAATCCGACGCATTACGACAGCGAAATCTGCATATTATCCGAAGATGAAACGCTCATTCCTGTAACGAAATGGAATGGAGAAGTACGCTTTTTGAAAAACACCACCGACCCGCTTCAATTTGCTTGCGAGGATGGGAACGGCGGCTGGCAAATCGTCAAACTGTCAGAAAAAGAGGTCTGTTATTTTTTTCTAAAGGCAGAATAATTGGTTTTAAACCTCCAGCGCGTACCTCTGCCCGCGATAGGTGAGGATTTTCGCCTGCGCCTCGATTTGAGCCAGCTTTCCCCGCAGGGCGGAGATGTGCACCCAGATCAATTCGCTGCCCGCGTTTTCCTCGCCCCAGACGCGCCGGGCGATTTCCTCCGCGGTGATCCGCCGCCCCCGCCCGCGCATGAGCAGCTCGATGATCTGATATTCGCGGTTGCCCAAGTGCACGCGGCCGGCGGCTGTCTGAAGTTCAAATGCCTGCGTGTCCAGCGTCACGTCGCCCCACGTCAGCGCCTGCGTAGCGGCAGGATGAAGTCATCCGCGCCCGCGTTGAGCGCCGCGACCCCGAGCCGCCTTTCGCCGCGCGCCGCCAGCAGCAGCAGCGGCGTCGTCACGCCCGCGTCACGAAGCCCGCCGATCCATTCCGGCGGGTTTTCGCAAAACTATTCTCCCCCCGAAGGGGGGAGAATAGCCCTTTCCGCAAATGAAAGAATCGCTGAATTTCTTGATTTTGCGATTCAAGCCAAGTTTGCTTATGCCAACAAACTAAACGCTCCCCATAAAGGGGAGCGCAGACAATGGATTAAGCTTACAGGTTACGAAGCTGGGTGAGGGTCGGGCTGTAATCGCGCGCCATGTGATATTCCGTGTGCAGGTAGCTCGTCACTTCGCGAGAAGCGCGCCGACCGTCCACCAGGGAGATCGCGCCGACAGAAGCCGCAAGGAAAACAACCACAAAAAGGACAGTCAGCATAATGTTGCCTCTCTTTCAAACATTCAAAACCATGAAGGATTGTGACGGCTCGGACGGGTGCGCCAAGCCCTGAAATCGAGGATATTATAGCATGGAAAAAGCGATTTGTACACTGTTTTTTCCGAAAATATCAAGAAAAATTTGCGTATCTCCAAAAATTCACGGCGGTCAGTCGAAAAACCAAAACGACCGAAAATTTGCAGGAAATAAGAAATAAAAATGCAGGAAAAACCGGATGAAACCGCCGCGCGGGCGTTTGAGGCTGACTGAAACGAAAAAAAAAGATACGTGCGCGGCATAAATTGTGCTATAATGTGAAAAAACGGGAGGCGCAATGAATGAAGAAAAACATCAAACATGAAAAGAAAATTCCCCCCTATCAAAATAAGACGACGCTGACGGTGTATCTCGTGCTCCGCGCGCTGGTGATTTTCGTGCTCGTCCGCGCGGCGCTGCGCCGTGATTTTGAGAGCGTGTTCATGTGCAGCCTGACGCTGGTGCTGATGATTCTGCCGAGCTTCTTTTCCCGCAAGCTGAACGTCGAATTGCCCACCACGCTGGAAGTGATTATCCTGCTGTTCATCTTCGCGGCTGAAATACTGGGCGAGTTGAACAGCTTCTATATCCGCGTGCCGCATTGGGACACGATGCTGCATACCATCAACGGCTTCCTATGCGCGGCCATCGGCTTCGCACTGGTCGATTTGCTCAACGAGAGCGAGCATTTCTCCTTCAAGCTCTCGCCGGTCTATTTGGCGATTGTCGCGTTCTGCTTCTCGATGACGGTCGGCGTGATGTGGGAGTTTTTTGAATACACCGGCGACCGCGTGATGAAGCTGGATATGCAGAAGGACACGGTCGTTAGCAACATTTACACCGTCGAACTCGATGAGACGCGGAGCAACAAGGTTGTGGCGGTCAAGGATATCGCGGATGTGATCATCGTCCATTCCGACGGCTCGCAGGAGGCGCTGGGGCTGGGCGGCTATCTGGATATCGGCCTGATCGACACGATGAAGGATTTGATGGTGAATTTCCTCGGCGCGGTCGTGTTCTCCATCATCGGATATTTCTATGTCAAGGAGAAGGGCAAGGGCGATTTTGCCGCGCAGTTTATCCCGCGTGTGAAGCACGGGCAGAGGGCTGAGGAATAAATGGGGCAGATCACCACAAACGCCATCGTGCTGCGGCGCGCCGATTACCGCGAAAACGACCGCATGCTCACGCTGTTTTCCCCGACGCTGGGGCGGATTGACGCGCTCTGCCGGGGATGCAGGCGGCAGAAAAGCCCGCTGATGGCGGCCAGCGAATTGTTTTGTTCGGGAGAGTATGTGCTCTATCAGGCGCGGGAGAGAACGACGGTGATCTCCTGCCAGATTGCGGACAGCTATTATCCCCTGCGGGCGGATTACGAGCGGCTCTCGCACGGCGTTTACGCGCTGGAGCTTTGCGGCGCGGCGGTGCAGCCCGCGCAGGAGAACGAGCGGCTGTTTCTGTTGCTGCTTCGCGCGCTGGCGTATCTCAGCTATGACACGGTTGCGCCGCGCCGGGTGACGGCGGTGTTTTTGATGGGCATGATGTCGCTGCTGGGGTTCAGGCCGCAGGTCGGGCGATGCGCGCAATGCGGCACGCCGATTGCGCTGGACGGACGGGCGGACGACGATTACGCGGCGTATTTCGGCGCGCAGGCGGGTGGTGTGCTTTGTGAGCACTGCGGCGCGGGCGGCGGCGTTCGGCTGACGGCCGGTGAGGTGCGCTATTTACAGGCGATCATGCGGCGCGGGCTGGAGACGCTCTCGGAGGCGGGCGAGTGTTCGGATGCGCTCTTCGGGGCGCTGCGGCAGATGGCGCAGGAGCGGCTCGGCGTGCAAATTCGCTCGGAAAAGCTGCTGTAACGCTTTCGGCCTTTCGAGAAGACGAAGCCATGACGGAAGGAGTTTAGCCGTATGGATGAGCAGAAGCTGGAAAAATTGCAGACATGGGTGAAGGAATCGAGCCGGATTGTGTTTTTCGGCGGCGCGGGCGTGTCCACGGAAAGCGGTATTCCGGATTTTCGCGGCGAGGACGGGCTGTATCGCCAGCGGTACGCTTATCCGCCGGAAACCATCATTTCGCACTCGTTCTATGTGCGTCACCCGGAAATCTTCTTCGATTTTTACCGAAATCGCATGCTCTATCCGAACGCAAAGCCCAATGTCGTCCATCAAAGGCTCGCTCAGTGGGAGCGGGACGGGAAGCTGCTGGCCGTCGTCACCCAGAACATCGACGGGCTGCACCAGATGGCGGGGAGCCGGAACGTCTATGAGCTGCACGGCAGCGTGCATCGCAACACCTGCCAGAAGTGCGGCGCGCGGTATACGCTGGCGCAGATGCTGACGCTCGGCGACGTGCCCAAATGCCCCAAGTGCGGCGGGAGGGTGAAGCCGGACGTTGTGCTCTACGAAGAGGGGCTTGACCCGCTGACGATCAGCGGGGCGCTCGACGCGATTCGCCGCGCAGATCTGCTGATTGTCGCCGGAACATCGCTGACGGTGTACCCCGCCGCCGCGTTCCTCGACGAATACCCCGGCAACCGGCTTGTGCTCATCAACAAGACCGCCACCCCGCGGGACGATATCGCGAATCTGGCGCTGCATGAAAAGCTGGGCGAGGTTTTCCAAAACTTGTAAAAATTTTTAATCAAGTGAAATTTTCCACTTCCTGCGCTCGTCTTTATGAGTAGAGATGCGGGAAGGGCTTTTTGCATTCCCCGAAAAAAGGAGGATAAGACATGAATGGGAAAATCGGATTGTTGGTTTTGGCAGTGAGCCTGATGATCAGCCAGACGGCGCAGGCCGGACAGTGGACGGGTGCAATCCCGACGCAGACGCGCGCGGATTGGGCGGCGGAGTATGATACGCCGACGGTCGGCCCGGCCGCAACGCGCGGCATGGCGGAACTGCTGGATCAGCCGAATGGAAACGTGATCATGACCTATTATCCCAACGTGCGCGTTCGGGTTTTGGATGTGGAGGGGAAATGGGTTCGCGTGCGGGTGGGAGATGAAGACAACGGCAGTCTGACGGGTTATATGAATGTCTATGTTCTGGCGTATACCGAGGATGGCATCCGCACACTGTTGGGCCGAATCACTTCGTATGCGTCAACGGGCGAGGTCAGGGTGATGAAGGCATGCGACGCACAATCCGAAGAAATCGCGCGGACGAACTTGGGCTGGACGCAGATTTTGGGCTGCAACAACGGCTGGATTCATGTACGGACGTTGGATGTGCCGGAAAAAACCGGATTTGTAAAAGGCACCCTTGAAGATTACAAATTCGTTCAGGACGACGCCATCGGTTACTGTATCACAGAGCCGAAGGACGACGAGCTTTCCTATGAAAAAGCTGTGGAAGAAGCAAAGCGGATTTTGCTTGAACAGCAAACGCCGTATAACGGCAGCGAAGAACCCGTGACGCGGGAATTGCTGGATGCGTGCAGCACATGGGTGCAGTGCAATTATATCCCGCAGAATGAAGCGCCGCTTACGTATATGGTTTCTTTTTATTCAACGGATGAGATGCGCAGGGACGGTATGCCGGATATTTATACAGTGATCGATTTGAAGGTCGATGGGAATCAGGTTGTCGGATTTGGATTTGGAAACGGTTGAAGATTGGTTTTTATCAAAAACGTAAGAGAAGCGGCGCTCCTTTTGACGGGAACGCCGCTTCTTTCCGTAAATAATACTTTTCTTCTTTGATTGCGTAGCAATCAAAAGGTGGGAAATCCAAGAACCTCAGGTTCTTGGTGGGGTTTGGGGCAACACCCCAACGTTTCCCAACCTCCCCCCTTAGTATGTGTAGTTCTCCACGTCCACCTTGTCCGGGTTCGTGTAGGGCGCGAGGGTGGAGATCATCTTCATCGGCGCGCCGGAGTTGTTGACGACATAGTGAATCTCGCCCGGCTCGATGTGGATCATCTGCCCCGGACGCAGGTGGTTGACCACGCCGTCCACGACGATATCCACCTCGCCCTCGAGAATGTAGAAATTCTCTTCCATGACGTTGTGATAGTGCGCCTTGAAATCCTGACCGGCCTGAAACTGCACGAGCGCAAAGTTCATGCGCGGGCCCTTCATCAGGTACTTGGGGCCGCTGTCGCCAAAGCGATACTCTTTATCTTCTTCGTTTACGATATACATATTGTTTTCTCCCTTTCGTGTGATTGATGATATGGGTCAGACGCCCGGCGCCGCCCACATGTAGCGGGTGATGCGGTCGTCTGCGATTTGCAGCTCGCGCGCGTACATCTTCCGCCAGTCCTCGTAGAGCTTCATGTAGGTCGCGTGGTTCTCCATGTTCGGCTCGAAGCGGCGCTCGATGTGCACGAGCTTCTTCGCCGTCGCGGAAATATCCGGGAACAGGCCGACGCCGTGACCCGCCATGATGGCCGCGCCCAGCGCCGTCGCCTCCTTGACGTTCGGCACATTCACCGGAATACCCAGCACGTCGCAGAGAATCTGGCACCAGAGCTCGCTCTTGGACGCGCCGCTGGCGAACACGACCTCCTTGGGAATGTTGCCGGTGGATTCGCGGACGAGCTGCATGTGGCCGTAGGTGACCATCGCGGTGTTTTCCATGATGGCGCGATAGAAGGTATAGCGGTTGAACTTGTCCGGGTCGAAATCGAAATTGATGAACATCGGGCTGGCATGCCGCCAGGAGATGTAGTTCATCACATCCGAGAAGGCGCACATCATGCCGTAGCAGCCGGCGGGGATATCCTTGGCCTTTTCGTTCATCAGGTCATACGGATCGCGGCCGGTGGTCTTGGAAAGCTCCTTCTCATACTGGCAGAACGCATCGCGATACCAGCGCATGACCATGCCCGGCTTGAAAGCCAGCGCCTCATACTGCCAGATTCCGGGGACGCTGTGGCAGTTGACGCGGACGCGGCAATGCTCGTCGGTCTTGGCCTCGTCGGTGTTGTATTCATACTGCCAGAAGCTGCCGCCGAAGATGGCCGCCTGATTCGCGTCCACCACGCCGACGCCCACGCAGCCGAGCTGCGCGTCGCCGCCGCCCGCGACGACCGGCGTGCCCTCGGCGAGGCCGGTTTCCGCAGCGCCCTTCGCGCCGACCTGCGCGACGACCGTGCCGCACTCGGAAATCTTCGGGAAGATGCCCGTCTTGAGGCCGATGGAAGCGGCGATCTGATCGTCCCAGTCGCGCGCCTTCAGGTCAAAGATGCCGGTGGTGCAGGCGTTGGAAGGCTCGGAGGAGAACACGCCCGTCATTTTGTAGATGAGCCAGTCGTTGAACATGGTGCACATCGCGGTCTTTTCATAGACCTCGGGCATCTTGTTCTTGACCCAGAAGAGGCGGGGGAGCGCGCCCAGCGCGTAGGTCTGGCCGGACTCGCGGTAGATCTGCTTTTCAAGCTCCGGGTTCATGTGCACGAGCTGCGCCACTTCGTCGTCGCTGCGCGCGTCCACGTTGGCGCAGGCCCAGATTTCCTGACCATCCTTGTCGTAGAGGACGATGCCCTCGCGCATGCAGGTGGTGGAGACGGCGGCGATGTCGTGCGGATCGACGCCGGTCTGCTCGATCACGCCGCGGATGCAGCCGCGGGCGAGATCCCAGTTGTGCACCCAGTCAAAATCCATGCTGCCGGGGTAGCGGGGGTCTTCGCGGTGCGTCCATTCCTGCTGGACGCAGCCGAGCTGCTCGCCCTCGAGGCTGAACAGCACGGCGCGGACGCTGCCGGTGCCCGCATCGACGGCCATAAGCGTTTTTGCCATTGAAATCATCCTTTCAAATGCGTTGGTTTGTCGTTATATCAGGGGCGGTCACTCGCCCTTGAGAAGCAGAGCTGCGGTCGGCTCATCGGTGATGAGCACGTCGAGGTAGCCGCCGCGCAGCACGGCGCGGATGGCCTCCGCCTTTTGCGCGCCCGCGGCAAGCCCGACGACGTTATCCATCGCGCGGAGTTTTTCAAGCGGCGTGGAGATCAGGCGATCCTCGATGTCGCTGGGGATCAATTCGCCGTTTTCATCGACGAAGTGGCAGAGCACGTCGCCGACTGCGCCGGACATCTTGAGCCGGAAAAGCTCGTTTTGGGTGATGATGCCGGAACGGACGATGGTTGCCGTTTCATGCATCGCGCCGATGCCCACCAGCGTGAAGGAGGAGAGCGCCGCCATGCGGATGATTTCGCTGACGGAGGCCTCCGCGCGCATCGCCGCCGCCATCTCGTGCGAGGAGGCGAGCAGCGGCGCGGGCATGAGATAGAGCCGCGCGTTGAAGATGTTGCTCCGGCCGTTGGGCAGATAATAGGAAACGCCGCCCGTCAGCGAGATGCAGGTGACGGGGGTTTGCACCATCGTCGCCAGATGGTTCAGCGTTCGGCTGAGCGTGTCGCCGTAGCCGACGTTGATGCAGGCGTTTTCGCCGAGGCGGTCGGCGACGTACATCGCGCCCGCGCGGGCGATGGATTCGTTGAGCTGCCCTTCCTGCTCGGCCTCCGGAATGATGAAGACGTCGTTCAGATGATATTTCTGCATCAGCTCGCGGCTCTGCTGCATCATCCCCACGCTGTCCGACCGGAGGCGGAACTGGATGACGCCGCTTTGCCGGGCGGTCTCCAGCAGCTTGATGACGCGCATGCGGCTGATGGAAAGCCGGTCGGCGATGGCCTGCTGGGTCATATTTTCAAAGTAATAATACCATGCGGCCTTGACCATCAGCGCATCCTCGTAATGAACGGCGTTATTCATGGCTGCTCCGTTTCCCACCGAAAAACGATGAAACAAATTTCAAAATGCAAAACAAAAGTTTACATAAAAAGTATAGCACCGAATAAAGCGGATGTCAATTCTTTTGCAAAATAAACGACGGTTTTGAAAAAGAAGCGCGCCGCTTTCAAAAACTGAGAAAAATATATTGACAAAGTGCACAGATGCGTCTACAATGGAGGCAACAAAAGATTGTGCAACGAGCAAACCTTTGTAATCGCAAAACGCAGGAGTATATGATATGGCCACAAAGAATACGACGGCCCCGCGCCTTGAGGTCAGGGGGATTCGCAAAACGTTTGGGCAGAACGCCGTGCTCAAGGGGATCAACCTGAGCGTGGATGCAGGCGAGGTTGTCGCGCTGATCGGCGGCAACGGCGCCGGTAAATCGACGCTGATGAAGATCATCATGGGCATTTACACATGCGACGAGGGCGACATCCTGATCGACGGTCAGGCGGTCAAGCTGGGCAAGCCGGCCGCTTCTCTGGCGCAAGGCATCTATCTGGTGCCGCAGGAGCCGATGCTTTTCCCGAACATGACGGTTCTGGAAAATATTCTGATGGGCTTCAGCGAGAACGAAGGCGAACTGAAAAAGCGCCTGAACGAATGCATGAAGGAGCTCAACTTCGATTTGAACCTTCAGCGCAAGGCGAACACGCTCTCCATCGCCGAGCAGCAGCTTGTCGAGCTTCTGCGCGGCATGATGCGCAACGCGCGCATCCTGATTCTGGATGAGCCGACCAGCTCGCTGACCTTCAACGAGGTGCAATCCCTGTTCAAGACGGTGGAGGATCTCAAAAAGAAGGGCATCGCGATCATCTATATCACGCACCGCCTCACCGAGGTCTTTGAAATCGCGACCCACGTCGCCATCATGCGCGACGGCGTGATTACGCTGGAAGGCCCGGTCGGGAACTTCACCAAGGAGATGCTGATTCAGGGCCTGCTGCCCAACGACGCGCAGGGCGCTCAGCAGGCGGAAAAGGCGTATGTGCCGGTGGATTACGCGCACCTCAAGCCGGTCATGCAGGTGAAGGATTTCAGCGGCTACGGCTTCAGCAACATCACCTTCGACCTGTATCCGGGCGAAATCCTCGGCATTGCGGGCGTCGTCGGCGCGGGCCGAACGGAGCTCATCAGCACCATCTTCGGCCGCGACAAGACGCTCGGCGGCAAGGTCATTCTGGACGGCCGCGACATCACGGGGCTGCCCACCAAGAAGGTTTTGGAGGCCGGCATCAACTTCGTGCCGGAAGACCGCCACTACCACGGCATTTTCAAAATCCGCTCGATTTCTTCCAACACGACCTCCGCGCTGCTCAACGGCAAGGACGTCGGCGCGGTGAACATGAATCGCCGCCGTCAGGGCGAAATCGCGCAGAAATACGTCAAGGATTTCAGAACGAAGATCGTTTCGCTCGAGGATCAGATCGGCAGCCTCTCCGGCGGCAACCAGCAAAAGGTGGTCATCGCCCGCGCGCTGTCCACGAATCCGAAGGTCGTCATTCTCGATGAGCCGACCCGCGGCATTGACGCGGCGGCTCGCGGCGACGTTTACAACATCATTCGCCAGCTCAAGGACGCGGGCGTGGCCGTGCTGATGGTCTCCTCCGACATGGAAGAGGTCGTCGAGCTGGCCGACCGCGCGGTTACGGTGTTCCAGGGACGGATCAACGGCGAGTTCAGCCGCGAGGAAATCACGCAGGATGCTCTCACCAGCGCCTCCTTCGGCATTGCGCATGAGAGGAAGGTGTGAGGAAAATGAAGAACCTGTTCAAAGCCCGGTGGATGACCAGCCTGATCTTTTTGATCGCGCTGTTTGTCATCACCGGCATCGCGGCCCCCGGATTTCTGACCTACGACAACATCGTTACCTGCTTTAACACGGCGACGATGTACACGCTGCTGGCCGTCGGCATTGCGTTCGTCATTATGACGGGCGAGATCGACGTTTCCATCGGCGCGACCCTCGGCCTGACCGCCGGTATGACGGGTCTCATCGCCCAGCAGGACGGAAGCATCCTGAAGATGCTGCTGCTGTGTCTGGCGACGGGCGCGGCCATCGGTCTGGTCAACGGCGTCGGCGTTTCGTATTTCGGCGTGCCGTCGCTGATTTTCACCCTCGGTACGAACAGCGTGGTTCGCGGCCTGATCTACATCATGTCCGGCGGACGCACGATTGAAAACTTCGGCGGCGCGATTTCCAGCTACGGCAACAAGACCGTGTTCGCGGGCGTGACGCTCTACTATGCGATTGCGGTGGTGCTGGTTGCGATTTCGCATCTGGCGCTGACGAAGACCCGAAAGGGCAAGTATTTCATCGCGGTCGGCGACAACGCGGGCGGCGCGAACCTGGTCGGCATCTCCGTGCTGGGCACGAAGATTCTGGCGTATGTGCTCTGCGGCCTGTTCGCGGGTCTGGGCGGCTTTGTGTTCGCTTCCAAGTACGGTCAGGTGATGACCGTGGCCGGAAACGGCTACGAGATGACCGCCATCGCGGCCTGCGTGCTCGGCGGCATTTCGCTCTCCGGCGGCTTGGGCAACGTGGTCGGCGCGGCCATCGGCGCGGTGATCATGTCCTCCATCGGCCGACTGCTGGTCTTCATCGGTCTGCCGTCCACCTACAACAACACCATCACCGGCACGATGCTGATCGTCATCGTCGTCATCGACGCGCTGGCGCAGCGCCGCTCCATTGAAATGACTCGCAGAAAGCGCCTTCTGTCCAGAACGGCGGATCAAGAAGGAGGCGCGAAGGCATGAAGGACATGCTGAAAAAGGTTTTTAAGCACTGGGAAATGTTTCTGGTGATCTTCCTGATTCTGGAATTTGTGGTGTTCGGCGCGGCCAACCCGAAGTTCCTGCGTCCGCAGTCCATTATGAACAGCATCGTCAACTACATCAGCGTCTGCATCATTTCGCTGTTTGTCACGATGGTTATGATTACCGGCGGCATTGACATTCAGGCGCCCGCCATCATCGGCCTGAGCAGCATCATCATCGGCGTGCTCTGGAGCGACGCGGGGCTGAACATCTGGGCGGCCGTGGCGATCGCCGTGGTGGTCGCCGCGCTGTGCGGCGCGCTCTCCGGCTTCTTCGTCGCCTACTGCGGCGTTCAGCCGATGGTCGTCACCCTGGGCGGCAGCTTCCTGTATTCCGGCATTGCGCTGATGGTCTCCGGCATGTCCGCGACCCCGGCGTATCAGGGCATCGGCGGCTTCCCGGCGAAGAACGAGGCGGGCAAATTCGTCAGCTTCCGCTTCCTCGGCAAGGGCAACATCTTCGGTATTCCGACGCAGATCGTCATTTATGTCGTGCTCATCCTGCTGTGTATGTGGATTCTCCACCGCACCAAGTACGGCGAGCGCCTGTTCCTGATCGGTGTAAACCCGCAGGCCGCGGAATACTCCGGCATCAACACCCGCGCGACCATCATGAGCACCTACGTTCTCTCGGCGGTGAGCGCCGCGATTGCGGGCACGCTGCTGACTGCGAACGTCAACTCCGCGAAATACGACCTCGGCTCCGGCTATACGCTGGCCATCATCACCGCCGTCGTGCTCGGCGGCACGCTGAACACGGGCGGCAAGGGCAGCATCATCGGCACGGTGCTCGCGTCGCTGATTATCTGCATCCTGCGCTACGGCCTGCCGCTCTGCTTCGGCGTGAGCACGCAGAACCTCGATCTGCCGATCGGCCTGATTCTGGTTGTGGTCGTTCTGGGGCGCGAAATCGCCGGTCAGCACATGCTTTCTCACCTGTTCAAAAGGAAGAAAGGCTGAATGTCACGCATTTCAGGGGGCGCCGTCGAGCACCTCTTGAGATAAATAAAACGTAGGAGGAACCTAAACATGAAAAAGATCCTGTCTATGCTTCTCGTGCTGTGCATGGCTCTGACGCTGTGCTCCGCCGCTTTTGCCGAAGGCAAGAGCCCGGTGGACGGCATGACCGTCGCCTTCATCCCGAAGGTTTCCGGCAACTCGTTCTTCGAGGCCGCGAATGACGGCGCGCAGAAGTACGCGAAAGAGTGGGGCCTGACCGTTGATTACATCGGCGCCCCGACCGCTGACGTCACCACCCAGCTGGAGCTGATCCAGCAGGCGATCGACAAGGGTGTGGACGCGATCTGCATCTCTTCCGTCGATGCGACCGGCCTTGACGAGAAGCTCCAGGAAGCTCAGGACGCGGGCATCTATGTCAGCACCTGGGATTCTGACGTCTCTCCGAACGCTCGTGCGCTGATGGTCTCTCAGGGCACCGCTGACGTCCTCGGCCCGATGCTGGTGGAAATGGCGGTTGACTCCCTGAAGGAGCGCGGCGTGGACGTGAACGGCGAAGTCAAGTACGTCTGGCACTTCTCCAACCCGTCCGTGTCTGACCAGAACTCCTGGTACGTCGCCGGCGACGCTTACATCAAGGAAAAGTATCCGACTTGGGTTGCGGTGCATGATCCGTACTACTCCAACCAGGATCCGGCTCAGTCCGTCAGCGTTGGCGAGTCCATCCTCGACGCGTATGCTGACGTCGATGTGATCATCTGCAACGACTCCACCGCTCTGCCGGGCCAGTGCAAGGCCGCGGAGAACAAGGGTTTGACCGCGAAGGACATCACCATCACCGGCTTCTGCACCCCGTCCGGCATGACCTCTTACCTGGAGAACGGCATCTGCACCCGCTGGGGTCTGTGGGATTGCGGCATCCAGGGCGCGATGGGCTGCTACCTCGCCGCTTACATCTCCGCGGGCAACACCGTGAAGGTCGGCGATAAGATCGACATCCCGTCCATCGGCACCGTCGAAGTGCTGGCCAACGACGCGCTCGTCGCCGGTCAGGAGACTGCTGCGGAGAACAACGGCGTCGTGCTGCTGCCGGAGCGCGTTGTCTTCACGGCGGAGAACGTGGCGGATTACAACTTCTAATCCCAAACATGGCATCTCCAAGGAGGAACCCTTCGGGGCTCCTCCCTTTGTGGTGGAAGCCGCGGCATGACGCGGCGTTCGCCTCTGTTAGAAGCTCACAAATGGACCGTTTTCAGAAAGGAAGATTGATTCCAATGGCAGATAAGGACGGACTGAAGGTCGCGAAGGATTATCATACGGATGTTCCGTTTGGCAATCAGGGCAGCTTCCACGTGAAGGGCGCGAATAACACGGATTGGGGCATGAAGCGTCACCTTTCCAATATCTTTGACCCGGTCAGCGGCAACACTGTGATGTTCGCGTTTGACCATGGCTACTTCATGGGCTCGACCGCCGGTCTGGAGCGTCTGGATCTGGTGATCCCGAAGCTCCAGGAGCAGGTGGATGTGTTCATGGGCACCCGCGGCGCGATTCGCACCTGCGTGTCCCCGACCTTCAAGAAGGGCATTGCGCTGCGCGTGACCAGCGGCTCTTCCATGATTAACGACGACCTGAGCCACGAGTGCCTGGCCGTGGACGTGGAAGACGCGATCCGCATGAACGCGGACTGCATGGCGGTTCAGACCTTCATCGGCGCGGACGGCCAGCTCTCCTCCATCGACAACCTGAGCCGCTGCATCAACGCGGGCATGCGCTACAGCATCCCGACGCTGGGCGTTGTGGCCGTCGGCAAGGACATGGAGCGCACCGACCGCTTCTTCAAGCTCGCAACCCGCATTGTGGCCGAGATGGGCGTGCAGCTCGTCAAGACCTACTACTGCGACAACTTCGAGGAAGTCGTCGCGGCCTGCCCGGTGCCGATCGTCGTCGCCGGCGGCAAGAAGCTCCCGGAGGATGAGGCGCTGACGCTGGCGTATCGCTCCATTCAGGGCGGCGCGCGCGGTCTGGATATGGGCCGCAACATCTTCCAGAGCAATCACCCGGTCGAGATGGCGAAGGCGATCCGCATGATCGTTCACCAGAAGGCGACCGATAAGGAAGCGTTCGAGTTCTACACCGACGCGATCCACACCAAGTAATTCACACCAAAGTTACAACAAAGGAGGCTGCAAGGCAAATTCTGCTTTGCAGCCTTTTCCTTTCAATTAGGAAGGGACTGTACACATGATTACGCAAATTCTTGCCAAGGTCCTGCCCGTGCTGGTGATGATCGCACTCGGCCGCGTCTGCGCGACAAAGGGCATTTTGAATGATGACCAACATGCGGGGCTGAAAAACATCATCGGCGATATTCTGCTGCCGGTCGTGCTGTTTCAGGCGTTTTTCACCGCCGAATACGGCAGGCGGATGCTGCTGGTGTTCGTGCTGGTGTTCGCCGGATACGGCGCGTCGCTGGCGGCGGGCTACGGTCTGCGCCGGTTCGTGAAGCCGTATGACCGCTTCATGCCGCTGCTGATGACCAGCGCGGAGGGCGGCATGCTCGGCTATGCGCTCTATGCGCTGCTCTGCGGCGCGGATCAAACCAAGACATACGCCATGGTCGATATCGGCCAGACGATGTTCGCCTACACTGTCTTTTTGACGGCGCTCAAGGCGGCGGGCGGCGAGAAAATGACGCCCCAGTTCATCGTCAAAAACATGCTGAGCAACAAAGCCTGCATCGGCATGCTGCTGGGCATCGTTCTGGGCGCGCTGGGTGTGCATAAGGCCATCGACGGCACGGCGGCGGGAGAAATCGTGGCCTCGCTGCTGAGCTTCATCACCGCGCCGACCTCCGCGCTGATTCTGATTGTCATGGGCTATCAGCTTCACGTCAGCCGCGCGCTTCTCCGCCCGGTGCTGACGACGATGGGACTTCGGCTGGGCGTGCTGGCCGCCGTCTGCGCGGCGGTTTCGGGAATTCTGTTCGCCGTGATTCCGTTTGACAAGGGGCTGCTGCTGGCGCTGATGCTGCAATATACGCTGCCCGCGCCGTTCATCATCCCGCTGTTCGCCGACCTTGGCGACGATGCGGAGTATGTTTCCACCACGCTGTCGCTGGGCACGGTGCTGGCCGTCGTGCTGTTCTTCTTCCTTGCGGCGTTCAGTCTGGCGTAAGCTATGGCAAGGGCTTGCGAAATCGTATGGCCGAGCGCCGGAAACCGAAAAGGATCAAATCAATTTGAGCATAGCGAAAAAGTCCGGACAGAAAACTGTTCGGGCTTTTCGCGTTTCTCGCTTTATGGTATAATTCGGAGGTGAAGAGGAACGATAAATCGGAATTTGATGAAGGAGATGGTGAATATGTTGTGGCCTATTTGTGGCGGAATCATAATTTTTGCATTAGGTATGTTTATCTTTTGGAAGCCAGACTTAGTATGGAAATTGACAGAAGAATGGAAATCTTATCGGGCAGATGAACCGTCTGAATTCTACTTAAAAGTCGCAAAAATTGGTGGTATTTCATTTGCCCTGTTTGGAATTATTATGATTACGCTCCCATTTATTTTAGAGTGATAAATTCCGGCTTAGCGAACCGATCAAATTCCTTTAGAAACAAAGGAACGCATTTCCAAGTGCCGAGCGGGGACGACATGCACCCTGCGGCGTTTTGCGCTCTGTCGGTAGAAGAAGGTTCGGGCTTTTCGCGTTTCCCGCTTTATGGTATAATCCGGATGTGAAGATGAACGATAAATCGGGATATGAAGGTGTGATTAATGAAAATTGTTGAAGTTAAAGAGAATAAAAGACAATATCTGGATTTGCTCCTATTAGCAGATGAACAGGAAGATATGGTTGACCGTTATCTTGATAAAGGCAAGATGTATGTACTTGATGACAATGGGGTAAAGTGCGAGTGTGTCATAACCGATGAGGGAAATAACATACTTGAAATCAGGAATATTGCTACAGTTCCAGAATGTCAAGGAAAAGGCTATGCAAGAGCCTTAATTGAGTTTATTATTGATAATTACAGGGAACAATACGCAATTCTGCAAGTGGGAACAGGAGATAGTCCGCTTTCAATCCCGTTTTATGAAAAGTGTGGTTTTGTTCGTTCACACATCATACCCAATTTTTTCACAGATAATTACGACCACCCAATCTATGAGAGTGGAATACAGTTGGCAGATATGGTGTATTTGCAAAGACCTTTATAATCCAACTTCCGGCTTATCGAACCGATCAAACCCCTTTAGAAACGAAGGAACGCATTTCCAAGTGCCGAGCGGGGACGACATGCACCCTGCGGCGTTTCGTTCTTTGTCAGCCGAAAAAGAAAAAACCGACCGAATGACCATCGGTCGGTTTTGCTGTTTTATCGCGCCGCCAATTCTTCTGGCGTATAGCGCGGCCGGATTTTCTTTTTCCAAAGCACCGCGAAGATCACTACCAGCACGAGGAAGGTCAGCGCCCACGAAACGGGGTAGGAAATCATCAGACAATCCATCGTGCGGTTGGCCGCGAATATCGTCATCACCCAGAAAATGCGGAACACGCACGCGCCCATCAGCGAGACGATCATCGGCAGCAGCGAATAGCCGACGCCGCGCAGAACGCCGGTCATCACGTCCATGATGCCGCAGAGGAAATACGGGCCGCAGACGATGTACATGCGGTTCAGGCCGACCTGAATCACCGCCGGGTCCGGCGAATAAAGCCCCAGAAGCTGCGTGCCGAAGACGCAGGAGAGCACGCCGAAGACCACGCCGAAGGAAAGCGCCCAGAACAGGCTGACATACATCGAGCTGAGCACACGGCGCGGCTTGCGCGCGCCGATGTTCTGCCCGGCAAAGCAGGTGACGGCCTGCTGGAACGTGTTCATCGCCTGATAGACGAAGTTGCCGACGTTCGCGCCCGCGGCGTTGCCCGCGATGACGATAGAGCCGAAGCTGTTCACCGAGGACTGGATGACGACGTTGGAGAGGGAGAACATGCAGCTCTGAATCCCCGCCGGAAGGCCGATCTGGATAATCATGCGCATGATGTGCGGCTTGATGGCGAGGCGGTCGAGGTGAAGCTGCGTCGGGCCGTCCATCAGCATCAGCGAGCGCGTGACCAGCGCGGCTGAGACCGCCTGCGAAATGATCGTCGCCAGCGCGACGCCCGCTACGCTCATCTTGAACCCGATGACGAACACCAGATTCAGCCCGGCGTTGATGACGCCCGCAATCGTCAGGAAATACAACGGGCGCTTGGTGTCGCCGACCGCGCGGAGCACCGCCGCGCAGAAGTTATAGAGCATCTGCACCGGCATGCCGATAAAGATGATGCGGATATACAGCTCGGCAAGGTCGATCACGTCCTCCGGCGAACCCATGATTTCAAGCAGCGGGCGCGCGGCCGCAAAGCCGACGACCGCCAGCACCGCGCCGCCTACGAGGGAGAGCAGCACCGCGGTGTGAACCGTTTCACAGACGCGCTCCGCGTCCTTCGCGCCGGTGAAGCGCGCGACCAGCACGTTGACGCCGATGGAAAGGCCGACAAACAGGCTGATAATCATGTTGTTCAGCGAGCCGACCGAGCCGACCGCTGCCAGCGCCTCGTTGCCCGCAAAGCGGCCGACCACGATGGTATCCGCCGCGTTGAAGAGGAGCTGCAAAATGCCGGACAGCATGATCGGCAGCGAAAAAAACAGCACCTTGGTCAGAAGGGAGCCTTCCGTCATATCCATGGTGCGGTGTGCGTGTGATTTAAACATAAGCGTCTCCTGTACATCAAAACCCAAAAAGAAAAAACATACACAGCTTATTATAGCACAGATTCGGAAAAAGTTAAGAGAAGTTTGGATAATTGTAAAAAATACGAAAAAAAAGCCCCGCGCAGGGCGGGATGGCGAACAAAAAAACGATTTTCCCCCGCAGAGGGAAGAATCGCCCCAGACTGTAGACAAAAAGCTATTCTCCCCCAAGGGGAGAATAGCCCTTTCTATGAGTTGAAAGAATACGAAAGGCCGGAGAAGATCAGCCGATGAAGCCGGGGATGAAGAGCGGCAGATACACAATCGCGAGGAAGACGACGATCAGGCCGATGAGGTAGGGGACGACGGCCTTGGATATCTTCTCCAGCGACAGCCCCGTAATGCCCGAGGCCACGAACAGATTGATGGCGACCGGCGGGGTAATCATGCCGATGGCGATGCCGACCACAAAGAGGATGCCGAAGTGCAGGGTGGAAATGCCCAGCGCGCGCACCAGCGGCAGGAAAACCGGGGTCAGAATGATGATTGCGGAGGACGTCTCCATGAACACGCCCGCAACCAGAATAATCAGGGAGATCAGGAAGAGGATGACGTATTTGTTGGTGGAAACGCTCAGCACGGCGGAGGAGATGGCTTCCGGAATCTTCCAGTTGGCCAGCGCCCAGCCGAACGGGCCGCTGCACGCGATGATAATCATAATGACGGCGCTGGTCTTCGCGGAGCCGAGCATCGTCGTATAGAGCTTTTTGAGGCTCATGTCGCGATAGACGAACGTGGACACCAGCAGCGCGTAGACCACGGCCACGGCCGCCGCCTCGGAGGGGGTGAAGTAGCCGGAGAAGATGCCGCCCAGAATGATCGCGGGCATCAGGATGCCGGGGATGGCCTTCAAAAAGGTTTTGCTCACGTTTTTGAGGGAGAACGGCGCGCCCTTGGGATAGTTGTTTTGATACGCCTGATAGAGGGCGATGGCGATAAGCATCACGCCCATGATGACGCCCGGCAGGAAACCGGCGCTGAACAGACGGCTGACGCTTTCCTCCGCGATGACGGCGTAGAGAACCATCGGCACGGACGGCGGAATGACGACGCCGATCGTACCGGCGGCGGCGACGAGCGCGGCGGCGGAATCCTCGCGGTAGCCGCGCTTTTTCAGCTCGGGCACGAGCGTCGCGCCGACGGCGGCGGTGGTCGCCGCGCCCGAACCGGAGATGGCGGCGAAGAACATGCCCGCCAGCACGGAGACGACGGACAGGCCGCCCTTAATCATGCCCAGCAGGGACTCGCAGAACTCGACGAGCACCTTGGAGATTCTGCCGCCCGCGAGCAGGTCGCCCGCGAAGATGAAGAACGGCACGGCGATCAGGCTGAAGGAATCGCAGCTGGCGAACATGCGCTGCACCACGATCATCATTTTGGCGTCGCCGAAGCCCGCAAACATCGTCGTCGCGGCGGCGGAGCAGATGGCAAACGCAACCGGTACGCCCAGCAGCAGAAGGGCGATAAACACGCCGAAGAGAATGACTGCCATTAGCCCTTGACCTCCTTCATGGTTTCAACCTCGCCCAGCGCCATGACCAGCGCGTGGAGCATCAGCACGCCCATGCTGATGGGGATGCACAGGTAGATGTATTTCATCTTGATGGGCAGCGCGGTGGCCGTCTTGACCAGCTTGCCGCAGTATTTGCAGCTGTAAAACAGCAGCACGGCGAAGAGCACGCAGCAGATCGCATGCACCGCGATGCGCATGACGGAGCCGAGCTTTTTGGGCACCATATCCTGAATGAAGGTGATGGCGATGTTGCCGCCGTGGCGATAGACGCAGGTTGCGCCCAGGAAGGTGGACCAGATGAGCAGGTAGCGCGTCACCTCGTCCGACCAGCTCAGGGAGGTGAAGAACGTGCGGCAGACGATCTGCGCGGTGGTGATGACGACCATCAGGCCGAGCATCACCACGATGAGCACGCTGCACACCCGATCGAGCGCGTCGCTGACGGGCGAAAGAATTTTCTTGAGTATCATGGGGGTGCCTCCGTTTTTTCCCGTAATTTCAAAGGGTAAAAAAACGTTTCCTCCCCTCGCGGGAGAGGAAACGCGGGAGCGGCTGAATTACTCGGCCAGCAGCGCCTGAATCCGGGCGATGTAGTCCGCGTACTGCGGATAAGCGTCGTAGACGCTCTGCACCGCGGCGCGGAGAGAATCGACGTCCGGGTTCTCGACGACTTCAACGCCGTGGCTCTTGATGGTCGCGAGCTGATCGGCTTCCTGCTCGGCGACCCAGGCGCGCTCATACTCGGCGGCTTCCTGCGCGCTCTGCAGGAAGATCGCCTGCGTGGCTTCGTCCAGGCTGTTGAACACATCCAGGCTCATGGTGATGATGGCGGTGGAGTAGCTGTGGCGGTCGAGGGTCACGTACTTCTGGCCGTAATCCCACAGGCTGTAGGAATAGATGACGTTGATCGGGTTCTCCTCGCCCTCGATGGTGCCCTGCTGCATGGCGGTCAGCGCCTCAGCCCAAGCCATCGGAACGGCGTTGACCTTGAGCGCCTTGAAGGTCGCGGTGTAAACCTCGTTTTCCATCACGCGCAGCTTGAGACCGGCGAGATCGTCGGCGCACGTCACCGGGCGAACGGAGTTGGTCACGTTGCGGAAGCCGCGCTCGGCGTAGGCCAGACCCTTCAGCCCCGCGTCCTCCAGCGTATCCAGCAGCTCGCGGCCGATTTCGCCGTCAAGCACCTTATAGGCTTCCTCGTTGTTGGCGAACAGGTACGGCATATCCAGAACGCCCATCATCTCCGAAAAGTTGACGAACGGGCCGCTGGTGATGATGCCCATATCCAGCATGCCGGTGCTCATGGAATCGAGCATGTCGCTCTCGCCGCCCAGCGTGCCGTTCGGATAAATCTCAATCTTATATTCGCCGTTCGTGCGCTCGTCCACAAGCTCGGCGAATTTTACGGCCGCCACGTGGAAGCTGTCCTGCTCGTTGACCGTGGTGCCCAACTGCAAAGTCGTTTCGGCCAGCGCGCCAGCGCCGGTCATTGCCAGCGCCAAAGCGGCGGCGGCAAGGGTCGTCAATTTCTTCATGGTTTTCTCCTCCGAAAAAAGTGTTGCTCTCGGTCGCCGCAACGGGCGATAGAACACATTGTACTCGTTTTGAAAAGAATGTCAACACTTTTCATGCGTCAGATGAAAAACGTTCATGTTTCAAAACGGACAAAACGAAAACGCACACCCCTGACTTCATAAAAAAAGGCAGAGAGCCGCGTATCCTGCCGATAACGCGACCCTCCGCTTATCAAAGAGAGGAGGCGGTGCTTGGCGCATCACGCCCGACGGGTCTTCCTTCCGGGCGGATGCGCGGCCATGACGACGGCGAATCTCGCGGCGGCGGACAGACGGTTCGGGTCTGAGCTGCTTGCTCAGCTCCTCGCCCTCTATGATGTCCGGCGCGCGGCGATTTATGCGCGCGGAAGAAAAAGTGATGAAACGGTCAGACGGCCGGTTTGGCGCAGGACAGCGCGCGGGAAAGCGCCTCGTCCGAGAGCGTCGCGCCCGCGGTTTGAACCACCTGCGCGCTGACGCGATTGCCCAGCGCGACCGCATCCGGAAGCGAAAGGCCGCGCGAGAGCCCCAGCAAAACGGCGCCTGCGTGCGCGTCCCCCGCGCCGATGGTATCCGCCACGCGCTCGACCGGCTGACCCGGCACGGTGAGCAGCGCGCCGTCCCCGGCCAAAACCCGCGCGCCGTGCCTGCCCAGCGTGGCGATAACCGGCGCCTGCGTCCTTTGGTGCAGGGCGCGCATCGCCTCATCCAGATCGGAGAGCCCGGAAAGCGCGCGCGCCTCCGAGGCGTTCAGATGGAGCATCGGGTGCAGGGCGAAGAGCGCCGCCGTCCTTTCCGGCGCGATTTGCGCGCCGCGCGGCCCCGGCGCGTACAGGATTCGATCAATCGGGGCGGTTTTGAGATAATCCGCCAGCAGACCGCCGGTCTTTTCCTCGATTTCAAGCCCGCAGACATAGCCGTAGGCGTAGCGCTCGGCGGCGTAACGCGCCATCCACGCGGGATCAAAGCTGTATTCCGCGCCGTGGATGGATAGGAACGTCCGCTCGCCTCCGGCCTCGACGAGGCAGTAGCAGCAGCCGTTCGCCGCGTTCGGCAGATAGACGGGCTGCGCGAAGGGGAGCGTTTGGAGTCGATCCCTGACGAAAGCGCCGAACACGCCCTGAAGGCCGACCGGGGTGACGAACGTGACCGGCGCGCCGCCGCGCCCCAGAATGTTGGCGGCGTTGTAGGCGCAGCCGCCGATGGCGAACTGCTGGCCGTCGGGATGCAGGTTTTCCTCGGTATGGGGAAGGTGATCGACGCGGATGATGACGTCCACGCAGGTCGAGCCGATGACGAGCACTTGATTTTCCATAATGTCCTCCGCTGGCAGCAAGAATAATATCAGTATACGCCCCTTGAAGCCGCGCGTCAATTATGATATATTTTGGGCATAGAGAGCGAGGCGGGGCGCCGGATACGGCGCTCTAAACAGGGGGCTGAAGCAGATGAAGAATGACTTTGCGAAAATCCAAGGGGAAATCGACGCGATCCAGCCGGAGCTGGTGCGCATCCGCCGCGATCTGCACCGCTTCCCGGAGACGGGCTGGCTGGAAATGCGGACGACGGCAATTCTGGCGAAGGCGCTTCGGGCGATGGGGTATGAAACATACACGGGGCGCGCGGTCTGCAGGGAGGGCGCGCGGCTGGGTCTGCCGGATGAGGCGATTTTGGCGGCGCACGCGGAGCGGGCGCTCGCGCAGGGCGCGCCGGAGGACGAGCTGACGCAGGACGTCCGCGCGGGCTACACGGGCGTGGTCGCCGTTCTGCGCTGCGGCGAAGGAGCGACGCTTGCGATGCGGTTTGACATCGACGCGCTGCCGATGGCGGAATGTCCGCAGGAGACGCACAGGCCGACGCGGGCGGGGTTTGCGAGCGTGAACCCCGGCATGATGCATGCCTGCGGCCACGACGGCCACGCGGCCATCGGTCTGGGCGTCGCGCGCATTCTGGCGGCGCACAGGGACGCGCTGCGCGGCACGGTGAAGCTGATCTTCCAGCCGGCAGAGGAAGGCGTGCGCGGCGCGTATGCCATCGTGGAAAACGGCTGGCTCGACGACGTGGACGTGCTGCTGGCCTCGCACATCGCGCCGACGGGGCAGGCGGACGACGGCGACGTGACGGTGGGCACATGGGGCAGTCTGGCGACGACAAAATACGACGCGGTCTTCACCGGGCGCGCGGCGCACGCGGGCGGCTTCCCGGAGCAGGGGAAAAACGCGTTGCTGGCGGCGGCCTCCGCCGCGCTGGCGCTGCACGCCATTCCGCGCCACAGCGGCGGGCAGAGCTTCGTCAACGTGGGCACACTGCGCGCGGGCTCGGGGCGAAACGTCGTGCCGGATCACGCGCTGATGCAGGTGGAGGTGCGCGGCGAAACGACGGAGATCAACCGGTTTATGATGGCGCGGACGGAGGAAATCTGCCGGGGCGCGGCGGCGATGCAGGACTGTGCGTGCAGCCTGACCGTGATGGGCACGGCGGAGGGGCAGCACAGCGATTTGGCGCTGATCGAGCGCATCGGCGCGGTCATCCGCCGCGATCTGCCGGGGCTGACGCTTTCCACCGAGCAGAACGCCAAAAACTGGGGGAGCGACGATGTTTCCGTGATGATGAACCGGGTGCAGGCGCACGGCGGGCAGGCGGCGTATATGCGCGCCATGGCCGAGATGGCGGGGGCGCAGCACACGGTCACGTTTGACTTTGACGAGGCCGTGCTGGGCAAAAGCGTTGCGGTGTTCTGCGCGGCGGCGATGGCGCTGATGGAGGAAGACGCATGAGGACAGCGATTGAAAACGCCGTCGTCCTGACGATGGACGACGACATGCGCGTGCTGGTATTACTCATGAAGACGCAGGGGCTACGTGCTGACGGACGGAAAAAACATCGCCGAGGTGGGCGAGGGGGCTTTTGCGGGCGAGGCGGACGAGCGGATCGACGCGCGCGGGGGCATCCTGCTGCCGGGGTTTGTGAACACGCACTGCCATGTGTCGATGGTGCCGTTTCGCACGATGGGCGACGACTGCCCGGACAGGCTTCGGCGCTTCCTGTTCCCGCTGGAAAACGAGGCGATGACGCGCGAGCTGGTCTATCGCGGCGCGGTGTTCGGCATCGGGGAAATGCTGCTGGCGGGCGTGACGACGTTTGCGGATATGTATTATTTTGAGGACGAGGTGGCGCGCGCCTGTGTGCAGACGGGCATGCGCGGCTATCTCGGCGAAACGCTGATCTCCCAGCCGACCTGCGACAGCGCCCAGCCCGGCGGCGGGCTGGCGATTGCCAAGGCGATGTTTGACACGTGGCGCGGGGAGGCGCTGGTGCGCCCGATTGTCGCGCCGCACGGCACGACGACCTGCGACGAGGCGCTCCTGCGCGCGGGCGCGGAGCTGGCCGCCGAGCATGACACGCTGTTTACGCTGCACGCCAGCGAAATGGACTACGAGATGAAGTTCTTCGCGGAGCGCGGGGAAACGCCGACGCGCTATCTGGCAAAAATCGGCGCGGTGAACGAGCGGCTGCTGGCGGGGCACTGCATCCACATGACGCAGGCGGACATCGAGATTCTGGCGGAAGGGAACGCGGCCATCGCCCACTGCATCGGCAGCAACACGAAGGCGGGAAAGGGCGTTGCGCCGATGGCGGCGGCGGCGCGCGCGGGCGTTCGCTTCGGGCTGGGCACGGACGGGCCGTCCTCCGGCAACACGCTGAGCCTGTTTGACCAGATGCGCCTGTTCGCCGACTGCCACAAGACGGCGAACCACGACCGCGCGCTCTTTCCGGCGAAGGAGATCGTGCGGGCGGCGACGCGGGGCGGCGCGGAGGCGCTGCGCGCGGGGGGCGAATTCGGCCGGCTTCAGCCGGGGATGCGGGCGGATCTGGTGCTGGTGAGCGTGGACGCGCCGCACCTTTTCCCGGTCTACAACCCCTATTCGGCGCTGGTTTACGGCGCGAACAGTTCGGACGTGAGCCTCGTGATGGCCTCCGGCGAAACGCTGGTGCGCGGCGGAAAGCTGACGCGGCTCGACATGCGGGAGGCGAAGGCGCGGCTGCTGGAGCAGATGGGGCCGTTTATGCAGAGTGCGGCAAAATACGCGGACATCATTTGACGACCGAGAGCAAAAACACGAACATTCCGACACATAAAGCGGCGAAATGATTATTTTCTCAAAAAGAGAGAAAGAAGAATTGACACATTCCGCGCTTTATGTTAAAATGAAATGCATTTTTACCGAACATTGTGTCTGCGGAAAGGGTGAAACCTTCGGTGAATCGAAAAAATCGTTGGATTGCGGCGGCGCTGGTGCTGCCCGGTGTGCTGTTTATCGTGTTTTTCATGCTCGTTCCGCTGTTTTCGCTTTGCCTGACCTCGTTTTTCCCGGACGAGCGCTTTTCGCTCTCCTCGTATTTCTCGCTCTTTGGGGATGTGTACTTCCAGCAGGTGTTTGTCCGCAGCCTGCGGCTCAGCCTGCTGAGCACGGCGCTCTGCGCGCTGCTCGGCTTCCCGACGGCGTATTACATCGCCAAACATTCCCGGCACAAGGGCATGATGATGGCGCTGGCCGTCTTCCCGATGTTCACCAGCCCGGTCATCCGCTCCTTTAGCTGGATGGTCATTCTCGGCAAAAAGGGCATCGTCAACAGCGCGCTGGTGTCGCTGGGCATTTTCGCCAAGCCGCAGAGCCTGCTGTACAACGAGTTTTCCATGACGGTCGGCTTTGTGCAGCTCTTCCTGCCGCTGATGATCCTCTCGCTCATCGGCGTGATGGATCACATCCCGGACGACCTGAGCGAGGCGGCCGGAAGCCTCGGCGCGACGAAGCTCGGCGCGTTCTTCCACGTCGTTTTCCCGCTGAGCATCTCCGGCCTGGTGACGGGCAGCGTGCTCGTGTTCACCGGCTGCATGACGGCCTATACCACCCCGCAGCTTCTCGGCGGCACGGATACCCGCGTGCTGGCGACGATGATCTATCAATACGCGATGAGCCTTCGCGACTGGGCGCAGGCCTCCGTCGTGGCGGTTGTGATGATCGTGGTGACGATGATGATTTCCGGCGTGTTCAACGCCCTGAGCCGAAAGATTAACCCGATGGCGTAAGGAGGAAAAGCAAACATGGCGCTGCTTGAATTGAAAGGGATTACCGCCGGCTACGGCCAGAACGTGATTCTGCGCGACTTCAACCTGAACGTGGAGCGCGGCGAATTTGTCAGCCTGCTCGGCTCCTCCGGCTGCGGCAAGACGACGACCCTGCGCCTGATCGCGGGCTTTTCCGAGCCGATGCAGGGAACGATCAGCTTTGACGGCAGGGATTACACCCATGTGCCGCTGCACAAGCGCAACTTCGGCTTTGTCTTCCAGAGCTACGCGCTCTTTCCGCACATGACTGTGTTTGACAACGTGGCCTTCGGCCTCAAGATGCGCAAGCTGGATAAGGCGACCATCGAGCGCGACGTGATGCAGATGCTGAAGCTCGTCGATCTGGAGGGGTTTGAAAACCGCTATCCGCGCGAGATGAGCGGCGGCCAGCGTCAGCGCGTGGCGCTTGCGCGTGCCATGGTCATCAAGCCGGATCTGATGCTCTTTGACGAGCCGCTCTCCAACCTCGACGCGAAGCTGCGCGTCAAGATGCGCGTGGAGATCCGCCGGATTCAGCAGGAGCTGGGCTTCACGGCGATTTACGTCACGCACGATCAGGAGGAGTGCTTCGCCATCAGCGATAAGGTGGCCATTATGAACAAGGGCGTCATCGAGCAGATGGACGCGCCGAGCACGATTTACAACAGCCCGAACACCGAGTTCATCGCCCGGTTCGTCGGCTTTGAAAACTTCTTTGAGCTCACGCGCGCGCAGGGCGGCGATTTCATTGCGGCGGACGGCACGGTCATCCGCGCGGCGGATCAGAAGCCGGGCGAGCGCTTCAAGGGCTGCATCCGCCCGGAGGACGTGCAGGTTCGACCGGCGGGGGAGAAGGGGAACAACGCCATCCCCGGCGAGGTGATGGTCAGCACGTTCCTTGGCCGCCACAACCAGCTCAACGTCAAGACCGCGATCGGCGAATTTGTCGTCAGCGCGGATCAAACTCAGGTCTTCCCGGTCGGCACGGCGGTGACGCTCGTGCTGACGGAGAATAAAATCAAACTCATTGGCTAACAGGAGAGGAGAAAAATCATGAAAAAGTTTGTCACCCTGCTTGTTACCCTGCTCGTGATCGCGAGCCTGTCGTTCTGCGCCGTTGCTGAGGAAAAGCCCTTTGCCGGCCAGACGCTGACCATCAGCACCTTCAGCTTCAACGCTGAGCTGCTCCAGAAGAACGTTTACGATCCGTTCGAGGCGGCTACCGGCGCGAAGCTCGTCGTGGATACGGGCCGCAACCCGGAGCGCGTGACCAAGATCGTCGAATCCCCGGAGGATTACGACGTGGTGATCATCGGCGATATGTTCGTCGATCAGCTCCGCGAGGCGGGCGTGCTGGAGACCTTCGATTCCAGCAAGCTCAGCAACATCAGCGGCATCTACGAGAACGCCCGCGCGCCGATGGGCGAGGGTTACGGTCCGGCCTACACCTTCAACCGCCTCGGCATCGTCTATGACAGCGCGTTCTGCGACGTGGAGATCAAGAGCATTGCCGACCTGTGGAACCCGGAGCTGGCGGGCAGCATCGCCGTGCCGGAAATGACCACGACCTCCGGCCCGCTGTTCTACTATGCGACTGCCGCTGCCTTCGGCCTTGAGCCGGGCAAGGACGACGAGGCCATCTTCGCCAAGCTGGCCGAGCTGAAGCCGAACGTCGTCAAGACCTGGACGAGCGCCAACGACACCATCAATATGCTCAACCAGGGCGAGATCAGCGTCGCCGTTCTGCTGGATTACAGCTACACCACCGCCAAGAACGCCAACCCGGATTACATCTGGGTCGATCCGGCCGAGGGCTCCTTCTCCGGCTACAACATGCTCAACATCGTCAAGGGCTGCGAGAACAAGGAACTGGCCGAGGCGTTCATCGACTACTACCTCAGCTACGATGTGCAGCTCGCCGAGGCGCTGGACGGCGTGGACGCGCCGGTTCGCCCGGACGTTGAGCTGACCGCCGAACAGGCTGCCAACTTCACCTATGGCGAGGACATGATCGCGAACCTCAAGCTGCCGGACTGGAACGTGATCGCCGCCAATCAGGCGAACTGGATTGCAAGCTGGAACGCCATCTTCTCTGTGAAGTAAGCGAAAACTCTTTGGATCGCGAAGGAGGCTTTTCCCCCGATGAAAAAGAACAAACTGCTGTTTCTGGTGACGATACTGGTCTATCTGTTTTTGATCGGGCCGTTGGTGGTCATCATGGCGGCCTCCTTCAGCGATACCAACTATCTGAAATTTCCGGGCGAGGGCTTTACGCTGCGGTGGTATCAGCAGGTGTTCACGATGAGCGCCTTTGCCAAGGCCGCCCGACTGAGCCTGTTCATCGCGCTGGGCGGCACCGCGATTGCGCTGCTGTTCGGCCTGCCCGCGGCTTACGCGCTGAATCGGTACGATTTCAAGGGCAAGGATACGATCAAGACGGTCTTCCTCTCCCCGGTGCTGATTCCGTGCATCGTGCTCGGCTTCATCATGCTGCGCTACGTGGTCAATCAGTATGATCTGGCGGTCATCCCCAGCCTGCTGATCGGCCATACGCTGCTGTCGATTCCCTACATCATGCGCGTGATTACCTCCAGCCTCGCGAATTTCGATTTCGCGGTGGAGGAGGCGGCTTGCAGCCTCGGCGCGACGCGGCAATACACGTTCTTCCACATCGTTCTGCCCAACATCAAATCCGGCATTGCCTCGGCCTGCATCATGGCGGTCATCAACTCGTTCAACAACGTGTCGCTGTCCGCTTTCCTGACCGGCCCCGGCGTGAACATGCTCCCGATTGAGATCATGGGCTATGTCGAGTATCATTTCGACCCGACCATCGCGGCGCTGGCGACCATTATGATGGTGGCGACGCTGGGTGTGATGCTGCTGATTGAAAAGACGCTCGGCTTGCAGAGCGTGGTGTAAGGCTCAGCGGATTTCCCCAAAAACAAAAAACGAAGACTGGAGCTGTCGGCTGAAATGCCGCGCGGCTCCGGTCTTTTTGTATGCAGATAAAAGCGATTACTTGCTCTTGTAAAGCGCCTTTGCGCCTGTGATGAACGAAGTGAGAATGAGGAAAAGATAAATAATTCGGACGACCATGGAGCGTTCGGCCCAGTTTTCAATGGCAATCAGAGACCAGAGCGCGCCCTGAACGATCTGCAAGACGCCTTCCAATTTCAGACTGTTTTTTTTCTTGAATCTTGCAATCAACAAAGCAAAATAAATAACGAAAAGAATCACCAACAAGACTGTCGTTACCATATTGATTGCCTCCTCAGAATTTGATGGGTTAAGCTTAGTATACCACGCGGTCTGGCGGCGCGCAATCCCCGATACCAAAAACTCTGACCAGCATGAAAACAGCATGGGCAGAGTTTGCGATTTGTAATTACTTGATGCGGTGGCAGGCGACGAAGTGATCCGGTGCGACCTCGCGCAGCTCCGGGCGCTCCTGAGCGCACTGTTCGGTCGCATACGGGCAGCGCGCGCGGAAGCGGCAGCCGCTCGGCGGATCAATCGGGGTTGGCACGTCGCCGGAGAGGTGGATGCGGCTGCTGGCGGCGGCGATATCCGGATCGGGAATCGGCACGGCGCTCATCAGCGCCTGTGTGTACGGGTGCAGCATGTTGGAATACAGCTCGTGCACCGGCGCGCGCTCGACCATGCAGCCCAGATACATCACGCCGACATTGTGGGAGATATGGCGCACCATGGAGAGGTCATGGGAGACGAACAGATACGAAAGCCCCAGCTTCTCCTGAAGCGATTCCAGCGTGTTGATGACCTGAGCCTGGATGGAGACGTCCAACGCGGAGATCGGCTCGTCGCAGACGATGAACTCCGGGTTGCAGGCGAGCGCGCGGGCGATGCCGACGCGCTGACGCTGGCCGCCGGAAAACTCATGCGGATAGCGCTGGAGGTGATCCGGCTTGAGGCCGACGAGATCGACCAGCTCGCGCACCCGCTCGGTCTGATAGGCCTTGCTCGCGCCCGCGTAACGGAGCGGCTCGGCGATGATCGAGGCGACGGTCATGCGCGGGTTCAGCGACGCATAGGGGTCTTGGAAGATCATCTGCATGCGGCGGCGATAGGGGATCAGCGGCTTTTCGCCGAGGTGGGCGATATCCTGCCCGTCGAAGAAAATCCGGCCGTCCGTCGGCTCATACAGGCGGACGAGGCACCGGCCGACCGTCGTTTTGCCGCAGCCGCTCTCGCCGACGAGGCCGAAGGTTTCGCCCTTCTGGATGGAAAAGCTCACGTCGTCCACGGCCTTGAGCAGCCTTTTGGGCTTGCCGCCGAGCGTGCGGCCGACGGGAAAATACATTTTAAGCCCGCGGGCTTCTACAATCGTGCTCATTCGCGGTTTCCCTCCCAAACGATGCGCGGCGCGCCTTCATCCAGCAGCCGGCAGCGCGCGCAATGCGTCTGCGAAAGCCGGGTCATCTCCGGCAGGGCGCTGTTGCAGATGTTCATGGCATACGGACAGCGCGCCACGAACGGACAGCCCGGCGGCGGCGCAATCAGGTCGGGCGGCGAGCCCGGAATCGGAATCAGCTTGCGCTTTTCGCCGGATTTCTGCGGGATGGAGCGCAGCAGCCCCCACGTGTAGGGATGCTTCGGCTCGTAGAAGATCTCGCGAACCGTGCCTTCCTCAACGACGACGCCGCCGTACATGACCAGCACGCGCGAACACATGCCCGCGATGACGCCGAGGTCGTGGGTAATCATAATGACGGCTGTGCCGAGCTTTTTTTGCAGGCTTTGCAGCAGGTCGAGAATCTGCGCCTGAATCGTCACGTCCAGCGCGGTGGTCGGCTCGTCGGCGATAATCAGGCGCGGGTTGCACATGATGGCCATGGCGATCATAATGCGCTGGCGCATGCCGCCGGAAAGCTCGTGCGGATACTGCTTCATGCGGCTCTCCGGATCGGGAATCTCGACCATCCGGAGCTTTTCGAGCACGAGGTCGCGCGCCTCCTTTTTGGAAATGCCCTTGTGGATGCGCAGCGGCTCGGTCAGCTGGTCGCCGACGGTGAAGAGCGGGTTGAACGAGGTCATGGGATCCTGAAAGATCATGCCGATCTGGTCGCCGCTGATCTTGCGGAACATTTTGGGCGTGAGCCGCGTCAGATCCGTGCCGTCAAAGATCATTTTGTCCGCCGAAATTTTGGCGTAGTCCGGCAGAAGGTGCAGCACGGAGAGCATCGAAACGCTCTTGCCGCAGCCGCTTTCGCCGACGACGCCCACGGTCTCGCCCTCGTCTACGTGCAGATTCACGCCGCGAACGGCCTGCACCTTGCCGACGTGGATATCGAACGTCGTCCGCAGGTTTTCAATGTCAAGGAGTCGTTGCATGGTAGCCTCCTGTGTTGTTTTCGAGGTTACGTTGGGCTGCCGCCCAAACCTGCTTGAGGGATGATTGATATCTCGCTGAATCCCGCACAGCGGGCACGTGATATCAATCCCCATCAAACTCCCTGCTATGCTTCGCGGCATGCCGCGAAGCGGAGGAGGGAGGTGTCGGGAACTCAGTTCCTGACCGGGGTTTGGGGCAGAGCCCCAACGTTCTTACTTTTTCAGTTTCGGATCGAGTGCATCGCGCAGGCCGTCGCCGATGAAATTCAGCGAGAACATCGTCAGGCTGATGGCGGCGATGGGGAAGAACATCTGATACGGCGCGCTGGTCAGCGTGCCGATGGCGTCGTTGGCCAGAGAACCCCAGGAGGCCATCGGCTTTTGAATACCGATGCCCAGGAAGGAGAGGAACGCCTCGGAGAAGATCGCGCCCGGAATCAGGAACATCACCGAAACGATGATCGGCCCCATCGCGTTGGGGAGCAGATGGCGCAGCAGAATCTGGAAATCGCTCGCCCCGGCCAGCTTGGCGGCGAGGGCGTATTCCTGATGCTTGAGGCTGACGACCTGCGAACGGGTGATGCGCGCCGTGCCGACCCACGAGGACAGGCACAGCGCAATCAGGATGGAGCGGACGTTCGAGCCCATGAGCATCATCAGCAGGATGGTGTACAGCAGGGACGGCAGGGCGATGATGATATCGACGATGCGCATCATCACGTTATCGACCTTGCCGCCGAAATAGCCCGCGATGCCGCCGTAGAGCACGCCGATGACCATGTTGACCAGCGCGGCGACCACGCCGATGGAAAGGCTGATGCGCGCGCCGTAGAGCACGCGGACATACAGGTCGCGGCCGAGCGCGTCCGTGCCGAACCAATGCGCCTTGGAAGGCCACTGGGCGATGGAGAGGAAATCGGCCTCGTCATACGCATACGGGCAAAACATCGGCCCGAAGATGGCGAACAAGGAGACGATGAGGATCATAACCAGACCGAACACGGCCAGCTTATCCCTGCGGAAGCGCCGCCATGCGTCCTTCCAATAGGAAACGGAAGGACGGGAAATCTGGTCGGCGGAGATGCTGGCCTTGTCCAGCGGCTGATAACGGGTATCTTTTTCCATAATATCCTCCCGGTCACTCGTCGAGCTTCACACGCGGGTCGATGACGCCGTAAACCACGTCCACGAGCAGGTTGCAGGCCACGACGAACACGCCGAGGAAGATGGTGACGCCCATGATGATGTTGTAGTCGCGCGCGGTGATGGAATCCACAAAGTATTTGCCGAGCCCCGGAATCGCGAACAGGCGCTCGACGATGAACGAGCCGGTCAGCAGATTGGCGATGAGCGTACCCAGATAGGTGACGACCGGCAGAATCGCGTTGCGCAGGCCGTGCTTGAGGATGACCATGCGCTCGGCCACGCCCTTGGCGCGCGCGGTTCGGATATAATCCTGCTGCATGACCTCGAGCATCGAGGAACGGGTCATGCGCGCGATGTACGCGATGGGGGAGAAGGAGAGGCACGTCACCGGCAGGATGTAGTGCTTCCATGTGCTCAGGCCGTAGGTCGGCAGCCACTTGAGCACGCCGGCGAACAGATACAGCAGCAGAACGGAGATGACGAACAGCGGCACGCACACGCCGATGGTCGCGATCACCATGGATATGCCGTCAAACAAGCTGCCGCGCTTGACCGCGGAGGTCACGCCCAGCAGCACGCCGACCACCAGCGACAGCAGCACCGCCAGAATACCGATGCGCGCGGAAATCGGGAAGCCGCGCTCGATCAGGTCGTTGACCTGCACGCTGGAATTCTTATAGGAAATGCCGAAGTCGCCGTGGAGAATCTGGTCGAGGTAGGTGAAATACTGTTTATACAGCGGCTGATCCAGACCGTATTTCTCGTTGAGGCGCTGCATGACGGCCTCGGGCACGCCCTGCTCGCCTTTGGCAAACGGGCTGCCGGGAATGGCATGCATCAGAAAGAAGCAGGCGGTAATCAAAATGACAATGGTGATGACACCAGATAAAATCCGTTTGGCGATATACTTGCCCACGAGGCGTCCCCCTTTTGAAAAAAATATGAAGGCGAAAGCCGGTTTTGAGCGTTCATCAAAAACGCTCAGAATCATTCGCATCCCAAATCATATGGGATTATTATAAGGCGAAACTCTCAGGATTTCAATATGTTTTTCGCTGACTTCGAATTTTTTGAAGGATTTCGTCTATGAAAATTCAAAAACAGAGTATTTGGGCGCTGCATATTGACAAAAACGGATAGTTTTGCTATGCTTAACACATATTCGGCCGCGCTTGCCTCGCGCAGAGGGTCGAAAAAACAAACAAGGGAGGTTTTTAACATGAAGAAACTGCTTGCGCTGGCTCTTTGCGCCCTGACGCTGGTTTTCGCCTGCGCCGCCGCGATGGCGGACGCATCCATCACATTCCAGATGGGCGGCGAACCGGAATGCATGGATCCGACGATCAACGACTATTCCTCCGGCTCCTACGCGCTGCAAAGCCTGTTCCGCGGCCTCTATAAATATGATGCGGACGGCGCGCTCATTCCGGCGATGGCCGAGAGCTACGAGGTCTCCGAGGACGGCTGCACCTACACCTTCAAATTGAAGGAAGGCCTCAAGTGGAGCGACGGCAGCCCGCTGACCGCGCACGACTTTGAATACAGCTGGAAGCGCGTGCTCAACCCGGACGTGGGCAGCGAGACGGCCTACACGCTCTACAGCGTGATTAAGGACGGCTACGAGTGCTTTGTGAGCAAGACCGTCTCCGCAGACGATCTGCCGATCCGCGCGCTGGACGACACCACCTTCCAGGTGGAGCTGAAAGCCCCGGCCAGCTACTTCATCACCCTGACGGCCTCCACCGCGTTCATGCCGGTTTGCAAGGCGAATGTGGAGAAATACGGCGAGGATTGGTCGAGCAGCCCGGAAACCTACGTCTGCAATGGCCCGTTCATGCTGGCGGACATGAAGAAGGACGAGAGCTTCACCTTCGTCAAGAACCCGAACTACTACAACGCGGACGAAGTGAAGATCGACACCGTGAAGTACGTCTTCCTCAACGCGCCGGAGACGGTGCGGATGGCGTTTGACAACGGCGAGCTGGATATCGCCACCTCCGTCAACAGCGACGCGATGAAGGCCTACACCGGCACGGATAAGCTCGTCACCTCCGACCGCATCGGCTACCGCTACTATGAGTTCAACTGCTCCAAGGCGCCGTTCAACGATGCGCGCGTGCGCCGCGCGCTGACGCTGGCGCTGAACCGCAAGATCATCACCGAGGGAATTCTCCAGGATTCGACCCTGCCGCAGCTCTATGGCTGGGTGCCTTATGGCATCAAGGACGTTCTCGATCCGAGCAAGGATTGGCGCGACGTCGTCGGCAATGCGTTTGACGAGGACATCGAGGAGGCGAAGGCGCTGCTGGCCGAGGCGGGCTATCCGAACGGCGAGGGCTTCCCGACCTTCTCCATCAAGTATACCCCGAGCACCGAGCTTGAGAACGTCGCGCAGGCGATGGCCGCGATGTGGAAGCAGTACCTCGGCCTGAACTGCGAAGTGACTGCCGTGGAGAGCGGCGTATACTGGGCGGACGAGGGCACCCGCGCGACGGGCGACTTCGAAATCGCCTACATGGGCTACACGCTGGACTATGCTGAGCCGAGCGCCGCGTTCACCGTGCTGGAGAACGCCGAAGGCAAGGCCAAAACCCGCTGGGATTGCCCGGCCTACCTCGAGCTCTGCAACAAGATGCGCAGCAGCATCTCCGACGAGGAGCGCGAGGCGCTGTATAAGGAAGCCGAGGCGCTGCTGGCGCAGGAGTGCCCGGTCATGCCGATTTACAACTATGTCGCGACGGCGCTGGTCTCCGAGCGCGTGAAGGGCTTCACCCGTAACGCCAACGGCCACCCGAACTTCGAATACTGCACCATCGTGGAATAAGCGAAAAAGCTGATTAGGGCGCAGGGCAAAGGCTCTGCGCCCTTTATCATGCACGGAATCATCAGACCACTTGGCAATCACGTACAGAAAAAATGCGGAATTTCGAACGAAAATACTTGAAAGCCCCATGCGATTGGACTATAATAAACAGAGTTATTGCCTGAAAATTTACTTTTTGGAGGTTCACATGGGAAATAATGCAATCGTCGGTCAGAGCGGCGGCCCTACGTCTGTCATCAACGCGAGCCTTGCAGGCGTGTTTCAAGCCTGTGTGATGCGCGGCGCGAACCGCGTTTACGGCATGCTCAACGGCGTGGCGGGGCTGCTCGACGATCGCGTGACTGATTTGACCGCGACGCTCGGCTCGTCCCTTGAAATCGAGCTGCTCAAGCGCACGCCGTCCTCATATCTGGGAAGCTGCCGCTATAAGCTGCCGGACAGCCTGACGCACCCGGACGTGTATGAAAAGCTGTTCGCCATCCTCAAAAAGCTGGATATCGGCTACTTCTTCTACATCGGCGGCAACGACAGCATGGACACGATCTGCAAGCTGAGCGATTACGCCAAGCGCATCGGCAGCGACATCCGCTTCATGGGCGTGCCGAAGACCATCGACAACGACCTGATGCACACCGACCACACGCCGGGCTACGGCTCGGCGGCAAAGTATATCGGCGTGGTGATGAAGGAGATCATCCGGGATGCGACGGTATACGGCACGAACTACGTCACCATTGTGGAAATCATGGGGCGCAACGCGGGCTGGCTGACCGCGGCGGCGGCGCTGGCGCGCGGCGAGGACTGCGAGGGCGTGAACATGATCTGCCTGCCGGAGGTGCCGTTTGGCATCGAGCATTTTATCGACAAGGTGGAGCGGATGCAGCGGGAGAGCAGATCCGTCGTCATCGCCGTCAGCGAGGGCGTGAAGCTGGCGGACGGGCGCTATGTCTGCGAGCTTTCCGACGACGCGCACTTCGTGGACGCATTCGGCCACAAGAGCCTGACCGGCACGGCGCGCTATCTGGCCAATCAGGTGGCGGGCAAGCTGAAAACCAAGACGCGCTCCATCGAGCTCTCCACGCTCCAGCGCTGCGCGGCGCACGTTTCCAGCCGGACGGATATCACCGAGGCCTATCAGGTCGGCGGCGCGGCGGCCAAGGCGGCGTTTGAGGGACACACGGGCGAGATGGTCGCACTTGAGCGCATTTCCAACGACCCGTATCAATGCACGACGCGGCTGGTCGATATCCATCAGATCGCCAACTTCGAAAAGAAGGTGCCGCTGGAGTGGGTGAACAGCTATCGCACGGACATGGAACCGGCGTTCCTGCAATATGCGCGGCCGCTGATTCAGGCGGAGCTGACCCCGGTGTATATCGACGGCCTGCCGAGACATATTTTTATGAAGTAAACAGGCGGACGAACTCCTTCAGTCAGCTTCGCTGACAGACCTTCGGCGTTCCGCTTGCCTGCCTCCCGCACAGCGGGCGGCAAGCTCCACGCCCTCGAAGAGGGAGCTTTTTTTTAGCGTAAGAAGTAGTTATACAAGAAACAAGACCTCCCTCTTTGAGGAACGTTTGAAATCGGCGCCGCCTGTGGCGGAATCAGCCGATGAAAACGCCGAAGGTTGTCTGCCGAAGGCAGACGGAAGGAGTTCTGAACAGCGGGCGGCAAGCTCCACGCCCTCGAAGAGGGAGCTCTTTTTGGCGCTTTTTCTGTCTGGGCGATAAGTCGCGGGTACGTTATCGGGATAGGAACAAATATTCCGGATATGCTCATTTTCAGTGCGTTTTGAATCGAGAGGGGCGAAAGGAGTAAACCCACACCCCTGCGATTCAAAACGCCGTTTATTTCTTGTTAAAAAACAGATGAAACCCATCAAAAACACTCAACATCGCTAGGCAAAGCAAGCCCCGTTCGCATAAAATAAAATGGAGAAAGGCCGACGGAAAAGGGCCGAACAAAGGAGGAAAGGCGCTATGCAAACGGGTCAAAAGGGGAAAGGAGGAATGCCCATGAACCAGAAGGGGCTGGCCGCTAAGCTGGTGAAGCTCAACCACATTACGCACAAAATCGTGCTGTTCATTGCGCAGGCTTCCATTTTGGCGATGGTCGCGATTGTGACGCTGACGGTTATTTTGCGCTACTGCTTCAATACGGGGCTGTCGTGGGCGGAGGAAGTGCCGCGCCTGCTGGTGACGCTGTTCGCCTTTATCGCCTGCGCCATCGGCGTGCGCGATCACCTGCATGTGGCCGTCAACGCGGTGTACAACCAGCTCCCGGTCGGCGGCAAGGCGCGCAAGGCGCTGGACGTGCTGACGGACGTGGTGGTGCTGCTGTGCGGCCTGTTCATGCTCTACAGCGGCGGCGCACGCACGATCAAGCTGTTCGGCCTGCCCGGCGTGCTGCCGATCACCGGCATTTCCACCGCGTGGCAGTATCTGCCGATCCCGGTGGCGGGCTTTGTGATGAGCTTTGACTCGATTCTCTTCCTGACGGGCATTATCTCCCGCGACGACCTGCTCTATTCCGAGCCGGAAGTGGATTTTACCGATGAAGCGGCCGTTGCCGCCATGACGAAGGAGGCGGAAAAGAAATGACGACCGCGACGTTGGCCGGTCTGGTTTTGATCGGCGGATTTGTGCTCCTGCTGCTGATGCGGGTGCCGATTTCCTTTGCGATGCTGCTTGCGACGCTGGGCAGCGCACTGGTCACGGGCACGAACTTCTCCGTTCTCGTTCGGCAGATGGTGGACGGCGCGAACAACTTTTCGCTGCTCTCGATTCCGTTTTTCATCGTGATGGGCGAATTTATGAGCGCGGGCGGCATTTCCGAAAAGATTGTCGATTTGGCGAATCTGGCGGTCGGCCGCTTCCGCGGCGGTCTGGCCTACGTGAACGTGCTGGATTCGATGTTCTTCGGCGGCATCTCCGGCTCCGCCGTGGCGGACGTTTCCTCGCTGGGCACGATCGTCATCCCGATGATGGTCAAGCAGGGCTATGACGAGGATTTCTCCGTCGGCCTGACGGTGACGACGGCCTGCCAGGGCGTGCTCATCCCGCCGAGCCACAACATGGTCATCTACGCCTTGGCGGCGGGCGGCGTTTCCATCGGCACGCTGTTCATGGCGGGTCTGCTGCCGGGCATCGCGCTGGGCTGCGGCATGATTATCATGTGCATGATGATGGCCAAGCGCTATAACTTCCCCAAGGGCGAGGGCGTGGCCAAGGGCGAAGGCATCAAGGTTCTGCTGCGCGGCATCCTGCCGATGATGACCCTGATTATCATTATGGTCGGCACGGGCGCGGGCGTGTTCACGGCGACGGAGGCCTCCGCCATCGCGTGTGTGTACACGATGTTCCTGTCGATGGTGGTCTTCCGCTCGGTGAAGCTGCGCGACGTGGGCGGTATTCTCAAAAACAGCCTGAAAACGCTGGCCATCGTGATGACGCTGCTGGCGACGGCAAAGGCGTTCGCGTACATGATGACCGAACTGCGCATCCCCTCCGCGATTTCGAGCGGCCTGCTGAGCATCACGGATAACAAGTACATCCTGCTGCTGATTATCAACGTGCTGCTGCTCCTGCTGGGCTGCTTCATGGATATGGCGCCGCTGATTACGATTATGACCCCGATTCTCGTGCCGGTCGTGACCAACCCGGCCATCGGCATGGACCCGGTGCACTTCGGCGTGGTGCTGATCTTCAACCTCGCGGTCGGCCTGTGCACCCCGCCGGTCGGCAGCGCACTGTTCGTCGGCTGTGCCATCGGCAAGACTCCGATCGAGCGCACGGCGAAGAACATGCTGCCGCTGTACGCGACGATGGTGATCGTGCTGCTGCTGGTGACCTACGTGCCGGATATTTCGCTGCTGCTGCCGCGCCTGCTGATGGGCTACGGGGCATAACAAAAAACAGGAAATATTATCAAGAAACTGGAACAAAAATGTGCGGAATATAGTAATATTTCGGATGTTTATTGACAAATACGCGCATGGACGTGTATAATAATGTCAATCTGATACAAAAATGAACGGCGATTTTTGAACACTTGGGTACGCATCTATCCGCACGGGGCGAAAAGTGCGGTGGAGAATAAACAAAATGGAGGAATATCCACGATGAAAAAACTGCTTACTCTTGCTGTCGCAGCAGCGATGACCCTGTCCGTTGCCGCCGCGAGCGCCACGACGCTCAAGCTGAGCGAGGTTCACGCGGAAGGCTATCCGACCACGCTGGCGGATCAGGAATTCGCGCGTCTGATTGAAGAAAAGACCGAAGGCCGCATCAAGGTCGAGGTGTATTCCGGCGGCCAGCTCTACGGCGAGGAGACCGGCTCCATCGAGGCGCTCCAGCTCGGCGATATCGCGTTTGCGCGCGTGTCCGCTTCCCCGGTGGCCAGCTATGTGCCGGCGCTGAACGCGATTCAGATGCCGTATCTGTATAAGAACGCCGACCACATGTGGGCGGTGCTCGACGGCGAGATCGGCAAGGACATGCTGGCGCAGATCGAGGCCTCCGGCTCCGGCCTGGTCGGCCTGTGCTGGTATGACGCCGGCGCGCGCAGCTACTACACCACCAAGAAGGTCGCTTCCGTCGCCGACATGAAGGGCCTCAAGATCCGCATGCAGAACAACGCCATGATGGTTGACATGACCAACGTGCTGGGCGGCACCGGCGTGACCGGCATCGGCCCGAACGAGGTTTACTCCGCCATCAAGCAGGGCACCATCGACGGCGCTGAGAACAACTGGCCGACCTACCAGAACATGGGCGACTACGAGGCCGCGACCTTCTACGTGCTCGACGAGCACACCCGCGTTCCGGAAATCCTGCTCGCCTCTGCTGAGGTGCTGAGCAGCCTCGACCCGGCGGATGTTGAGATCATCAAGCAGTGCGCGATCGAGACCGAAGCCTATGAGAAGGCGAAGTGGGCCGAGAAGGAAGAATCCTCTGAGAAGATCGTCCGCGAAGCGGGCTGCACCATCGTCGAGCTGACGCCGGAAGCCTTTGCCGAGTTCCAGGCCGCGATGACCAACCCGAGCGACGCGCTCGGCGGCCAGAGCCTCTACGAGAAGTACGGTGCGAAGTATCAGGACGTCATCGACGCGATCACCAAGGTCGGCGAGGCGTACTAATCTCTGAGCGATGCACTCTGGGGGACGACCCTTCGGGTCGCCCCTCTTTTTTACAAAGTCATCTTAACGAAATCGAAACATTGATACTAATTCTTGTTAAAATGGCTTAATCCGCGCACCATCTTTTTCGCTCTGACTTTGCCTCGTTCCGTTCAACGTACCTCCAGTACGCCTCACTTCACTTGGCTTCGTCAGAACAAAAAATCTGATGCGCTCTGTTAAGCATTTTAACTGCGAATTAGTATGAAACGCATCTTTTTGGAGTGACAAAGGCGTTTTGACATGATACAATAAAAAAGATTCGAGCCTGAAAACGGACGGCGTTTGTCGATGCGCCCCCCGCGAGGGGACGAAGACCGCGCCGGAGCGCGCGGGGAGGATGACGGCGCGATCACCTGACGCCGTGAACGAACCGAAGGATCAAACAAAGATTGAGAGGAACCAAAACCATGAACAAAAAGCTGAGCGGCAAGGACATCGCCAAAGAAACGCTGATTTTGACCGTGGCGATGGCTATCATTGCGGCTGCGGTCTATTTCTTCCTCGTGCCGAGCCACACGTCCATCAGCAGCATCTCCGGCTTCGGCATCGTGCTGACCAATTTTATCCCGCTTCCGCTGTCGGCCATCACGATGGTCCTGAACGTCGTGCTTCTTGTCATCGGGTTTATGACCTGCGGAAAGGAATTTGGGCAGAAGACGGTTTACACGAGCGTGCTGCTGCCGGTGTTTCTGGGGCTTTTTGAAAGGCTGTTCCCGAATTTCGTCTCCATAACGGGCAGCCAGGAGCTGGATGTGCTCTGCTACATTCTGGTGGTCAGCATCGGCCTCAGCATCCTCTTCAACCGAAACGCTTCTTCCGGCGGGCTGGATATCGTGGCGAAGGTAATGAACAAGTATCTGCACATCGAGCTGGGCAGGGCCATGTCCCTGTCGGGCATGTGCGTGGCGCTTTCCGCCGCGCTGGTCTACGATAAAAAGACCGTGGTTCTGAGCCTTCTCGGCACGTATTTCAACGGCATAATTCTGGATCACTTCATCTTCGACCACAATAAAAAGCGCCGCGTCTGTATCATCACGGAGAAGGAAGAAGCGCTCCGCCAGTTCATCATTCAGGATCTGCACAGCGGCGCGACGATCTACGAGGCCATCGGTGCGTATAACTTTGAAAAGCACAACGAGATCATCACCATCGTCAACAAGAGCGAGTATCAGAAGCTGATGAACTTCATCAATCGGGAAGACCCGAAGGCATTCATCACCGTTTACAACGTGTCGGATATGCGCTATCAGCCGAAAGTTTGGGAGAAGGAAGCCAAAGAAAGATAAGGGGAAACCCCAAAAAACGCATATAAACGAGGGACTGTCAAGCTAACGACACCGATATTTCAAGAGTAAAACTAAGCATTTGTGCCCGAAGGTTTCCAAAGGGCGATGCGCCAAACGGGCGCCGTAAACGCTCGGAAAGCCCTTTGGTGGGGCGATGGGGCAAAGCCCCATATCCCCAAATGCTTAGATGTTGTTTCTTGAAATATTCGGTTTGAAGCTTGACAGTCCCTTTTATGACGCTGTGAATGGGTCAAATCGCCCGTGCGCGCAAAGGTTTGACGCTTTGCAGACCGCGGCGAAAGGAAATCAGATGCCCTTGAAGCTGAACGTGAAGCTCATGTGCTTGCTCGTGTCGAGCAGGTATTCCTCGTGCGTCTGCGCGCCCCAGCTATCGTCGCCCGCCACGCCCATCTGTTGCAGATTCGCGCGGATGACCGTGTAATGGATCGGCGGGAGCTCGTAGTCGTGCATGGCGTTTTCCAGCTCGTGCGGCGTGTACGGCAGCGCGGAGAACTCCATGCCGTCGCCCGTGAAGCGCAGGCCGCGGCCGCGGTAATCCGTGACCTCCGCCCAGCGCACGCCCGTGCGGTTGCCGCACTCCTGCGGGACGAGATACTTGGATACGTTTTCGCGGGTCGTCGTCTTGAAAATGCCCAGACGCGCGCCCTCGCGGCGATCCACGTAGTTTTCATTCGGGCCGTAGCCGTAGAAGCGAACCTGATCGTAGTCCGCGTCCATCTTGAGCATCACGCCGAATTCCGGCATGTCGCCCAGCTCGGCGACCGGATCGTAATCCAGCTTCACATCCACCTGTCCGCAGGGATGCACGGTGTAGGTCAGCTCGCACTGCGCATCCGGCCTCGTGCCCAAGCCGTAGGTGTAGCCGATGGTCACGGAGCCGTCCGGGTTTTCCGTCGCGGAGGGGTGGCCGTTCTTCTTCGCCAGCTCGGCGGTGGCGTTCGTCGCCGCGTACAGGGACGCGATCTTCCACTGGGCGTAGCGGAGCGGCATGCTGCAGCCGCAGTCGTTGTCGTTCGGCGCGCGCCAGAAGTTCGGCTTCGGGATGGACTTGAGCATCTCCTTGCCGCCCCAGCGGTAGCTGGTCAGGCCGCCCTTGAGGTCGCCGAAGAGCACGCTGAAATGCTCGCCGTGCACGCCCGTGTTGTAATCGCCGCGGACGACGCGCAGCGGCGCATAGCGCTCGAACTTCGCTTCCTCCTCGACCCGATAGACGCCCTGCGCAAACGCGACTTCGTATCCGCGCGGCGCCCACGCCGTATCCGCCTTCAGGCGGAAGGAGAGCGTCACGGCGTATTCGCCCCCGCGCGCCTGATGGGCGAACGGCAGGTCATATTCGCGGCTCTCCATCGGCGGAACGTCGGTTGCAAGCGGCGCGGAGGCGACGGTTTCGCCGTTGCGCGCCAGAATCACGACGCAGTCATACGCGCTCGTGTTGGTGAACAGCGCGCGGTTGGTGACGACGGCCTTCGTATCCGTCACCTTGGCGAAGATATCCTGATAGTTGTATTTGACCTCCTGCATCTTCGGGCTTTCCTCGCCGTCGCCATAAGCGATGCCGTTGCCGCAGAAGTTGTAATCGCAGGGGCGGTCGTCAAAATCGCCGCCGTAGGCGTAGGTCGTGTTGCCGTAGCGATCCTTCGTGCGGATGGACTGGTCGATGTAATCCCAGATGAACCCGCCCTGATAGAGCGGCTCCTCATAGGCGTATTCGGTGTACCAGTGCATTGCGCCGTTCGAGTTGCCCATCGCGTGCGTGTATTCGCAGAGGATGAACGGGCGTTCGCGGTGCTCGGCGAGGTATTTCCTGATCTGCGCGACCGGCGTATACATCTGGCTTTCCATGTCGGTCGTCTCGTTGCGGCGGCGGTCGTGCGCCACGCCTTCGTAATGAACGAGGCGCGTGTCATCCAGCTGGCGGAACTTCTGGCTCATCTCGAAGATGACGTCGCCGCCGAAGGATTCGTTGCCGCAGCTCCAGATGAGGATGCTGGCGTGGTTCTTGTCGCGCTGGTAGGTGGAATTGACGCGATCCAGCAGGATCGGCAGCCAATCCATGCGCTCGCCCGGCAGCGCGTATTCGACCGGCTTTCTGCCGCGCGCCACCATGTCCCAAATGCCGTGCGTCTCCATGTTGTTTTCGTCGATGACGTAAAGACCCAGCTCGTCGCAGATGGCGTAGAGCGCGCTGCTGTCGGGATAATGGCAGGTGCGGACGGCGTTGATGTTGTTGCGCTTCATGGTCAGCAGATCGCGGCGGATCTTCTCCTCCGGGATGGCGCGGCCGCTCTCGGCGCAGAAATCATGCCGGTTCGCGCCCTTGAACACGATGCGCTTGCCGTTGAGATACATGACGGCGTTTTTCAGCTCGAACCGGCGGAAGCCGACGCGCTGGCGGACGACCTCGAGCACCTCGCCGCTTCCGTCCTCGACGGTCAGCAGCAGGTCGTAGAGGTTCGGCGCTTCGCTGCTCCACAGGCGCGGCGCTTTCACCGGAAGCTGCACGGCGATTTCGCCCTCCGCCACGCGCTCGGCTGCCGCGATGACCTCGCCGCCGTCGAGCAGCGCCATCTTCACGCGGCAGGCGCCGACGGCCGCATCCAGCTCCATCTTCATCGCGAGGTCGAGCGTCGCGTCGGTGAAGCTGTCGTCAAGCAGCGTCTTCACGCGGATATCCGCGATGTGCGCCTTGGGGATGGCGTAGAGATAGACGTCGCGGAAAATGCCGGAGAAGCGCATGAAATCCTGATCTTCCAGCCAGCTTCCCGCGCTCCAGCGTTCCACGCGGCAGGCGAGCTTGTTTTCGCCCTCGACGAGGTAATCCGTCAGCTCGAACTCGCTGGGTGTGAAGGAATCCGACGAGAAACCGACGTAGCGCCCGTTGAGCCAGACGGCGATGCAGCTCTCCGCGCCCTGGAAGGAGATGAAGACCCGCTTGCCGACCATCTGCGCCGGCACAAAGAACGTCTTGATATAGCTGGCGACGGGGTTGTATTCCTGCGGAATTTCGCCGATTTCCACCGCCTGATAGCCGTCCCACGGATACTGAACGTTGGCGTACTGCGGCGCGCCGTAGCCCTCCATCTGGATGTGCGCCGGGACGTGGATATCCGCCCAGCCGCGGCTGTCGTAATCCGCCGCCTCAAAGCCGGGGATGACCTGACCGGCGTTGAGCGCGTGGTGGAATTTCCAAAGCCCGTTCAGCGAACAGCGCAGGCTGGTTTCGCCGTGGGAAAGCTCCTCCATACTGGCGTAAGCCACATGGTCGGAATGGGCCGCGACCCGGTTTTCGGCAAAGAAAAGGGGGTCTTTGAGTCTGCTCACGTCAAAATTCATATGCTTCTTTTCCTTTCAATTCAAAAAGAGGGGCTGACAGGCTGAATATTCAGCGATGCAGCCCCTCTGATTGGGTTCATTGTACCATCATTTGACTGCACCCGCAACCGCGTTTGTGAAACTCTTTTGCAGACAGAAGAAGATGATGACCGTCGGCAGCGAGCAGATCGTGACCGCCGCCATGACCACGCCGTAGTCGATGACGTAGCCGCCCATCGTGTTGGCGACCAGCATCGGCATGGTAATCGCCTCGTTGGTCTGCATGACGACCTTCGGCCAGAGATATGCGTTCCACGCGCCCATGAACGTGATGGTCGCGGCGGAGGCGTAGGTCGGCTTCATCATCGGAATGAACATCCGAATGAAAATCTGGAATTCATTCAGGCCGTCGATGCGCGCCGCTTCGAGCGTATCCCGCGGGAAGCTGCGCGCGCTGTTTCTGAAATACATAATCAGAAACGGCGTCGCGATGCTCGGCAGGATGAAGCCCGTCCACGAGTTGATGAGCTTCGCCTTGGTGAACATCTGGAACAGCGGAACGAGAACCGCCACAAACGGCACCATCATCGCCAGCATCAGAATCGCCATCACGGTGTCCTTCGCCTTGTCGTGATAGATTTCAAAGCCGTAGCCCGCGATGGAGCTGACCGCAAGCGCGGCAAAGGTCTGCAGGAGGGTCGTCGCGAACGAGTTTTTCAGCGCGCGCACGACGTTGTGCTGCTCGAACAGGTGCTGTAAATTTTCCAGCAGGTGCGTGCTCGGGAGCAGCCAGCCGCCCAGAATCTGCTGGGTGTTGTTAAACGCGGAGATAAAGCTCCAATACAGCGGGAATACGGAAATCAGCGACACGGCGATCAGAAAGATGTACATGACCGCGCGCGTAGCGTTTTTGCGAAGGGCGCCTTCTCTCATCGCTTGTCACCCACTTTCATCTGGATTGCAGCCAGCACCGCGACCATGACCAAAATGACGAAGGACATCGCGGCGGCGTAGCCGAAGTTCGGGTTCTTGGTGAACATGGTGTTGTAGATATAGTGCGACATGGTGATCGTCATATTGCCCGGCCCGCCGCGCGTCAGGTTGACGGATTCATCGAAGAGCTGGAGCGTGCCGTTGGTGGACATGATCGCCGTCACCAGAATGATCGGGCGCAGCAGCGGAATGGTGATGCGCATGAGCTGCTGATAGGAGTTCGCGCCGTCGATGCGCGCTGCCTCATAGATCGAATAGTCGATGCTCTGCATGGCGGAGAGGTAGAAGACCATGTTATAGCCCGTCCAGCGCCAGACGAGGCCGATGATGATGACCGCCTTGGCGTAGACCGGGTCGTTCAGCCAGTTGATCGCCTCGGAAATCAGGCCGAATTTGAGCAGCATGTTGTTGACCATGCCGTCGTAGGTGAACAGCGTGCGGAAGATCATCGAATAGGCGACCAAACCCGTCGCGCACGGCAGGAAGATGCAGGTTCTGAACAGGCCGCGGAACTTGAGATCCCTGTTGTTGAGCAGGGAGGCGAAGATCACGGCCAGAATCAGCATGATCGGCACCTGAATGATCAGATACGTCAGCGTGTTGGTCACGGACTGGATGAAGACCTTGTCCTTGAGCATGAACTGGTAGTTTCTCCAAAGCGGTTCGGACCAGACCAGCGCCGTCGGTTTGCCGCGTTTGAAAGAGGTCAGCAGAGCGCTGAACATCGGATAAAAGCTCATAATGAAGATCAGCAGCGTCGCAGGCAGCAGGAACGCCCAGCCCGCCAGACTCTGCTTCTGGTGCATGGACAGGCGCTTCTTTTTCTTCGGCGCGGATGCGGTGTTGGTCATGGTAAGCCACCTCTCTTTGATATAACCCCGGATGGGAAGAACTGCCGCCCCGGAAGACCCAGAGCGGCAGTTGATCTCAAGAAAATTCCGTCAGGATCAGAAGCCCATGGTGAAGTTCACCGTATCCTCGGCAGTGGCCAGCTCGGTATCCACGTCGCCGCCCTGGAGAATGATGTTGGTGATCGCCGTGCCAAGCGCTTCGCGGGCGTCGTAGTAATACGGGCCGGTGATGTTGGACGGGGTCTGCGCGCCGAACTCGACGATCTCGGCGAAGATCGGTTCGCCGTTGAAGAACTCGGAGCCCGCAGTGTAGTTGGAGCCTTCCTTCGCCGGGGTATAGGTCGCGATGGCGGAGGTCGCCGGCAGAATCTCGTTGTAGAATTCGACGTTGCGGTACATCTGCATGAAGTCAAGCGCAAGGTCGATGTCCTTGTCGTTGATGATCGCCCAGCTGGAGCCGCCGTTGCTGGAGTAGTTGGTCGCGCCCTCGGCCTTGACGAGCTTGGGCAGGTTGGTCATCGCCCACAGACCCTTCTGATCCTGCAGGCTCATAATGGTAGAGAGAATCCAGCAGCCCTGAATGGTGCCCACGACGGTCTGGTTGGAGAGCGTGCCGATGTACTCGTCCCACGTGTTGACCTCGATGAAGATGCCTTCCTTGACCATGGTGGCGTAGAAGTCGATGACTTCCTTGAGCTGTTCGTTGTCCTTCAGGTTGACGGAGCCATCCTCGTTGAACATGGACGCGCCGCAGCTCTGGAGCATGATGAGAACGGTATCCACCGCGCCCGCCTGACCGGAGAGCATCGGGCGGCCGGTCTTGGCCTTCACGTCGCGGCCGATCTCGATGAAGCGCTCCCACGTGATGTCCTTCAGGTCGGCGGCGGTGTAGCCGGCGGCCTCGAGGTAATCGGTGCGGTAAGCGGCGACGGCGGTGCCGGCGTCAAACGGGATGCCGTGGTTCTTGCCGTCCACGATGGAATACGCGAGCTTGCCCTCAGCAAAGCCCTCGTAATCGTACTTGCCGGTCAGATCGGCGTACACTTCCGGATAGTTGGTGACGAACTTCTGGAAGGAGTTATCCTGAACGAGCAGGATGTCCGGCAGGGTGCTGGTATCGCCGTTGGAGGCGATGACCGCGGTTTCGATATCCTCGGAGAGCTTTTCCTGAATGTCGATCACGGCGTCGGGATGATCCTTCAGATACATCTCCTTCGCAATCTGCATCGCCTTGATGTTGAAGGTCGGGTCCCACGTCCAGATGGTGATTTTCCCATCCGCTTCAGCCAGCACGCCGACCGCGCTGATGATCATCGCGAGCGCCAGCATCAAGGTAACGAGCTTTTTCATAAAAATCCAGTCCTCCTCTTTCTTGGTCGTCTTTTCGTTCCCTCGGCAAAAACAAAATGCCGTAAATCGACAAAAGTTTTTTGTTGATTCTGCACGGCATTTTACTTTCATGCGCCGATTTCTTGTATACATTTTACCATACTTCTCGGCGCAATGCTATTCAATTTCGACTGCAATATGTTCAAAAATGACTATTTCCTCGCAAAGCGGCCGTCCGGCTGCTTTTCCCCGCACGCCCACTCGTGCGCTTTTTGGGCATTTTTTCGCCACGCGGAGGGACTCTGCCCGACGCAGCGCTGAAAATTCCGGTTGAACGTCGTGATGGAGGGGAAGCCCGTCCGCGCGGCGATGTTTTGAATCGGCTCGCTGGTCGAGCGCAGGAGGTTCAGCGAGCGGTGGATGCGGTAGCGGTTGATGTATTCCAGCGGCGCGACGCCGACCAGCGTGGTGAACATCCGCCGGAAATGGCTTTCGCTCATCATGCAGCTGCGCGCCATCTGCTCGACCAGAATCTCCTCCGCGTAGTGCTGGGAGACATACAGCAGCGCCGGTTCCAGCGCGGGCGGCACGAGCGGCGTATCCAGCCCCGCCATCACGTTCGTCTTGGCCGCGCGGCCGCGCAGATTTGCCAGCCCCGTCAGCAGCAGGAGCAGATAGGCTTCCAGCTCCGGCAGGACGTTTCCGCCGCTCCGCTCCAAATCGAACATCGTGTGGATGATTGACGCGGCGCGCGTACCGTCCTCGTCGCCGGGGGGCAGATAGACGCCGCCGTGCCACGTCGTTTGCAGCGCGGCGCGGATGGCCTTGGAGCACCAGTGCGGCGACTGCGCCAGCATGCGGTCGCTGTCCACGGCGATATAGCGCCAGTGGGTGAACGGGGTGCCTGCGTTGTGCTGGGCGTGGTAAACGCCCTTGGGCGCCATCAGCAGCGCGCCCGCCGAAAAGCGCCAGCTTCCCCCGCCCATCTCCGCCATGCCCTCCCCGGCGAGGCACAGCCCGATTTCAAGGCAGTTGTGGTAATGGCTGCCGTCCGGCGTGTACGGCGGGTACCACGGGATATCCGTCAGGGAGATAATCATGGAATCGGTGGCGGGCGGATAATTTCGGCATTGCAGATTCGGCGGATTCTCGATCATGCTCTGCGTCTCGTTTTCATATTTCGCCATCCGTCATCATCACCTTTCCGGGGCAAAGCGCCCGTATCGCGCCCAAAAAATCCGGATACGGCAGAAAGCACACCCGAACGAAGCGCCCGCTGTCCGCGCCGCTCCCCTTTGCGTAGAGGAACGCGCACGCCCGATCGGGATCCTGTGCGGATACGTCGTAGCAGACGCGCCTGCGTTCGCCGCGCAGGGTCAGCGCCTCCGCGTCCCGCATGGGCTGCGTGCCCTCGGCGGCCACCGCGATGAGGTCGTCCAGCTGGAGGGTGAAAAACTCGATCTCCTTCTGCCGCGAGCGCATGCCGCTGGTGCGCATGACGGTCAGCGTCCGGCCATCCAGCCGGTATTCATAGATCACGCGCGCCTCGCCCATCAGATACCACCCGCCGAAGAGCGATCCCAGCGCCAGCGGCATGAAGAGAATCCCGAACATCGCGCCCAGAATCGTAAAGAGCAGCGTCGCGGCGTAGAGCAGGGCGACGATGACCCGCACATAGCCGGGCACCTTCCGCTCCACGCTCCTGCGCAGCGTCCTATTCTGCTTTTGCATGGCCGTTCACCTCATCCTTAAAAACTCCAACTGACGTTTGTAGGCGATACGCAGGCGCTCCAGATGTTCAGGTTCGCCAGCGTGCCGTCCGCCCGCTTCAAATAGGGGAGCTTTTCTTCCGTCAGTTCGGGAATGTCGTCGAGCCGCCCCTGCGCGAACGCGCCGATGCGTTCCCTTGCCGTTTCCAGCCGGCCGATCTGCGCGCTCAGGCGGATGTCGATGACCTCAAACCCGAACGGGCGCAGGCTGTTCATCCACAGCGTGCGCCAGCAGCGCGCAAGCGCGCGCATCTCCTCGATGCAGGCGTCGCACAGCGGCAGAACGTCTTTTTCCGCCGCCCGACGGTCGCCCCTGCGCACGGCGGGCGCGGCGGCCGCCCGATAGGCGCATTTGGCCGCCACGGCGCGGCCGAGCTGCGCGTAGAAGCCGAAGAAATCCGCAAAGGCCGGGTTTTCCTCGGCGTAGCGCGCGTATCGCGCCGCGAGAACGCGGTAGTGCGCCTCCGGCTCAAGCCCCGCGAAGTCGGCCTCGAACAGCGGCATCAGCGGGTCTTCGTAGAGAAGCTGCTTCACCGGGTTCATCACGTCGCCCGGCCGCGCGTCAAGCCCGATGCGGTTGAACGCGCCCAGCGCGCGGAAGGGCTGCGCGGGGCAGCCCGTGCAGGCTTCAAATCGCGCGTCCAGCGCGTCGTCGTCCCGGCAGCCGTTGTACGCGATTTCCGCAAAGAGCTGAAGCCCCAGCAGGCCGCCGAGCAGCGGGCTGCATTCCGCGCCGTCGTCGCCCCACATCGTCGCGAACGCCTGCCGAACGCCCGCCTCGCGGCACGCCGTCATCAAAACGCGCGTCGTCGCTTCCGCCTTGTCGTAATCGGGGACGGGGCCGTTCCAGGTGTATACGCCGCCCGCAAAGAGGGTATCCGCCGAAAACCGCGCGTGCTCGGCGAACAGGTGGCGCGCCAGCGCGCCGTCTTCCGTGTAATAATCCCAATAGACGAGGTCGATGTCCTTCGGCGCGGCGGCGACGATGGCCTCGCTGAGCGTGCAGCCCGCCGGATACGCTGCGGTGCTGCCCGGCTGCGCCATGTGGAAATACATGTCGCTCCACATCATCGCGTGCAGGCCGTGCTTTTTGAGGATGCCGCCGATCCGCGCCAGATGCTTCTGCATCAGCTCGCTCTGGGGCACATAGCCGTGCCTGTCCATGTATTTGCCGCGCCCCAGCCCGTAGGCCTCGTCCATGCCGATGTGGATGCGCCGCGTCGCAAACGGTCTGCTCGCGGAGACGATCATCTCCTCAATCAGCGCATACGTCTTTTCTTCATCCAAAAGCAGCACGTCGTCCGTGTCGCGCAGGTCCTCCATACAGGGCCAGCGGAGCGCGCGCGCCATGTGCCCCAGCGTCTGGATGCAGGGAATCATCTCAATGCCCAGCGCGTCGGCGTATTGATCCAGCTCGCGCAGCTCCGCCTGCGAAAAGCGCCCGCGCAGGTAGCCGAAATACGGCCTGCCCGCCACCTCGTAGGTATCCTCGGTGTAGAGCAGCACCGCGTTGAAGCCCATGCGGCTCAGCCTGCGCAGGAAGGTCTTCGCGGCCTCCATCGTCGGAACGGCGTTTCGGGAGCAATCCAGCATCGCGCCGAGCAGGTCGAGCGAGGGCGTTTCCTGCACGCGGAAGGGGCGCTCGTCAAACCGCGCGGCGAGCATCGTCAGCCCGCGGAAAAATTCGGCGCGGCTCCCGCAGAAAATCGCGCCGCTCTCCGCCTCCGTCAGCACTTCCAGCGGCCCTTTTCGAATCGTCACGGCGACGGGGAAACCGTCTTCCGCGAGCGTCAGGTTCAAATCGGCCGCCTGCGCCCTCGTTCCTTCCATGATGTGGGCGATATCGCCCGTCAGGCGAATGGATGGCATTGGAAAACCTCCTCCTTCGGGGAATGATTTGACGTTTTTGCAAAAATACGAAACGTTCGTTTCTTTCATTATAGGGTTTTTGCCATGTTCTGTAAACCGCGAAACCGCAAATCGCGAAAAATGCGGATTTTGCGCGGGCGGGTTTGATCTTCGCGAAAAAAGAGAAAAAAGGAATAATTTAACAAACATAGAAATATATTACATAACAGGATGCTTCGACGGGCACAGGAACAGGGGAGTGTTGCTATGCGGAAGAAAAAAGCCGCCGCCTTTTTCAGCGCGCTGGCGTGTATCACGCTGGCGTGTGCCGCGCTGCTGATCGGCGGATGCAGCCGCGCAAACGCGGCCAAACGGGCGAAGGAGGACGACAGACCCGTTATCGTGGTCGGCAGCGACAATTATCCGCCCTTTAATTATGAGGACGCGAACGGCCTGCCGACGGGGATTGACGTGGATTTGGCGACCGAGGCCTTCGGGCGGCTGGGGTATCGGGCGGCGTTTTTGGTCATCGACTGGGAAAATAAAAAGGAACTGGTGGAGTGCGGCGCGATCGACTGCATATGGGGCAGCTTCTCCATCGACGGCCGGGAGGCGCAGTATCGCTGGACGGAGCCGTACATGCTCAGCCGACAGGTGGTCGCGGTGCGCCGGGACAGCGATATTTATGCCCTTTCCGACCTGGCCGGAAAGCGGGTGGCCGTTCAATCCACGACGAAGCCGGAGGAGCTTTTCCTCTCGCACGCCGACCCGAGGCTTCCGGCGCTGCGCGAGGTGTTTTCGCTGCAAAACCGGGAATTGATCTATCCGTTTTTGAGCAAGGGCTACGCCGACGCCATTGCCGCGCATGAAACGGCGATTCTGCAGTATATGTCGGATTACCGTCTGGAATACCGCATTTTGGATGAGCCGCTGCTGACCGTCGGGCTGGGCGTGGCCTTCGCGCTGGACGACGCGCGCGGGCTGGAACAGGCGCTTTCCGATATCTTCGAGCAGATGCGGGCGGACGGAACCATGGAGGAGATCATCGGGCGGTATCTGGATGAGCCGCTGCGATACATGGAGGGGAAAAGCGATGAAGGCGAAATCAAAAGCTGACCGGCTTTCCGTTCGCCTCGTCCACATGGAAATTCTGCTGGCGCTGGCGCTGCTGGGCGTCGTGTTTCTGACGGCGGCCCATTCGGACACGGTTTCCGCGCGGCAGCAGATGGCGACGACCATTCGATACATCCGGGAACAATGCAACCGCTACAACCGCATTGAGCTGGCCAGCGAGACCAAGAGCCTGATGCGCGTGATGGAGAGCGTCGGCCATATTGCCCGTCAGATGGCGGCGGACGGCGAAGAAAGCGCGCCGCTTTCGGAGTATGCGCAGATGGGTTATGTCTCCGGGCTGATTGTGATGGATGAGACGGGGTTCGTTCTGTCGAATTATCACGGGACGGGCGAAGCGCCCCGGCAGCTTGGCGAATATCTGGATTCCCCCGCGCTGCTGGACGCGGCGCTTTACCCCGAAAAGCGCTACGCCACGCGCTTTGCCTGCGCGGACGGGAGCATGATTGATCTGGCCGCCGTCGGGCGGCGGGATGCGCCGGGCATCGTCGCGGCGTATTACCGAACGCCGGTGGAATATCTCGATGCGTTTCGGCTGTCCATCGCACTGATGCTTTCGGGGTACAGCCCGGAAACGAGCGGCACGATTGTCGTCACCGGCGGCAGCAGGGTCGTGGCCAGCAACGACGAGACGCTCATCGGCGGCAACGCGGAGGAAATGGCGATTCTGCGGCAGATTCGTCAGGCGTACAGCAGCGGTGAGCTGGTGCGCGCGAGCTGGCCGGAGGATTCTTTTCGGCGGTATTACGGCATGATGGGGTGCGGGCGGAATTTTTACGTCTATGTGTATATGCCGGAAAAGACGGTGTTTGCAACGACCCCGCAGAGCATGCTGTTCGCGCTGATTTTCTATGCCGTCGTCCTCGCGTTCGCCAAGGCGGTTCGCTTTCGGACGGCGCAGAGCTATCAGGAGCGGCAGTATCGCGTGCAGAAGGAATACGCGGAGAAGCTGCGTGCCGCGAACGCCGAGCTGAGCGCCGCCGTGGATCAGGCGGATCGCGCCAACGCGGCAAAGACCAGCTTCCTTTCCCGCATGAGCCACGACATTCGAACGCCGCTGAACGGGATCATCGGTCTGCTGCAAATCGACGACGCGCACCCGAGCGACGTCGCGCTGCTGACCGCGAACCGGGAGAAGATGAAGGTGGCGGCCAACCATCTGCTCAGCCTCATCAACGATGTGCTGCAAATGAGCAAGCTGGAAAGCGGCGAAATCACGCTGGCGCACGAGCCGCTCGATTTGAAACGCCTTTTGCGCGATATTCTGACCATCGTGGAGCAGCGCGCCGCCGAGGCGGGCGTTGCGCTTGAATATGACAGGCGGCAATTCGAGCGGATGAAGCCCGACTGCGTATACGGGAGCCCGCTGCACCTGCGGCAGGTGTTTTTGAACGTCTACGGCAACTGCATCAAATACAACAAGGTCGGCGGCAGCGTGACGACGCTTTGCCAGAACGTCGGCGAGCGGGATGGAATCGTCACCTATCGCTGGGTGATCCGCGACACGGGCATCGGCATGAGCCGGGCGTTTTTGGCGCACATCTTTGACCCGTTCGCGCAGGAGCACACCGACGCGCGGAGCGTCTATCACGGGACGGGGCTGGGCATGGCCATCGTCAAGAGCCTGATTGACAAGATGGGCGGCAGCATCGAGGTGAGCAGCCGGGAGGGCGAGGGTTCGGAATTTGTGATTACCCTGCCCTTTGAAATCGCCGAGGAATTGCCCGAACCGCAGCAGGCGGCATGGGAGACGGAGGCGGCGGATGTGCGCGGCCTGCGCATTCTGCTGGCCGAGGACAACGCGCTGAACGCCGAAATCGTCAAAAAGCTGCTGGAGGATCGCGGGGCAGAGGTCGAGGCCGCGTCGGACGGGCGGCAGGCGCTGGAGGCGTTTGAAAGCCACAAGCCGGGCACCTACGCCGCCATCCTGATGGATGTGATGATGCCCAACATGGACGGGCTCGACGCGACGCGGGCGATTCGCGCGCTGGATCGTGCGGACGCGAAGGTCATCCCCATCATCGCGATGACCGCCAACGCCTTTGAAGAGGACGCGCGCAAGTGCATGGAGGCGGGCATGAACGCGCATCTGCCCAAGCCGATTCGAATCGAGCGGCTTGTCGCCGTGATTGCGGGGTTCTGCGGCGCGCGTCAGGCCTGAGGGGTCAGACCGTAGAAAAAAAGCTATTCTCCCCCGAAGGGGGAGAATAGCCCTTTCCGCAAATGAAAGAATCGCTGAATTTTTTGATTTTGCTCAATTCTTGTAAAGCGACAGGGAAAGCGGCGATCAACGCGCCTTAGAAACCGCGCGCCTGATTTGCAGGAGCAGCATCACCATGCTCACGCCCAGCAGGATGTGGCCGATACCGGCGACGCCGGAGATCGCCGCGGTCATCCCGGCGGAAAGCTCCGTGCCCAGCACCTGCGGAATACCGCGGACGACGAGCATGACGGCGGTCATGTTCAGGCCGATGTGATAGGTCGTCAGCGCCCGCTTCGTCTTCGCGCCGGTGAAGGAAAAACTCTTTTCCAGCAGAAGCAGCAGAAGGAAGAACACCATGCCCAGCAGGAAGTAGTGCGTGTGCACCACGCCGAGGGATGTTCTGGCGGTAAAGCCGTTGAACTTGGTGAACTCGCGGTAAAACACGCCGCCGACCATGGCGAGAAGAGCGTACAGCAGGGAAGCGTTCATGTAGCGTTTCATTTCCTTTTCCTCCTTGTATGAACGTGAATGTGTGATGTCGCTGATGTGTGCCGACGGATTATTTGCACTCCTTCTTCATCGCGAAGAAGCCGATCAGAACCGTCCACACGTAAGCGCAGGTCTTGGGGATCATCAGCATGCCGATCATCGGAATGGTGTCCGCCCAGAGCACGACCGGGATGTAGAAGCCGAAGCTGAGCACGATGGTCAGCCACATCCAGCGGAAGGCCGCGTCGTTATGTTCCTTCGCGCTGCGGTAGAACAGCACGATAATCAGCAGACCCAGCAGGGCGAAGGGAATGTTGCGGTAGATGCCCCAGGAGAGCGGAGAGGTGGCGCTGAGCCACTGGTTCTGCGGCATCATGCAGAGCACGACGCGAACGGCGGAGAGCAGGTAGATGGAGGCGGTCAGGCCGCTTTTGCCCTTGATCTGGTAGCGCTGCCGCCAGACGTAGTAGAGCAGCACATAGAAGACGGTCATGGTGACGGAGGTGATCCACTTGCCGAGGCCGAGCGGCACGGTGTAGTTTTCAAGGCCGGTGGTGCACAGCGCCAGCGCGCGGGGGATCAGGTGGAAGGAGTCGCCGGCGCCCAGCACGACGGCCATCAGACCGAACAGGCGGAACTGCTTGCTGCCCTTGCTTCCACGGATCATCAGAATACCGATGGTGATGACGGACACCAGATACACGGCGTCAAAGATGGTTTCGATAACAGCCTGCATGATAATTTCCTCTTTTCTGATTTTTGTATGAATCAGTGAATGAGCAAATCCGAAATTATGCACAGATTCCGATAACGGGCGCGCATTGCGCGCCTGACTCCTTCAGTCAGCTTCGCTGACAG
>OLNU01000191.1_pt1 | contig 63579 bp, 39 predicted proteins | sample 1672241 | NCBI WGS metagenome assembly OLNU01 (sample SAMEA3136663, study PRJEB25190) | human gut metagenome | biome: human gut; feature: human-associated habitat; material: faeces | place: Austria | collected 2013 | reverse complement strand
TTTCAGGCAAAGAAAAAGACGCAAGCCATATTTCTATGACTCACGCCTTTCTCTGTATTTCATTATTAAATTCAAAATTTTTATTCTTCTTTCCTCTGTTCTAACAATTCTCTCGCATTTGCAATAGCAAGGGATAGCTTCTGTTCCAGAAGTTCTTTTGGGGGCATTTGGGTCATATACTGTCCCACATGGATATTTCCATGATCCAATTGCATTAATTCTATGGTTTCCTGTGATTTTTCTGCACATAATATAAGTGCAACCGGACTTTCTTCACCTTCCACTCTTTCATTCTTTTCCAGCCATCGCAAATACAGTTCGACTTGTCCTTTATCCTGCGGTTCAAATTCTCCAAGCTTTAGTTCAACAAGAACCAACCTTCTCAAGCCTCTATGATAGAATAATAAATCCATATAGTAGTCCTTGCCATCCAGTACAAAATGTTTCTGTCTTGCTAAAAATGCAAAATCCGATCCCATTTCCAGAATAAATTTTTCTAATTCTGCAAGAATAGCATTTTCTAAATCTTTTTCACTATAAGTATCACGTAAACCGAGAAAATCAAGCATATATGGATCTCTGTAAAAAAGATCCAGACTCATTTTTCCATCATCCCGTAATTCGGCAATCTCATTTTTTATTGTCTCTTCTGGTTTCTTCGATATTGCAGTTCGTTCATAAAGCATGGATTTTTTTCTTTCACGCAGTGTTCGCACTGACCAGTTTTCCTGCATACACATTGCGGCATAAAAATCTCTTTTTAACTCATCTTGTATTGGCAGAATCTCTACAAAATGCGACCAGGTCAATTGTTGCGACAGTGTCGCAACTTTTTCGAAGTCAGGAAATTCCTGATAAAACTTAATCATTCTTGAAATTGATGTTTTATCAAATCCCGAACCATACTCCTGTTCCAGCCTTTTACTGACTTCTGTAACAACTTTTTTTCCATACTCAGGCTTATTATTTCCAGTTAACTCCACACTAAGTCTTTTTCCAATTCCCCAATTAAGAGAAATAATGGCATCATTCACAACTTTTTTTACATTAGTTTTCTTTTCCCTGATCAACGCATTTATTTCATCATAAATGTTGTCAATATTATCTGCTATTAATATCTCTTTTTTCATTATCAATTCCCTTCTATAACTTGAAATGCCAAATCGGCATTTCAAAACTACACCAATTGCTTACTGTTATATTACCCTATTTTTCTCATTATGCCTACTGCTATTTCATGTTCTCACATAATAATGAGGTCGCAATCCACGACCTCATCCCCCCATTTAAATATAAATCAATTCCTTGAAAATAATCTCTTCTGCAATCGCTCTGTGCTGGTTGGCAGCTCTCACCCATGCCATCTGATCTGCTTCTTTGTCCGGCAATGGTTCTTTTTCTTCTAACTGCTTCAGAATTACCTCTTCCCGTTCTCTGGCTGCCTTATCCACTTCCAGAAGATGTTCTCCAATGGTGTCCTGCAGAAGCATGACCTGATACAGAGAATTTTTATGGTTCTTCAGATAATCTCTGCGTAAGAACCCATACTTGCCAATCCGCTCCATCTGTTCACCGGATTTATAGGTAAGATTCGGAATCAGATGCCCATTTACATTCGTGTACGTTACAAATAGGACATTCGCAATCCGCTTTCGCTACTTGCTCATGAACGCAGTTGCTTCGCTTCCTGCATTCATTTTATTAGCACTCTCCATTTCTCATCATTTTTTGACCACAAATTTACGACATTTACGACAAATCTGACACTGCTTTACAATACCAGACAAAATGACTGATGCCCCGGAAAGCCTGTAAAATAGCCACTTTCGGGATACACAAGCCAGGACAAAAATCGACTTCCATTGTCAAGAGGTGAGTGCTAATTTCACATTTTTTCACATTTTCTTAAATGAAAAACTAAATTTGTGCCCCTTTTCACATTTTCCCTTGTGGAGCTCCAGAAATTCTGGTACAGACGGACTGCCTCGCCATTTTCCTCTACTGCATCTGCATTTCCAGTGATTGCATTGTAGATCCTGGTAAATGCCAGACTTATATTTTTCAGCACGGAATAAATGGATTTCCGTAATATTTTCATATAGAAATCGCTATGTCTTTATAGTAAAATTATTCCAGAAATAGGTCACACTTTAAGGAGGAAATGTATGAAAAACAAAAAAGCAAAGCTTTTGTCTATCCTGCTTTCTCTGTCCATGTTGGGAACCGCTCCTGTTTATGGCGAGGATTTCTCAGATTTCTCCGACAATTTAGTCGCATCAGATGAAGCAGACCCAGAAGTATCCGTTTCTTCAGACGATACTTCACAAGACAGCTTCCAGATAGAAGATCCGGATTCTGCCAACGAAGACAGCAGCTTCTTTTCCAATGCAGAGGCGGAAACCACAAGTGATTTTGCATCTGATGAATCCGATATCAATGAGCAGGGATTTTCAGATGGGGAGGTGTCGGAGGAAGAAATTGCGGATACGGAGATAGAGGACGAGACTTCCATTATTGACTACGCGAATGCAGCCCCCAGAGCTTCTATTGTAGAAGCAGATATTGAAATTGATCCATCTATTACTGCAACATGCAACTCCTACTCAGGACGTAACCTGGAATATCAGAACTATACGGTCTGGTCTTCCACTGTCAGCTCTTATTTAACTACAAGCCCGGATGGCGGTTTGATGCGAGTTCAAGCCGGAGCTCTGGACGGAACTCTTTTAGTTGAATATTATGATTCATCCTATAATTATCAGCGTACAGTGACTGTGCCACTGTCACTACCAGTTTTTGGAGCATTCTATGAAAGCGCTGATAATTACTATGTTCTGTCCGGACAAAATAATACGGACCACGATGATTCTGTAGAGGTTTATCATGTAACAAAATATACGAAGGACTGGAAAGCACTTGGATCCTGTGGTCTTTTTGGTGCCAACACAGCTTATCCCTTTGATGCCGGTTCCGCGCGGATGGTTATAAACGGAAATTACCTTTTTGTAAGAACCTGCCACAAAATGTACAATGGACACCAGGCAAATGTTACATTTTCAGTAGATACGTCAAGCATGAATATTGTTGACAAATTCACTGGTGTATGGAATACCTCCAATGGTTATGTAAGCCATTCTTTCAATCAGTTTATACAGGTAGACAATGGAACTCTCCTTGGCGTGGATCATGGAGAAGGTTACCCAACTGCATTGGTTCTTTCCAAATATGTATCTGATATCAGCAGCGGTAACTTCCAGTCCGGAATTGCCACTCCATGTAAAAGCCTTACTTTTATGTCTCTGGTAAACGACACCAGTATTCACTACAATTACACAGGAGCTTCCCTGGGTGCTTTCGAATACTCCGATTCTGCCTACTTAATTGCAGGCACCAAAGACACGGACAGTACCGCCACCACCAGAGATGTTTTCATTACTTCTATGGATAAATCCAGCGGGGAAACCTTCACGCACTTTTATTCCAATTACGCGGGCACCGATGACAGCGCGCTTACACCACACCTAGTCAAAACCGGAAACAACAGTTTCATCCTGCTGTGGTCAAACCAGGGTTATGTTTATTACACAGCTGTAGATGGAACTGGCCAGCAGGTTGGTACAACCCACAAAATGGCTGGAAACCTTTCTGATTGTGCTCCAATTGTCAGCAACGGCAAAGCAATCTGGTACACCTGGAAAAATCAGTTTAATACCTTCTACGAAATCAGCCTGAATGATCTTTCCAGCAACCATGCAGCCAGAATTGAAAATGGACATAAATATAATTACGCTGACAAAGCTGAAAATGCACTGCTCACTGGAACATGCCGCGTCTGTGGTTATCAGAAGCAGTTCTCTGTCCCAGTTGAATTAGACGTTCAGAAAAAGGACGCCTCCAATACTTTCTATCAGGAAATGAAAGAAATCTATCAGATGGAGCCTGGCGGAACTGCTGATATTCTCTGGTATTCCTATTTTGCCAGCGCAAATAAGGACTATGACCAAATCACCAACTGGAAGATTAGCAGTTCAGATGAAAGCATTGTCTCGGTAGAGCAAACCGGCAAGAATACGTGTACCATTACAGCATTAAAACCAGGATTTGCCACCTTTACCATTCAGGAGAAGACCAATCCATCCGCTGTATTTACTGCCAAGATTTATGTAAATATGATAAGCGATGATACAGCCAGCTGGTACCTTCCTTCCAGTTATTTTGTATTCGACGGAACGGAACATAAACCATCTGTTCATTTGAAAGTAAACAATAAACTGCTTACAGAAGGTACTGATTACGAGATCACCTATGATGGCGATCTTATCAATGCCGGCACTGTAAAACTCACGGTTACCGGAATTGGTGTTTATACAGGTTCTGTGGAAACCACTTATAACATCCAGAAGCTCAGTATGTCCAATGCCAGCTTCTCCGTTGCCCCTGCATACTACACTGGTTCTGAAGTAACTCCTGAAGTGACAGTTACCCACAGCGGTAAAACCCTGGTAAAAGACAGGGATTTCATCGTAACATACCACAACAACATTGAACCAAGCAGCTATTACAATTCTCCGTGGGTTGGAATTGACGGAATTGGAAATTACCAGGGATATGTAACCAAATCCTTTACCATAAACAGAGCTGACATCAGCAGCTGCACGGTTACACTTTCCGATGAAAGCCTTACCTACACAGGCTCCTCTTTGCGCCCAACCGTCACGGTAAAAAGCGGGGACAAAGAATTAACTCTGAACCAGGATTATTACGTTTCCTACCGAAACAACTGGGATGCAGGTACTGCTTCTGTTATCGTAAACGGCAGTGGAAATTACACTGGTTCTGTTACAAAAGATTTCCAGATTGTTCCCGCTGATATCAGTAATTATGAAGTTACATTATACAATGATTCCTTTGATTACGATGGAACTGCCAAAGAACAACGGTATGTCCGTCTTTATTCAGGAACCCGCTGGCTTAGCGAAGATACCGATTTCACAGTCACTTATGCAAACAACGTGAATGCGGGTACTGCTTCCGCAATCCTCACTGGAACTGGAAATTATACTGGTTCCGTTACGAAAGACTTTACCATTAAACCATTGGATATCAGCCGCTATTCCGCTTCACTTTCCCAGTATTCCTACACCAGTGACGGAACAGAGAAATGCCCGGATGTTACCGTTACATACGGAGACAAGACGCTTGCAGCAGGCACTGATTTCACAGTTTCTTATAAAGATAATGTGAAGGAAGGTACTGCTACTGTAACTATTACTGGAGCTGGAAATTACACCGGCATTATTAACACAACCTTTACGATCACAGCAGCTCCTGACAAGGATGACTCGGACGCAGGAAAAGATAATCCTGGTAAAGATGATTCTGGTAAAGATGACTCCGGTAAAGATGATTCTGGTAAAGATGATTCCGGTAAAGATGATTCTGGTAAAGGCGATTCTGGTAAAGATGATTCCGGTAAAGATGACTCCGGTAAAAACGATTCCGGTAAAGACGATTCTGGTAAAGATAACTCTGGTAAAGATGATTCCGGCAAAGATAACTCCGGTAAAAATGATTCCGATAAAGGCAACCAGAACAGCAGCACACCAGGAAACAACAACAATAATAACAACGGAAATACATCCGGTAATAATGACCAGAACAATAACGGTCAAAACAATAACAACACCAATAATAACAACAATAATCAGAACAACAGCTCCAACAATGAAGCGAACAATGACACTGCAATCACCCCTGTTCCAGCTGTAATCAATGCCTCTGACATAACGCTTACAAAAAGCAAAAAGAAAGCAAACATTATCACCAGCATTGAATCAGATGGAAAAGTTTCCCTGAAGTCTTCTAACACAAAAGTAGTAAAGATTTCCGGAACAAAAGTAATTCCAGTTAACCCAGGTAAAGCCAATGTTACCATTACCGTGGCAGCCGGAACCCGGTACGCTGCTGCATCGAAAACAGTTACCATAACTGTAATTCCTGCAAAAACAAGCCTGCGTTCTGTAAAATCAAAAACAGCAAAACAAGCCACTGTTACCTGGAAAAAGGCCAAATCCATCAGCGGCTATCAGATCAGCTACAGTCAGAACAGCAGCATGAAAAAGGCGAAAGCCCTTACCGTAAAAGGTTCTGCTACACGCGCAACCTTAAAGAAACTGGTTTCAAAGAAAAAATATTATGTACGGATCCGCACCTACAAAGTTGTAAGCGGCAAAAAATATTATTCCAAATGGAGTTCCAAAAAATCCGTAAAAATTAGATAATGCCAAATGCCAGGTCAGCGTCTTTGAACGATGCAGCCTGGCATTTTTCATAAATCTTCCAAACCAACCAGAAGATTCTATATTCTCTGTATAACTATTCAGCACCTTCACAGTTACACCCTCCGCGAAATAGTACATACCTACTGAATGGTTATTTTTCTGTTTAAGTTTTTCTCAACTCAGGAAATTCTCAATGATCACATTTTCCGCCTCAGCTTCCGTCATTCCAAGAGTTCTTAGCTTCAGAAGCTGCTCATCGTTAATTCTTCCAATAGCGGCCTCATGAACAATTGCAGCATCCACATGCTTCGCCTGGATTTCCGGGATAGAACCCACCTCTGCGTGATCCATAATAATGGAATCACACTGGATATGTGCGTGACATTTGTTCTTTCCAACAGCCTTCGGATGGAAAACCTGGGAAGAATTTCCCTTTCCAACAGAACGGGAAATAATCTGTGCAGAAGATCCCGCTCCGTTCATACAGACTTCAATATCAGACTCCGCTTTCTGCTCCCCGTCTGTCATCAGACGTTCCAGAACAAACAACTTGGAATCTGCATCCATTGACACATTTGTGGTACGGACTGTGGAATCAACACCTTTGATCTGAACGGTATCCAGCGTAAATACGGAGTTCTCTCCAAGCTCAATATTGGTTACCGGATTCAGCACTCTGCTTCCGGTTCCATTCCCCTCTCCGTAGTGTTTTTCCTCATAATGTACATTGGCATTTTTACCCACATGGAAGGTATGAATACCATCGTGACGACTGTCATTACAGCCACTATTGTGGATTCCGCAGCCTGCAACAATGTCAACATCTGCACCGTCTGCCACATAAAAATCATTGTAAACCAGATCGGTCATTCCAGATACACTTACCACTACCGGGATGAAAACCTTCTCTCCCTTTGTCTCCCCGTCAATGAAAATATCGATTCCCGGCTTGTCCTCTTTTTTCTTTATTTTGATATGTTCGCTGTCACCGTGACAGATGGAAATACCATTCTGACGGAGATTAAAAGCACCTTTCTGTGCAAAGCCTTCGCTGATCTTATCAAGCACACCCTGGGTTGTTTCTTCTACTTTAACCATCAACATTTTCCTCCTTCATTCAGACATTTCTGACATTTTTCCTGCTGAAATAAGGTTGGGAAAACGTCTTCTTTCGTACCATATTTCTTTACTTCACCGTCTTCAATTACCATGATCTTATCTGCCATATTGATGATTTTTTCCTGATGGGAAATCAGGATCAGGCACTCCTTTTTCTCACGATGAATCTCCTCAAAGCGCTTGATCAGCATGGAAAAGCTCCACAGGTCGATTCCTGCTTCAGGTTCATCAAAAATGCTTACTTTATGAGACTTCGCCAAAACTGTGGCAATCTCAATTCGCTTCATTTCACCGCCGGAAAGGGTTCCATCCAGCTGACGGTTCAGGTAATCTTCGGAACAAAGTCCTACAGCTGAGAGAAGGTCACAGCTCTCTTTTTCCGTTAAATTCTTTCCTGCTGCAAGAGATAACATTCTTGCCACGGTCATACCTTTAAAGCGGGGTGGCTGCTGAAATGCATAGCCAATTCCCGCATTTGCACGATGATCAATATCGTATCCTGTAATGTTCTCATCATCTAGATAAATTTCTCCGCTGTTTGCTTTCTCAATGCCAGCCAGTACCTTGGCCAGGGTGGATTTTCCACCTCCATTAGGTCCGGTGATTACCAGCATTTCCCCATCCTGAACATCAAAACTGATGTGATTTACCAGACAGCGCTTTTTCCCTTCTTCATTCACTTCAAAAGTCAGGTTCTTTACTTTCAGCATATTCGTACCTCTTCTGTTAATTTTACATTACTGCTCCAATTGTGCCCGAAATTCCAGAAAAAAATTGCTTTTGAGCAATAACGATTTTATCTCTTCTTGGACTGTACTCCAAATAAAAAAAATTGTCAACTAGTATTGAATTTTCTCTTCTTCTGGTTTATAATCGACATATGTCGAAAACAAGGAGGTGACGTATATGCCAAGACCGCCCAGATGCCGCAGAATCTGCCAGGCACCCCAATATGAATCTTTTTCTCCGGAAGAATGTCCCAGAGAGTCGGAAGCTGTCACTCTGACTCTGGATGAATATGAAGTCATCCGTCTGGTAGATCTGGAGAAGAAAACTCACGAGCAATGTGCTGCCCAGATGGATATTTCCCGGACAACTGTCACAGAAATTTATGAAACTGCCCGGGGAAAAATTGCCCGATGTATCGTCCTTGGACAGCGCCTTGTCATAGCCGGGGGAAATTACCGGCTCTGCGAAGGACGGGAGCATACGCGCTGCGGGAAATGCTGTTGCCGAAAGGGATCTAAACAGACTCCGCTTACCAGCTTAGACCTTTCACAGGAACTGCCAGCCGCTGACCGATTTAATAGTTCACTTCCCAAATCAAATTTACAAAATGAAGGAGATATCATTATGAAGATTGCAGTTACTTATGAAAATGGAGAAATTTTTCAGCACTTTGGACACACAGAAGCATTCAAGATCTATGACATTGCAGATGGCAAGGTTGTAAGTGCCGAAGTAGTCGATACCAATGGAAGCGGTCACGGCGCACTGGCTGGATTCCTGGTTGCACATGGCGTAGATACCCTGATCTGCGGCGGTATTGGCGGCGGTGCCCAGAATGCACTTGCCCAGGCTGGAATCCGTCTTTTCGGCGGAGTCTCAGGAAATGCAGACGAAGCTGTAAACGCACTGCTTGCAGGAAATCTTGGCTATGATCCTGATGTGCATTGTAATCATCACGACCATCATGGAGAAGGACACAGCTGCGGCGATCATGGCTGTGGAAGCCATTCCTGCCATTAATATCTGCCACAGATTTGACCAGAGCGGTTAATTGACTGTATTTGTAAAAAAGACTGATATAATAACATACCAGACTCCAGCAACAACCTCCTGAAGTACCAGTATTGTTTATATCAGTCTTTTTTGTACGCTCTGTTCACTAAACGGCAATGTCGCCTGCCGGTGACATTGCCATATATGGAAGTCAGCAGTTCCTTGCCTGTGGTGCTCCCTCAGCCTGCATCTTCTCCTTCGTCTTCTTCAGTGAGACAACCAGTCCCGCAAAAATCAGAACAGAACCAATGATTGATGACTCACGTAAAATAAACGTCTGATTTTCCTTACTTCTGAAAATACTTATTTCCGGTATTACTCACTCCTTTTTCTGTAGATATCAACTGAAAAAATTTCTCAAAAATGTATTTTCTATACCATCTGTATGAAATGCGTGTTATACTATGTTAGTCTTTGCTAACGTTATTTAAAGGAGGTCGTCACAATGCCTTTAAGTTTAACTGAGTTTAACCATTTTTATATCATTAATAAGGTGTGCGGACTGGAAAAACAGCGGCATTATCTGGAATCCCTAGGCTTTGTCCCAGGAACGCAGGTTACGATTTTATCAGAATTACACGGGTATTATGTGGTTATGGTAAAGGGCAGCAAAATCGGCCTGGATAAGGAGCTTGCCAAGAAAATTATTGTATACGCAGGCTAATTAAAAAACAGAGAGTAACTGTTCAGTATCTTCACAGTTACGCCCTCCGCAAAATGCTGTCTTCCAAATAGTTACAAGTGAAATATCAAGCACTATATACTGGAGAAATGTATGGAAAAAAACAAAACAATTATGAAACTCTGCTACCTGCAGACAGCATTTTATATTGTATTTTTGACTGCATTAATTACCCGTCACAGACGCGGAATAAGTCAGAAAACCTTTGCATTTCTGATTATTTTATCCCTTGTGGGATGTGCAGTTTCCCTTACTTTAGGAGATTATCTCAGAAATATGATCCGAAGTTCCGGCTTTGACGTAGCAGGCGTCCACGATAAAAAATCATTAGAAAAGAAGCTGCAGCAGCTTCAGAATGCAGACGATACCTTGAATGTGGGTGTCATGATGTTCGATCTGAACAATCTGAAAAAGATCAACGATACATATGGTCACGAACAGGGGGATGTGTTTATTCAGACCTTTGCTTCTTACCTGACACGGATACTCACTGAGGATAGTTTTCTCGCCAGATTCGGAGGCGATGAGTTCGTGATCGTGCAAAATCACGCCACCTGGTCTCAGCTGGAGCAGATGAATATTCAGCTCCAATCCATGCTGGATGTGTATAATCAAACAGCTGACCATCCTATCAGCTATGCAGTCGGATACGATATCAGCTGCAAAAATCACTACTACCTGATCATGGATCTTCTACAGATTGCCGATCAGAAAATGTATCAGGACAAGCGTTATAAAAAGGAACAAATGGCAAAAAAGCCACAGGAGTTTTGCCGGAATCGACTGGCAGAAAGTATCTCTACAGAGTCTTTGAAAGAGAAACTTTTTACTATTTTAAATAATAGCAACGGTGAAAAAAAGTATGCTTTTCTAATGACAGATGTAAGCAATTTTCACCTTATTAATGACTATTGGGGGTATGAAACCGGGACTGGTATTCTGAATTTTATTCTGAAAAAGATGGAACTTTTTCCACAAACCTTGTTTGTAAACAGGTATCATTCAGATATCTTTGTAGCTGTTATTGACATTACCGGAGCGGAGCATACAGCTGTTAAAAAACAAATTATTGAGTCTAACAAGCAGACTACAAAAGAAGTTCTGTCTGCTTATCCTGTTAATTATCTTTCCCTAAACACTGGTATTTATTATCTGGAAAACACGAAAATTCCAGGCGAAGAAATTATTTCGCACTCCAATATCGTCCGCATAAAGGCGAAGGATAAGCTTTGCGGTGTGTGCGAATATACAAGAGAAATTGCTCTTGCTGAACAGAAACGTGCAGACACTATTCACTCTTTTAAGGAAGCACTTGGGAAGAAAGAATTTCAGATTTATTTCCAACCAAAAATCAGCGGAAGGGAGCAGAAAATTGCCAGTGCAGAAGTACTTGTCCGTTGGAAGAGAGCAAATGGAGACCTGTGGTTTCCAGACAGTTTTCTTCCTATTTTGGAAGAAACCGGGGAGATTGAAGCTCTGGATTATTATGTTTATGAAACAGCATTTCAGTGGCTGACAGACAGACGGGAAAAAGGGCTTAAGCTGTTGTCTCTGTCCCTGAATGTATCTCCGGTTCATTTTCGAAAAATCCACACATTCACAGAAAAGGTTTCGCATTTAATCCAGAAATATGAAATTCCCTCTCAATATTTAGTTTTTGAGATTACGGAATCTACTTATATTCATAATATTGAAGCGGTTAATCACATGATCCGCTTCTTCCATGAAAAAAACATTCGAATCTCTATGGATGATTTCGGCTCTGGATATTCTTCCTTAAATACATTAAAGGATATCCTGTTTGACGAGGTAAAAATCGACAAGAAATTCCTTTCAGATAGGCTCACAGAGAATGGAAAAATCGTGCTGCAGGAGATTTTTCATCTGCTGAAAAGGACTAATAAGTTTATTGTATGTGAAGGGGTAGAAACCAAAGAAATGGTAGACTTCCTGGTAGTTGAGGGATGCGATGAACTACAGGGCTATTATTATTATAAGCCCATGGAAATGGCAAAATTTGAGCAATTAATCGGGTAAAATATCCCCAAAAGTGGAGCGTGCAGCTTACGGAAATGATTTTTTAAACACGCTCCAACCCGGACGACAGCCATAGATGAGCCATGAATTTGCTCATGCAAACATGGCCCATTCATGGCTGCTGTCCGGAACCTTCATAGTAAAACATCTTTATTTCTTCATAGCTCCAAGCTCTCTTCTTGCGAACAATATTGCCAGTGCAAATGCAGCTGCATCTGCGATCGGTCCTGCATACATAACTCCGTCAATTCCCATTATCAATGAAAAAATAATAATCAGAGGCAAAAGAAACAGCACCTGTCTGGTCAAGGACATGACGATTCCAAGCTTTGCTTTTCCGATAGATGTAAAAAATCCTGAGGACATTGGCTGAATTCCATTTGCAAAAGTCATAAACATAAATATCTTCAGATAGCGTTCTGCGAACTGGAAATAAAGGTCACTTCCGGTTCCGAAAATGCTTACAATCTGGTGGGGAAATAACTGGAAACAAAGGAAAAATATGGTTGCAATCGCAGTACATGCAATCATGGAATAACGATATGCAAGTCTTACCCTGTCGTATTTTTTTGCCCCATAATTAAAGCCCCAGATTGGCTGACAGCCCTGTGAAATTCCAATACAAATCGCCATAAACACCTGGTTTACTTTTGAAATAACGCCTACACAGGCAATAGGGATATCACTTCCATAAACAGATAATCCACCATAATAACGTAAAATATTATTCATCACAATTTGCACAATTGCCATGGCAATCTGATTGATACAGGAAGCCATGCCAAGGGAAACAATGGCTTTCAGACACTCTGCAGATGGCTTTAGCATTCCTGTTTCCAGATACATTTTACGGAATTTTCCAAAATATATAATCACAAGAATACCGGAAACCACCTGCCCGATCACAGTTGCCCAAGCAGCCCCCTTGATTCCCCATCCGAATCCAAAAATGAAAAGAGGATCCAGAATTGTGTTGATAACCGCACCTGTAAGAACACAGGTCATAGAATATGTTGGGCTTCTGTCTGCACGGACAATATGATTTCCTCCAATGGACAAAACATAGAACGGAAGTCCTACGGCAGTTATTCCAAGGTAGTCTACAGCATAAGGCATAACATCTGTTGTTGCTCCAAATAGACCTAGCAGCGGACGTAAAAACAGAAGCACTACCAATGCAAGAACCGCACCTGTAATCACCAGTGTGGAAAGCGCAGTTCCTGCTATGGAGCTTGCCCTCTGCTCTCTTCCGGCACCCATTTCCAGGTTATAATTGGAGGCGCCTCCAATTCCCAGAAGCAGTGCCAATGCCGTTGCAATAGTTGTTACAGGAAATGCAACATTAGTAGCAGCATTTCCCAGCATCCCAACGCCCTGGCCGATGAAAATCTGATCCACAATATTGTACATTGCACTGACCAGCATACTGATAATTGCCGGAATTGCAAATTTCAATATCAGTCCTCCCACTGGAGCTGCTCCCAGGGGATTTTGCTCCTGACTGATGTTTGTTTCTTCCAAAAAATCTCCTCCCTTGCGTTAAAATAATTCTGTTTATTTCATTTAAATTCTGCTATGAATCATAACAAATTCTGAAAAACGATTCAAGATATTTATGCTCAAAAAGCCCAGCTGCATACACAACTGAGCTTTTTGTATGAATATGGTTATTACTTCGCTACTCGCAATCTCACCGCCATATACTCTTTCCCCGGCAGCTTTACTCGGAACTTTCCTTTATGAACTCCACCATCGGTAATAGTCATTTCCCAGGTATCGATTATTTCCACCTGATACGCTGTAGTATCATCAAAGTAGAAGTCTCGGAAACCCGGCCGCATAAAGGAATAATAGTAAATAAAATAATCTTTCCTTGCCGGGAAACCGGCAGCACGGCAGGCAACCTCATCCCATTTGCATGGCATAGGTTCCACACCAAGTCCCGGTGTTTCCTCCATGATTTTTGCAAGAAATCTGATACGCTCCGGTGAGGTTCCGTGAAGAACGCCGCCATGAGACCACCAGAGAATACGATCCGGACTGAGATATGTTTCACCGTGTCCCGGATATCCTCCGCGGCAGAATGCCTCCCAGAATCTTCTCGTCATTTCCTCACCGCTGATATTTCCCCAGCCAAACTGAATGTTGCCCTCATAGCAGATTTCATCCAGAACTACCGGCTTATGGTATTTCTCGCGCCACTCATTTACCAGCTCGGAGGAACGGTATGTCTCCGTTCTCTGGATGCTGCAATGGGTAATCCAGGGCAAGTTATAATCATAATACGCTTTGCAGTTATGAATGGATCTGAGATGATGGTAAGGATCCTTCTCACAGATAATGCTGGCATATCTTTCCCAGTCAGAAAGAGTCTTCTCATGCATCAGATCATATTCATTAGCCAGGGACCACCATACATTTCGATATGCGGAAAAACGGGCCAGCACATACTTCCAGTAGCGGTCATCATCCTCTGCTTTCATCATGGAGAATCCCCATCTGTCATACGGATGCATAACAATCAGATCTGCCTCGATTCCCAAATTCATAAGTGCCTGAATACACTTTTCAATATGTTGAAAATGGGCTGGATTGAATCTGGTAAAATCCCAGTCATTGCCCGGAGCACAGCCATTATATTCCGCGAAATTATTCTCATTTAACACAGAGCTGTCGCAGGGTGTTCCCTCATAAGGATAGGTAATTGGCTCATGAAGGTTGTAGTCATAGTGCTTGGGAAAAATACAGAACCGGATCTTATTAAAAGCATTTTCTTCCAGGGTTTTCAATGTCTGCCTCTGTAATTCTTCATTCTGCAGATTCCATACATAGCAGGTAGTTCCGATGCAGTGATAGGGTGTTCCATCCTCATAGGAAAGATAATAGGTACCCGCAACACGAACCGGACCATGGTTGTCTGCTGAAGGAGAAGTTACAGTAAAACTACCAGTCAGCATATTTCTGACAGCACATTTTTCTGCTTCCTTCCCACCATCAGCAATTCCAAACTTATGTTCAGGCACTTCTTCCCCTGCGTTAATATCAAAGGAAGCCTCAATTTCAAAAGTATACTCGTCTGTAAAAGACGGCATAAATCTTACTTTATAAGCACCATCTCCATCATAAAAACCATCTACCGTTTTCTTCTCATTTTTACAGCAAAAAGTACCTTTGATCCACTGGTCACAAAATGGATTTTCCTCCTTTGGACCGCTTATGGTCACTTCAAAAACGCCCCATTTTTCTATTGTTTTTGCATAATTTAATTTCATTATTTCGTAATCCTTTCTCCTTTTTTAGCTGCGCTATGTTCGTTTCAATATAAACCTTTTTGAGCAAAAACCCCCATGTTTTCTACTACCATAATACGCAGAAAACATGGGGGTTGCAATGCAATTTTCTTAAGAAAATGTATAAATTTATTATTTCAAAAACCGGCACTATTTCATTTCGTTTTTTCCAAAATAGAACTGGAACTTTTCAAACATATCTTGAATTATAAATCTGTTATCAATCGTGTCATAAACACGTATTTCTCTTTCTTTTCGTCCTGACCATTTATAAAATCCACGGTTATCCAATTCATCTGGTGCCTTTTCCATATGGAACTTTCCCAGAGTATTGTTCATCATAAGTCCAACGCACACAGAATCTCCAAGCGACCATAATTCTCCGCCAAAAGAGGTGATTGCAGCGCCCTTTGACATATCACTACCCCGGCTTCCGATCACGTTATCCGAAATACCACCGCTTACTTCCATAGTATGCTTCACCAGATATTCACCGATTTTTCCACATGGATAAACATGGTTCAGCATTTCAAAAAAGCTGACCTTCATTACTGTATAAACATTGAAAGGCACCTGCCACAGTTCCAGATCGGACTGAAAAAGCACTCTCGCTGCATTCAGATCATTATTCTGATTAAACTCAAAACCACCCTCTGGGTATGGTCTTCCACCAATCCAGATCACTACGACCTTCCGGGCAATTCGGGGTTCCATAAGGTATGCAGAGGCAATATTGGTGCAGGCTGCCTGTCCGCAGATAAACAGTGGCCTGTCATCGTCTTTCATAGCTTCTTCTACAATAAAACGGGCACCCTCACTGTCTACGGGAGTGTGAATATCCACCATTGCTTGTTTCGCACCATGAAGAACTTTGATGCCGGAATCTTCTACATCCATCAGGTTCATAACACGTCTGATTTCCTCGTAACTTTTCTGCTCCGAATCCGGCTCAGCGTAATGCGCTGCAATTATTCCACGCATATCAAATCTTGGCGTCATCAGCATGTGAGCAATGCAAAACTGATCGTCGCATTCACAGCTGCAGTCTGTGTCCGCGATCACACGAATTGATTTATCGGTTGGAAACGTAAGCGGTCTTTTTCTTAACATAATAACATCCTCCTGACTATGTACTTCTTTTAACGTATATATATTTTAAAAGCGGACATCTGCCACTTTAATCGTGCTCTGTCCGCTTTTACATTCTTCAGATCAACTCAAAACTTTTAAATTCAATGGAACCATCTCCCTGATAAACAAACCATAGCCCGGTAGTTCCATCCGGAATCTGTACATCCTTATAACAGGTCGTCCAGTCACTTCCCGGAGTATGGGCAACCTCAGCTACAGGATTTCCATCCAGTTCTGTTTTCACCAGGATTTTTCCTGCTCCTTTTCCCCTGGTTTCCACTCCGATCTGACTTAATTTTTTCATTTTAAAATACTTATATCCAGCCTGTGCACCATCCTGCATGTTGGTAATATACTGTTCTTTTCCCTCTTCCCCATCCTGTGTGATATAAGGATGTTCCGGGGAAACCTGGGTATTTGCCACATAAGGGACTGCTCCATTTTTGCTCATCAGATTGCATGCAATTCCTGCATTATAGCTGCCTCTGCCTTTAAGCGGACCGCCATTTAAGCCGCAGGAAGTAATCTCCACCTGAGGAATACTTCCATCTGCAAGCATCTGGATTCTCTCTGCGCAGCCCTGCCTGGAATAAGGATTTCCATTGGTCTGTCTATGGTAAAAAACATACCACTGATCACCGATTTTTTCAATACCTCCATGATTGGTGCCTGTGTAATTTAATGGCTCAGTTCTTCCATCAATTCCAATATCACCGTTTGAAATTATCACGCCTCTGTACTGAAATCCACCGCATGGACTTGCCGATGTGGCGTAACACAACTCATGTCCGTTTTCCGAAGAATACAAAAGATAATATGTTCCCCCTACTTTACGAATAGATGCAGCTTCAAAGAATCCATGTCCTTCAAAATCTGTTCCAACAGCTTCCTCACCAGCTGGAATAAACACATTCGGCCCTATTTTCACCGTCACCATATCTTCATCCAGAACTGTCACCATTCCTCCCGGAGCAGTAGGTCTTGCAAAGGAAAAACGCTTCGCCATCTCTCCTTCCGGCCGGAAGCCAGTGTACAGATAAACCTTTCCATCTGTATCCGCCAGAACTCCCGGATCATACTGAAAATAATCGTCCTCCCGGGTTCCAAGCACAGTTCCATCTTCATAATGAACATTTCCATAATACTCATATTTTCCAGCCGGTGTATCGCAGACAGCTACTCCAATTACCCCAGAAAAATCAAAGGCGTAATACAGATAATACCGTCCATCCGATCCTTTTTGCACATCCGGGGCAAAAAGCCTGCGTTCTTTTGCATCCGGTAAATATCTGTCCTGATTCTTCCGGTAGATTTCCCCTTCAAACCTCCAGTCAGTGAGGTCATCCACCGGTGCGGACCAGCACACATAGTTTCTTACGCAGAAAGCCTTTCCGTTGAAACGGTCATGGCTTCCATAGACATACACTCTGCTGCCAAAGACATGAGGTTCTCCGTCCGGTACATACTCATAGCTGGGCAAATATGGATTAAAAACCTGTTTTTCCATGTTTTTCCCTCATCTCTTTTTACTGATTCGCAATTGCCGCTTTCATGATTGTTGCCTGTGCAGCTTCCTCGTGACTGAACTCACCGGTGATTTTTCCATTGCTAAGTACAAGTATTCTGTCACTCATGGACATCAGCTCCGGCATATCGGAAGAAACCATAACAATAGATACACCTGCAGCAGCCAGTTCATCCATCATTTTATAGAACTCAGCTTTGGCTCCGACATCAATACCTTTGGTCGGCTCATCAATAAAAAGAATCTGTGGATTCTTCATCAGCCATTTTCCCAGTACTACCTTTTGCTGGTTACCACCAGAAAGATTCACAACCATGGTATTCATGGAAGGGGCTTTTACCCGCATTCTGTCAAAAATAGCTTTTGCTTTTTCATTTTCCACTTTTCGGTCAATAAAATGCTTCTTTGGAAGATCATACAGGGAAATCAGACTGAGATTGTGAAGAATATTCATGGTCTGAATAAATCCGGTACGCTTTCTTTCCTCTGTTACAAAACCGATTCCTGCTTTGATAGCATCTTTCGGACTGTTGATGGTCACTTCTTTTCCATTAATCTTTACTTCTTTATGGACGCCCTGTACCAGCTCACCGAAAATTGCCCCCAGCGCTTCACTTCGTCCAGCTCCCACCAGACCGCCAATTCCAAGAATTTCACCTTTTCTTACGAAAAAGCTGATATCGTCTACAATGTTTCGATTATCAATAGTAGGATGAGGAACGGAAAGATGTTTCACCTCAAGAGTTGGCTCACCGATCTGATGCGCACTCTTCACATACATATTTTCAACCTTACGTCCGATCATTCCCTGAACCAGAGTTTCCTGATTAAATTCACTGATATCTCCACTGGTGATCACATTTCCATCACGAATAATGGTAACACGGTCACAGATACGGAAAATTTCTTCCAATTTGTGAGAAATGTAAATACAGGACACACCGCTTTTCCTCAGATTTTCCAGGAAATTCATAAGAATATCAACCTCTGAATCTGTCAAAGCTGTAGTCGGCTCATCCAGAACCATAATCTTCGGATGCGCTGCCATTGCACGTACAATGGACATCAGCTGCAGCTGTCCGCTATTCAATGCTCCAGCCGGAGTTTTCGGACTGATCTGAAGCCCAAGCTGATCCAGAAGATCCTGTGTATCTTTATATAATTTTTTATAATCTACCCAGCCTTTTCCAGGCAGGTTTCCTACAAAAATATTCTCAGCTACACTTGCTTCGTACATGGCGTTTACTTCCTGGTATACCATTTCAATGCCAATCTTCTTTGCATCAGAAACAGATGCAAAGCTTTGTTTCTCACCGTTTACCCAGATTTCGCCTTCATATTCTTTATTGGTATAGCTTCCGCTTAATACCTTCATCAGAGTGGATTTTCCGGCACCGTTCTCTCCTACGATTCCCAGAACCTCACCTCTTTTTACATTGATAGAAACATCATTCAGCGCAATGACACCAGGAAATTTCTTGGTCACATGCTTCATTTCCAGAATTGTATCACCCATTTGTTTCCTCCTATCACGCCTTGGACATCTTGGTACGTTTGAAAATATCAATCAGCAAAGCGATAATCAGAATTGCTCCATATACTACGTTCTGCCATGTGGTCGGAACACCCATAACCAGAAGTGCATTGGTGATGGTTGCAAAAAGAATACATCCAAGTAAAGAACCTGTTACAGTACCTGTACCTCCTCGAAGGCTTGTTCCACCAATAATACAAGATGCAAGAATTGTAAGCTCTGTACCGCTTCCGGCTGTAAGCTGCGCGCTTGCAAATCTGGAACAATGAAGGCATCCTGCTACTGCTGCAAAAACACCAACCAGAATGAACAGCTCTGAATGTCTTCTCTTAACATCAATACCTGCAAGGTTTGCAGTCTCCGGGTTTCCGCCCACAGCCAATGTGGCACGGCCATATTTGGTTCTGTTCAGGATCAGCTGTCCTGCCACGCCAATTACAAGAGCATAAATAATTGTGATCCAGATGCTTCCACCAACACGGGTCTTTGCAATCGCCTGGAAACCATCAGAGATACCACTTATCGGGTTATTATTTGTAATAACAGAAGCGATACCTTTTACTACATAAGAAGTTGCCATGGTTGCAATAAAACCAAGCATTTCAAATTTCTCAACAAGAATACTGTTCAGTACACCTACTGATGCACCTACTAACAGGGCAAGCAGAAGGGAAAATACAAGCGGAACGCCATTTGTCTCTGCAATTGCTGCGATCAAACCTCCCAGTGTGGTAGTTGCTGCGATGGAAAGATCCATTCTTCCGGATGCAAGCAGGAAAGTAAGAGGAACTGCAATCATCGCGTTGAAACTTGATGTTCTTAAAATATCAAGGATATTACTCATTCTGAGGAATGACGGATTCACAATCATCGCTACGATTACCAGAACTACCAGTGGAAGTATTACGCTGATCTCTTTAATCTGAAAAAGAGTTTTTATTAATGAAGGTTTCTTTTTTTCCATAATTTCTCCTTTTTGGCTCGATTTATGCCGAATTTTTGGTATAAAATACCCCGCCGTAAGGCGGGGCATCATTTGCGAAACACCGTAAACGGTTCTAAGCGAAGCTTATTTTTTTATTAGTTTAACTCAATTCCGTTCTCTGCGCAGTAGCTCTCCACTTCATCCGGAAGTACCCAAATTTTCTCTGCCGGGTTGCTGTAATCATAGTCCTCACCATTTAAAATTTTCTGTGCTACATAGCAGAAGTTTTTACCAATACCAACAGAGTCTACGGAAGAAGTTGCCATTAAATCACCATCCAGTACACGGTTAAATGCATCAGCTGTAAGCTCAAGACCTGTAGCAATAAATTTGCCCTCTAAACCGTTCTCATCTACGAACTGAGCTGCTCCAAGTGCTCCATAAAGATCTGCACTTGCTACTGCATTTAAGTCTGGATTTGCAAGATAGAAAGCACTTAATTTGTCCTGTGCAGTTGCTGCATTGCTGTCAGTTGCTGCAATATCAATCTCGTTGACCTCACCGTCAAAGTTTTCTGCAATTGCATCTGCAATACCCTGTCTGTTCTTCAGCTGGGAAGCATTGTCTGTTGTTGACATCAGGGTTACATAATTAATGGAATCGTATTCCAGCTGTTTTGCAAATTCTGCAATTTTTTCCCCTTGTGAATATCCACTTGCATAGGAGTCGATTCCTACGAATGCATCACAGTTCTCTTCTCCAACATCTGTAAGGGAAATCAGTTTCACGCCATCCTCTTTGGCACGGCTGATCACGTCACCGTACATATCAAGATCATTGATTTCCATACAAATTGCGTCATATCCCTGAGTCAGTGCGTTCTCAGCAAGCTGAACCATCTCTGAATCGTTTCCTGCATTCTGTGGTGTCCAGTAATCACCTTCCCAACCAAGTTCCTCACAGGCTTCTGTAAATCCTTTCTCAATGTTTCCCCAGTAAGAGCCACCGCTCTGTACACCAATTGTAACAATCTTGACTGTATCATCTGCCTGTACTACTACAGATGTCATTCCCATCATGGATACTGCCATAGCTGCTACTGCTAATCTTTTTTTCATTTTAAATTCCTCCCTGAATTTCCTTTGTTTTTTGAATGTTCTTTCGCTTGAGTTATTTTTCTTCGTGTCTATTTTGCCCGTGCACGATGCTTAGCTTATCCGCAGTTTTATCAGCTTTGTTTCGTGCTCGTTCACTTGATGGCTTGATGATAGCAAATTGTCCCTATTCTGTCAATAGAATTATATAAAACTGTCATTTTTAACATTATTTGCTTGTGTATTTTGTTTATATTGCAACATATTTTATCATTTTTAAATCATTTTTATTTATTTCCCTATCGTGTGTTGTGCTTTTACGTGCTCGCGCACATTATTTTTACTTTTTAATTGACATGTATTAAAATACCAATTATAATGAGTTTACAGAGTAAAGCGGACATTCGCAATCCGCTTTGCTACTTGCTCATGAACGCAATCGCTTCGCGACCTGCGTTCAAATTTGGTTCTAATCAACGATAATAATGTATAGAGGTATTTTTATGGCTACGATCAAACAGATTGCAGAAATCACAAATGTTTCCAGGGGTACAATAGACCGAGTCCTTAACAATCGGGGCGGAGTAAGCCCTGAAACAGAGAAGAAAGTCCGGGCTGCTATGGAAGCTCTGAATTATCTTCCCAATAAAGCGGCTCAGAATCTTGCAGTACGCAGAAAGAAGCTAAAATTTGGTTTTATCCTTATTTCACCCAATAATTATAATCCGTTTTTTGCTGATGTAGAAAAGGGAATCCGTAAGAAAGCTCTGGAGCTTGAAGAATTTGGTGTAACAGTAGACATCCGTTTCACTCCGATCAATGAGATCAATAAACAGCTGGAGCTTCTGGACGATTTTGTTGCCAATGAATATAACGGAATTGTTATCACAGCATATAATACAGCTGAAATCTCCCGTAAAATCCAGGAAATTTCTTCACGGGGAATCCCTGTAGTCACCTGTAATACTGATATTCCGGATTCCGGACGCATCGCCTATGTGGGCAGTAATTTTTATCAATGCGGACAGGTTGCCGCCAATCTTATGGGAATGATCACCGGCGGTAAGGCAAAAGTGGGAATTATCAGTGGTTCCGAAAATATTATGTGTATCACTCAGCGTAATGCCGGATTCCAGAACTATCTTCGGGATAATTATCCTGATGCACAGATTCTGGCTACTGTTTCCAATAACTGCTATGACGATGTGGAAAGTTATTTAATCACCCGCAAAATTCTGAAAGAAAACCCTGAAATTAATGCGCTCTATCTTTCTGCAGCAGGTGTAAGTGCTGCCTGCCGCGCTGTTACAGAGTGTGACCGCAAGATAACTGTAATTTCCAATGACTGCACACCAGCCACCAAGCAGCTTCTGGAAGCCGGTGTTATCGCTGCAACCATTGATCAAGAACCTGGTTACCAGGGAAGCAAACCCCTTGACATTCTTTTCAATGCCATCACGAACGGTCCTGATTCAATTCGAGAATACTATTACACCAATGCCATTATCAAGATTCGCAGTAATCTTTCCGTCCGTCCTGCTGAAAAGAACGAATTATAAGGGGATACCATCATGAAGAAACCATTTACTTTTTACCGCATAGCATTCTATATTCTGGGCTGTATTTTTCTGGCACTTGGCATCACCTTAAGCACCAGAACTGGGCTTGGAGTTTCGCCCATCATATCTATGCCTTTTGCCATTTCCTCCATATGGGGATTGAATTTTGCAGTTATGACTTTTGTAGTTTATTCCATTCTTGTAGGAATTGAATTTCTTTTGAAACGACCTGATTATAACTTTGCAGACCTGCTCCAGATTCCATTCAGCCTGGTTTTCAGTATACTTCTGGATTTCTTCGGCAGTATTTTTACCATGAGCTATACCAGACTCTGGCAGAATCTTTGTTTACTGATCATAGCAATTATTTTCACAGGTATTGGTGCTGCCATGATGGTAAACATGCGCCTCATTCCCAATCCAGCTGACGGACTTGCACATACAATTGGAGAAGCTTCAGGCAAAGGTATGGGACTTGGGAAAAATATTATGGATTTTTCCAGTGTGGGGATCAGCTGTCTTATTGGACTGATTTTCGCACATCAACTGACAGGAATCGGCATCGGTACTGTAATTGCAATGATCGGCGTGGGACGGGTAATTGCTGTTTTTAATCACTTTTTTAAAAACCGCCTTACCGATTACGCTTTTCTTTCCATCTCAAAATAATCAAAATCCGCATACCGTCTCACCCCTGTCATATCGTGACAGTACATTCCGAAGTGAGCTCCGGTGAATCCATCACTCTGCTCGTCGGTGAGAATGTTGGTTGGGACTTCAGCCAGTTCCTGATAGTCTTTTCCATCCAGGGAGTAGAAGAATTTTGCGTAAAGTCCTTCCTGGGTGGTGGTCACGCGCAGGTATACGGGGCCTTCTTCCGGGATGGAGATTGCCGGAATCACATCTTCTACATCAAAGTGATCGCTCTTTATCAGGCGCAGCTTTGCAGGCTTTTTCAAATCAAGTGTCTGGGAGCCAAACTCTTCCTCTCTGGTCTTTACCAAAAGGTAAAAATTACCAGTATCATACATATAGGCAAGTCCTGCCATCTGCTCTCTGCAGGTCGGGGCAAACTCTACACAGGTTTCCACCTGAACATAGCGGTCCTGCTGCCGCCGCGCCACCAGACTTACGTTATAGCAGGAATTCAGGGATTCCTGACCGTAGAGGCGGAGATAGCCAGGACGTTCTGTCAGGCTGGTGTAGCTGTCATAGGGCTGGCGCAGGGAAGTATAACGCACATCTAAAAGCGCAGAGGTCTTCTTCACTGGCATACTTAACTTTTTATCACATTCTTCGTCCACAGCATTCTTCTCATTCAGATACTCTTTTGTTTTCGAAAGAATTTCAGCAATGTCCGCATTCTTTGCAGTTTCATTATTTCCAGCACTGTCTGCAATTTCTAAATCAAAGTCTTCTTTTCCATAATCCTTCCCCTCTTCCTCTGGGAAAAGACACTCCGGGATTCCAGTTGGCTCCTCTGTCTCCCACTGTCCAAATCTTCCACCGCAGGCCAGTCTTAACCAGTCCTCTTTGTTCCATAACATTTTCTGAATTGCAGTCTCACGGCCAAGCACGCACTGTCTGCTCCCCTTCGGCGGTCTTGCACAAAGATGTACCATGTACCACTCCCCGTTTTGAGTGCATACAAGATCTGCATGTCCGCATTTCTGCAGTTTCTCTGGATTATCCACATCAGAGGTAAGTACCGGATTGCCTGGATCTTCCTCGTATGGTCCCCAGATGGAACGGGATCTCGCCATAGTTACCATATGCTCATATCCGGTTCCGCCTTCTGCCATCAGCAGATAATAATATTCTCCAATATGGTAAATATGTGGACCTTCTGTATAGCCGCGTCCGGTTCCCGGGAAAACATTTTTCGCCTCTCCCACCAGACATTCCTTCTCAGGGTCATACTCCTGCACCAGAATTCCCTTGAAATTGTTGATCATATTCACAATATACATTTTGCCATCTGTATCATGAAATACAGATGGGTCAAAACCTGAGCTGTTCAGATAAACCGGCTCAGACCAGCCGCCACGGATGTCCTTTGATTTTACAAGATAATTATGGGTATTAAAAAGTCCTCCGGTACGGGTTTTCACGTCCGTATAAATCAGCCAGAAGTATTCCCCGTCCCAGGAAATATCTGGTGCCCATACGCCACAGGAATCACCCTCACCAACCATATTAAGCTGGCTCATTCTGTTCAGCGGCGATGGCAGTTGTTCATAATGCTTCAGATCTTTAGAATGATAGATTTTCACACCAGGCCACCATTCAAAGCTTGAATTTGCAATATAATAATCTTCTCCAACACGTATAATACTTGGATCCGGGCAAAATCCCGGAAGAATCGGGTTCTGAATCATGTTTTTACTCCTTTATCTGTTTCATTTTACAAAATAAACTTAAAACACATTCTAAGTATAAGCTTTCTGAATTTTTTTGTACACACTTTATTTCAGAAAGATGTTTTTTACCGGTCAAACCAAAAAAGGACTGCAAAATTCCACGTATTCTGCAATCCTTTTCCTGTATTTACTTACCTCACAGCAGAAAAAATCTTATTATAACGATTGCTTTTCTGCCTGTTTTTCCAGCAATTCTGGCAGACACATTGGTTTCTTTCCTTCCAGCTCATCTGCCATATTCAATGCCAGTATATTCCAGTTAATAAAGCCACCATTCATAACCGGTTCTCCATTAAATGGATTGTAATACTCATGAAGACATCCTGTTTTCTCCAGGTCCTCTCCCAGAAGGCGCATGGTGCGCTTATACATAATTTCCGCCTCCATGCGGTATCCGTAGTTCAAAAGTCCGCGGAATACCACATAGTTTGCAACCAGCCAGATCGGGCCAAGCCAGTTGGACGGATTATTGGTAACAGACAGGTCAAACATTTTTTCATCCTTTGAAAGCGTGGTCAGACCAAAGTCAGAACCAAAGGTATCGGGATCAAAAATATGTTTCACCATGTCTGCCGCCTGCTCTTTTGTAGCAATTCCTGCATACATGGGAATAAAGCCAGACCATACCCGTACTTTGATGGGCAATGTCTTCCAGAAGACTCCCAGTCCCTGGTGGAACCAGTCGTATTTCCTTGTCTTAATATCCACATCAACTGAATAGAAGAAATGATCACGTTTGTCCCAGCATTCCTGCTGAATAGCACCGATCAGTGCCTCGCGCTTATCCAGAAGCCTCTTTGCCGCTTCCTCCTTGCCAAACTGTCTGTATAATCTGGCACCAGCTTCCAGTTCTACACACATAAAGCTGTTCAGATAAATATTGGCAGTGGAAAATGGCGGACGGCCAAAAGTAGCCGGATCATTGTCCATGCCGATCATAATATCATCCTGCCATACATACAGTCCGCTGTTTTCATGAAAATAATAGTGATCATAACATTCAAAATACTTCGCCACGCCTGAAAGAAATTCTTCCGTCCAGGCATAATCACCAGTATAATCACTGATCAGGCACATCTGACTGCAAAGAAAGGGCTTATGCATATTCATAATCTTGCCTTCCTTATGCCTCATATTCAGATAAGGCTCCGGCCAGTCTGCCACCTCGATCATCATGGGAATATATCCATCTTCCAACTGATGGTCGAAGAAATTGCGGATATTTCCCTGTGCATGCTCTATAATTCTTGGCTTCACAGACGGATCCTGGTAGGAATCCGCCAGATTCAGAAAGCCATATACGGACCAGTAGGTATCCCAGTCCCATACATTTCCATCGTAAACAGAGCCCGGATCAATAAACGGGTAACGGATAAAGCTTCGCGGATTCTTAAGCACATCCTCCGTATGAGACATTACAAATTCTTTTAATTCCTGTCTATACTGCTCTGTCCTTTTATCTTCCATAAAATCAACCCTTTACAGCTCCGGCTGTCATACCTTCCATCAGTTTCTTATTCAGTGCCATGTACAGAATCAGAAGTGGGAATACACTCATGGATACAGAAGCGAAAATTGCACCCCAGTTCTTGGATCCAAACTCATCAGAGAAGTACAGAAGTCCTGTCTGAACAGTCTTCAGCGCAGAATCACTAATGAATGTCATGGAAAACAGAAGGTCGTTCCATTTAAAGAAGAACTGAAGAACCAGTACGGTTACAATAGAGTTCTTCATAAGTGGTGTTACAATATGCCACATCAGTCTGTAAATACCACAGCCATCAATAACGGCTGCCTCCATAATATCATCCGGGAAGGAACGAAGATATCCCTGAACCAGATAAATGGATAACGACAGACCAAATGCTATGTACGTAATGATCAGACATGTTCTGGTATTTAACAGGTTTGATCTGCTGTAAATCTGGAACAGCGGGATCAAAGCAATTGCTACCGGAATCATGATACCGAAACGGAAATACTGTGCAACTGCATTTCTGAATTTCCATTTCATCTTTGTTACAGCAAATCCTACAGTTACTGAGAAAAATACAATAAATACAAGTGCTACTAATGTAGTGATCAAACTGTTCTTAAAGAAGGTGGACATATGTCCCCTTGTCCATGCATCAGAATAGTTCTGGAAATAAAATCCATCATTTAACGCATAAGCTGGCTTCTCACTCCACTCAGCCTGTTTCTTAAAGGATGCAGTAAGCATCCAGAATAACGGATAGATCTCAATTACGCAAAGAAGGAAAATTACAATTCCTCGAAAAGCTGCTTTTACTTTTTTCATAATATTTCCTCCTTTCAGTCTTTCACATCAAATCTGTTGATAACAAGAGATCCAACTACACAGATCAGGAAGATCACGATTGCGATAACACTGGCGTAACCAACCTTATTATAAGTAAATGCAACGTCATACATATACATGGACAGTGATTTTGTTGCACTTCCAGGTCCGCCCTTTGTAAGAGCCATAGCAGACTCGAACATTTTTACAGTTCCGGAGAAGCTGAATACAAGGCTGGTAATTACCATCGGACGAAGAAGCGGAAGAAGAATGTTTTTAAATAACTGCCATCCACCGCAGCCGTCGATTCTGGCTGCTTCCAGGATATCATCAGAGATATCAAGGAGTGCTCCATAGAAAATTACAGAATAGAATCCCATGGCTACCCAGATATCCATTACGCACAATGCCCAGAGAGCTGTGCTGGACTGGCCGATCCATGGCTGAACAAGGTTCGTAAAACCAAGAGAGTCAAGCAATGAGTTTAACAGACCATAATTTGGCTGAATCTCATAGATCTTTGCAAACAGCTGACCTACTGCAACAGTAGGAAGTACTACCGGGAAGAAAACCAGAGTTCTTACGATGGTTTTGCATCTTCTCAGCCAGAATTTAAACATCAGGGAAAGTAAAAGTCCCATTCCAACCTGGCCAACGGTTACTACCAATACATATTTACAGTTTACTGTCAATGCATTTAAGAAGTTCTTGTCTCTGAAAAGTCTTGCATAATTGTCAAATCCGGCAAATTCCCACTGAAGTCCCGGGCTGCCGCTGAAGAATGAATAATACAACGACCAGATAACCGGTACCATTACAATAATGGTGTAAATAATCAGTGCCGGAACTACGAAAAGGGATATCGCTTTCTTATTACCTAATACCTTGTTCATAAAATTCCTTCCTTTCTGTGTCAAAAACCATTAAAATTTCGAATTTTTTCAACAAAAACGGGAGTGTCTGCTGGCAAACACTCCCATTTGAAGTTCAAAGCTTATATTGCCAAAGCTGTTACTTACTGCATGTCATATACATCCTGGATGGACTGCATATATTCTTCGCCAGTCATTTCGCCGTTTAACAGAGGCTGTACATTTTCCTGAGCTGTCTTGGAGATTTCGCTAGGCATTTTTGCTTCCCACCATGCAAATCCTTCTGTGGATTTGTCAATCTCGTCAAGAACAAGCTTGGTGTAGTTATCCATATCATCTGCTGCAACATCATATGTGTAACCTTTAACAGTTCCCTGATCTTCCATAGCTACGTTTCCGATGTTCTCCATGAAGTATTTCAGGAACCAGCCAGTAGCCTCATCATATTTGTCATTGTCAAGTGCAAGAATGTTACCACAGTTCATAGAGTAAGAAGTAGCGGAGCTGATGGACTCATCTGCAACCGGAATGTTGAAGAATCCGATTCCGTCCTCGCCTGCCGGGTTCTGGGAATCATCAGTCAGGTTCTGTGTAAACCAGGAACCATTGTAGAAGATGGCTGCTTTTCCACTCATCAGCATGGAACCAGCTGTGTTCATATCAACTGTTGTGATACCTTCTCCGAAGTATCCTTTCTCTGCCCACTCTGCAATCTTATCAGCTGCTGCAACAAGTTTCTCATCTGTATAAGGAACTTCGCCGTCAGCTGCTTTTGTCATAATGTCGTTTCCTGCGGTTCTTACTGCGTATGCATTGATCAGACGGGTTGCACCCCATTTGTCAGATCCGCCGGTTGTAAGAGGCTGGATACCTGCATCGGAAAGTTTCTGAAGAACCTCTTCAAACTCATCCCATGTAGTAGGAACTTCGCATCCTGCCTGCTCGAACAGAGCTTTGTTGTACCAGAAGCCTTCTACGTTCAGTCCAAGAGGAAGATCATAAAGATCATCTGTTCCGGATAATCCTTTCAAAAGCTCAACAGCACCGCTGTTTAAATAATCTGCTGTTCCGATCTCGTCAACAGCTTCTGTAATATTTTTAACCTTTCCGGAATCGATGAGAACGCTGAGCGGAGCACCTGCTTCGTAAGCGAACAGATCCGGAAGATCATTGGATGCTGCAAGTGTAGCAATTTTCTGCTGAAGGTTGTCAGAAGCAACCATCTCATATTCCCATGTAAAATTCGGGTTTACATTTTTCTGATAGTCTTCGCAGATTTTGTTTAACAGCATACCATTGTCATTATCTTCTGCCCAGATGGTAAGGATTTTGATGTTTTTCTCAAGCTGCGGATCCTCTCCTGAGTAATCTGCTGCAAATGTAGGAACTGCAAACATGGTGCTTGCTGTTAATGCTGCCATTAAAATAGCTAATGCTCTCTTTTTCATTATAAATTCCTCCAGAATTTTCAAAATTATTGAACTTTGTTATAATTTACTCTTGATAGCCATTTACTTTTCGGTCACGTTTAATTTGTTTCTTTGTATCCCCGGGAAATATCTTATGGTTATATAATACCATTGTTCTGTTTTTTTACCAGTGCCTAATTTTTTTGGTAATGTACAGTTTTTTTAGACTGTTTTTTATAAAAAATTCTACCTATTCAGCCATTCAATTGTGCCAAATATATAAAATGCACATATTCAGTAAAGCGAATATGTGCATTTTTTGCAAATCCTGTTTTTATCATTCTGCTTTCCACACGTTTCCCTTATACTCATTGGGAGTCATGCCCTCGTGTTTTTTAAAAATATCACAGAAATATCTGTAATTATTATATCCCACCATTTCACTGACTTCATTAACCTTATATCCATCCTGCAACAGCTTCTTCGCCTTTTTTATGCGAAGGTCCGTCAGATATTTCACATAAGATGTGCCAACCTCTGTTTTAAAAAGAACACTTAAGTAAGCCGTGCTCATTCCGGCTCTGTCTGCAAGCTCACTAAGTCCGATATCCTGATCATAATGCTCATCCAGATAAGTAAGAAGCTCCAGGATAACTCTGTGTTTGCTTCCGGTCTGGTCTGCGGTCAGATGCTTGCTGATATCAGACAGAACGCTTTCCCCATAGGCCTGTACTGCTTCTATGCTCTGACATTTTGCCATCTCCTGAAAAGAGACAAGGGACCCTCGTTCCACCTGCTTCTGACTTTCGATCAGTACATCGCTGAGCACACAGAGATGCTTGTAAAATTCCCTGCGAAAATCCTGCAACTCCGGGTAAAGTTCCTGCAGGCATCTGATTGCCTGCCGGCATTCTTCCCGAAATGCTGCAGCATCACAGTCTGTAATACATTTTACACTGCTCTCAAAAGTTCTTTCCAATTCCTGAAATTTCTCGCGATTAGCCTGTGCCTTACGATTATCCTCATGACGAGTCTTCGCCCATTCATCTTCAATTCTGGTAAGGGCATTTTTCAGTTTATCTGCTGTAACCGGCTTATCAATATAATCTTTTACGCCAAGAGTAAGCGCCCTCTGCGCATACACAAATTCAGAATAGCCACTGATCACAATAAAATATGTATCCGGACATTCTTCCTTCGCCGCCTCGATCACAGACAGACCATCCAGCCCCGGAATTCGGATATCCGTAATTACTACATCCGGTTTCTCACTTCGGATCACTTCCAGTCCCTGGATTCCGTCATAAGCAGCCCCTACTACCTCATAATCCAGCTTCAGGCGGGAAATTAAAGCCTTAATTCCCTGCACAACTATATATTCATCATCAATTACCACTAAGCGATACATGAAAATCCTCCTTGTATCTGCATTTCCCTATCCCTTATCTTACCGGAACCACAATCGTTACCTTCGTTCCATTGCCTGGACTGCTTTCAAATGTTACACCGTATTTTTCCCCGTAATTCAACTTTATACGCTCTATTACATTGCGCACTCCATAACCGTTCTCCAGTCTGGACATATCGTCAATTCCCACACCATCATCTTCAATAGTGAAAATCATATTATTCTGCTCCTGCCAGCCGCGAAGGGAAATCTTTCCTTTTCCAATCTTCGGCTCCAGACCGTGATACATGGCATTTTCAATAAATGGCTGAAAAATAAAGGTAATCGTTTCACGCTGAAGAATTTCCCTTCTGATATCCACGAACAGTTCAAAACGATTATTGTAACGCATATTCTGAAGCTTCATATAGCCCTGCATCCATTTCACAGAATCCGCAACTTTAATATATTTGCTTCCATTATTCAGCGCCAGCTTAAAGTTATCAGAAAGTGCTTCTACCATTTCTGCCATCTGGTCATCCCCATGCATGATTGCAACAAAGTACAGAGAATCCAGTGTATTATAAAGAAAATGGGGATTGATCTGGGACTGAAGCAAAAGCAGCTCTGCTTCCCGTTCATTCAGCTTCACCGCCATAAGATGCTCGGAAAGCTCCAGGTTCGTATTGACCATTTCCTTGAATTTCCGTCCGATCCGGCCAACTTCACTGTAGTCAAACTCTTCTGTAATGTGACGCTCTCCTTCCCCAACCTGTGCAATGGTATTTTCCAGCTGCTTCAGAGGATGGCTGATGGTTCTGGAAATGATTCGTGCCATGAGAAAGCCCACTACAAGAACACAGCCGGCTACCAGAAACGAGGTCAGACGGATATTTTTGCTCTCTTCACTGATCTCATTTTTCTCCACTACGTTTACAATATGCCAGCCTGTAGTAGAATTGGTGACAGAAGAAAACAGATACAGATGGTTCTCTCCCGGATTAGAATAGGATTGCATAATTGCATTCTCCCCTTCCTCATTTCCCACAAAATAAACCAGCTGATCATCCTCATCTACAACCATAAAGTTACTGGAATCAAAGCTTTCATTGCCCATAACAAAGGATTTTCCCAACAGCTTCTGGCTCAGTCCCACCACCATATAGCCCATTCCCTGTCCATCAGAGGGATTGATCATATATTTCGCATAAGAAAATCCTTTCTTTGTTCCTGCTTTTAAAATACTGTCACGGAAAAAAATTTCCTTTCCCTGTGCAGCCTTTGCCTGTTTCACCCAGCTTTCTTCCAGAATATCCTTATCACTATAATAATTATAGAAATCATAAGTACCCTGGTTCACATTGTTCAGCTGATACACATGACCATAAAGATCCGTAAATACTATATAATTCACCCACACCTGCTGACTTGCCATTTCATTTGCAATCACACGAAGCTTCACACGGTCTGTGGACGTAAACTTGCTGCCTCCGTATTCATTGCCTTTTTCCAAAATCTGCTGAAGAGCTTCATCATTCAGAAAGCTTCGCCCTACGTCTACAATGTTCTTCAGATTCATATCCATAACGCGGCTGGAATTCTTCAGTGTAGACTGATAAGATGCCCTGTAATTCTGTTCAATCGCATCAATAGAGGTTTTGTATACAATATTCATCAAAACGCCCACACCCAAAAGGGTGATAAGAAACATGGATAAAAAAATCTGATTCTGAATACTCAGCTGTCTCCACGCTTTCTGTATTCCTGAAGGTTCCTTTTTCTTTTCCATATTCTCATCACCCTTTCGCATTTTGCGTTATGATTACTGTTCAAATGCGATATGGTATGTACCGCTTCCCGCTTCGGCAGCCATATAGTCTGCTTCCCTGGTAAATGTCAGTCCATCGCTTTCCAGAACAGCTTTCGCCTGATCCAGACGGATCTCTGCTGTTGTATTTACCGGAATCTGAACAGTTAAAGTAATCTGTTTTCCCTGGACTTCCCATTTTACACCAACATCACCATAAATGCTATGATATTTTCCTGCAGTGTACTTCAGATTTCCACCAATGCGCGGATAGAGTATCGCATGTTTAAAGCCCGGATGTTCCGAATCCGCTTCAATTCCGGCCATTGCACGGTACATCCACTCACCAATAGCCCCATAAGCATAATGGTTAAAGGAGTTCATATCTGCACTCCACATGCTTCCGTCATCCTTCATGCCATCCCAGTGCTCCCAGATCGTAGTGGCACCTTTTTTCACCTGATACAGCCAGGATGGGAAGTCTTCCTTCAGAAGCAGGTCATAGGCTTCCTTCAGAGCGTGGTTCTGACTTAGTGCATGGCAGAAATACGGAGTTCCCACAAATCCGGTAACCAGATGACCGTTTTCTTTGTCCAGAAGGCGTTTCAGACCTTCTACCGTTTTTGTGATATATTTCTCAGGAGTCAGCTGGAAATACAGTGCCACAATATGTGCGGTCTGTGTCTGTGCTGTCATATTTCCTTCTGCGTCGAAGAAGGTCTCCTGGAATTTCTTTACGATCTTATGATAAAGCTCCTCATACTCTGCTGCCACATCCTCTTTTCCAAGGGCTTTCGCCATCTGGACAAAAAGTCCGGTAGAGTATGCATAATAGGCAGTACAGGTCAGATCATTTGGTGTGGCTCCAAAGTAGCTGCCTTCTTCTGCATCAAGAGCTACCCAATCGCCAAACTGCAGCTTATAGTTCCAGATATAATCAACAGCATGGGCACGCATGAAGTCAATCCATCCCTTCATGCTGTTGTACTGTTTTTTCAGAATATCTTTATCCCCATACATCAGATACATGGTCCATGGATTGATGATGGCCGCATCAGCCCAGGCTGCTGCAGAGTGAGGTCCCTGGCGGAGAAGCCAGTTTCCATCTGTACGGCCTTCCTCAATATTCGGAACAACATGTGGTACACCGCCTTCTGGTGTCTGATCAACCTCCAGATCATGGAGCCATTTCTTATAGAACGTATAGGTATTCATCAGATAAGTGGCTGTACGGCAGAAAATCTGCGCATCACCAGTCCAGCCCAGGCGCTCATCACGCTGCGGGCAGTCTGTAGGTACATCAAGGAAATTACTCTTCAGTCCCCACAGAAAATTGTGATGCAGCTGGTTCAGCAGCGGATTCGAACACTCCAGACTTCCGTTTGAAGCCATGTTGGAGTGAAGGGTGCAGGCTGTGAAATTCTCAGCTTTCGGCTCACCTGGATAGGAAACAATCAGCGCATACTGAAATCCCATGTACGTAAAGGTCGGATGCCAGGTAACTGTCTCTTCTCTTGCAAAAGTATATTTCATCGTTGCCCTGGCTGCACGAAGATTGTCCAGATATACATTTCCATCTTTATCCAGAACCTCGAAGCAGTGAAGCTCGATCACATCGCCCGGTTTTCCTGCTGCAGTTACTTCAATTCGTCCTGCCATATTCTGGGCAAAATCAATAACCGTATCTCCTGCCGGTGTTTTGAAAATACGTTTTGCAGGAATACGATCCATTACACGAACCTTTGCAGCGTACTGCGCGCGCATAACCTGTGTATCAAAGAATACAAGCTGAACCGGCTTCCAGTCGCCTTTTGTGGTTTCTGCCTTTGACCAGTCCGGAATCTCAAGGGCTGCATCATAAGTCTCACCATCATAGATTTCTGCAAATACCACCGGTGAATCGCAGCCTTTCCATGATGGATCCGTATAAACAGATTCTGTTGTTCCATCGGTGTAGCGAATCAGAAGTTCCATAGTAAAAGCCGTCTGATCACCATAGTTGTTGCGGGCCTTTGTCAGTCCCATAACTCCTTTATACCAGCCTGGAGCCAGCATTGCTCCGGCACCGTTAATGCCCTTCTGCAGATATTCCGTTACATCATAGGTCTGATAGAGGAGATGTCTTCTATAGGATGTCCAGCCCGGTGTCATCTCGTCCTCACCAACTTTTTTGCCATTCAGGTAAAACTGATACAGGCCAAGGGCTGTAGTAAAGGCATAGGCTTCTTTTATATCTTTTTTGATTTCAAAGGTTCCTCTTACATAGGTTCCTTTGGAAACGTTCTTATAGGAATCGTCAGTTTCGGCGGATACAAAAGGAGCTTTCCATGCTGGTGCGCCTTCCTCCCACTCACCATTTTTTCCTGCAAGGGCAGTTACAAAAGATGCGGTTTCGCTCCAGTCCGTTTCTTCCTGACCATCACTGGCTTTTGCGCGGACAAAATAGCGCTTGCCGCTCTCCAGTGAAGCATCTTCTGCATAAACATGTGCAGATTCCTCAGACTCTGTTTTTCCGCTGTTATAGATCAGATCTGTAAAATCAGCGTCTTTTGCAATCTGAAATTCGTAGGATTTCTGTTTTACATTTTTCTTATCGCTTACAAGCTCCCAGGCAAACTGGGGCATATGGGAAACACCAACCGGGGCTGTTTCATAATCCATATATATTTTCTTGATTGCCAACATTTGTTTTAACCCATCCTTTCTGACATATATTTCTTTAGTATATCGTAACTGTTCAGTACCTTCATGGTCACACACTTCGCAGAATAACATCTACTGAATAATTACAATCCAACACTTTATATTTTTAAATCGTATTTTAGCGTTTTCTCAGATTCAACATCTGTCTTGCCTCATCCGGAGTCGCTGGCTCCAGACCCATAGCGCAGATCAGATTTACCAGTTTCTCAACCACCTGCCAGTTGTACTCGGCCTCTACACCTTCTGCCAGATAGTGGCTGTCTTCAAAACCAACACGTACTACCGTTGCTCCCATAGCAATTGCAGCAGCCAGAAATGTCCAGTTATCACGTCCAAAGTGTGTAACGCCCCAAAGTGCATCAGATGGAACAAAGGAACGGAAAGCTGCCAGCATCTCCGGAGTAGGCTGCATGCCGCCTTTGTGACCAAATACCAGATTAAACAGCATTGGGTCCGCAAATGGCTGCTCAGATTTTACCACTGCCATGTTATGTAACATTCCAATATCAAAAACTTCTGTTTCCGGAAGGATTCCTCTCTTATAAACAGCGTCTGCGCAGTAGCGGATATCATCAAAAGAATTAATATAAACTGCTTCGCCAAGGTTTGTACTTCCGCCATTGAGAGATGCGCTCTCTACCTTGGGATAGTCAAGCGGATTGCAGCGGTCCTGGATATTCATATCCGAAACACCGCCTGTAGACGCCTGAACTACCACATCTGTCCGTTTCAGAATCTCGTCAAAACACTCAGACATATAAGAAATGTCAGGTGTAAGGCTTCCGTCTGGTTTACGGCAGTGAAGGTGACACATAGCAGCACCAAGTTTTACGCTTTTCTCTACATCCTCTGCAAGCTTTACTGCATCCACACTGGTTCCTGCCTGTACAGGTGCCAGAGATATAATTACTTTTCTCATTATGTAAACCTCCTATTTAAGCGAACCTCTTTCTAATAGACATCTTCCTAACATACAGAGTCTCCGTAAGCTGTTCAAAACAGACTAAAAATTTACTTGTTAGGTCATTAAAACTCTTACGTAATTGAAATTTGCCACTCGTGTAAACGAAGACCTGCAATCATGCTATTTTTCAGATCAATTCCTCTACAATTTCCTTCAACGTACTTACTTCACCCACATTTCCCGGGAAAATAATGTATGGCATTCCAGGGAATTTGCTTTCTTCTCCTGTCATCCATACCGGGATTCCTTTCTTCACCTGTCCCATAACACGGGCTTTCTTTACGCGAAGAGCTTTGGTTCCTACGTCAGATGAAGTGATTCCGCCTTTTGCAATGATGAATTTCGGCTTCACAGAAAGCTTTCCGATAATACTGGTCACTGCATTGGAAATTTTTACAGAAATATGCAGTTTCTCTTCCGGAGTCATATTCTCCGGCGCAAGAAGCTGTCTGCTTGTATAAATTACAACGGTTCTTCCAGACAGGATTTTCTCCTCTGCTGCCTTCACCGTTCTCTCTACCTCTTTCTCCAGACCATTTTCTTCGAACACGGTATTTACCTGAAATTCCATAAAATCAGCCTGTCCGTCCAGTTCTTTCAGACAGTTCAGCTGATCTGTGGTCTTCTTTACATGGGAACCGATCAGAACGATTCCTCCGTTCTTCGTGTCACCCTCCAACTGCTCTCTTCCAAGAAGAGGCTGGTCAGAAATCCTTCCCATTACTTTGGTGAAAGCTGCTGCTGTTCTTGCCATGTAATGCTTTCCTTCTTTCATTGCAAGCACCAGTGCTGCGCAGAAAACTTTCAAATCTGCATAAGATACTGCATTGACTATAATTTTCGCCATATTCTGTGCGGACATCAGCTTCTCCTTGATTCCCTGCACATCCAGAGCATTCAGTTCGTCCAGAGAAATGGTGATACAGTCCTCTTTATGGTACTTTCCTTCTGTTTTTTCCTCTACGTATTCCGTAAGATCCGAGGATTTGTAGCCGAAGGTTTTGTCCCTGGCAAATTCCGTCATACCGGCTGGAACCAGGTTGTCCTGCTCTTTTACATAATGGATATTGTCCATTGTGTAGCGGCCGCCTTCTGGAAAAAACGGGCAGATGATCTCACCGTCAACAGCTGTGCTCCCTGCAGAAACTCCATTGTCTGCTGCCGTTTTCTCTGGTCCGGCTGTATTCCCGTCAGCCAGTCCTTCCGCCAGAAGCTGTGTTTCCAGCGGATAATGACCTCTTAAAGTGGAATCTCCACGGGAAATAATCATGAAATCCTGTCCCAGCTCCCCTGCCACCTTTGCCACACGTGCGGCAATATCCTGGTGTACCTTTGTGGTCTCTTCCACGGAAAAGCTGCGGGAATTGGTGAGGATAAAAAACATGGATTCTTTTTCCTCAAAGCCCTTGCGGATGGATTCTTCCTCCCAGTCCGTATAAACAGACACATCATGAACGGTCTGCACACCAGTAGGGTCATCATCCAGCACTACCAGTTTTTTATGAAATCCTTCCATTGCCTGGGAAAGAAGGGCTTCTGCTTTGTCGGCATCTGTTTTGCTTCTCTCCTCGACGGTATGAAAAGGAATTACTTTACATTCCATAATTTCTATAGCTCTCCATTCTGTTCGTTCAAAGTATAATAAGAAATTGAGTGACATTTGCTATTCCACCGCCATCGGATTCTGCACGGCAGGATTTTTTACATTCATATCCCAGGTTGTGATAACTCAATTGTTACTGTTCACTCCGTTCACAGTAACACGCTTCGCGATGCACAGAAGGACGAACCTTCTTGTGACAAGCACAAGAAGTAGCGTTTGCTGCGCAAACTTAACTCTCGGGTTTTCTGTGAACTTTGTTCACAAAAAACACCTCGCGGAATGTTACCAGTGAACAGTAACACTCAATTTGTTATACGGTATATGCGACAGGGAACCAGATCCTCATTTCTCCGTAATCACGGTTATCCCATGCATAATACGGAATCAGACGTACATGCTTTCTGCTCATGCCATGATATTTCAACGGCTGATAAAGCGCATTTCTGTCAAATTCAGAGCGGTCAATGGCATATTCCTCAGTTTCAAGAGCCATCATTCTTCTTCCCTGGATTTCAAACTCCACAGGAGTAAATTCTGCGTTCAGATCCAGGTAAACATCATCCAGATCTGCTGCATGGGTATCTACACTCTCACAGCAGTATACCAATGGTCCCCGCTCAATTGCAGCCTGTCCCACAGTTTCTTCCACCATATTGTTTGCAACAGTATAGCGAACCTTCATATCCAGACTCAGCTGCACATCCATATTCTGAGGATCTTCCACCAGAATATCAAGGTAAGTTCCAGCATCCTCTTTCGTCAGTTCACGGTCTGCACCAGCGCCCTTAATGGAACCGCCCGCTGACCATCCCGGAACACGAAGTCTTAAATGGACCGGGGCATTTATTTTCACATCTTTTGCTGTGAAACGGATTGTTCCGTCAAACGGATAATCTGTAGACTGCACAAGTGTAAATTCTCCACCATTTTCCAGCTTCACCTGCGCCTCACTTGCACCGTACATACCAGTCCATACACTGTTATCCGATGTCAGATATGCATATTCACTGGACTGTGCAATGGTTCTTGCCAGGTTTGGCGGACAGCAGTAGCTGAGAATATATTCACTTCTTGTAAGAGGCCAGATCAGCTTATAGTCAAGCTTTTGGGCACGTCTTAACATGTTTTCATAGAAAAATCTCTTACCATCCAGACTCAGTGCAGCCAGGTTGGTATTCAGCATCATTCGTTCCAGAATGTCGAAGTACTCTGCCTTTGGCTCCAGCTGGAACATGCGGTACGCCCAGAAAACGCCGCCCAGAGATGCACAGGTCTCATTGTATGCAGTAATATTTGGAAGCTGGTATTCATAGCCATATGCCTGATGAACAAGCTGATGGTCAAAAAAGTATCCATACGGAGAAGCGCCATTATACAAGGCTCCACATCCGCCTGTTATATAAAGCTTTTTATCCACAAGACTTCTCCATACCTTGTGGAGAACCTTAATATAATCCGGATCTTCCTCTTCCAGACAAAGATCCGCCACACCTGCATAGAGATAATTGGCACGAACTGCATGTCCAAGAATTTTCTCATGCTGCTTCAGAGGAATTTTATCCTGATTGTCATCCAAGCCGTTCTTTACGCTGTCACGAAGCGCGATTGCCTGCTTCGCAAGCTTCAGATAACGCTCTTCGCCAGTGGTACGATACATTTCCACAAGTCCCATATAATGGGAAGGGCAAACTGCAGTCTGAACCTCTCCTGTGCGTTCTGCCTCTTCATACAGATGCTCCAGATAATCTGCTGTTCTGGCTGCAATTGCAAGAAAGCTGTCCTTGCCTGTAATTCTTTTATGTACACAGGCCGCTGTAAACATATGTCCGAAGTTGTATACCTCGAAATCGTTAATATCTCCCATTCTGGAAACGCCGTTCCCGCTTCTTTCTCCAATGATCTGCTTGGTGGAAAGATAGCCGTCCGGCTGCTGTGCTCTTCCGATAAGATCAATATATTTTTCAATCTCATCCTTCAGAAGCTGGTTATCTGTCTGATAAGCCGTATAAATGGCAGATTCCATCCATTTATAAAAGTCTCCGTCTCCAAAAACAGTTCCGTCAAAATCTCCCTGCGCATCTCCGGCGCAGATTTTGAAGTTCTCTACTACATGGCTGATATCCTTGCTGTCAAACATGTGCTTCAGCTGAGGCACAGTGCTGTTCGCACAGGTATCAAAGCGTTCCTTCCAAAGACCGCCTGTCCATTTTACTTTCATCCCGTCCAACGCATGTACCTTCGCGTAAGGGGATCTGGTTGTATCTGTCAGCATGATTTTTCTCCTTTAATTGTGCAGTTTTGTTCTCTATATGATTAATCTTATAATCCTTTAGCCTTCAATGCAGCTGCAAGTGCCTGTGCACCAAAACGTGGGCTGGAAAGTACAGGTTTGCCAATTTTCTCATGAATTGCATCTTCTGCATATGCCATAGATCCCTGAGCCAAAAGAATCACATCTACCTGATCTGCGATTTCTTCTGCCTTTGCACAAAGAAGAGCTTTAAATTTATCCTGGTCTGCGCCGAATGCATCTACAAGTCCATCAACCAGTTCTACATGGCTGTTCATTTCTCTTGCAACACGGGAGACTGTATTCTTGGTAGGCTCCAGGGTAGTAGGAAGAGTTGCGAGTACGCCTACTCTCTTGCCAAGGCGAGCTGCTTCACGGCACATTTCCTCATCAATACGAACAATCGGGATGCCTGTGTAGCGTCCAATATTCTGTGCGGCATCTGCAACTTCTCCAACAGAAGAGCAGCAGTTTAAAATTGCATCTGCCCCGTCAGAAACAGCCTGCATGTACATTCCCACAAGGCGAGCTGCTGCACCTGCAGTTACATAACCATGCTCTCTTACCTCTGCAAGAATAGACGGATCCTGATAGTTGAGAATTTCCGGGGTATCTCCAAGATTTTTTCTGATTTCTTCGTTTACACACTCAATAAGTTCTGGTGTTGTGCTAGTATAAACAATTCCTAATTTCATTTCAAATGTCTCCTTCTTTTTCTGTTTTAACAATCTTCAAACCCTTCCGATTTTTGAATTTTCTATTTTCACTTGTAAATTATACCCATTAAAGCCTATAAATTCATACCATCTTTTTTTGTAATCTATACAAAAATTTTACGATTACAAAGCAGTCATCGTCAAGTCCAATTTCTTTATTTAGTGTCACATTTATTATTGTTATGACTGTTTACAAATCACTGCCACATCATAAGCAGCTAGCGATAATGTTTCGTTAATATCTTCTCCTGTGAGCAAATTCCTACCTGTTACATTCTTTATCAGCGATTTTTCTTTGCCATGATTCAGATAGAATTCATAGGTAGTGTCTTCTCCCTGACGTTGATGGTATTCCACTTCTCCCGGAAGATCCTTAACTGCAATTCCGGCATTAGCAAGCATTGTTTCAAACAGACTTCCCATTTCTTCAGGCGCAACTCTTGCTGCTATGTAATAGGCACGACCATTTTCTCCGGTATGAGTATCGCTTTCCCATTCTTTTACAGTTAATGCGGCACTTCCCTCATAGAAATCAGTTCCATAGGAAGCCAGGATCTGTGCATCCTGAACCCGTAAGATTTCTGCGTAATCATATACAGTCCATTTTTTTCCATCAAGAAAACACAAGCTGTTTCTATCAGAGGGATATAAGGTGTCAATTTCCTCACTAATCACTCCGAACAACTCTGCCAGTCCGTCTCCTGGAAAACCGCCAAGATAACACAAGGTATCTTTATCCACATATCCGGTAAAATAAGTGGCTAGAAGCTGACCGCCGTTTTTCACAAATTTCTGCAGGTTTTCTGCGGTTCCCGACTGGAGAAGATAAAGCATAGGTGCTACAACTACTTTATAATCACTAAGATCATCATTGGAACTAACCACATCCATTTCTACTCCCAGCTTCTGAAATTCTTTCCAGATTCCAATGCAGGTTTTTTCATAATTTTTTGTGTTTTCACTTAATGCTTTTACATCCTGGATTGCCCAACGGTTGTCCCAGTCAAATAACAGAGCTGTTTTTGCTTTTACCAGTGTTCCTGCTGCAGGGGCAATTTTTTTGAGCAAAGCACCAACCTCTGCCACCTCCCTGAAAATTCTGGTATCATCCTTTCCAAGGTGATCTACAACAGCTCCATGATACTGCTCAAAGGAGCCGCGGCCTTTTCTCCACTGAAAATACTGAGCAGTATCGGAACCACAGGCAATTGCCTGCATACACGCAAGCTTGTGAACGCCAGGTCTTTTTACTTTATTATACGGATGCCAGTTTACCAGCCCAGGTGCACTTTCCATCAGCATAAAGGGCTTGTCCTTTTTCAACCCGCGCATCACTGCGTGATGAAACCCATTTTCTGTCATAGTTTCATACAAGCTTTCATAATCATTGTTGTATTGTGGATAGCTGTCCCAGGAGATCACATCCAGAAACGGTGCCATTTTTCGGTAATCAAGACCATTGTAAAGCATCATAAAATTTGCTGTCACAGGGATATCCGGGGTAATCTCTTTGAGGACTTGAATTTCAGAATTCATAAAATCATTCATATTCCAGGTAGTAAATCGTTTCCACTCCAGGTTCAGCCCCATAATACTGCCTTCACCATTTGCAAATGGCGGCTCAATCTGATCAAAATCATTGTAACGATGACTCCAGAAGGTTGTCCACCATGCCTGATTTAATTTGTCGATTTCATGATCAAACTGCTCGCTCAGGTACTTCTGAAAACGCTCTACGCACAGAGGACAATAGCACTCTCCGCCTAACTCATTGGAAACATGCCACATAATAAGACCAGGATGCTGTCCGAATTTTTCAGCCAGCAGTTTGTCCATAAGTGCTGTTTTTTTGCGATATTCCGGTGAGGACATGCAGTGATTGTGACGCACCCCATGATGATTTCGCTGGCCGTTTTTTCCAACTCGCATTGCTTCCGGATACTTTTTATCCAACCATGCAGGTCTTGCGCCGGATGGTGTGGCAAGGATCGTATAAATGCCGTTTTCATATAAACTGTCCATAATTTTTTTCAGCCACTCGAAGTGAAATTCGCCTTCCCTAGGCTCATATACGGACCAGGAAAAAACGCCAAGTGTAACACAGTTCACACCTGCTTTTTTCATCATTCTGATATCTTCTTCCAGAATGTCAGGACGATCCAGCCACTGTTCCGGATTATAGTCTCCACCATGGACGAAACCATTTAACTTGGGAAATAAAATATTCTTTTCCATTTCAACACTTCTCCATTTTCTTCCAAACTATTCCTCAACTATGGTTACAAATACGTCTCCTGGCTGAATCGTATTCTTCCCGGTAAATTTCCGCTCATCAATAAGGCTTTTCAGTTTATCTGTTCCAAAATCAACTTCTGCCTCTTTACTGTTATGATTAATCACAAAAACAATTCTACCTTTATCGGATTTTCTGACTGTCAGCTCCACACCTTCATCTGCGGAATATACGCTTTCGATATTGCAGTCTTTACAAATTTTTTCCATCAGTTCTTCCAGAAATTTCTGTTCTGGCTGAGTTCCAATATAGTAAGCTTTTCCTTTTCCGAAAGTATTGCAGGTCACGCATGGAATTCCTGCATAAAAGTCATCTTCATAGGTTGCAAGAACTTCCGCACCACCTTCTGGATGAATAATATCACACAAAAAGTCACAGGAATATTCTTCTCTTGAAACCATATCCGCCTTTTCGATTTTCATATGATTCTGTTCATACGGGCGAAGAGCGTCCGTTTCTTCTACCCAGATTCCAAGCATGTCCTTTAATTTTCCTGGATAAGCACCGAATACGCAACGGTCATTTTCATCTGCAAGTCCAGACATAACTGTAGTAACCAGAGTTCCGCCATTTTTCACATATGCATTTAACTTTTCGCCAATATTATTTTTTTCCATATAAATCATAGGTGCTATAACGAGATCATATTTCTCCAGCTCTGCCTCAAATGGCAGAAAATCTACTCCGATATTCTGTCGATACAGGGTTTCATAATAAAGAGAAACTGTTTTTAGATAATCCATATCCTTAGACGGACCGCTGGAAAGTTCCAATGCCCACCAGTTGTTCCAGTCAAAAAGGATTCCTACCCTTGCAGGTGTCCTTCCATTCAAAAAAGTATCTCCTATATGCGCTAGCTCAGCTCCCAATACACTTGATTCCCTGAAAACTCTTGTATCCTCTCTTCCTGAATGGCTAATAATTGCCCCGTGGAATTTTTCCTGTCCGGCAACAGACTGTCTCATCTGGAAAAACAGGCAGGTATCTGCTCCATGCGCCATTGCCTGATAGGATAATCTTCTCACTTCACCAGGACGTTTTAGCAGATTATAAGGCTGCCAGTTCTGCTGATTTGGAGACTGCTCTGTTAGAACAAAAGACTGGCCTCCTTTTAAGCCTCGCATAATATCATGCTTCATTGCCACGAAATACGCCGGATCATCTGGCCACGGATAGTTATCCCATCCTACTATGTCCAATTTCTTAGTCATGGTAAATTGATCTAATTTCTTGATAAAACCGGACATATTTGTCTGAATAGGAATCTCCGGATTATATTTTTTCAGAATATCATATTCATTCTGGAAACATTCCGCTGTTGAATCTGTTACAAAGCGCATATAGTCTAACTGAATTGCCGGATTAAACCGATAATCATCATTTAATTCTGTAGGTAGTGTTACTTCTTCAAAGCTACTGACAATTCTTCCCCAGAACGTGGTGTGCCATCTTTTATTCAGTTCATCCACTGTTCCATAACGTTTTCTTAACCATACACGAAACTTTGCCTGACAGGTCGGACAGTAACAATAGGTTCCATATTCATTGGAAACATGCCACATCGCAAGTGCTGGATGATGGGCGTAACGCATAGCCATTTGCTCTGCAATTGCAGCTGCTCTTTCTCGATATTTCAAGCTGTTTACGCAGAAGAACACGCGCATTCCATGAGTTCTTTTTCTTCCTGCAATATCAACAGGAAGTACTTCTGGATATCTGGTGGACAGCCAGGCCGGTTGTGCAGTAGTTGGAGTAGCAAGGCATACATGAATACCGTTTTCCCAAATTTTATCAATGATTCGGTCCAACCATTCGAAATTATAAACACCCTCGTCTGGCTCAAGCTTTGCCCATGAAAAAACTGGAAGAGTTAATAAATTAATTCCAGCTTTTTTAAACAAACGCATATCCTCATCTATTGTCTGATCATCCCACTGGTCAGGATTATAATCTCCGCCATAATATATTCTGTCTGCTTTCTTCATCTTAATTTTCCTCTCATATTGTTTCTGTAATTTACAGCATTCTCATGTTCCGCAAACTTCAAGTTTAACAGCATTTCAAACTCATCTAATTAATATCGCATATACGTCTCTATCACCGGTGCTTCTGTAATTCCGGTCGCAGGTATCTGCAAATGAGTGGATGCACCATCTTTCAACTTCCAGACAAGAGTAGTATCCACTTTTATTTCAAGATGATTTTCACCGTCCAGAAGTGCATCTGTAACCTCCACTTTCGCAGGGAAGCCAGCCAAATAGCCCACATCTTCTCCGTTTAATTTCACTCTCAGGCAATCCGCCGCTTCCGGGAATTTCAAGCTATAATGCTCTCCTTCGTTCTTCTTCCAGGTGAAGCTTCCTGTATATAGGTAGCTTCCCGTATAAGCAGGGAAATAGCCCCTTCCGTTCATGTTTGGAAGCTCTTTATCTGCTTTTAGCTGCAGAGTTTTTCCTTCTTTGGTTGTTACTTTCCACGGAATATAGAGGGTAGTCTGTTTCTCAAGACAAAGTATATCAGGCTCAATTTTTTGTCCTTCTTCTTTAATATGCTCTATTGATTCCAGGCACAAAAAGCAGCTCTCTCCAGGCTCCAGACTTCCCGGAATCTGATACGCATATCCTTCAGCCTGTGCCGGATAAGACTTCAAATCAAAGCTTTTAGCGCGATTAAACCAGGAATCATAAAGGGTCAGTCCATCCAATTTTTCAGCCTGTACAAGCAAAGCAAAATCAGCTCTTCTGAACACGCTTTCGTTAAATAGCATTGCGCAAAGCCCTTCCTCTGTCTGGTTCACGATCATACGAAGATCCTGAAGGTTTTCGGAAATTGTTCCCTGACCGTTATCTGTAACTGCAAGTTTACGCATCCTATGCTTTTCACTTTCTGCCACAGCTTTTTGGGCCAGATTATCTAATGTTACAATTTCCACCCACTTAGAAAATACTTCTGGCAGTTCTGTTCCTTTGGTAGTTTTTTCAGGCAATTTATCAATTATGTAAACCTTTAATTTATTTTTCTGATTGGCTTCTATAAACTGTACTACACGCTCATCCAAACACTGCACATATGGAATAATCAGACTTGCGTAGGTCTTGTCCAGAATCTTCAGAACTCCATTTTCTACAATAGCTTCTGCAAAAATATCTGCCGGAATCACATCATAATCCAGCTGTTTTTCCATAAGGGCACGGCCTGGTTTCTGGAAGTACATTGCTTCGCCGCACCACTCGCTTTCTCCGTGATAAAGGATTGCCGCATCTGCCAGATGGGTTCCACTGCTGAGAAAATGGGCACTCCTGTTCATGTATTGCATGAGCCAGGTGAAACACTCAAATCCCGGATTATTACCGCCTGCATAAAAATGCGGCGGACAATCAGGATCTGGATATTTCATGGAAAAAGCATGTGGCGTGAACTCATTAATTCCTCTTACAAGCATATGGTTAGTCAGCCATTTCATAAAGGAATTACCTTCTGCCCATCCATAGTTTCCGAAGATTTCACACAGCGCACGGTCTTTTTTGTTTTTCTGAATATGAGCTGCCGAGCTTCCTAATTTGGCCAGTCCGAAATGGAAAAATTCGCCGTCGCGGTCTCCTGCAATCCATTGATGAACCGGTTGTGTAAATCCCGGTACAATCTGATGATGAACAACATCAATGCCAGCCATATGCTGTCCTTCCATTTCCCTGAAATAATGTCCGATGCTGCAGCCCATCCGTGCATGTGCATTGTCATCTTCAATAATATGTCCGATATATTCTACACCATGTACCTGACACCAGCTTCCAATCTGACCGCTGAAGCAGGTATGTACCAAATGGGTCATTGCATCCATATATTCTGTACGAACCTTTGTGGTTTTTTCTTCAGAATCGTACCACAATGCAGGAAGATTGGTGAGAAATTCCTCTTTCCAGGTCTCTGTTAGTTTTCTTTCCAGCTCATCGCTCCAAGGCAATCTGATATCTTTCTGGCCTAACATGTTGTCAAAGGGATAGCCTTTTACGTTGCCAAGCTCTGGCTCATCAGAGAAGAAGCCAGCAATCACATTTCCGAAATATTTACTGTAGCGAGCGTAATGCTTTTCATAAACTTCATCCAACAATACCTTGACAGATGAGGAATCGATCAGATTCATATAATGATCTCTTCCGCCCCCGGTTCTGGTGGTAAATAAGATAAAAAGGCGATAAGCTCCTTCCGGAAGATCAAAGTACACAAAACCGTTTTCCATGGTATCTGTAAGATCCAAAATGTCGCTTCCTCTTACTGCCAAGGTCTGTCCATCTGGCTTTGGTACTGCCAGAATTCCCAGTAGTCTTCCATCTGAAGGAATAAAATTTTCCACCAGGACTGCACCGCTGCGGCAGGGACCCATAATGTCCATATGTCGCTCTCCAAGGTACAGCTTTGACTTTTCCGGGTGCTTTTCAAATCCGCCGTTAGCATATCCGGTTGGAAACTTTTTGTCATCCAGAATCCAGAGACGAAGCCCTCTTTTTTCAGCTTCTGCACAAATAAAATCCAGATTTTCCCACCACTTAGGACCACAGAAATCCGGATGTGGTCTGGATTCCAGACACACCTCACGGATACCGCATTTCTCTATTTTATCCAGCTCTTTTCCGATTGTTTCATTATCTTCCCCTTTCATCCAAAGGAATGGCAAAATGTGGCTGGTACACTTTCCCTGAAGCAAAGCTTGTAAATGTTTCATACGATCTCCTGTTTCTTTTGTATCATAATATTGGTTCGTTTATGTGCGATTATTTTTGTCAGAATCAGGTCAAAATTTCTTATTTGCTGCTACGCATATGGTTCTGTATTCACCGTATGCACTAGTTGGATCTCCCTCTTTCCAAGGGCAGGTTGCACAGTAAAAGTGATACAATGTGTCATCTTTTTTTACAATAGATGCCTTATGAACATGACCGCTGTAATAAGTTCCCTCCGGGCCAAAAGAGAGGATTGGTTCCCTTACTTTTTCCCAGTGAAGGAGATCAGCAGACAGGGCCAGTCCTTCCTGGGCGTGACTGTGTCCATCCTCATAAATCTTGCCATAGCCAAAGTAAAAATTTACCCAAATATCCCCATCCTTCACAATATATGGATCAGATACAAAGCGCTCATCCCAGGATTCCCGGTTTACCTTCATCACTGGATTTCCTTCATATCTTTCCCAGTGAAGAAGATCCTTTGAGGTTGCAACACCTGTCTGTTCCGTCCAGCGTTCTTCTTTGTCTTTTGCATTATAAAACATGTACCAAATGTCATTATTGCGGATAATGCAGGCTTTATAGAGTCCGCCTGCTTCCCAGTCGGCACCGTCTTTCCAGGAGAAGCAAGGCTTATCCGGAAAGTGCCAGTCCAGCAGCTCTTCGTCTTCTGTCCACGCCAGACCAATTTCAGCGGGGCCATTTTCATAGCCTGTGGAAGGATAAGAATGATAAACCATCCAATATTTTCCATCTACTTTTCCAAGCTTTGGAATCTGATTAAAATCATCACTTTCTTTAATCATCCAGGTGGCTGCACCGCCAATGCGATCCCAACGGTCGGAATCCAGATTTCGTTTGAGAATTACGCCTTTATGCTCCCAGTGAAGAAGATCATCACTGGTTGCTAAGGCTGACTGATATCCTTTGCCGTCGAAGCCTGTATACAACATATAATACTTGTTCTGATGCCAGAAAACAAATGGAATATCTACTGCTTTTTCATCAAATGCACCAAGAATTCCGGATCCATGAAGTACTGGTTTTTCATAACGGTAAGGAGTCAGATACTTCTGTATTTTCGGGTCTGTTAATTCGATCATTTTATGTATTCTCCTGTTTTATAATCTATTATTTATCAACCTGGCATGTTTTAGTGACTGTGCACAGCTTCATCTTAACAGTGCCACAGGTGCCATCTCTCATAACAAGCGGGGGCTTTCTCACATTTCCCCAGGATATATGCGGGTAGGAAAAATCCTGGTTTATCATCAGCTTAACGGGCTCTGTATGATTCCTTCCAAGTACTCGCAAATAGTCCAGAACTATGTAACAATCCGTGGCGTCTTCTGCTTTTTCCCCGCACACCTCAATACGAATCGTATGCTCTCCATAAGGCAGGTCTTTAATAGAAAAAATCGGCAAATGATAGCACTTATCGTAACCTGCAGAGCAGCAGGAGAAATCAACTCCGGCACTTCTCTGGCTGATATGGGATGCTTTCTTTTCCCCGTCTATATATACGTCTGCCATACCAAACGCAGGATCCTGAGGGCCGTACCATAGGATTCCGGTGCCCTGAAATTTACAGGTAAATGCGGCGCCTTTTTCCCTGCTCCACATCTCCGTTCCGTGGTCACTTTCCTTCTTATCCGTTACCTGATACCAGGTTCCGGTATAGGCAATTCGCGAATCAGATTCCAGAATTTTTTCTTCTTTCGGATCGAGCACTTCCAAACGGATATTAGCTTTGGAGACTTCCCGACTTTCATTCTGATCGGACTTCTTTTTGGCACCGAATATTTTCAGCATTCCGATTTTATCAGCATCTTTTTCCCTATTAAATGCATCCTGTATTTTAGTTCGGTTCTCATTATAAACATACGCTTCTGCAATATCCTCTTTGGTACTTTTGAAATCATTACTTCCATGATATTCTCCATCATAACGCCCAAAAAGAATATCATCTCGCATGTCTTCTCCCCAGGAAGTCACTGGCATTTCACCCCAGATATTGGATCTGGTAAAGCGCTTTGCAGTTCCCTGATTTCGTGAAATATGGTCCGTGGGATAAAGAGAAATTCGTCCCTCCTGATCTGGATCCAGATTTCTTCTCCAGGATAAAGTGTCCACAGATGGATCCAGAATATATGCTATTCCAAGCTCATCCAGCCCGCCGCAATCTACACCTACACGAAGCTTTATCTGCTTGGGGAGATGCTTTTCCAGGTGAAGAATCTCATATGTTGTGTAGAAGGTTCCGTCATTTTGAATCTCTATTATCCACTCTATAGATAGCGTTTTTTCATATCCGCCCTGAATTCGAACTTCTACAAAATTCTGTTTTTCTTTCACCGCAAAAGAGGTCATATACCAGGCTCCAAGCTTCAGGTATGGTACATTTAATATTGGACCGCCAACCAGAATTTTATTATTCCGCCTTGCCCAGCCGCCGGTCAGAAGACCGGTCTTAACATTGAAAGAAAACTTAAAATCATTTCCCGTTATGAAAACTTCCTGGTTTTCTTTATGAATCTTTAAAGCTTTTATATTTTCTGTTTCATCTGCACTTAACTCAAACAGCGGAGCTTCCACATAATCTCGGGAAAACACCTTCATTTCATCTATCTGGCAGTCATTTCCGTCCAGAAATTTCAGTGTCACCGGAGACTGATCCTCTGCATTTTCCAGTGATAGTAAAACCTTAATTACCTTTCCCGGCGCACATTCCGGAAGCTTCCAGATACCGCTTTCATCACCGCATTTCCACTTCACTTTGACCTCATTTAAATTAGTGTGACAGAACCGATTTTCTATAATCAACAGAACCTTTTTCTCCTGAGCCTTTACTTCGCTGTGAATAACTTTAATTGGAGAATAGGCTTTTCTGGTCATGTAAAACTCCGGTTTCTTTCTTCTCCAGACATCAATAATTCCCCATTCCATCTGTCCGTTCCCACCATCATAAAGATCCGTTTCATCGATTCCAGCCCAGATTGCACCGCCAAGAGCACCCTCTGTATTCCAGATATTATCCCAGAAAATACGGATGCTTTCGCCCCAGTAGCTTCTGATGTTTGGATCTCTTCGCATCTCCTCACGGTTGTAGCAGGCTACATGCACATATTCGTCATGAAGCACAGGCATATCTTTTCCAGGTGCACCTCCCACACTTAAATTGTCCTTTTTTCCTGCCAGATCAGCATTATATTCAGAGTAATGAATGCTCCAGATATCCGGCATTTCATGTTCTTCCCGAATAGTCATTGGATAGCTGAATTTTGTCATTCTGGTAGGATCCTTCAAATGCGCAAAGCGATTAAGAAGATCAAAGTTATGACCTCCAAAGGACTCATTACAAAGAGACCAGATAATTACGCAAGGATGATTGTAATCCCTCGCCATTGTTTCTGCAAAATGACTGAGATAACGGTTTGTTTCCTTAGGATCGCGCTGTGTATAGGGCAATGTCCTTGCAATAAATGCCAGTGCCAGTTCATCCTCCACATAAATTCCATGCTCATCACACTGGTCAAGAAAATATTCGCTTGGCGGATAATGGGAGGTTCGAATATAGTTGCAGTTTGCTTCTTTAAACAATGCTACATCCTGTTCAATCAGCTCATTGGTCAATGCACGTCCATTTCTTGGACTGATTTCATGGCGGCACACACCGCGTAATTTCACCTCGTTATGGTTTACAAATAGACGATTACCCTTGCGTTCCAGCTTTCTAAGTCCTACCTTTTTGTTTATCTGTTCCAGTGGTTCCCAGGTACCAGAGATAGAATCTAATTTATATAATATAAGTTCAAATCTGTATAGTCTTGGGTGCTCTGCATCCCAGAGAACCGGGTTGGCTACGTACAGCTGATCGGTGTAATAGCCTTTTATTTTATTGTCTAAAACCAGAGATTTCTCCTTTGTTTTTATACCGTTTGGATCATATAAAGCAAACTCAGCTTTATATACAGCAGCACTAGCAAGCCGACCTTTTTCCTTCCCGGCAGCCATTTCCGCAGACCGTATTTTCCCCTTCCCATCTATGCTTTCAGGCATATTTGCCAGGTCTATATCCACCCGCAGACTGCAGGTTTCCATGTCCTCATCAAACAATGGTGACAAGTAAAGTGCGTTCACATAAGCTTCCGGCAATACATACAGCCAGCTGCTGTGAAGCATCCCGCCATGGCTATAGGCACTGACAATATCTGATTCTTCATCCACATCGATAGCAAGTGAAAGCGTCTGTTTTCCACATACTTCCTCCGTAATGTCCACATTCCATGTAATAAATCCGTTTTCATGATATGCCACCTGTTTTCCATCCACATAGACTGTAGCAAAACCATTAATCCCCTGAAATTTCAGCACAATACGACTTTGTTCCTCTCTCTTTGGAAGCTGTATCTCCCTCTCATATCTGTAGTGCTGTGATAATCCCTTTTTGTGAAGAATTCCCATGTCAAAGGGCACCTGAACCTGTTGTACTGCACCATCTTTTTTGTCTGTTACTTTCCAGCTTCCATCCAGGCAGATTACTGAATTTTCTGCCGCTTTACTCCATTTTGGAAGGGGAATCACTCTTGGCATAGGATAATTTTTTAATTCATCTATAGTCATATTCATTTGTCTTCCTCCAACAGCATTTGTATTCTGAAAGACTCCCGCACGCCTGGAATCAGCTTTACATCAGGTCTTCGAACGCAGCCTCGTACCATTCTGGGATAATTAAAGTCTACTGCAATATTCATTTTGAATCCACCTGTATAACTGCTTCCTTCCAATACTGCATAATCAATTGAAGTGTATGTATTCTGCGCTTTTGCTTCTTTTGTTCCGGTTACCTCTATGCGAAGTGTATGTTTTTTTTCTTCCAGTCCATGTACCTCTGCCAGTATCTGTCTATAGCGTTTTTCATAGCCTCTGCTCATTCCCGGAAAATCCACTTTCGGTGGGTACTGACTCACATCTTTCTTCCAGAGTTCTCCGTCCAAATATACGTTACACATCCCATATAAAATATCCCATGATCCATAAACAGTGATTCCTGTCCCTGTAAAACTCAGTTCCGCGTAATCTCCTGCTGTATTGCTTAATGTTTCAGATCCGTTAAGATTTCCACAGTAATCTTCCATTTTTATCCAATTACCCACATAATTTATTCGCGGATCCAAATTATTTACAATAGCTCCTTCTGTTAATTCAGGTGCCGGTTCTAACCGAACCTTACACCCCTGAGAAACCATTCGTACTCTATCCGGTTCTGTTACATAATAAGCTCCACCCTTCTCTCCTAAGCCACCACTTGAAATGCCGATTTCTGCTTTCACACGGTGTGGCATATGGCGGAATAGCTTCTGAACTTCATATGCAGTTTCCAGTATTCCATTCTGAAAAAGAGTAAGATAAAAACAAATATCAAGGGTATTTTCATAGGTTCCGCTTATCTTTATCTGTACATTTTCTGCCCCATCCACAGAACAAATTTCAAGGTTTCTCCCTATCCATTTTCCAAGTAAGAATCCTGCTGTATTCAAAAACGGGCCGCCTTTTATCAGTACTTTTTTTCCTTGTTTTTGTATAAGCCCTGCTTCCTTTAGCAGACATTTTTTTCTGGAAAAAATATAAAAAATATTGTCATTTTCTATGTGAAGAGCATCTTCTGTCCACTGAATTTTCCAGTTTATATTATGGATTTCGTTCTGCCTTCTGAAACAATTTATCTTTGTTTCCACCACAGAATTCTCATTTTCCAACTCCGCATATGCTTCTTTTGAAGCTGCTCCATATGCATTTTTCAAGTGATAATATTCTGGCTTCGGATTATGATTCGCGTCCAGAATTCCCCATTCATAATCCATCAGCCCTTCAAAGCTGCCGTCCTCATCCACGCCAGCCAGCACTGCTCCACCGAGGCACCCTGGAGTCCGAGCTGATTTTTCTACAAAAGTACGAATACTTTTTCCCCAGAAATCACGGATTCCAGGATCTCTTTGAATTTCATCCCGGTTATGGCATACTACCGGTGACCAGACCTCGTGAAGTACAGGCACTGGATAGTCTGCATCTGCAATCATATATCCAATCTCATTTTCTGCCCCGGGTGTGTGGAAAATCACCATCTGATCATATGTCTTGTCAAAAGGAAGACGCCAGTCAATATCATGAACCGGCCATACATCCATCTGTGGTTCTTCTTCTGGAATGGACATTGGCAAATGGAAGGTCATCAGGCGAATATCATCCAGTTCCCTGATGCGGTCACGAATGATTCCAAAATTTACTCCCCATGCACAATCGTGTCCTAATGACCAGAGAAGTACACTGGTATGGCTTCCATTTGCAAGCAATTCTTCTGCTGCTGTTTCAAATTCTTTTTGCATATGTGGCAGCTCACTGATGTTTTTTTTGGTCTGTCCCAGTTCATAGAAAGGAGCTGTATTTTCCACCCAGAATCCCATTTCATCACACAGCTCCAACATTTTTTCACTGAATGGATAGTAAATACCGCGGATAAAATTAACGTGTGCTGCCTTAAATAATTCCAGATCACGACGCAAAACCGTCTCCCAATTTTCCATCTTAGAATCTGGTTCACGGTAACAGATTCCCAGAAGCTTTACAGGCTTATGGTTCCAAAAAACCTGCTGATTTTGCCGCTTCAAAGAACGAAATCCAAGCTTTTGTCCATGCCTTATATAGGTCTTCTCATTATTCTTATCTGATAACTCAAGCACTATATTCACCTGGTACAAAGCCGGATTATCAGGTGTCCAGCACAGTACTCCCTGGCATTTAAATACAGCTGTTTTCACCCTGGCAGTGTCTTGTCTGAGCTCATCTTTTTCTTTCACAAGGACATTATTTTTATCTCTGATTTCCAGAAGGACTGCAGCATTTTCTTCATTTGTGCTCCCTCTGTATTTTATGATTAATTCCATCTGTCCCTCTGGATTTTCTACCGTATCCAGCCATATCAGCTCCTGTTTTCTCATTGCTTATTCCCCCGACACTCTGCGTTGTTACGCTTATAAATTAATGTTTCATATCCTTAGGTTTCCAGAATTTCTACCCGCGACAGAATTCCAAATGGTTTTAATTCCCAGCCTTCTATCCACTCAGATCCGCTTGTTCTGTAAGAATCCGGTCCATACCATTTAAATTCATCATTGCTATTATGAAGTGTTCCGAAACTATTAAAACGATTTCCGTATACTTTGATTTCTAACCTGTGAATGCCTGCTTCCAGCTCACCAACTTCAAGCTCATGCGGTGAAAATGCAATTAATCCTCTGGGCTTTTTATCCAATATTACCTGCATAACCGGAGCTGAAAAATGAGGTACTCTTATACAGATCTTCTGATTTTTCTTAAGCTCAAACTTCATAACATACACTATGTTTCCACCGTAAAATGGCATCCTCTGTCTGGTAATATCTCCAAAATACAAATGAGACAGCTTACTGGTAATACAGGCAAATGTCCCACTGACCTGCACCCCAAAATCTCCTAATATAAAAATGTTTTCCAGATTTGTTTTTCTCCCGTAAGGAATTTTCAAAAGCAACTTGTTTTTTCCTTTTTTCAAATTATGCATTGGTACTTTTTTTATAAAAGAATCCACAAAAAATCCACCATCTGTCTGCTTACAAGCTACTCCATTAAAATAAATTTCAGCTTTTTCCGGACATTCCATAGCAAGCGCAAAATTTTCTACATCTATCTCTGAATAAAGCTCATACTGCAGTTCCACCACATGATTTTCCGGAGCATTCTTGATTCTCCAAGGCTGTGTATAAGCATCCTGACGATGTGGAAAATGAAGAAGGGTGCGAATCTGATTATCCAGTCTGAGAATTTCCTGCTCTGGCTGCCACTCTGCTCCATCCAGTCTCCAGCTGCATTTATCAAGAAGCAGAACATTTGGTTCTTCCAGCAAATAGCTTTCCGGTTCATAAATGGTAAGCAAATTTTTCTTTCTGCAAGTATCACTGTTACGTGGCGGAGCTGCTGCCACCAGACCATAGGTTCCATGATTAATACCCGTTTTTATAGCAAAGCTTCCGGAAGGTTTTTCTTTTTTCCTATGTAAAGAAGCTGTTGTTTCTGCTTTTACCGGAATCAGTTTCCACAGCAGACTGTCTTCTCCATATATGGTCAGCGTTACCACCGTATCCCCTTTTTTCTGACAGGTTTCCACTGGGCAAATGCTTCCGTCAAGTGCATAATAACTCTCAATTTCAAAGCTTCCCCGAATCCGTATGATCATCTGCTCCCCCTGATCTGCGCGGTTTCTTTTTCTGTTTACATGACACACAAATAACCATCTGCAGTCATGGTCCTGGCGCATCTGATAAAACAGATTGTCACTTCGCCTGCCATTCTGCAGACGAATTTCAATATCCCGGCAGTCTTCTGTAATATCCAGAAGTGCCTTTCTCTGAAACGGAATCTGCTCCACTTTCTGAGCAAATCGTCTCGCCTTATCTCCCGGGACTCCATCAATCAGCATGGGAATGCTGCCAAGAAAAACAACTCTTCCTCCATTTTTTACAAAAGTATTTAAAATAGCAAGCGTACTGCTTCGAATCGTTTGCAGATTTGGAAGAATGACCATTTCATACGGTAATTGTTCTCCATCTGGATATTGTTCCGGCATCAGAGATTCTGAAAGAAAATCAAAATCCACCAGGCCAAATAACAACCATTGAATCACATTTTTAAAGTCTTCATCCATCTGCTCTCGAATCTCACCAGTTTGCACTGTATTTCCATATGCAGCCCAATAAGACTCGATCGGGTGCACCACAGCCACCCGCACCAGTGCTTTTCCTCTGGTCAGTGCAGTGTTTACTCTTGCAAAATAATTTTCTATATAGGAGTACTGCTCCCACCAGGGGGACTGATAGTTGATGGATGCGGGCCAGTCACGTTTCGCTTCCCCTTCCATGGACATGAACGCCAGATGAGGAACCCTTATCGTAACCCCAAGCGCAGTCTGCCAGTCTCCCTGCAGCTTATGCCCTTTAAAATCAAAATCCCAATGTGTTACTCCGTATAGCTCACTTACAACGCCCTCTCTGCCATTTTGTCTGGCAACGCTTACCGCCTGTTTGATTGTGGAATATTCCGGGTCTCCGCAGAGAATATCCACACCTGGAAGCTGCTGTTTTCGATAGCAGCGCATTGCTTCTCCAAGGCGCAGTGTCTGAGAGTATAAGGTTGGTTCTGACATGTAATGTCCTGTCATGGCAATATTATGAGCTTCACACCAATCTGCAATGGTATCACAGTAAGCAGACACAAAGCGTTCTGTAAGATGGTCATGATACAGCAAACGGTGTACACTGTACGCTCCATAAGTTGCCCCTGGCAGTTCCCACAAAAGCTCAGGAACAACTTCCAGAAGATTTACTCCATATTTCTCTTTATAGGTATCTCCCAGGTCATCTGTAAAGGAAAGGGTAATATCTTCCTCACAATCTCCGTTGTAAAATACCATACTTCCTTTCATCTGCGGTTCGTCTGTAAAAATGGCTGGGATGGACTTTCCAAATTCATCTCCCAGTGTCTCATAATAACGTTCATGAGTCACTTCTATAAACCGTTCTACTGCTTTTTTATTCAATACATCCACATAAGTCTGGTCGTTAAACCATGGACTTTCCGGCATTAATTCTATGTAAGCCAACCACAGTTTTCCCTGTTCCTGTTCTTCTTTTTTACTGTTGTATAAGGGACATGGACCATCTATTTTTTTATAAGATTTCAGAAATCCTTCCTGAATCAACACACGATAGGCACACACATAATAACCTGCAGGCTTTTTTCCATTGGCTGCTTCTCTTTGAAATTCTTCCCGGGAAGCACACATATTTTCCTTGCGTTCCCTGGTAAGAAGCAGATATCTGGCACGGTAATCCACATTCTCTGTGACGATTCCCCCTGCTGCTCCGGAAGGAAAACGATCCTCATCATACAGCCAGCAAAGCATGTTTCTCTTTTTCATTTCCTCATCCGTATAACGCACCAGATTCAGAAATTCTTCTCCCAGATAGTCCGTTTCAAGACCAGTTCTGGCATGCAGATGGGCGCCTCCAAATCCCATTTTTTCAAAGCAGTCCAGCTGACTGTCAATCAGCTCTTTTGTAATTTTACAGTTCCAGGCCCAGAAGGGAGTTCCCCTATATTCACTGGTTGGATTTTGAAATAATTCTTTCGTAAGCACAGGTTCTGTATTCTTTTTATATAATGTTTTCTCAGAATTCATACTCATAATATCCGCTTCCCACAGTCATGATTTCCTTCCCATCCGGTGATTCCAAATGCGCTGTAAGTCCCGGCGGAATCTGGCAGCAAACCCTGGTTTTCTCATTTTCCTTTTTCCACTTTACATTGATTTTTCCATACGGATGCATGGTCCAGGCATTTACCCAGTCCACGGCTTTTTCCAGGTGTGGCTGAATTCGGATTTCTTCAAATGAAAGCCCGTCGCGAACCAGTTCCATCCCTCCAAGAGATCCATAAAACCACTCTTCAATACTTCCCAGCATCAGGTGATTCTGGGAACCGTGAATGTTTCCAGGCTCTGGTCCGTCCCATTCCTCAGTAAGGGTTGTTGCTCCATTTACGACCTGATAGCCGTATCCTGGTTTATCTGTAATATTCGTCATCTCATTGAGCACATCTGACATGCCATATTTCATCAGTGCAGCAATCAAAAACGGATGTCCCACATCACCAGCTGTGATGGCATAGCCTCTTTTTACCACGTCATCCTTCAGCTGCGAAACCACTTTATCCTGATACTCCTCCGGCACCAGTCCCACGATCAGGCTCATGGCCTGTGCCGCCTGACTGCCGTTTGCATAACGTCCGGTCTGGTCATCCAGAAACTGCAGATTGTATTCCTCAAATACCAGTTTCATTTTCTTCTGATACGCTTCTGCAACCTCTTTTTTCCCGAGAAGCTGTGCTATTTTTGCCATAATCTGAAGGTCATAATAATAAATACAAGTCGCCACAACGGGAACCGGAGTGTTCTGGGAATGCGGGGTGCAAGGACCAATATCCAGCCAGTCTCCAAGCCCGTGATGAAGCACTTCATGGTGTGTTTTAGACGAAAGATACTCCACATATTTCTTCATTACCGGAAAATATTTTTCCAGCAATGGAAGATCTCCGTAGCGTTTATATGCATACCAGGGAGCCAGCACACAGGCACTTCCCCACTCAGGTGAATCCAGAAATCCCTTATGCCACTTATCAAATCCAGTCACATATTCCGGGCAAATATCCGGTATCAAACCATTCTCCCGTTGGGAATCTGCCATGTCTCCTTCAATTTTTGCATACAGATTATGCACATCCAGATTATACATAATGGAAGGTCCGATCAGGTGTGTCTGCTCCAGCCAGCCCAGCTTTTCCCTGTGCGGGCAATCTGTAAAATAGCTTTTTGTATTGCTTTTGATTGCCTGTAAAACAATCTCATGTATCTGATTAAACAGGGTATTCGAACAGGAAAAATCTCCCGCCTGGTCGATATCCGGATAAATAAATTCCCCCTGTAAAGTGATTTCTTTTTCTGGAACAGCACCTGTTATCTCCACATAACGGAACCCTGTATACGTAAAATCCGGTGCAAATTCCTGTTCTTTTTTGTCATTTAAAATGTATGTCCAGGCGTAATCTTTTCCTGTTACAGACTGATCAATCCGTCCGTTTTCATCTAACTTTTCTGCAGTTTTCAGCACCACCTTCTGTCCTGCTCTGCTGCCATCTGTTTTCAGGAAAATCCTTGCCCACCCGGAAAAATTTTTTCCCAGATCATACTGCCATACCCCTGTTTCCACTTCTCTCACATCAACCGGTTGATAGATTTCTTTTATCTTTAATGGTTCCATTGGTGCTGGTTTCAGTTCCCCTAAAGGTGGTTCCACACACACGGCAGCTTCCCAGATTTCCGACGCTTCTGATGTTAAATATTCCCTTGTCCACCGTCTTCCATCGAAATCCTCTCCACCGTAAATACAGCAGAATTCAATCGGACTTTTGGCTCTTTTCCAGGATTCATCTGTCACCACATATTCCCGTTTTCCATCCTCATAAACCAGCTCCAGCTGGCACAGAAGCTTGGCCTTTCCGTAGGAACGCTGGAAATACACATAACGTCCTCCCGGAACATTGAACATACAATCCCCCAGCTTTACCAGAATTACGTTCTCTGTATTTTCCCCTTCTGCAAAATATTCCGTCACATCATATGCCGTATAAAAGCAGGTCCTTCGAAAATCTGTCCAGCCCGGTTCCATTACATGATCAGACACTCTTTCTCCATTAATCCAGCACTCAAAAGCCCCCATTCCACACACATAAAGCTTGGCTAGCTTCACCGCCTTTTTACAGCCAAATTTCTTCCGGTACAGGTGATATTCATGGTCCTTTGTCTCGCCAATGAACTTCCCTTTCCAGTCCTCGCGATTATAATAGGCTGTCTCAAAGGAGCTCTCTTCGTCTGCAGTTATCACACCCTCATCGCTGGAAAATATACAGCTTACATGCCAGGTCATTCTTTTTCCTGACTGAAGCTCCTTTCCTTCATACTGAATTCCAGCCATCCGGGAAGCTTCTACAGTTCCGCTGTCCCAAACAGAATTTCCCTGCTCATCCCAGACCTGCACCCGATAGCTTTCCTGGCGCACATTCCTTTTTTCTGTCTCAACTCTCCAGCCAAATACAGGTTTTTTACTTCCTACCAGGATATTTTCCCGGCGATTATCTGTCATCAGATCGTACAGTTTCATTGCATATTCCTCCCTCTTTATGAATAATTTATTATAAAATTTACCTGATATATTTTGAATGGAAAAAACGTATATCTCCTATGTAGATTTTTCATATCCAGGCCTTAAAATTTTTTATGTATAGAGAAAGGATTCCTGATACCGGAATCCTTTCTCTATACCTTATTTCATTTAATCTGGATATACAATTGCCTTGCTGCATACCTTTTTACTCTGCTTTATTCTTAAGATACTCTTCAATTTGCTCTTTGTAAGCATCTATCACCTTTTCAAGCCCAGCCCCCTCAGCCTGGTCATTGAACTCCTGAAGAGTTGCATCTACATCTTCTATAAGACCAAGATCCAGAAGTGGTACATATTTTGTTTTTGCATTATTCAAATTAGAAAGTTCATTTTTTATACTGGAATCATCAAGTGTAAATCCTGTTAAAGATACACTCTCCTGTTTTGCTTTCCACTCTTTTGTAAGCTCAACCTCATCTACGAACTTGTCTTCTCTATCTCTTTCATACATGCTGTTCTTGAATGGCCAGGAAAGTGCAGAGCCAAATGGATAAGCAGTCTCACGGTCACCAGCTCTCCATGTCTTATGGCTTGTGTCTGCATCTGCTTCCCCATCTGGATTGATCCAGTTCTCGCCTTCAATTCCAAGTCTTACCAGGTTATAGCATTCTTCATCAAATTTCAGAAGATCAATTGCCATGAACGCTCTTTCCTGATTCTTGGAAGATGCCAGGACAGCAGCACCGTCACCTGTATAGGAACCAAGAAATTTTCTCTTATCCAGGTTGAAATCATAAATCTCAGGTTTCCAGTCCGGATGGCTTTTCTCTACTTCGCTTGCAACAGCTCCGCAGGTACCAAGGTTCCAAATCAGAGACGCACTTGTTCCATTTGTAAATGCGTCTCTTGGGCTTGTGTTGTTTGCAACTGCATTTTTGGACCAAAAGCCTTTATCAGACCACTCTTTCATTTTTGCAGCCCACTCTTTGTACTCATCTGTCTCATAAAGCCATACTACGTTATCTGCACCAGCTTCCTCATCTGCTCTGTAGTAGAACAGCTTATCATCTGTTCCATTTAATCCTAAGATATTATAGTTATTATCCAGCATCATAACACGCATCTGCTCATTGTTCTGGGATGCTGCATATGGAAAAATGCCCTGTTCATTTTCAGCTACTGCCTCATAATATTTCTCAAGATCGTCAAAGTTTTCCAGTTTGTCAATGTTGTATTTCTCGCGAAGGTCACCACGGATCAAAACTGTATTTCCAATTACTGCAGCATTATTTGCAGGAACAAAATATGCCTTTCCGCCAACCTGTGCCTGCTCAAATGCAATCTCCGGCTCGTTTTCCTTCGTAAGAGGCATATATTTTTCCAGAACCTCATCGGAAACCTCAGCAAACGCTCCCTTAGTAGCTTCTGTGGTATATCCTGCCCAGCTGGATGCGTAGATAATGTCGATTGCCTCTCCTGAAGCAATTGTCAGAGAATATTTCTGTGCGTAGTCGCTGAGAGACATATGCTTTACTGTCAAAGTAGCATTAATCTTTTCTTCCAATTTCTCATTAATCTTCCCCAAAACCTTCTGCTCATCCTCGGCTTCATCACCAATTACATACATAACAAGCTCAACCTTATCTGATACATCCTGTCCGTTGTACTCTTTTGCAGAAGAGGTTTCTGTATCTTTAGCGTCCTCAGAAGAAGTATTCTCTTCTGTCTCCTCTGCATTTGCCTCCGTTTTGGCTTCTTCTTTTGTTTCTTCCTGAGTTGTCTCTGTTGGAGTTTCGGTATTTGTGGTACTCTCATTACCACTTCCGCCCGAGCTGCATGCAGCAAAAGTAAATGCCATCACTACAGCCAACAGAAAAGATAATTTCTTCTTCATAGTAGATCTCCCTTTCTTGTTGTAATTTTCAACAAAACAATTCTTTGGGGAATTAAACTCACCTAAAGTATAAGGTTTTTTAAACATTTTTGCAAGTACTTTATGAACTTTTTTTAATTTTTTTATGTTGTTTTTTTGTACAATGTTTATTGTGGAATTTGTTCATCTACATAAATTACATAAAAATATTTCCTTATTTAGTAATTTTAACATATATTTTGTTGTAAATCCTTTAAAACAATCGGATTATATCTGTTTATGCTAACTATCATTGTGAATTATCACAATAAATTTCAACAATTTTATTGCAGTGTTCACTATATGTTCATATTTATTCAGATGTTTGAGTAATAAAACAGGGGATTGTCCTGGCAGAACAATCCCCTGTTTGAAAAAATATCTTTTTTTTACTTTTATAAGACGACAATTG
>OLNU01000177.1_pt1 | contig 66742 bp, 69 predicted proteins | sample 1672241 | NCBI WGS metagenome assembly OLNU01 (sample SAMEA3136663, study PRJEB25190) | human gut metagenome | biome: human gut; feature: human-associated habitat; material: faeces | place: Austria | collected 2013 | reverse complement strand
CCAGATGAGTCATATGCATGGAAGCAATCTCTTTTGGAGAAGGTGCTTCTTTTAAAAGAGCATAGACAGCATTCTGATGCAGACCGGATTTGAAAAAGTATTGAATCTCCGGGAATACCTGATCAACATAGGTTGTCAGTTGGATTTTCAATCGGGTGCGTTGCTTAATGGTTTTCTGCCGAAAGCGCCCCAAGGCCTTAAGATCCATCATATCGAGATCAAAGAAGGTAATAAATCTTAGGTCATCCTGCATCATAAGAGTTTTAGCAATAACAAATGTGTCGACCTTATCTGTCTTTGTTTTACGAACATTGTTCTTACGCATTTGACAGGTTTTGATGGGGTTCAACACACACACTTGGTAGAACTCAGCAACAAGGTATCGAACAAGGTTGTCACCGTAGTGTGCCGTCGACTCAAGACCGATGATGATGCTGTTCTTATCGAATGATTCGAGCTTAGAGACCAGCAGTTGGAAGCCATCAGCGTCGTTTGTGAATTTGAACGGCTCAATGAGTATTTCACCGTCCGAAGAAATCGCAGCGGCGAAATGGTTGAGTTTGGCAATATCAATGCCTACAAAAATTTTCATGAGGTTGTACCTCCCTTTCATAAAGTCTGATACCATGATGTCCACCATCGATTATCATCGTAGACTTGATAGAAATAAGTACTCTGAGTGAAAAACACTCCGGCAACATCCAGCTGATAAACAATTCAGATAAAGGTAGCGGCAATACACTCCAGTTGAGTAGTCAAGCTACAGGGAAAAATCAAAAGTCCATAGTATCTGAATTGTATTGAACCACGATATTAAAAGAAAGGGAACGTGTGATAATTAACTTCCTAATTATCATACAAGGGACATATGCAAAAAAGGCAGCTGTAAAATCCCATCAAACAAAGAGAATGGGACATATGCACAAAAAGATAGCTGTGAAATCCCATCAAACAAAGAGAGTGGGACATATGTGCAAAAAGATAGCTGAAATATCCCGACAGAAAAAGAAAGAGGGACATAGAAGCAAGGAAAAATTGTATATGTCCCAACAGTATAGATGGGCGGGACATAAAGATAAAGAAAAACAGTATATGTCCCAACAGCACCAATAAGAAGGATATAAAGATAAAGAAAAACAGTATATGTCCCAACAGCACCAATAAGAAGGATATAAAGATAAAGAAAAATTGTATATGTCCAGACAGCAGAATAAGAGAACCATAGGGAGCAGGAAAAGCTGCGTAGATCTCATTTTCCACCCCCCAAAAAAAAACTCAAAAAAGAATGCGCAGCAGAAAAGAAAACATAAGGAAAAACAAATCATGACACAACCGGAAATTTTATACGAAGATGCACAGCTGATCGTCTGTTACAAACCGGCAGGCATTGCAACGCAGACAAAAAAACTGGGACAAAAAGACATGGTCAGCATACTTTCGAATCACATAGCACAGGAAGGAACCGGACAGCCGTTTATCGGTGTAGTCCATCGGCTGGACCAGCCAGTGGAAGGCGTGATGGTGTTTGCAAAAACAAAACAGGCGGCAGCAAAATTGTCGGCACAGGTAAAAGACCATTCCTTTGGGAAAAAATATTATGCAAAAGTCCGGTTGCCGGAAGGAAAAACTTTTGAACAGGCTACGGGGCATGAAAAGACAGGAACACTGCAGGACTGGATACAATTTGAACCGAAAGAAAATAAATCCTGTGTAATAGAACAGAAGCAGAGGGAGAACGAACGGGAAGACATCAGGCATCCGGCAGACGGGAAGCGGTCGCAATTGCAGAAACCACGGCATACAGCAACGTCACAAAATAAGATACAGGAAGCAGTACTTGATTATCAGGTGATCAGGCAGGGAGAAGGATCTGCATTGCTGGATATTACTTTACATACCGGCCGCCATCATCAGATCCGTGTACAGCTTGCACATCTTGGAACTCCGATCTGCGGAGATCACAAATATGGAAAGGCTGAAAGAGGAACCCCGGCACTGTGCAGTTATCATATCGATTTTGTTCATCCGGTCAGTGGCAAAGAGATGACCTATGAAATTAGTCCGAGAAATTTCGAAACAGAATGTTAATGGTATTCAGGTGCTGAGTGAACAGTAACCCATTTAGCCGTTATCGAGCGGTTTCACTTCACGCAAATCTTGACAATCGGCTGTGTTCGTCATATTATATATTCGAGCTTTTCTGCGCATTTTGCGGGCAGAAAAGAAAACTCTTACACGAGTATAACGTAAAAAATGACCGCACAGTGGTCGCAGAAAAGGAGAAAGACATGGCGAAAGAGAAGAAACTTGTTGAAGCCATTACTTCCATGGAGGAAGATTTTGCACAATGGTATACCGACGTCGTAAAGAAAGCAGAGCTGATTGATTACTCCGCAGTAAAGGGCTGCATGATCATCAAGCCCGATGGGTATGCTATCTGGGAAAATATACAGCATGAATTAGACCGCAGATTCAAAGAAACAGGCGTAGAGAATGTATATATGCCGATGTTTATTCCGGAGAGCCTTCTGGAAAAAGAGAAGGATCATGTGGAAGGATTTGCACCGGAAGTCGCATGGGTAACTTACGGCGGACTCAATCAGCTACCGGAGCGTCTGTGCGTCAGACCTACTTCTGAGACACTGTTCTGCGATTTTTATAAAAATCTGATCCAGTCTTACCGTGATCTGCCAAAGGTGTACAACCAGTGGTGTTCTGTAGTACGCTGGGAAAAGGAAACCCGTCCGTTTCTGCGTTCCAGAGAATTCCTGTGGCAGGAGGGGCATACGGCGCATGCAACCGCAGAGGAGGCACAGGCACGTACCATCCAGATGCTGAATCTGTATGCAGATTTCTGTGAAGAGTTCCTTGCCATGCCGGTTGTCCGCGGACAGAAGACAGAAAAAGAAAAATTTGCCGGTGCGGAAGACACCTATACCATCGAGGCACTGATGCATGATGGAAAAGCCCTGCAGTCTGGAACCAGTCACAATTTCGGAGATGGATTTGCAAAGGCATTTGGTATCCAGTATACCGATAAACAGAATAAATTACAGTATGTACACCAGACTTCGTGGGGAATGACAACACGTCTGATCGGAGCCATCATCATGGTTCACGGCGACAATGATGGTCTGGTTCTGCCACCTAAGGTAGCACCGACACAGGTAATGGTTATCCCGATCCAGATGCAGAAGGATGGCGTATTGGATAAGGCAAACGAAGTGCGTGAGCGTCTGGGAAAAGTCTGCCGTGCAAAACTGGACGATTCCGATAAGAGTCCGGGATGGAAATTCTCTGAGCAGGAGATGCGTGGAATTCCGCTTCGTGTGGAACTGGGACCGAAAGATATTGCGGCAAATAAATGTGTGGTTGTCCGCAGAGATACCAGAGAGAAAATTGAGGTTTCCCTGGATGAGATCGAGACAAAGATTCCGGAACTGTTAGAGACCGTTCAGAAAGATATGTTTGCGCGTGCAAAGGCACATCGTGATGCACATATCTGGGATGCACATAATTACGAAGAATTTAAGGATATTGCAGAAAATAAACCGGGATTCATCCGTGGTATGTGGTGCGGAGATCAGGCATGTGAGGACAAGATCAAAGAAGATCTGGCAGTAACCTCACGCTGTATGCCGTTTAATGATCAGGAACAGATTTCAGATGTTTGTGTATGCTGTGGAAAACCGGCACATAAGCTGGTATATTGGGGCAAGGCATATTAAAAATCAGCCGGGATTATGGATTTCAAATAGGGGGTTGGAGCCATGATTGAAAAGTATTTTAATGGTGTTATAGAACAGGTATATCACAGAATCGGAACCGCAGAAAAGAACATTGTTATGGCAAGCTATAACAATGACTTTTCTGTGTCCGGGCTGGAGAATAAAAAACGTTATCAGGAAGACGATAACGTTTTTTTTGCCTGTTGTGAACTGCGATATGAGACATTGTCCGGGGCATATGCGCCTTTTCTGGACATTATCTGTGACATGTTCCGCAAATTTGTAAAGGGAGATTTTGAAGCTTTTTTGCGCGAATGCGGAACTTATGAACTGCACCGGTCTTTGTTTTTAGGGTACTATGAAGATGGTATCTGCAAAAGGGAAGAAGGGGTGCTGTTAAATGAAGTGGAATATGAGCAGCGGCGCATGACAGAAGCCATCGTTGCCATGCTGAAAAAACTCACGGAATACCGGCCGATTATGATTGTAATTAACCGTTTCCAGCTGGCAGGACGCAGTTCCATGGAACTTATTTACCGGCTGCTGACAGAACCGTGTACGGAAATCGGGATTGTGCTTGGAGTAAACGAAATGCAGCCGCGGCTGGATATGGCCGTCAACATGTGGGATGCAATCGTGGAAAAACTTGAAGACAGCAGCCAGATTTATCATATTGGAAGTTCCGGGAAACACAGAAACCGGGAGAATGCGGAGGATGTGGCAGAAGAGAAAAATTACAGCCACATGCTTGCAAAGGTAGAGACAATCATTACGTTTCTGGATTGTGACCAGGCAAAATGGTACTTGCAGAAACTTGAATATAAACTTAAATTTGAAGATATTTTTGTGGATGATATAACCCTGCGGGAATTTTATCTATTGTATACCCGTACCGCTATTTTGCGTGCAGAGCTTTCTAAGGCACTGGAGATGGTTGATTCAGCAATGCGTCTGCCATCCGTTCGGAAAGATCTGTTTTACCGCAGTGAATGTTCCTTTTTAAAGGGAACGTGCCTGATGTATCAGGGCAAACTGCAACAGGCGGAAATGTATGCACAGTATGCCCGGGAGGAAGCACAAAAAAGTGGGAATGAGAAACAGATATTCAAGGCGGAACTCTTGTCTGTTATGGCGCGTATGTCCGGCTGGTACAATATTTTTTTCTGTATACAGGATATCCCGATTCATGAAGGGCTGATTGAAAAGCTGATGCAGAACAATTACCGGAATCATCTGGCACATATTTATATTTATGCATATGATAATCGGCCGGAGATGGTTGCAAGGGCCTACCGTTCCGAGGCATCTCTTTTATATTTCAGTAAAGGGGTGGCACTGGCAAAAGAGATTGGAAATGAGCAGCTGGTATATGATGCATATCAGAAAAACATTATGCTTGCATCAACGAATGGTATGAATGAGATTGCCATGCTGTATTCCGTGCGTACATACCAGTTCATGAAATCAAGGGATGATGTTTATGAGGGCAGAATTCTGTCCGGCATCGGATATAATCTGAGTGCCATGGGAAAAAACCGGCTTGCGGAGCATTATTATAACCGTGCCATTGAGGTGTTTTACCATTTGCGTCTTCCGGAGGATATTGCGGAAGTGTTTTACAACCGTGCACTGAATTATATTATGCAGGAGAACTATGCGAAGGCGGAACATGATCTGCTGATGGCGATGAAGGTAATAGAAAAACTGCATCTTAACAGTCTGCGTGTATGTAATCTGTCAAAATTATATGGTCTTTTAGCACTTGTGAGCATCATGCAGAAAGACCGGTTTAACTGTGAACGTTACTTGCTTAACTGCCGGCAGTTCCTGAATTATATTATTGAGAAAGAAAAAGAAAATGAAAACGAGGAAATCATCCATGACTATGCCAAGTGTGATGAGGATATGTTTCTATACACATTTTCCATGGCAATGCTTAACCGCATGGATGGAAAGAAGGAAGAGGTACTGGTCAGTTTTGAACAGGCAGAGCGTTTCCTGCTTCAGGCAGAGGGAAATGAGTTTTTCAGTTATCGTTTATTCCGGAAAGAGAGAATGAAGCTGTTTGAGGAAATGGGGCGCAGTGAGCGCTGCCAGATGGAACGCGCAACGCTTTTGCAGCATGAGGAGATTAATTCCCAGGCGGCACGGCTGCTTCCCATGAATCTCCTGAAGGAAATTGATCTGGGAGAGCATCCGCAAACGTGTGCCGTGCGGGAGGAAGAAATTGAAGCCCTGATCAAACAGGAAGGCCTTTTACAGGATTATGCAACGTCCCGGAGACAGATGGAGTTTATTTCCACATGGCAGAAACTGATTGATGTGAACGGAAGCAACGTAGAGGGTATGGTACAGAATGCGTTCAATACGTTTATGAATCATTTCAGCCTGGATTGTGCATTGTATATCTGTTACCATGAAGATGGTGCCCATGTACTTTATAACGATACCAAATGTGAGATGACGGAAGCGGACATTGCGGCGATTGGAAATACCATGCTGGAATATCCACAGGGGTTTGCGGTATCAAAGATCAGCGACAGTTTTCTGGAACATCAGGATACGATCGGTTATTTCGGAATAGATGATGTATGTTCGTTTGTGGCAGCACCGTTTCTCAAAAACGGAAAGCTGACCAGCCTTCTGATCACATATGTCCGCATGAAGGATAATTGGCATGGTTCGATCGAACGCTACATGCTCAACGAGGATGACCTGAGAATCTATTCCCTGCTTTTTCGGGAGATGGAGTATTCGATCAATCGCATGGAGGCAAACGACAAGATTTATATGATGAACCGCAAGCTGCAGGAAGCTGCGGTTACGGACATGCTTACCGGTATTTATAACCGTGCCGGTATGTACGAAGAGATTCGGCAGATGATTGAGTGTTACCGTGTGTCGGAAAAGACACATCATGTCGGGCTGATGTTTATTGATCTGGACAATTTCAAGCATTATAATGATACATTCGGACATGACGTCGGGGATCTGATCTTAAAGGAAATGGCAAAGATTTTCCGCAAGGCGGTAAAGGGAAGAGGATTTGTCGCCAGATATGGCGGGGATGAATTTATTATGATCTTAAATACCGATGACCGGGAAATTCTTGAACAGATTGCAAAAGGAATCTATGAGAAAATCAATGCCACGCAGGGATTCCAGCGGCAAATTGAAAATTATCTCGGCCATGCGATCACGACGACCGAAAAATCGCGGATTACCTGTTCCATCGGAATTGCAAGCGCAGGGGATGTGAGAAAAGAGGAAGATATTAATGAATTAATCCGTAGCGCAGATGAGATTTTATATAAAGTCAAAACAGGGGAAAAAGGACACTACGCATTTTTATGAAAATTCAATTACCAGAACACGTAAAGCAAATTATACACAGACTTCAGCAGGAGGGGTATGATGCCTATGCCGTGGGTGGATGTGTCAGAGATACACTTTTAGGACGCAGCCCACAGGACTGGGACATTACAACTTCCGCGAAACCGCAGGTGGTGAAATCGCTGTTTTCCCATACGATTGATACGGGCATTGCACATGGAACCGTTACGGTTATGCTGGATCATACGGGGTATGAAGTGACAACTTACCGGATCGATGGGGAATATGAAGATGCCAGACATCCGAAGACAGTGACTTTTACGGGAAATCTGGTAGAGGATTTAAAACGCCGGGATTTTACGATCAATGCCATGGCATATAATGATACCGCAGGACTGGTGGATGCATTTGACGGGATTGGGGATCTCAAACGGCACGTGATCCGTTGTGTGGGGATACCGCATGACCGGTTTGGAGAGGATGCGCTGCGTATGCTGCGCGCCGTGCGTTTTGCCGCACAGCTTGGATTTTCCATTGAGGAGAAAACCAGACAGGCTGTGGCAGACCTGGCAGACAATTTACAGAAAGTCAGTGCGGAGAGAATCCAGACCGAAATGGTGAAATTGCTCACCTCTGCACATCCGGAGGAGATGCGTACGGTATATGAGCTGGGACTTTCCAGAGTATTTCTCCCGGAGTTTGACAGGATGATGGAAACCCCGCAGATTACGAAACATCATTGTTACAGTGTGGGGGAACATACCATTCATGCCATGCAGGAAGTCCAACAGGACCGGATTCTGCGCCTGACCATGCTGCTTCATGATGTGGCCAAACCGGTGTGTGTAACGACAGATGAAAAAGGGCAGAATCATTTTAAAGGACATCCGGCGGAAGGGGCGGAAATGGCACGGGTTATTTTGCGGCGGTTGAAGTTTGACAACGAAACAATAAAACGCGTATGCCTGCTCGTGCGCTATCATGATGACCGTCCGGCCGTGACACCGCGCAATGTGCGCCGTGCGATCAGCAGGATCGGAGTGGAAAATATGGAGGCTCTGTTTGCGGTAAAGCGTGCAGATACACTGGCGCAGAGCATGTATGAGCGGCAGAAAAAGCTTTCCTATATTGATGCCTACGAAGAAACTTATCGTGAGATATTAAAAGAACACCAGTGTGTGCAGAAAAAGGATCTTGCCATAAACGGCAGGGATCTGATTGCACAGGGAATGAAAACGGGCAAAGAAATGGGAGAAGTGTTGCAGGCGCTGTATGAACAGGTTCTTGATGAACCGCAACTGAATAATAAAGAGACGCTGCTTGCACTTGCTTTGCAATTGCAACAGACAAAACAGGAATAAATAAGACACCCTTTCCATATGATGAAAATAGATTCAAGTCATGTGGGAGGGGTTTCATTTTGTATTATCAGCCGGAAGCAATGTTGGAGCAATATGACATAGAAATAAAACAGATCACGAAAGGCAGAGGTGTGTTTTGCTGTGAGACGGATCAGGGGAAAAAAGTACTTGCACCGTTTCGGGGATCTGCAGAACGCGCAAAATTTGTGCGCGAAATATTATGCAGCATGCAGGAAAAGGGATATCCGGTGGAACAGGTCAGTCTGACAAAAGACGGGCAGTGTGTGGTAACGGATGAAAGTGGCATGCGTTTCTGGCTGAAAGATCTGGTAGAGGGAAATGAATGCCAGACAGGTCGGGAGAAAGATGTAGCTGCCGGTGCCCAGGCGCTGGCAGGGTTTCATTGCTGTGTTTCATCCTGTGTTACGGAAATTCCGGATTTTATGAAAAATACAAAGAATGAACCGGCAGTGCTCTATTACCGGCATTACCGGGAACTGATCCTGGTAAAAAATTTTGTGCAGTCAAGAAAAACCCGAAACGAGTTTGAGCGGTCATTCTGGGAACAGTATACGCATTATATCGCACAGGCGAAAGAAGCGGTCGGGATGCTGCAGGAGCGAAAAGACCAGGGGGGAACCAGGGGGTTTTGTCACGGGGATTGTAACCAGCATAATATGCTTCGTACAGCACAGGGGGTCCGGCTCGTAAATTATGAAAATCTGTTTTACGGAGAACAGATGGTGGATCTGGCAAACTATCTGCGTAAGATTCTGGAAAAAAACAGTTGGAGTACGGACATGGGAAAACATATTCTGGAAGCCTATGAAAAGCAGAGAAAATTGTGCAAGGAAGAAAAACAGCTGCTGCATGTGCTGCTTCTGTTTCCAGAGAAATTCTGGAAAGTATCCAATCACTACAGTAACTCGCATAAAGCATGGGTATCCGGCAGAGATATTGAAAAATTAAACCGGCTGATTGCAGCGGAGCCGGCAAGGGAACATTTTCTGGAAAATTTGTTTTCTTTTCTGTGAAGAATGAGCTATACTAAGGATATGAGAAGAGACAGAATTAAAAAAACAATTACATATTTGAGTCTGCTTTTTTGGCTGTGTCTGCTTGTGGCATGTGGACAGCAGGAGGAGACGACAGATGACGGAGTTACCTATTTTCATCATTCCATCGCAGACCGGAATACACAGGAAACACAGGAGAATTCCACGGAAACGGAAAAGTCCGAAGAGTTTCTGCTGACCGCAGTCGATCAGATTCAGGAAAGTCTCCAGCTGTACCGGTATGCGGATGGAATGGAATACCGGTATTATTACGGAACAGGCACCCGTTTTTATGACAAATACGGAAACCGGACACCTGTGACAGGTTTTGAACCCGGTCTGCTTGTGACCATCGGGGATGTAGACAGCGAAGGAATCCTCACGGAAGCCCGGATTTCGGATCAGGCATGGGTATACGACAATATCACCCGGTTTTCGGTAAATCCGGATCTGGACATGCTAAAGATCGGAGATGGAAAATATCGCTATACGGATGACACGATTGTGTTTTCCGGAGATAAAAGAATCCAGATGACGGATTTGTCGGATGGGGATACGTTAAGCGTTGTCGGCAGGGATAAAAACATTCTTGCGGTGCGTGTGACAACCGCACAGGGAACGCTTGCACTGTCTAACACCAAACTGTTTGAAGGAAGTTTTTTGCAGCTGGGCACAAAGATTTTTGCGGAAATTACACCGGATATGGAGATTCAGGTGCCGGAAGGAACCTATGAACTTCGCGTAGCCAATGACGGATGGGGCGGCAGTACGGAAGTGACGATTACGCGTGGAGAGACTACAAATGTGGATCTTGACACCTTAAAAGGCGAAGGACCGTCTTACGGAAAGGTGCAGTTTGTCATCGATGCAAAAGATGCGGTGCTGTCAATTGACGGAAAAGAAACGGACTATGAGAAGCCGGTGAAATTAACCTATGGAAGCCATACAATTACGGTATATTCTTCGGATTATGATACCTGGAAGCGGAACTTATATGTCAACTCGGAGAAATCGACAGTTGTTATCAATCTCGCAGATGAAGATTCCAGTGAAACAGGCAGCAGTCAGAGCAGCTCAGAAAGCAGCAGCCAGAGCAGCTCAGAAAGCAGCAGCCAGAGCAGCTCACAGGGGAGCAGTCAGAGCAGCTCAGAAAGCAGTAGTCAGAGCGAGTACAAGAACCGGCAGGAAGAGCTTGATACACTCAAGGATCTGATTTCCAGTATGACATCCTCCAGTTCGCTTGTGTCAAAATGACGGTTTTCCGGACAGAATTTTGGTTGTTTTTAAGTGCCTCAAAGCCCGAAAATATCGCATTTTTCCTTGACAAAAGGATGGAAAACAAGTATAAATAGATTTGTAAGTAATTTGAGAGAAGGAACTCGAATTATATAATATAGGAATCCATAGGAGGAATTTTAACATGAACAAAGCAGAGTTAGTTGCAGCAGTAGCTGAGAAGGCAGAGATTTCAAAGAAAGACGCTGAAGCAGCAGTTAAGGCATTCACAGATGTTGTTGCTGAGGAGCTGAAGAAGGGTGAGAAGATCCAGTTAGTTGGATTCGGTACTTTCGAGGTTTCTGAGAGAGCAGCAAGAGTTGGAAGAAACCCACAGACAAAGCAGGAAATCACAATCCCAGCTTCTAAGGCACCGAAGTTTAAAGCAGGTAAGGCTTTAAAGGATTCCCTGAACTAATTCTGGTGGAATATGTGGGAGAGCGTCATTGGACGCTCTCTTTTCTGTTATAAGGAGAAATAATATGAGATTAGATAAATTTTTAAAAGTATCACGCCTGATCAAGCGAAGAACGGTCGCCAATGAAGCCTGTGATGCAGGACGTGTTATGGTAAACGGAAAACCTGCCAAGGCATCCACCAATGTAAAAGTCGGAGACGAAATAGAAATTCTGTTTGGACAGAAATCCGTAAAAGTGCGTGTTACGGATATTCAGGATACGACCAAAAAAGAACAGGCGAAAGATCTGTTTGAATACATATCCTAGAAGTGTGGCGCATACTCTTTAACAGGAGGGCGCTTGTATGGAAGAAAGAGGACAGTCAAACAGCACAGGGCAGCATAAGCTGATCCTGCAGAACCGGAAAAGCGGAAGTTTTACCGGTGTAACGGATGTTGTAAATTTTGATGCAAATGAGATTATCCTTGACACAGAACTCGGACGGTTGACGATTAAGGGAAAAGAACTTCACGTAAACCGGCTGGACCTGCAGAAAAAAGAAGTGGAAATTGATGGAACCGTGGATATGCTTCAATATTCCGGAACACCTGGCCGGGGTGTCTTTGGAAAGTGGTTCGGTTAAGTGGAAGAGGGCAGGATTTTTGTACATTTTTTTCTGTTTGGGATGATAGCATTTGCGGCATATGACGGAATCCGTGTAGTTCGTAGAATTTTTCCGCATGGGATCTTTATGATTTCCTTAGAGGATCTGGTATACTGGCTGGTTATTTCGCTTTGTTTTTTTCTGCATCTCTGTCAGGTAAATAATGGAAAAATCCGGGGCTATGTGCTCCTGGGAAGCCTTCTGGGAGCGTGGATTTATTACAGTTTCTGCAGTCGGTTTGTTATGCGGTATCTGACGGAAAAGATTCATTATCTGAAAAAGAGGTTGAAAAAGTTCCGGGAAATGACTACAATAAAGTTAAATAAGCTTCGTAAAAGAAAGAAGCCTGAAGAATCGGAGAAAGAACATGAGAAAAACTAAAAGGCGTCGCCGTGGAAGCGGTACTGCAGGAATCATGATCATTGTGCTTGCATTTTTGGTTGTCATGACGGTTCAGATCTGCAGGATACGTTCAAAAGATGCGGAATATGCGGCAAAAGAAAAAGAATTACAACAGCAGTATGAGGAAGAAACCGAGAGATCTACGGAGATAGATGATCTTGAGACGTATATGAAATCCTCACAATATATTGAAGATGTGGCAAAAAGCAAGCTTGGACTGACTTATAAGAATGAAATCATCTTCAAGGAAAAGAAGTAGAAAAGAAGAATCTGTCTGAACAGGTTCTTCTTTTTCTTTAATGCATTGATGGAAGATTTGAGCGAAAACTTTTTTGAAAACCACAGAAAATCTGACAGAATATGCGTCATTGTCTGTGTATACTTGTCCCTCGAAAACAATTTTTTGGAGGTGTATCATGCGTACAGGACAATGGAAAACAATGGGGATAGGATCGCTGATCGGAAAAATGATCTATGCAGTATTCGGGCTGGCGGCAAGTATGTTATGTATCATGGGATATTATCCGGTGGTGCCGGCATTTTACACGGCATGCTGTCTGGATAAAAAGAGAAATTTTCTGCTATACATAGGACTGGTTGTGGGAATGGGCTGGTGCATGCCGGTGGCTGCGATTGTAAAATATCTGTTTATTCTTTTTGTACTGGGAATCGCAATCCGGTTTTATATATGGGCAAACAGGCGCTGCAGCGGATGGACGGCAGGAATGATTGCGGGAATTACAACGATCGCGATGAATACATCGGGACTTCTGATTCTGAATATGGAGAAAAAGGCATTGATCCTTGGCATCAGCGAAGGTGTGATCGTGTTTGCACTGGCAGTATTGTTCCATTATGGAATCGGAATGGGCAGTCAGATTTTCCGGGAGAGACATAAGAACCGGGTGGAAGAGGAAGGCGTGGAAACGATGGTTGGAATGGATCCTCAGGGACGGATTCATGCATTTGCAGAGGCAGTTGACGAGCTTTCCGTGGCATTTGCCGCGATGGACGGCAGGCAAAAGCCAAAACAGCAGGACCATCTGGATATTCTTGCCCAGGAGATTACCGGAAAGCTGTGTGCGGACTGCGATGGATGTGTCGTGTGTTTAGAGCAGCAGAAACCGGATTTCTGGATAAAAATCCGCCGGATGCTGCAGGCAGTTGCACAACACAGTACCAAAGAAGAAATTTTAAGTCAGAATTTTATGGAAGAGTGTCCGCGTTATTCCGGGATGGTGGAAGAGGCAATCTGGGCTTTTTCCCGTATGGAACTCAATGAGGCATGGTATCACCGCCTGCAGGAGAACCGCAAGGTAATCGCGGATCAGCTGGATGCGATGGCGGATGCTTTGCAGGACTGGGATCAGGGAATCCGGTGTATGGATCGGACAGAGCGTGTTCTGCTGGCAAAAATTGCGTTTGAGACAAGGGAACGGGGACTGGATGTAAAACAGATACATGTTTATGAGGACAAAGAAAAGCGGCGCATGGTGACCGCTTTGGTGGCAAGTAAGTGGGGAGGCGGAATTCCTGTTAAAAATTATCGAAAAGCGCTCGAGCGTGCTTCAGGCATGGCGGTTCGGCTGAAAGAGGATACCAGATCCATACTGACACAGGAACCGGTTATGATTACAGCGTATGAAGATACCTGCTTTTATGCATTATCCGGGGTTGCCTCGGAAAAAGAAGAGGGATCGAGTGTCAGTGGAGATAACTTTTCTCTGTTTTCGATGGAAAATGGGCATTATCATGTATGTGTCTCCGATGGTATGGGAAGCGGACCGTCTGCATTCCGGGAGAGCGATATGGTGGTAGAGCTGATGCAGAAATTTATGGAAGCAGGATTTCCTCAGGAGACAGCTATCCGCATGATGAATTCGGCAATGGTTCTGCAGGGAGATCGTGAGTCTTACTCTACACTGGATTTCATGGATCTGGATCTGTACAGTGGGCAGATGACGATTACCAAAATCGGTGCAGCAGCATCTTTTCTGAAACATAAAGACCGGGTGGAGTGCCTGCGGGCGTCCACACTTCCGGCGGGAGTCGATGCGTCCTGTACCGGGGATGTCATCCACAGAAAGCTCACACATGGGGATTTTCTTGTCATGGTTACGGATGGTGTGTTAGAATATCTACATGTGAAAAATCCGGAAGAAAAGCTCGCGGAAATGATAAAAGAGATAAAAACAGAGAACGCAGGTACTTTTGCTGAAAAGCTGATGGAACATGTGATGCTTTTTACAGGAGGACATGCACCGGATGATATGACAATAGTGGTAAGCGGAATCTGGGAGAAATAATGATCGTACAGGTAGAAAAATTTATGAGAAAGTGGAATATGGTGCCGGAGGGAGGCAGGGTACTCGTTGGAGTGTCCGGCGGTGCGGACTCTGTCTGTCTGTGCCTGATTCTGTATGAACTTTCCACGAAAATGAATTTTTCGCTTGAGGTTATCCACGTGGAGCATGGCATTCGTGGAGAAGAGAGTAAAAATGATGCGGTGTTTGTGGAACAGCTCTGTAAACAACGGGGGATTGTCTGTCATATCCGGAATGTTGATGTTCCACGTTATGCCAAAATACATCATCTGGGAGAAGAAGAGGCGGCACGAATTCTGCGATATCAGGTGTTTGCGGATGCAGCCGGGCAGGACAGAAACGTCCGGATCGCACTGGCGCATCATATGGAAGACAATGCGGAGACCATGCTGTTTCAGCTGATCCGGGGAAGCGGACTGGATGGACTGTGCGGGATGCGTCCACAGCGGACAGGAACAAACGGGGAAATCTATATCCGTCCCTTTTTGCAGTGCAGCAGGGAACAGATCGAACAATTTCTGGAGGAGCGGGGGCAGGGGTATTGTACGGACAGTACCAATGCCAACGAGTCCTACAGCAGAAACCGGATGCGAAAGAGGGTGCTTCCGGAACTGATACAGATGAATCCGCAGGCGGTACAGCATATGCAGACGGCGATGGAACAGCTGCAGCAGGTAAGAGATTATCTGGAAGAAGAGACGGTTTCCCTGGAGAAAAAATTTATTTCCGGGGAGAAGGAACATGTGAAACTGGATACGGACGGGCTGGCAGAGCTTTCGCAGGCTGTTCGGATGCGGCTGATCCGCAAAGCCGTCTGGAAAGCCGCTGGGGCATGCAAAGATATTACGGCGGCACATTTGCAGGCAGTGGCGGACCTTCTGGAAAAACAGACCGGAAGATATGTAAAACTGCCCTATGGACTGACCGCCACAAGAGTTTACAATGTGATCGAAATCATGGGAAAAAGAAAGGAAACGGAAAAGATCTGTCTGCCGATAGATACGGACCGGCTGCCGGAAAACCTGCTGGCCGGTGAATGGAAATTTTCGTTTAAAAAGTTTCTGTATGATGGGAATACCGATAAAATTCCACGAAAAATGTATACGAAATGGTTTGATTATGATAAGATAAAAGATAGTTTAGCTATACGTAACCGCCGAAAAGGAGACTATTTTGTGCTGGATGCGGCAGGACATCACAAGAAGCTGGAGGATTATTTCGTCAATGAAAAGATTCCGGCATCGCATAGAGATGAGCAGCTGCTTCTGGCCGGGGAGGATGAAATCTTCTGGATTGTCGGAGGGCGTATGGCATATGGCACAGGGATTTCCGATGCAACCCGATGGGTGCTGGAGATCACTGCCAGTAATAGCAGCCATTGAAGGAGGATAAGAGGATGGATTACAGTAAGAAACATGAGATATCGGTATATCTGACCGAGGAACAGTTAAATCAGCGGATTGCAGAGATCGGTGCACAGATCACGGAACGTTTCAAAGGCGAGTCGGTTTATCTGGTCTGTATCCTGAAAGGATCTATCTTTTTCACAACAGAACTTGCAAAGCGGATTGCGCTGCCAATGACGATCGATTTTATATCAGCATCCAGTTATGGAGCACAGACCCATTCTTCCGGTGTCGTAAATATCAAGAAGGATCTGGAACAGTCGATTGAAGGAGAGAACGTGATCGTTGTGGAAGATATTGTGGATTCCGGAAATACATTAAGCCGGCTGATGCAGCTGTTTGAGAGTCGTAATCCAAAAACTCTTACGATCTGTACGCTGCTGGATAAACCGGATCGCCGGGTGGTAGAAAACCTGCAGGTGGATTATACCGGATTTGTGATACCGGATAAGTTCGTAGTCGGATTTGGTCTTGATTACGATCAGAGATACCGTAATCTTCCGTATATCGGATTCGTGGAAGATGCGGATTAAAAAAAGGAGAGTAGTACATTGAATACAAAGAACAGACCCCGATTTGGAGGATTTGGTGTCTATGCGATGCTGATCCTGCTTGTGATTATTTTGTGGTATACATTTACCAACAACAGTACAACCAGTGATTTCACACAGAATAATCTCTGGAAAGCCATCAGTGAGGAAAAGGTTGTCAGTATCCGGGTAGAGCAGAACCGTGAAGTACCGACCGGTTATCTGAATATCAAACTGAAAGATGGTTCTACGGAACGGATGTATACCTCAGATGTGAACGAGATCCAGAAAGAATTAAAAGAAAAGGATTTTACCCAGTTTGTTGTGGATGATGTGCCGTCAGAGAGCTGGATTATGACACTTCTGCCATATCTTCTTATTTTTGGTGCTATCTTCATTCTGTTTATGATTATGAGCAACAATGCGGCAGCAAACAACAGCGGCGGTAAAATGATGAATTTTGGAAAAAGCCGTGCAAAGCTTTCCACCGAGGAAGATAACCATATGACATTTGAGAATGTCGCCGGTCTGAAAGAAGAAAAAGAAGAACTTGAGGAACTGGTGGACTTTCTGCGTGCACCAAAGAAGTATACAAACCTTGGTGCACGTATTCCGAAAGGTGTGCTCTTAGTCGGACCTCCGGGAACCGGTAAGACACTTCTGGCAAAAGCCGTTGCAGGCGAGGCCGGAGTACCGTTCTTTAGTATTTCCGGTTCCGATTTCGTAGAAATGTTTGTCGGTGTCGGAGCTTCGCGTGTCCGTGATCTGTTTGAGGATGCCAAGAAAAATGCACCGTGTATCGTATTTATCGATGAGATTGATGCTGTGGCCAGACGCCGTGGTACAGGTATGGGAGGCGGTCATGATGAGCGCGAACAGACCTTAAACCAGATGCTTGTTGAGATGGATGGATTTGGTGTTAATCAGGGAATTATCGTGATGGCAGCAACCAACCGTGTGGATATTCTTGATCCGGCGATCATGCGTCCGGGACGTTTTGACCGAAAGATTGTAGTCGGAAGACCGGATGTGGCAGGCCGTGAAGAAATTCTTCAGGTTCATGCAAAGAACAAGCCGCTGGGAGATGACGTTGATTTAAAACAGATCGCACAGACGACTGCGGGATTTACAGGAGCAGATCTGGAGAATCTGCTGAATGAGGCTGCCATTCTTGCAGCAAAAGAAAGCCGGGCATATATTCAGCAGGCAGATATCCAGAAAGCATTCATCAAAGTGGGAATCGGTGCGGAGAAACACAGCCGCGTGATTTCCGAAAAAGAAAAGAAAATTACAGCATATCATGAATCCGGACATGCCCTTCTGTTTCATCTTCTGCCGGATGTGGGACCGGTGCATACGGTATCCATTATCCCAACCGGTGCCGGGGCTGCGGGTTATACCATGCCGCTTCCGGAGAAGGATGAGATGTTTAACTCCAGGGGACGTATGCTGCAGGAGATCGTGGTAGATCTCGGAGGACGTGTTGCAGAGGAACTGGTATTTGATGATATTACCACAGGTGCTTCCCAGGATATCAAGCAGGCCACCAAGATGGCGCGCGATATGGTGACACGGTATGGAATGTCCGAAAATATCGGCCTGATCTGCTACAAAGATGATGACGATGAAGTATTTATCGGACGTGATCTGGCACATGCACACAGCTACAGTGAGGGAATTGCCTCTGCCATTGATGTGGAAGTAAAGCGTATCATTGATGAGTCTTATGAGAAGGCAAAAACAATCATTGCCGAGCATCGGGATGTGCTTGACCGCTGTGCAGCACTTCTTCTGGAGAAAGAAAAGATTACACGCGAAGAGTTTGAAGCATTATTTGAAGCATAAAAGATCTGGATGGTCAAAATGACAGAAAAAGGCTCTGTCGGGAAAAATTTTCCGGCAGAGCCTTTTTCTTGTATACATAGTGCACAAAAACGATGTCAAACTTTTGTGAAGTTTGTGCACACTTCTGTGTAGATCCATGGTACTATAATCACTGTAAAAACCCCCCAATACATTATATATAGTTTTTGCTATACCCCATAGTAAAAATACCTTCTCCTAAAAAGGCAGCGTTCGTAGCTGTCTTTTTTATTTATTTTTTTCAACTCTTACAATGACAATTTTACTTCCCGGTTCGTGTGTTCATAATGGCGCAGTGTCACACCGGCGGCGCGCAGCATTTTTTTGGATGCGATCACACCCGGGGTAGAAGCGTATTTGTCACTGTCGTAAACGACTTCACGGATACCACACTGGATAATGGCTTTGGCACATTCATTGCATGGAAAGAGCGTAACATATATGGTGGATCCTTCCAGGCTTCCGCCCCGGTAGTTGAGAATGGCATTCAATTCACTGTGGGTAGAGTAAAAGTATTTGTTGTCATCGCCTTCGCGTACCCATGGGAAATCATCATCGGAACATCCTGTTGGAAATCCATTATATCCCATGGAAAGAATTTTGTGTTTGTCACTGACAATACAGGCTCCAACCTGTGTGTTTGGATCTTTGGAACGCATACCGGAGAGCATGGCAACGCCCATGAAGTATTCGTCCCAGCTGATGTAGTCCTGTCGTTTTGTGCTCATATGTGTTAGCCTCCTTTGCAGTTTCTGTAAAATAACGAGAGGGGCAATAAGTCAATCCTGACTTTTGCCCCCTAGATATTGTAATATCTGATTATTTGGTTCCAAAGATACGATCACCGGCATCTCCCAGACCCGGAACAATATATTTATGTTCATTTAAATGATCATCAAGTGCTCCGATGTAAAGATCAACATCCGGGTGAGCATCGGTAAGTGCTTTTACACCTTCCGGTGCAGCAATGATGCACATAAAACGAATGCTTTTTACACCCTTGTCTTTCAGCATCTGGATTGCTGCGATGGCTGATCCGCCGGTAGCCAGCATCGGATCTACGACAAATACTTCGCGGTTGGCACAGTCTGCCGGAAGTTTGCAGTAATATTCCACTGGTTTTGCTGTCTCAGGATCACGGTAAAGACCGATATGTCCGACTTTTGCAGCAGGAATCATTTCCAGCATACCGTCTACCATGCCAAGTCCGGCACGCAGAATCGGTACCACTGCCAGTTTTTTTCCTTTTAATTCTTTTACGGTTGTCTTACAGATCGGAGTTTCGATCTCCACATCCTGTAACTCCAGATCACGGGTTGCCTCGTAACACTCAAACATTGCAACTTCGCCTGCAAGTGTACGGAAATCCTTAGAGCCGGTCTCGGTTCTTCTCATTAATCCGATCTTGTGCTGGATCAGTGGATGATCCATGACTACTACTTTTCCCATAAATTTATGCTCCTTCTTCTTCGTTGTTAAATTTTTTCACAAGTTTTTTGATTGATTTGCGCAGCGTTTCATAACAGAGTCCATAGGCTGGCAAAGCGCCTCCGTATGGATCTAATATTTCCAGTTCGTCCCCGACATATTTGGTAAGAACCTGTATATTTTCCGGAATCGCATTTTCAAACTGCTCCAAAATGCGTTCCCGGTGAATTTCTTCCATGGTGATGACAAGGGCATCTTCTGTCAGATCTTCCTCCGTCAGCTGCTGGGAAACATAATTTTCCATATTGATACCGTTGCTGATCAAAACAGCTTCCGCCTTTTGATTCATCGGCTCCTGAAACTGTACAACAAGGCCACGGGATAAAATCTCCAGCGGATGCCGCAGGGTAAAATCTCCCATGATACCGGCTGCCATTGCCTCGCGACAGGTTCCCGTCTGGGCAACGAAAATCAGTTTGTTATACTCCATATGATTACTCCTAATCGCAATGTATTACGGTATGACCGGCGGCTTTGAGCAGACGATTCATAATTGCCTGTCCGATCCGCGGGGTCTGAAAGCTCTCTGAATAAATGGCATCTACGTGCAGTTCATCACATTCTCGCAAAATCCTGTACAGATGCTGTGCAATGGCATCCTCATCCAAACGGCTGCCCATGGAAAGAATGACATCGGCGTGATAAGAAGGTCCGGATTCTTCCGTGGCAATGACAGCCACTTTCTGTCCGTTCTCCTGCTTTTGGTGCACCAGTGCATTGATCTTGGAAACAACAGCATCCGATGGTCCGTCTACGATTACCATATCGGCTTTTGGGGCATAATGTTTGTATTTCATACCCGGAGCTTTCGGTTTGCGTGTGTCATCTGCAGCAATAATGCCCGGATCAATGATAACCTCTTCGCCAAGCACCTCGGAAAGCATCTGCGGCGTAATGTAGCCGGGACGCAGTACCATAGGTTTTGATTCGGTCAGATCAATGATGGTAGATTCAATGCCGATACCGACCGGGCCGCCATCTAAAATCATGGCAATCCGACCGGATAAATCCTCTGCAACATGAGAGGCTTCTGTCGGACTCGGACGACCGGATGTGTTGGCACTTGGCGCAGCGATCAGACATCCGCTTTTGCGTATCAGATCAAGTGCAACCGGGTGATTGGGCATCCGTACAGCGACAGTATCCATTCCTCCGGTTGTTGCCATCGGAACGGCATCGCTTTTCCAGACGATCATCGTCAGGGGACCCGGCCAGAAAGCACCGGCCAGTTTGCGGGCAGCCTCCGGAACTTCACGTGCAACACGTTCCATATCGGAAAAGTCCGCAATGTGCACGATCAGGGGGTTGTCCGAAGGACGTCCTTTTGCTGCATAGATTTTGCGGGCAGCTTCCGGATGCAGGGCATCTCCGCCAAGACCGTATACCGTTTCTGTCGGAAAAGCGACCAGTTCACCCTCTGCGATCAGACGTCCGGCCTCTTCCATAATTGTTTCGTCAATCTGTTCGGGATTGACACGTTCTATTTTTGTATTCATCATATTCACACTTTGCTTTCCGCTTTATATCCTGTCTATTATAGTCCATAGGCTCTGGGATTGTCAATCGGATTAGCCGGCTGCTAAAGAAAATAATTGGTGAAAATGATAAAATATTCTAAAAACTATGGAATTTTATAGACAAAACGACGAATAATGAGGTATAATACATCCATCGGGACGGAGGAAGGCTATGAAAAAAGACAACAGATCCGTGATACAGACATTAACACTCATTTTTCAGTTTGGAATCAGTATGCTGGTGCCGATTTTTTTATGCAGTATACTGGGAGTGTGGCTGGGAAATCTGACAGGGATTAACTGGTTAATGATTCCGTTTTTCTTTATGGGAGCTTTGGCAGGGTTTACGAATATTTATAAGACAGTAAGGAAACTATACAGGCAGGAGGAAAAGAAAGAAAACCATGTTAAAAAGGATTAACGAAGCATTACCGGGGCTGGTCGTCTCAATTTTATTATATGGGGTGATTGTAGAACTGATCGGGGTATGGTTTGTAAAGGACAGGATTGCATATTCCATCGGGGTATGGTTTGGCATTGCAATTGCCGTGGGGATGGCAATCAATCTTGCAACTGTGATCTTTGATTCTGTTACGATGGGGGACACCGCACATGCGACGCGAAGAATTGTCACAAAATCAATTCTTCGTTATGTAGTAGTGGTGATTTTGTTCGTGTTATTTGGGTATTTTCAATGGGGAAACCTGATTGCGGCTTTTCTTGGGCTGCTTGGTTTAAAAATTGGAGCATATCTTCAGCCTTTATGGGAGAAAGTAAAAGGAAGGAGGTGATTATATGAATGAGGGGATTTTACTGGCGTCGGATATCGACTTTATGATTCATGGAATTTTTAAAGTAAAAGTATTTGGTCAGGAAGTCTGGATCACCGACAGCCACGCATGTATTTTGATTGTTATGGCAGTAATGGTTATTTTTGCTGTGATTGCCAATCGCAAGTTAAAGCATGCCACCGAAAAACCGGATACTTTTCAGAATATAATCGAGCTGATTGTAGAAAAATTAGACGGAATGGTGGATTCCACCATGGGAAAGTGGGCACCCAGATTCGTCAACTATATCAGCACGATTTTTATTTTTATACTGATGAGTAACATATCTGGATTGTTTGGCCTGCGCCCGCCAACGGCAGATTACGGAACCACGCTTGCACTTGCACTGATCACATTTTTCATGATCCGTTTCAACAAGGCAAAACACCAGAGTCTGAAAGAAATATGGACAGGTATGTGTTCACCGCTTCCGCCATGGCTTCCACTCTGGGCGCCGATCAACATTATCAGTGAGATTGCAATACCGATCTCATTGTCGCTGCGTCTGTTTGCAAATGTGTTGTCAGGAACCGTAATCATGGCACTGGTATACGGTTTGCTTGGGGTAATTGCAACGGCATGGCCGGCAGCACTGCACGTATATTTTGATCTGTTTTCCGGAGCAATCCAGACGTATGTATTCTGTATGCTCACAATGACTTATGTGTCACAGGCATGTGGAGAAGATTGAAATGCATTTTTAGAATGCATTTCCTACGCAAATCGCTTCCGCGTAAGCGGAACTCTCATGCGATTTGCTCCTTGTATCAAAACAAGTATTTAATTTAAGGAGGATTTTACTATGAATATTTCAGGACAGGATTTAATCAGAGCATGTTCGGCTATCGGTGCAGGACTTGCAGTTATTGCAGGTATCGGACCTGGTATTGGACAGGGTATCGCAGCCGGACACGGCGCAGCAGCCGTGGGACGTAATCCGGGAGCAAGGGGACAGATTATGTCCACCATGCTGTTAGGTCAGGCAGTTGCAGAGACGACAGGTCTGTATGGTCTTGTTGTCGCACTGCTTTTACTTTTTGTACATCCGCTTGGATAAAGGAGGGGCAAACGAGTGTTAGCTGCACAGGAATTTTTATTTGATTTAAATCCACAGCTGCTCTTTGATGCTGCCCTGCTGGCAATTGCAGTATTTTTCCTTTATATGCTGATGTCATATCTGCTGTTTAATCCCGCGCGGAAACTTTTAAAAGACCGTCAGGATCACATTTCATCGGAACTGGATGAGGCCAGCGCCGACAAAGAAAAAGCAGCAGCGCTGAAAGCGGAGTATGAGGCAAAGTTAAAAGAAATTGACAAGGAAGCGGAAACGATTCTGGCAGATGCCAGACAAAAGGCGTTAAAGAACCAGAACCGCATTGTCAATGAGGCAAAGGAAGAAGCTGCACGCATTGTAAAACATGCACAGGAGGAGGCACTTCTGGAAAAGAAGCATGCCATGAATGACATGAAACAGGAAATGATCACTGTGGCATCCCTGATGGCACAGAAAGTTGTGGCATCTTCCATTACCGCAGAGATTCAGAGCACACTTGTGGATGAAACATTAAAAGAAATGGGTGAATCGACATGGCAAAATTAGTATCCAAAACATATGGGGATGCTTTGTTTGCGCTGGCGGTTGAAGAACATATGGTGGATCAATTATATGAAGAGGCGCAGGCTGTTGCACAGATTCTGCGTGAAAATACAGAACTGACCCGCCTGATGAATCATCCCAAAATCGAAAAAGAAGAAAAAGTCAGACTGATCGAGGATATTTTCAAAGGACGTATCGGTGATGAACTGGTGGGACTGCTGAGGATGCTTGTACAAAAAGGGCATTATAAGGAGACAGATCAGGTATTCACTTATTTTATTGACCGTGTCAAAGAGTATAAAAAAATAGGTACTGCCTATGTCACATCGGCGATGGAACTGACACCGCAACAGAAACAGGCGGTGGAACAAAAGCTGCTCGACACGACAAAGTACGTTCAGTTTGAGATACATTATACCACGGACCCCGCACTGATCGGAGGCATGGTCATCCGGATCCGGGACCGTGTTGTGGACGGCAGTGTCCGGACCAGACTGGAACATCTGACAAGAGACTTAGAACGTATACAATTGAAAGTAGGTGAGTGCGCTCCATGAATTTAAAACCAGAAGAAATCAGTTCTGTCATTAAGGAGCAGATCAAAAGATATGCTTCCCAGCTGGAAGTGGCAGATGTGGGAACCGTCATTCAGGTGGCGGACGGCATTGCACGTATCCATGGACTGGAAAATGCGATGCAGGGAGAATTGTTAGAATTTCCGGGAGAGGTATACGGTATGGTACTGAACCTGGAGGAAGATAATGTCGGTGCGGTACTTCTCGGAAGTCAGCACAATATCAATGAGGGAGATACGGTTAAAACAACCGGACGTGTGGTAGAAGTGCCGGTAGGAAATGCACTGCTCGGACGTGTTGTGAATGCGCTCGGACAGCCGATTGACGGAAAGGGACCGATCACAACGGATAAATACCGTCCGGTAGAACGTGTGGCATCCGGTGTCATTTCCAGAAAGGGAGTGGATACACCACTGCAGACCGGTATCAAAGCCATTGATTCCATGGTGCCGATCGGAAGAGGCCAGAGGGAACTGATCATCGGAGACCGTCAGACCGGAAAGACCGCGATTGCAATTGACACGGTTATTAATCAGAAAGGGCAGGGGGTAAAGTGTATTTATGTGGCAATCGGCCAGAAAGCATCTACCGTTGCCAATATTGTCCAGACACTCGAAGAGTATGGAGCTTTCAGTTATACAACCGTTGTTGCGGCTACGGCAAGTGAACTTGCGCCTTTGCAGTATCTTGCTCCGTATTCCGGCTGTGCAATCGGCGAAGAGTGGATGGAGAATGGCGAAGATGTACTTGTTATCTACGATGATTTGAGCAAACATGCCATGGCATACCGGACCCTGTCGCTGCTGTTAAAGCGTGCACCGGGCCGTGAGGCTTATCCGGGTGATGTCTTTTACCTGCATTCACGTCTGCTTGAGCGTGCGGCACGTCTGTCGGACAAACTGGGCGGAGGTTCCCTGACGGCATTACCGATCATTGAAACGCAGGCGGGAGATGTATCTGCATATATTCCGACCAATGTGATTTCTATCACAGATGGGCAGATTTATCTGGAGACGGAGATGTTTAATGCAGGTTTCCGCCCGGCAATCAATGCAGGACTTTCCGTTTCCCGTGTAGGAGGAGCCGCACAGATCAAGGCTATGAAAAAGATTGCGGCGCCTATCCGTACAGAACTGGCACAGTACCGGGAACTGGCTGCATTTGCACAGTTCGGTTCCGAACTGGATGCAGACACGAGTGAGAAACTGGCACAGGGAGAACGATTAAAAGAAATCTTAAAACAGCCGCAGTATCAGCCGATGCCGGTTGCAAAACAGATCGTTATCATCTATGCGGCAGTGAAAAAGTATCTTATGGACATTCCGGTAGAGGAAATTCTGCATTTTCAGGATGCGTTACTCGAACTTATTGATACCAGATATCCGGAGATTACCGGAAAGATTACAGAAACCCAGGTTATTGATGAGGAGACAGAGCAGAAACTGATAGCAGCAATTCAGGAAACGAAAAAGGAATACCTGGCGTAAAGGTATGATAACAGGGGGTGATAACACATGGCGTCTATGAGGGATATAAAAAGACGAAAAGGAAGTATCCAGAGTACACAGCAGATTACCAAAGCCATGAAACTTGTTTCTACCGTAAAACTCCAGAAAGCCAAAGGGCGGGCAGAACAGACAGATCCCTATTTTCAGTATATGTACCGGACGGTAAGTTCCATTTTAGCACACAGCGGCAATATTGATCATCCATACTTAAGAAGCGGGGAATCCAAAAAGAAAGCGATCGTTGTACTGACTTCGAATCGTGGACTTGCAGGAGGATATAATGCGAATGTGGTGAAACTGATCACAGAAAGTAATGATGTTGCCAAAGAGGATGTCGTGATCTATGCAGTTGGCAGAAAAGGAATTGAGATACTGGAGCGAAAAGGATATCACATCGAGGTAGATGCCTCGGAAATTATGGAAAATCCGACATATCCGGATGCAGCAGCACTCTGTAAGAGAGTGCTCGATGATTTCGCGGAAGGAAAAATAGGAGAGATCTATCTGGCATATACGCATTTTAAAAATACCGTTAGTCAGGAAGCGCAGCTGATCCGTATGCTTCCGGTGGAAGTAAGTGAACCTTCGGAGGAAAAGTCTTCCAGAGAAATTCTTATGAATTATGAGCCAAACGAACAGGAGGCTCTGAATCAGATTATTCCAAAATATGTGACAAGTCTGTTTTATGGGGCACTGGTAGAAGCCGTGGCAAGTGAAAACGGTGCCCGCATGCAGGCCATGGATTCCGCAACAAGCAATGCGGAAGAGATGATAGAGGATCTTTCCCTGAAATATAACCGTGCAAGACAGGGATCTATCACACAGGAATTGACGGAAATTATTGCGGGAGCAAATGCGATAGAGTGACGTAATAAAGGAGAAGAAACATGGAAAATAAAGGAGCAATAGGAAAGATCACGCAGGTGATCAGTGCCGTGCTCGATATCAAATTTCCGGAAGGACATCTTCCGGAGATCAATGATGCAATCCGTATTCCTTTAAAAAAGGGCGGAGAACTGATCGTTGAAGTAGCACAGCATCTGGGGGATGATACCGTGCGTTGTATTGCACTCGGACCGACGGACGGACTTGTCCGCGGTATGGATGCTATAGCGACGGGAGGACCGATTTCGGTACCGGTAGGAGAAAAAACACTTGGCCGTTTGTTTAATGTGCTGGGAGAGCCAATCGATGAAATTGCACCTCCGCAGACCAAGGAGCACTGGCCGATTCATCGGAAGGCACCTTCGTTTGAGGAACAGGCAACTTCCCAGGAAATGTTAGAGACAGGAATTAAAGTTGTCGATCTGCTCTGCCCGTATCAGAAAGGTGGAAAAATCGGATTGTTTGGAGGAGCCGGTGTAGGAAAAACCGTGCTGATCCAGGAACTGATTCATAACATTGCCACAGAGCATGGTGGATATTCGGTATTTACCGGAGTCGGAGAGCGTACCCGTGAGGGAAACGATCTGTATTATGAAATGAAAGAGTCGGGAGTTATCGATAAGACAACCATGGTGTTCGGACAGATGAACGAACCGCCTGGGGCACGTATGCGTGTAGCACTTACCGGACTTACGATGGCAGAATATTTCCGTGATAAAGGCGGAAAAGATGTTCTGTTATTTATTGATAATATTTTCCGTTTTACACAGGCAGGATCGGAAGTGTCTGCCCTGCTCGGACGTATGCCGTCCGCGGTAGGTTATCAGCCGACCTTACAGACCGAGATGGGTGCCTTACAGGAACGAATTACATCCACAAAGAACGGATCTATCACTTCTGTACAGGCGGTGTATGTGCCGGCCGATGATCTGACAGACCCGGCACCGGCCACGACGTTTGCGCATCTGGATGCCACAACGGTATTGGATCGTTCCATCGTGGAACTTGGAATTTATCCGGCAGTGGACCCGCTGGCTTCTACTTCGCGTATCCTTGATCCGAGAATTGTCGGGGAAGAACATTTTAAGGTTGCGCGTGGAGTACAGGAGATTTTGCAGAAATATAAAGAATTGCAGGATATTATCGCAATTCTCGGTATGGATGAATTGTCGGAGGATGATAAGCTTGTTGTCAGCCGGGCGCGTAAAGTACAAAGATTCCTGTCGCAGCCGTTTTCCGTGGCGGTACAGTTTACCGGACTGGAAGGCAAATATGTTCCGGTGGAAGAGACCATCCGCGGATTCCGTGAGATTCTGGATGGAAAACTGGATGACGTGCCGGAAAGTTATTTCCTGAATGCCGGAACAATTGATGAGGTAAAGGCGGCATATGCACGATAATGTGTGTGCCGGCTGGAGGAAACAGAGATGGAAAAGACATTTGATGTAGAAATCATCACGCCGGACCGCGTTTTTTATAAGGGAACTGCGGATCTGCTGGAATTTAATACGGAATCCGGCGAGATCGGTGTATACCGTGATCACATTCCACTTACAACGGTACTGGAACCGGGGCTTGTCACGATCCATCATGGGGATGAAGAACAGGTGGCAGCAGTGCATGCCGGGTTTGCCGAGATTCTGGGAGATAAGGTAATACTTCTGGCAGAACTGGCAGAATGGCCGGATGAGATTGATCTGGAGCGCGCGGAAGCCGCAAGAGAGCGAGCAGAGGAGCGGATTCACAACAGAAATGACAATCTGGATCTGAAGCGCGCGGAATTTGCATTGCATAAGGCTCTGATCCGTATTAATCTTGCAGAGTATCGATAAGTGAAAATGGAAATAAGAGGGAGGGTATTTCATGGGAATATCCTCCCTCTTTTATGGACTTTTACACCGGAGTTTGGTACAATCTTAGTAGTAAGTTTGTATACAAATGAGGAGATATTGTGTACCGGAAGAATAAAAACAATTGGGTAAAGCATCTGGATTTTATGATTCTGGATCTGATTTGCCTGCAGGTGGCATTTTTTTTAGCCTATACATTACGACATAGAACTGTCAATCTATATACCAATTACATATATGCAAATTTGTCTATCGTTCTGATCCTGATAGATGTTTGTCTTTTGATTTTCCTGAATACACTTAAAAATGTATTAAAACGTGGATATCTGGTAGAGTTTATCGCAACCATTAAGCATGTGGCGATTGTGGAACTGATTGCTGTCCTGTATCTGTTTTCGGTAAAGGATGCGGGAGATTTTTCGCGAATCACGTTCTTTCTCATGGCATTATTCTATGGATTGCTTACCTATGGAACAAGACTTCTGTGGAAAAAACATATTCTTCGCACGCTGCATCTGAAGCAGAACAAGTCCGTACTGGTTATCACAAACTTTGACCGGCTGTCTCAGGTGGAAAAGGATATCCGGGCGAAACGTTATGTGATGTTTCAGATATCGGGTGTGGCTGTGATCGGAAACATGCCAGAGGATCATCCGACGGAAATCGCGGGAATTCCGCTGGTTGCAGCAGGTGATTATGTGGTGGAATATCTCTGCAGGGAATGGGTGGATGAAGTATTTGTAAATCTGCCATTGCAGAGTGCCCAGCTGGATGATCTTGTCCGGCAGTTAAACGAGATGGGAATTACGGTGCATATCCAGCTGGCAGATAAACTGATGGTCGGAACACAGCGGCAGTTTGTGGAGCGTCTTGGGGGATACACCGTGTTAACCACAAGCATCAATACGATTTCCACCGGAGAACTGTTTGTAAAACGTCTGTTTGATATTATCGGGGGACTGGTGGGATGTGTGCTCACTGGTATTCTGTTTCTGTTTCTGGCTCCCGCCATTAAGATTCAGTCACCCGGACCGGTATTCTTTTCCCAGATCCGTGTGGGAAAAAACGGAAAGAAGTTTAAGCTGTACAAGTTCCGGAGTATGTATACTGACGCGGAAGAACGCAAGGCACAGCTTGCCACAGAAAACAGAGTCACAGACGGGCTGATGTTTAAGCTGGATTTTGATCCGCGTATCATCGGCTGCAGACAGCTGCCGGATGGAACGGTGAAGAAAGGAATCGGGAACTTTATCCGTGACTGGTCTTTCGATGAGTTTCCACAGTTCTGGAATGTCTTAAAGGGGGACATGTCTCTGGTAGGAACGAGACCGCCTACAGAGGATGAGTGGGTCAGATACGAACTGCACCACAGAAGCCGTCTGGCCATCAAACCGGGAATCACCGGAATGTGGCAGGTGAGCGGCCGCAGCAATATTACGGATTTTGAAAAAGTTGTGGAACTGGACCGGTATTACATTTTAAACTGGAGTCTGGGACTGGATGTGAAAATACTTTTCCGGACGGTACCGGAAGTCGTGAAGAAGAACGGGTCTATGTAGAGGAAGTACCGGTTGCAGCAATAAATAGTTTGAGAAGGCGTATCGCATAATTTCTTTGGGAGGCGGGCGCCTTTTCTATTATATGGATCAGGGTCAGAGCATCTTTCTGCTGCCACTCCCGTTCTGTTTCAGAAATTTCTCCAAACATCATATAGTCTAAATTCATATCTAATGCTTTGGCAATTGCCAGCATCGTTTCAATGGACATGCCACACATCCCGCGTTCAATATCCGAACAGTATTTTGTTGCACGGTTGATCCGGACGGCCAGTTCATCCTGTGATAGGCCAAGCTGTATCCGTTTGCGCCGGATTCGCTCGCCAACTGCAATTTTATCATAAGGTTCCCGTTTCTTATTCATTTCGTAATCCTCTGTATTCCCAAAAATTACCAATTTTCCTATATAAAGATAGTATCAGTTATTAAAATATAATAAACACTTTTCAAACGTAAAATATAGGCGCGTTTAGGACTTGAGTATTTGTGCGTTTACAAACGGAAAAACGGGAAAATTCGCCAATTTTCGCGGGTAAACCTACTGTGAGAAGACCAGGATATGGAGTAAAATATTTTTGTCGCAAATATAATTATAGAATAATTATGAACAGCAAAGAGAAAAAATGCCGATTGATTTTCACACACATATTCTTCCGGGAATAGATGACGGAAGCCGGAATGTAGAAATGTCACTAAGAATGTTAGCAGCGCAGAGGGAGCAGCAGGTTGATGAAATCGTAGCAACTCCCCATTTTTATGCACAGAAGGATTCTGTGGAGGAATTTTTGCTGCGCAGACAGCGAAGCTATGAAAAATTAAAAACTGCGATGGAAGAAAATGGTTTTGACCAGAAGCTGTATCTGGCAGCGGAAGTTTACTATTTTCAAGGAATCGGAAGTGCCGGAATGATCCCGAAGCTTTGTGTGGAAGGAACACAGACACTTCTTCTGGAAATGCCGTTTGCCCAGTGGGATTCTGCCATTTATGCAGATGTGGAGAAACTGGTACGGCACCAGAAACTGAAAGTTGTCCTTGCCCATATTGAGCGTTATTACGAATTCCAGAAGAAAAAAGAAATCTGGGATGCCGTCATGGAACTTCCGTTATACAGGCAGATGAATGCAGGCGTATTTCTGAACTGGAAAAAGAGGCATAAAGCGTTTCAGCTTGCAAAAGAAGCCACAACCATTATTCTTGGCAGTGATTGTCACAACATGGATACCCGGCATCCAAATCTTGCCGAGGGACGCATTGTGCTTGTAAAGAAATTTGGAGAAGCGTTCCTCCAGAAAACGGATCGCCTGACCAGGGAGGTACTGCAGTGAGCGAAAAAAAGAAAACCATGCGTGCAGTTATAGAAATTATCATTGCCGTACTTGTAATCATTGCCGTATATTTTATCATCCGTGGGATGGATCGGCACGACGTGCGTATCCAGCAGGCAGCCACAGAAAATGAAACACAGCGTGTCTGGAAAGAATTTCAGGAAAAAACCGTCACAATCAAACTGCAGAAAAAGACATATCGATTTGCGCATCCGGTTCAGACCTATCTTTTTATCGGAACAGACAAAAGCGGAAATGAAGACGCCAGCGGGGAAGAATATCGTGGATCAATGGCCGATGCACTGATGCTTGTTGTGGTGGATGAAGAAGAAAAAACCTATGGAATTTTACAGCTGAACCGGGACACCATCACTGAAGTGCCAATGCTTTTGCAAGACGGAAGCGCTAATTCCGTGTATGGAAACCTTTCCATCGTGTTGATCCTGATTGATGTATGCATGATGTTCTTTTTAAATACATGTAAGAACGTTCTGAAACGTGGACTGCTCATAGAACTGGCGGCAACCATGCGTCAGGTCAGCCTGGTGATACTGTTTGCCGTGTTTTATCTGTTCTTTGTGAAAGATGCGGGTGATTTTTCTCGTATTACGCTGTTTCTGACCGCTATATTTTATGCTATAATCAGTTATGGGACAAGAATTCTCTGGAAACGGCATGTATTGCGGAATCTGCGGCTTGGAAGAAAGAATTCTATCGTGATATTGACAGACTGGGCCAATCTTCCACAGGTGCGGGAAGATATCCAACATCACAGTTATGAACTGTTTCAGATTCGAGGAATCGCTGTGATCGATGTCAATGAAAAGAAAACACTTTCCGAAAAACTGGGGGATATCCCATTTGTGGCAGAGGGCGAATCGGTCATGGATTACTTGTGCCATGCATGGGTGGATGAAGTATTTATCGATCTGCAGCCAAATGATCCGCGGATAGACAGATGGATCGACCAGCTGACGGAAATGGGCGTAACGGTACATCTGAAGCTTGCCAACCGGATGGAGCTGGCGGCGAACAAACAGTTTGTGGAAAAACTGGGACGATACACGGTGCTGACTACAAGCATCCGTACCGTGAGTACTTGGGAACTGTTTCTCAAACGGCTGATGGATATTCTCGGAGGCATCGTCGGCTGCATCCTCACAGCAATTCTGTTTCTGATCCTTGCACCGATGATCTATCATGAATCGCCCGGTCCGATCTTCTTCGGACAGACCAGGATCGGAAAGAATGGCAAGAAATTTACGTGCTATAAATTTCGCAGTATGTATCTGGATGCGGAGGAGCGCAAAGCAGCACTTGCCGCAGAAAACCGTGTATCGGACGGAATGATGTTTAAACTGGATTTTGACCCGCGCATCATCGGCAGCAGGCGTCTGCCGGACGGAACGATAAAAAAGGGGCTTGGAAATAAGATCCGCGACTGGTCTATCGATGAGTTTCCACAGTTCTGGAACGTGCTCAAAGGGGATATGTCTCTGGTAGGTACACGTCCACCAACGGAAGATGAGTGGGTGAAATATGAGCTGCACCACAGAAGCCGCCTGGCAATCAAACCGGGGATCACCGGGATGTGGCAGGTAAGCGGGCGCAGTGAGATTACGGATTTTGAACAGGTGGTAGCACTTGATCGCAGTTATATTGCGAACTGGAGCCTGGAACTTGATGTGAAAATATTGTGCAAAACAGTGGGAGTCGTGCTGAAACATGAGGGTGCGATGTGAGCGGGAGTTATCTAAGATGAAGCATGTGACAGACAAAAAAAATCTTAAAATTTGCTTAGTGGGTTCTTCAGGAGGGCATTTGACGCACTTGTATATGCTTAAACCGTTTTGGAAGGATAAGAATCGTTTCTGGGTAACGTTTGATAAAGAAGATGCGAGGAGCCTTCTTAAGGATGAGAAGATGTATCCATGTTATTTTCCAACAAATCGTAATATCAAAAATTTGATTCGCAATACGTTTCTTGCAATCAGAGTTTTGAAAAAAGAAAAACCGGATTTGATTATTTCTTCCGGTGCTGCTGTAGCTGTGCCGTTCTTCTATCTGGGTAAGATGATGGGGGCAAAGTTGATTTACATTGAAGTGTTTGATCGTATAGATAAACCTACAATGACAGGAAAGATGGTTTATCCGATTGTTGACAAGTTTATTGTACAGTGGGAAGAAATGAAGAAAGTATATCCAAAGGCAGTCAATTTTGGTAGTATTTTTTAGAATGGAGAAATTATGATTTTCGTAACTGTGGGGACGCATGAGCAGCCTTTTAACCGTCTGGTGAAAAAAATTGATGAATTAAAAGGAAACGGAACAATACAGGATGATGTTTTTATCCAGACGGGATTTAGTACATATGAACCGAAAAATTGTCAGTGGAGTAAATTGATTCCATACCAACAGCTGGTTAGGAATGTGGAAGATGCTCGTATTGTGATTACGCATGGAGGTCCGGCAAGTTTTATTATGCCATTGCAAATTGGAAAAACACCGATTGTTGTGCCGCGTCAGCACCAGTTCAATGAACACGTTAATGATCATCAGGTAGAGTTTGCTCGAAATGTGTCAAAGCGCATTGGCACGATCATTGATGTGGAAGATATTGAGACGCTGGGGGATATTATAACGAACTATGACCAGATCGTTGCAGGAATGGGACATGGTATGAGTAGTAATAATACAAAGTTCAATCAGGAATTAAGTGAAATTGTTGTGGCACTATTTGAAGGAAAATAAGATGAAAAAAATTGAATTGGAAGAGCTGAAACAAATTGAACTCGATATGATGCAAGAAATTGATAATGTGTGTCAAAGTAATGGAATTCATTATTACATGGTTGGAGGCACACTGCTAGGGGCTGTTCGGCATAAAGGATTTATTCCATGGGACGATGATATCGATATAGCAATGCCGCGAAAAGATTTTGAAAGATTTTGTGTGGCAATGAAAGAAAAAAAAAAACTATTATGAGGTCCAGTTTTATAACAATGTAAATGACTATGGATATGCTTCTCCGAAAGTTGTAGACAAGCGAACAGTGCTTGTTGACTATAAACTTGGTATGGGAAAAGAAGAAAGTTCTGTGTTTGTAGATGTGTTTTTGTATGATGGTATGGGAGAAAATCTGAAAGAAGCATATATGCGTTATTTCTTCTTGAAGATTTTTAAAAAGATGGTTTTTCTTAGCAAGAGAAACTTTAAGATGGAAAATACCCTAAAGTCAATTTTGTTTTTTCTTCCGTGCGTAGTATGCAAATTGATTGGTGTAAAAAGACTTAATATTCTTTACAATACATTGTGCAAAAAATACGATTTTTATACTTCTAAATATGTGGCATGTGTTGCAGGAAGATATGGAAAACGCGAGGTGTTTAAGCGTGAGGTATTTGAAAATACCGTTCCGATGGCTTTTGAAAATTTGATGATTCAGGCACCTCAAGGATATAAAACATATTTGGCTTTAATCTATGGAAACTATATGGATTTGCCACCAAAAGATAAGCAGGTGAGTAATCACACATCTGAAGAATGGTGGAGGGACTAAAGTATGAATATTGGTGTGATTTTTGCGGGCGGAGTGGGCTGCCGTATGCATAGTAAGGAACGTCCAAAGCAGTTTCTTGAAATGTATAATAAGCCCATTATCATACATACACTTGAATATTTTCAAAATCATCCCATGATTGATGCAATTGTTGTGGTTTGTATTGAAAGTTGGATACCGTATTTAAAGAATCTTCTCTATAAATTCCGAATTGAGCAATTGAGAGATTCTTCAATTATGATTACAGGGGCAACAGGACTAGTTGGAGCTTCTTTGGTCCGTGCGCTGCTTTGTGCTAACCGAATCAACAAATTGAATTTGCACATTTTGGCGTTTGTGCGAAATAGGGAAAAGGCGAAAAAAATTTTTGGGGAGTCTCTGCAGAGAAATGATATTTCTTTGGTGATTGGAGATGTAAATAAGACGATTGATGTAGAACAGCCAGTTGACTATATATTTCATTGCGCTAGTGTTACAGCATCAAAATACATGGTTAGTAACCCAGTTGAAACAGTCTTAACATCTGTGGAAGGAACAAAAAACATTCTCTATTTGGCAAAAGAAAAGCAATGCAAATCAGTGATTTATGTTTCGTCTATGAAAATGTACGGCAAATTGGAAAGTAAAAATGTTACGGAAATGGAACTTGGTTATATCAATCCATTAGCAGTTCGAAGCAATTATCCTGAAAGTAAACGTCTTTGCGAAAATATGTGTGTTGCTTTTTACGTAGAGTATGGTGTCCCTGTAAAAATTGCAAGACTCCCTCAAACATTTGGTGCAGGTATTCTTGAGGGGGAAAATCGAGTGTTCGCACAATTTGCGCGCAGTGCAATAGAGGGAAAAAATATTCTAGTTCATACGAGGGGACTGTCCGAAGGAAACTATTGTTATACAAGAGATACAATCATGGGTCTACTCTTTATCCTCATAAAAGGTATAAATGGGGAAGCCTACAATGTTTCAAATCCTAAGACACATACGACAATAGTAGAAATGGCACAGATGGTTTGTAACAAAATTGCAAATGGAACTATAGAAGTTCAGTTTGATATACCTCAAGATAACCGCTTTGGCTATGCAGCAGATACAAAGATGAAATTGAATTCCGATAAATTACAAAAACTTGGATGGGAGCCAAAGGTCGGGCTTGAAGAAATGTACTATCGAATGATTCAAAGTATGAAAGCAACAAACTCTTGAGGAGACAGAAGCAATGAAAATTAAAGATATGTTAAAAGCTTTTGCAATGGGCTTTAACTATGAAAAATATTTTTCAAGAAGAGAAAAAATATTTGACAAGGGGACACCAAAGCTTATAAAAAATTATTACAAATTCTATTTGCGCAGGGTAGATGCCAAAAATGGAGCAGATATTAATTTTTGCTCTGAGGGAGAGGATTGCTTTGATGGACGTCCTACTCTTGGACATGGAATTAAAGGTATTGTTATAGCGGGGGGGGCAAAAATAGGACGGAATTGTTATATCTCGCATCAGGTCACAATCGGAAGAAGCAAAAATCAAGTCCCTGTCATTGGGGACAATGTCTATATTGGACCTGGAGCTAAGATATTTGGTGGCATCAAGGTTGGAAATAATGTTCGCATCGGAGCAAATTGTATTGTGTTCCAAGACATTCCGGATAACGCAACAGTTGTGCTTGAAAAACCTCGTATTATTATAAAGGATTCGGAATATCAATACTATGCATTTAAGACGGAGTAAACTAGAAATCAGATAATATGATGATGCCGAAAATGATAAAAGTTTGTTTCTAAAAAGGATGGGGTATGAGCAACAAGATAAAAATAGCAATGGTCACAAATCATTTTGGTATAACAGGGATTAGCACGGTTATTCTAAATTACTGCAAAGAATTAGATCGTCATAAATATGATTTGACTGTTATTGCAGGAAAACCAATTGCAGAAGAAAATAGAAAAGAATGTGCAGAAAACGGTATTTGCCTAATAGAATTGCCGTCACGTCATCAGGAATCTGTAAAGCATTACGTTAGCCTCTGGAAAGTACTCAAGCAAAACCATTACGATATTGTTCATGTACATGGAAGCAGTTCTATGATGGCGGTTGAACTAACAATTGCTAAAATGGCAGGTGTAAAAATCAGGATAGCACATAGTCATAATACAATGTGCCCAAATATGAAAATCCACAGGATTTTGAACCCGTATTTTTGCAAAATTTATACTCAAGCACTTGCGTGTGGCAAGATGGCGGGTGATTGGTTGTTTGGCGAAAACGAGTTTGAAATTATACCAAATGGTTTTCACACAGAGCTGTTTGAGTTTGATGAGGAAGAGCGTAAGCGAGTAAAAAAAGAACTTGATATTGAGGATAAACTCGTTATTGGACACATAGGTAGATTTAATGAACAAAAAAATCAAGAGTACTTAATTAAAACTTTTGAGCAGGTGGCAAAAGTATGTGGTGATGCAGTGCTTCTGCTAGTTGGGACAGGACCTAATTTTAATAGAGTTAAAGGGATCATAGATAATAGTTTGTACAAAAATCAGATTATCCTTTATGGAGTTACAAAAGAAACGAGGGCAATGTACTCAGCGATGGATGTATTTGTGCTTCCATCGAGATATGAGGGTCTTCCGGTGGTGCTTTTAGAGGCACAGATGACGGGACTTCCTTGCATCGTTTCGGATAAGGTTACTAGAGAAGTCGATTTTGGTGAGATTCAGTGGCTCTCAATTGAAGATGCTCCCACAAATTGGGCAAAATCAATCTTACAAACAGCAGTGAAATCTAATGTGCAACGTAGAAATTATAGAAGCAAACATATAACCAGAATCCAGAGTTATGATATAAATCAAACGGTGAATCAGTTGGATAGAATATATGAGCGTCTAGTTCATCAGTAAGGAGGAAAGAGTATGCCTACATATGAAGGACTGAGGCTAAAAATATTAAAATACTGGAGAGTGGGCCTGGCAGATTGGAGAAGAAAACAACTGAAGTCTACAGACTTTATAATTATCTCCAATAACTGCTGGGGCGGTATGATTTATGAAAGCTATAACTTGCCAAAAGAATCTCCGACAGTTGGGATGTTCTTTATGGCAAAAGATTATATTGAGTTCTTGTCCGATCTGAGGGGTTATGTCAATGGAAAATTGACCTTTATCAAGCCGGAGGAATCTCGTTGGAAAGATATGCCACAGGTCTCAGAAGATAAGAGATTTGGCTCGTATCCGGTGGGCGTTTTGTCTAATGGTAAAAATTCGATTGAAATCTTCTTCTTACATTACCATAGTGAGCAGGAAGCAAGAGAAAAGTGGGAACGTCGAGTACAGAGAATTAATTGGAATAAGTTGTTGATTAAATTCAATGATCAAAATGGATGTACGGAAAAGGAGGTGAACAAGTTTATGAAGATGGCTTATAAAAACAAATTATTTTTTACTTGCAAGGTTTGGGAAAATGCTCGGGGGGTATACAGTTATTCATTAGTTCCCCAAGCACGAGTTTATAATGGCTTCGTATGAACCATTTGGGAAAAATAAATATATAGATATTACATCTGTCATAAACCAATTGTAAAAAATTTTCCTTTTCGTGCAGAACTGTTTGTGGCGGATTAGCACGGAGGATTATGAAAATATTTCACAAATGTTATATTGGCTTAGTGAGCGCATGGAAGATATTATGTGTCAAAATTTGTACCCGTGGAAAGGCTCGAGCGACATGGATTAATTCAATTAGAGGAGCACTTAAGATTGAAATTATAGGGGATGGGAGTATTACTATTGGACATCGTTTGATGTCCAGAGGACCACTTTATCTTAAGTCTGTGGATGGCGGGAAATTGCATATTGGTGAAAGCGTATTTTTTAATCATAATTGCTCTCTTACTTGTGCAGAAAGCATTGAGATTGGAAATCATTGCATGTTTGCCAATAACCTAGTTATCATTGATCATGATCATGAAATGGGAAAAGATGGTGTTACTGGAGCTCTTGTTTCAAAGCCTATAGTTATTGAAGACCGAGTTTGGTGCGGGGCTAATGTCACGATAACAAAGGGGGTCCATATTGGAACCGGGGCTGTGATAGCAGCTGGAGCAGTTGTGACATGCGATGTACAGGAAAAGACTGTAGTGGCAGGGGTACCGGCAAGAAAAATTCATTAAATCAAGGAGAATCAGAGTGGATTTGATTACAATAGTTGTACCAGTGTACAATGTTGAAAAATATATAAGTGACTGTTTGGACTCTTTGATCAGTCAGACATATAAAAATATAGAAATTATTTTGGTTGATGATGGATCAACAGATATGAGCGGGGCAATATGTGACCGTTATACGACATTAGATGCCAGAATAAAAGTGATTCATAAACAAAATGAGGGGCTTGGATTTGCTAGAAATACTGGATTAGAGGTTGCACAAGGAAAATTTGTGACCTTTATAGATTCAGATGATATGGCAGATGCTGATCTTGTTGAAAAATTGGTAAATGGACTTTATGAAGAGAACTGTGATACTTGTATAGGCGGATTCAAGAGAATTTCAGAAAATGGTACAGTTAGTTCTGAGGAAAAATACGATAAAATAGTATACGAGGGAAAAGATGTATATGATAAATTGTTCGCACGAATGTTGGGAAGTGCGCCAGATAGACATGATGCAGTAAGAATGTCTGTATGGAATGTTATGTATTCTATGGATGTTATTCGAAAACATAAAATTGAGTTTCCTTCAGAACGGATATTTATTTCGGAAGATATTATTTGGGATTCTGAATACTATAAATATGCTAAGAAAGCTAGTGTGATTAGCTCAACTGCATACAATTATAGAATTACACCTGGATCGTTGACACAGAAGTATAAGCCGGATATGTTAGAAAAAATATGTGTCTTGTACAAAGAACTGTATCATAGATTTTTGGATGATAAAATAAAAATTGCACGTCTTCAAAGACAATTCTTTGTGAATCTCAGAGCATGCATTAAACAGGAACGTTTTTCAGTGTCTAATAAAAGCAATATGGAAATACGAACAGCGATAAAAGAAATCGTTAATAATCACGTAGTTCATAATGTTTCAGAAGAATATTTACAAGTTATTCATCAAGGAAAACAAAAACTGTTTGTTTGGATAGTTAGGTATAAGTGTGTCGAATTATTATATTTTATTAATAAGATAGGAAGATTGTAAGATGGGATGGAAAGATAAAATAAAGATACTTATATTGGGATATCGAGCAACAAGTGCTTCGTATATAGATCATTTGAGAAAGATTGGAGTAAGGATCGGTAATGATGTTGTACTGTTCCGACCTATGAATACAACGATAGACACGCAAAATCCACATTTATTTAGAATCGGAAATCCGGCACGCAAAATCATGTCACTAGAGGCCTATTATGAGAAGCGAGAGAAAAAGCAATTGGCAGAGGCAGTGAATTATGTGAAATGCTATAAAGAGTGCTTTGGTGAAAATCCGCCGATGGATAAATTAGATGAGTATTTCTACTTATTCTTTGATCCGAAAAATGAGGAACAAAGGAAGATTTTTGATTTTAAGTTGAATTTGATGGGAAACTATGATGAGGCTCTTCAGGCAGCAATAGGAGGGGCAATTTTTAAATCATATGAGGAATTTATAGACTATTGCGAATTAATTAATAATGGATGGAAAAATAATGAGTGAGTTGAAAATACGTCGGTCGACGCTTGAAATAGTGATGTTATGTCTATCATTTTATGAATTTACATGTGTTCCACATTCGCTTTTCCTAATCATCAAGTATTCAATTATTGCATACTTGCTTCTTTCGCACATAAAAGAATGTGGAAAAATGAAGAAAGTGGTAGCCCCCATTTTGCTATATGGAGGCATTACATTTATAGCGACACTCGTACATCAAAATGTACTAAATCGACAAGGGGCGGCGTTTGTTTATATGCTACATATTTTGGCAATTTATGTTACCATCGTTGCATTTATGCGATGTCGCGGGGTGGAAACACTTGTAAAATTGCTTATAAAGACATTGTTGGTGTTTGCACTTGTGACAGATATTCCTATGGTGTTTATTAATTACGATTTCTCGAGTCCATCAGAGAGCTATTTAATAGGGAATAAGTTTGCTGTTTCGTATTTACATTGTTTTATTGTTGCTTTACTCTTTTGCATAAATAACGAAAAAAAATTAAAAAAATCATATTTTAAAATTTGTCGAATAGTGTTTCTTATATTTTCAATCATGATTTGCAGACTAGTTACATGTACAACAGGTATGCTAATATGTTTGATTTTGGGCGCAATGATTTGCTTTCCTATTTCGATAAAAATAAGACGCATTCTTTCGTCACCAAAAGTTGTGATTCTGATAACGGCCGTGATAAATTTTTTGATGTTGGGAAGTGTTAGTTTACTTACCAATCCGTATGTAGTAAGTTTTATTTATGATGTATTAGGTAAAAGTTATACGTGGGTTGGTCGATTACATATTTACGCTATGATTTTTGACGTTATAAAAGTACATCCATGGATTGGTTATGGATATTTTTCCGATATTGTGGAAGAAATTCTGGGATTTGGAAATGCACAGAATGGTGTGTTAAAAATAATAGTGGATTCTGGAATCGTGGGATTAATAGGATATGCATTGCTCGTATATAGAAGTATGAAAAGCAATGAAAATTCATCAAAAGAAGGATGGGCGTTGACGGCTTTTGTATATTGTATGATAATTGGATCGATCGTAGAAATAAATTTGACGGACTACTTATTTTTCCTAACAATTGCAATTATATTTTCTGCGAAGGAAATGAATTTGGATATCAGAAATCATATAGAAGAGAGGCGGAATACAGTTGAAGAACTCAATGGGGAAAAACGCATTTTTAAACGGATTTAAAAATGTATTAAATTTATTGTTTCCGCTACTTACATTCCCATATGTTTCAAAGATTTTGAATGTCGAGGGAATCGGACGATATAATTTTGCACAATCGGCAGTAAGTTATTTTTCTTTGATTGCTGGTCTTGGCATATCTTCTTATGCAATTCGTGAGGGCGCAAAATATAGAGAAAACAAAAAAGAATTTAATATCTTCGCTTCTGAGGTGCTTTTGTGTAATGTGCTCTCAACAATTATTGCGTACCTTTTATTAGCTCAGTGCTTGATTCTTGTGGACAAGCTGAAAGCGTATGCAGCACTAATTTGGGTCTTTAGCATTCAAATTGCATTTACAACGATTGGAATAGAATGGCTGTATTCTGTTTATGAGGAATATGAATACATTACGATAAGAAGCATTGTTTTTAAGCTTGTTTCTATTGTAATGATATTTGTTTTTGTTAGAGATAGTAGTGATACAATAAATTATGCAGCGATAACGGTATTTGCCTCCGTTGGATCAAATGTGCTGAATTTGATTCATTCTAGGCAATATTTTCGGATTGTAAAAGTGCATATTAGAGATTGTGTAAAGCATTTGAAACCGATATTGGTTATATTTGCTTCTAACATTGCAATTATGATTTATGTGTATTCAGATACCACAATGCTTGGATTTATGCAGACGGATTATGAGGTTGGAATATATTCTGTTTCTGTCAAAATATATACCATTGTAAAAAATCTCTTGGCCTCGGTATTGATCGTGTCGATTCCACGTCTTTCAATGTATTATGGGACCGGAAAAATAAAGGAATTTAAAAACACGGCGCAAAAAGTATATGATGCAATTACTGCGTTGGTTATGCCCGCTGTAATTGGATTACTATGTGTTAGTGAACCAGTTGTGTTGGTTATATCTGGTGATGCATACATATCTGCACAATCGTCACTACGCATTTTGTGTATTGCATTATTATTTTGCATCTACGGTTGGTTTTTCAGCCAATGTATACTGATGCCGGCGAAAAAGGAGAAAATGATTCTAATTGCCACATGTATAAGTGCAGCTGTAAATGTAGGCCTGAATTTTTGTTTGATACCGATATGGAAAGAAAATGCCACAGCATTTACAACTGTTGTAGCTGAATTTATTATGTTCCTTGCTTGCGTAATGCGCGGATTGAAAATCACAAAAATTAAATTGTTGAATAAGAATACTCTTGGTGTCTTGGTAGGGTGTGCGGAAATTGTCTGCGTATGCAGAATAGTTGTGTCATGCAATTATAGTCCGGTCATACAACTGATAGGCACTGTAGCGATATCTGGAATTGTATATGTATTGACACTTGTTTTATTTCACAATGATACCATATGTACTATTTTAAGAAAGGTATGTCGAACACATGAAGAGTAAAGTGACATTTTTAATACCATATTTTGGAAAATTACCAAATTATTTCGATCTTTTCCTAAAATCTTGTGAATACAATATGGGGGGGTATAAATGGATTGTGTTTACAGATGACCAAACAATTCGGAATTGGCCGGATAATGTATTACGTGTTTTCATGACGTTTGATGAACTAAAAGAATTAATTCAGTCAAAATTTGATTTTGAAATAAAAATAATGGAACCACATAAATTGTGTGATTATAAACCAGCGTATGGCTATATATTCGAAGAATATTTAGAAGAAGCTGACTACTGGGGACATTGCGATATTGATACGATACTTGGAAATCTCGATTTCTTTTTACATGATTTGTTGAAGTGTAACTATGCTAAACTATTTTGTCTCGGGCATATGGAATTATATAAAAATACATATGAAAACAACCGTATTTTCATGCGGCCAATAGGAGAACGATATTTATATAAAGAATCTTTTTCATCGAGTAGGACAACTGTTTTTGATGAATGCGGAAGTGGCGCGGAGAATATAAATGATATTTTTAAATATTACAATAAGCCTGTTTATGAAAAAGATTACTCCATGAATTGTAGCATTGTTCCGACACGTTTGGTAAAGGTTACATATTTGGCTGAAAACGATTCTTTCTATACAGAAAAACCTAAAGATGCTTTGTATGTATTTGATAGGGGAAACCTTTTCAGATTGTACAAGGATACGAAAAATAATAAGATAGTCCGAGAAGATTTTTTGTATATTCATCTTCAACTTAGAAAAATGAAGTTTGATAGCGATATATTAAGCAAAGAATGTTTTAAAATTTTGGAGAACCAATTTGCACAGATCAACAATTCGAGCATTTTAAATAAAACGGTAGATAATTTGTCAATTAGAGAATTCAACATGGTCAAGAGACATGCATTGTCACTTCGCTTTTTTAAATTGCAAGTGAAGTGGAAAATTAATAAACTGAAAAGAGTTGTGAGAAAAATTAATGGATAGAGAATTGGTAAGCGTAATTATTCCTGCGTATAATGTTGATAAATTTTTGGGAGAGTGTGTACGTTCGTTACTTTGTCAGACATATACGAATTATGAGATTATTATTATAGATGATGGATCGACTGATAACACATATGTTATTGGAGAAAGCCTTACATTTGAAAGTACAAAAGTGAAAGTGTTCCGTCAAGAAAATCAAGGTGTTAGTGTAGCAAGAAATGTGGGTATGCAAAAAGCAAAGGGAGAGTTTTATGTTTTTGTCGATGCGGATGACATAGTTGCACCCCGATATATTGAGACACTTGTTTTTTGTGCCCAAAAATCTGACATGGGGATTATTGGGTTTACTTCCGAAAGAAAAGAACTTGCAACAGAAGTAAATCTGAATAATGTATATGTTAATGCGTCTGATGTGATAGAAAATATATTGTGTGGCTCCAATTATGATGGTTATTTATGGAACAAGATATTTCAAAAAAGAATTATAGAAAATAATAATTTGAAATTTCTGAAAAATATAGTGGTCTTGGAAGATTTGTTGTTTGTATTACAGTACTTGAAAAATTGTAGTACAATTGCAGTTTCAAATGAAAAACTGTATTATTATCGGAATAGAGAGGGTAGTGCTGTTAATAATAATCGACTGGATAAATATCTATCGAAATATAAAGTGATGGAGGAAATAAAAAAGCAGAACTTTACTTGTACAGAACAAAGTAAAAAGAAAACATCATTTTTATATTTTGAAACAATGTTTAGCTACTTGAATCAGATCCTTATTCGAGAAAATAAAACCAATGAGCTGGCTGAAATATTGCCCAATGTAGATATCGTAGAACTTTTAAAGTTAAAGAACATAAAACTTTTTTTGAAATTCTTGTATCTTAAGATAAAAGGGAAGCTATATAAAATATGAATGAACAGAATTTGTTTGAGACTTTACAAAGAAAGTCAACTGGGGAAAACTTATGGGATGCAGTATGTTTTTTTCAAGGAAACATTTTTAAAACTTATTCAGGGGTAGAGTTTACATATGAATTGAGAAGAGGACGAAACGGAGAATATACAAAGGAGTTGTGGAAATAGTAAGAATTTGATATGAGTTCGGTAATGTTGACTTTTTCCTATATAGGAGAGATTGGTAGAATGACCGAAAGCCTTGGGTGATATTCGTGGCGTGACTTATATCTATACAATTTTTTATAGTTTTGGTCTTATTGATGTGCCCAATATGGTAAAAGAAAAAATGGATGTTGAAAACCATGCATGATGGGTGAAAAGTCAAGAATTTTTTGAACATGAGGGATAAGCCGAATAGCAGAAATCACAGATATGTGCGAGTCTAAATTGTATTTTTAAAATGAATCCGCTATACTATAAACAGTATAGCGGATTTTGTGTTTGGAGAGAGTGTATATGGTCCAGGAATTTGATTTCAATATGATGAAGATAAGTGAAATTATTAAGCGTGTTACACAGATTTGTCGTAGCCTTCATGTAGTACGCCTGGATTTATTTGGATCTTTTGCGACTGGAACCGCAACAAGTCGTAGCGATGTTGATTTTGTTGTTTACGGAGAAGTGGATCATGAGGCGTTAGAAGAAGCTGTGGAGAAAATTGATACACTTAGGAAGATTGATTTCTTTTATTATGATGAAATAGAAAATAAGTATTTGCTGGAGGATATTAAGAAGTATGGAAAACAAATTTATTAATCGATATCATTCTTTTTGTCATAGTTTAGCGAATCTGAAGAAAAGCACCGTGGCGGATCCTCAGGCAGATTTTGTGTTAGAAGGTACAGTACAGAATTATAATCTTACCTTTGATTTATCCTGGAAGATTATGAAAGATATTTTAGTTAAGTATATGGGAATTCTGGATTTTGCTGTAGGTTCACCGAGGGAAGTGCTACAGACGGCTTTCTCCAATGGAATCATTGAAAGTGATATGTGGTTGGAAATGCTGCGGGCACGGAATCAACTGGCTCATGATTATGATGGCGAATTAGCAAAGAAATATTTTGAGCGGATTACGGTGGAGTTCTATCCGCTATTTGTCAAACTTCAGGAGCGGGTCAGAAAGTATTATGAAGAGCCTTGTCTGCGGGAAACAATGACTTTTTACACAAAGGGTTGATCGATGCGAAAGTATGTATATTTATTTGAATTGGATTCTGTCCGTAAGACGGATGCGGATATTATTGCCGGACAGAAGGCATTATATGATGAGATTCATGATTATTCGGAAGATTGAGCGGTGATGCGTGGCAGATTCGCGGCAGATTCGCGGTGTATCCAATGGTTGATGTCAATGATCCGAACGTGGCAGAGCGTTTGGTACGCATGGAGGAACTATATCATTATCATTTCGGAATGGTTTATGAGAGCCGGTTCAACAGGATGGTGGTGGATCCGGAATGGGAAAATTGATGACGGGTATACCATGGGAGCTTACCTGTTGGGGCAACAGAAGATACCCGGATATACGATAAATGAAATAAGTGAGGATAAAAAATGAGAACGATTTTGAAATATATATTTCCGGTCATAACGCTTGTTATACTGATTGTGGCGGTATGGCTGTCGCATCAGCCGGGAGACATCAGTGGGATGGAAAGTTCGCGTATTGCGGCATTTCTTGGAGTGAGCGACACGTTCCTTCGGTCTGCCTGTCATTATGTGCTTTTCTTCCTGATTACCATCTGTTGTGGAGTAAGTCTTGTATTATGGGAGAAACCATTATGGTGGCTGCTTTTCATCCTGTCGCTGTGCTGGTTGGATGAAGCGTCTAAGCCGCTTATTATGGGAAGGCATTTTTCGTGGATTGATTCCGGGAAGAATGCAATCGGGGCGATTGCCGGAATGGTTGTGACGATACTGCTTTCGTTTGTGTGCGGACGTGGCTAGAGTGTTTTTTCATGCAATGAATAAAATTGAATTTTGGGTGGGAATCCGTTATACTAGTGGTTAAGTGTAACGGATTTTTTGATGTATCAGGTTAGGAGGAGAACGAAAACGATGAAAGCATTAAAAAAACAACAAATTGCGGTCATTTTGGTACTGTCTGTCATACTCAGCACATTTGCAGCTGTTACACCTGTAAGTGCGGCGACGCTGTCTGCACAGCAGTATTTGGAAAAGATGGATATAGCGGTGCGAAACTTAAAATCATATGATTTTACGCAGACAACCGATCAGAAGATGACAATGGAAGGGCAGATCATTCAAAATAAGACGGTGGTAAAGCAAAGCGTATACAACAGTCCTCTGAAGGTAAAAAGCGTAACAGATACAACCACAGTACTTGCAGGAATGAGTTCTAAGAACCAGGCGGTTGCCTATCTGACAAAAGATGCGGATGGATTGCTGTGGGAGTACATTTCTTCCAATGGTTCCGGATATCAGAAAACAGGGATTTTAAACTATACCAATCAGATCAAAGGTATGGATATTTCCATGTATTCGGATGCAAAAATTGTGAAAAAGAAAATAAAAGTCAACCGGATCAATACCGTTCAGATTTCGGCGCAGGTAAAGGGCTCCGATGTGGTGAAATTTTTGGACCAGATGGGAATGAGCAAAGAGATCAATGCGGCAGCTGCTGTGGATTACAATACGTTGCCGGCAATCAAAGTGACCTGTTGGATCGATAAAAAAACCTGCCGTCCAGTCAGAACCACGGCGGATATGAAAGCGTTTATGAACGGGTATATGTCGGCGCTGTATCAGAAGCTGGGACAGGATCTGAAACTTGTTTATTCGCAGGCAAAAGCAACGGTAACCTATAAAAATTTTAATAAGGCTGCAACATTTACAATACCGAAGGAATGCAGATAAAGATACCACATTTTCAAAGATGACAACAACAGTTACTACGGATACAAATAAAATAATATATACGGCAAAGGTTCCGAAAGACGCTACATCTGCACGGTAAGTATTCGGTTGGAACATACACCTATCAAAAATAAATGTTTCTGAGAAGAGAGAATAGCTGTTTGCGAAAACGGCTATTCTTTTTTTATCTAAAATGGCATATTTCTTGTCAGAAGCAATTGAAATTATGATTCAAATATGATAGGATAAAGTAGGCTGTCTAGTGTAGAAAAGACACATAAGGCAGAGTGGGGGATATATGTAATGTCAGAGAATGATAGTTACTACATATAAAATTATAAAACTACGGAGGAAGAAACATGAAGAACAAAGATTATTTAACAGTAAGACAGGAAGAATTAATGAATTTTCTGTGGAAGGTCAATGAGCCGCTGACTGCCAACGAGATGGCAGAGCGCCTGGCAGAAGACGGATGGAACAATGTTACATTGTTTAAGACCGTTCAGTCTCTGACAACGGATGGCTATCTGGAAGTTGTAGGACTTGAGAAAACCGTCAAGACTTATGCACGTAAACTCGCTCCGTCTATGTCAAAAGACGATTATTATGCATCTGTATTGATTAAGCGTGGAATTGACAGCAGTTCTATTGCGAACATTACAGCTGCTCTGATCGGAGCAAAAGATAAGCAGGCAAAAGAAAAAAATGCAGAGGTTATTGCAAAGTTAGAGGAGATTATTGATACTCTGAAAAATGATGAGGAATAAGAATGCAAATAACGATATTTTCGGTTTGGATGACGTTCGTTTGGTGTAGCATTTTTATTGTACTGTGCTACATTCTCAGAAAACGATCGGTTCTGCTGAATTTATCCAGTATGACAGGAATCATCATTTTATATTTGTTTTGTCTGATCAGGCTTGCCGTCCCGGTGGAATTGCCATGGACGAAAGTGGTATCCGGAGGCAGCCTGTATAATTTCCTGTATCAGATATTCGGGTGTGAAATAACCTGTGTGGCAGGGCACGAAATCTATGTCTATCATATATTTGTGGTGGCATGGGGAGTGGTCATGGCAGTTCTTTTGATGCGGTATCTGATACAGTATCACAGAGTTGTGTCGTATTTTTCAGAGATGGAAAAAACGGAAGATACAGAATTAAATAATATTTTAGATGAAATTTGTACGGATAAAGAAAAGCGGAACATTAAGATCGTACAGACAGCCGCGGTAGAAGTACCGTGTTGTATAGGGATTTTTGAGAAACGGATATTAATTCCGGACAAAAAATATTCGCGTGAAGAATTGCATTATATTATTCTACATGAATATACACATTTGGATAATAAGGATATACTGACGATACAGCTGATCAACATTCTGTGTATCGTGTTCTGGTGGAACCCGTTTGTGTATATTTTAAAAGGAGATATGTATCAGAGTATTGAGATCCGTTGTGACCAGACGGTTACAAAGAAACTCAAATCGGCAGAGCGGGGGAACTATCTGACGGTGATATTAAAAGAGTATAAGGCAAGTGTGCAGGGAAAAGAATTTCGAAAACCTGCAGGAGCCATGCCGTTGTTTGAAGATCATTCGGATCATCTGATCGAACGATTTCGTCTGGTTGCGGAGGGACAGCAAAGCAGTTCGCGTATTGGAAGAATTCTCGTTCCGGTGATTGCGGTTGCTCTGTTGGTGCTTTCTTATTCGTTTATCCTTCAACCGAGATATGAAACTCCAGATGGAATTTATGATGTGCAGACTAGTACTTGGGATATAGACCAAGGGAATGCATACCTGCATGAGAAAAACGGAAAATATTATCTTCATAGTAATCATAAGGATATTCTGATAGATCGAGAAAGCATGGAACTTATGAGAAAAAGTGGATTTAAATTTCAAAAAGGAGGAAACTAATATGAAAAAGAGATTTTTAATTGCGGCAGCGATCTGCGCATCATTATTTGTTGTGGGTCCTACCGTGAATGTGAGTGCAGCGGAAGTAGAGCAGGATGTGCAGGAGCAGAGTGTTCAGAATGATATAGGCGTTGCACCGTATGCGGATGAGATTGTGATGAAATTTCGAGTTCATAATAATAAGGTACAGTATCGGCGTTGGAATCAGACCAGAGGATACTGGGTGGATAAAGACTGGATTACTTTAAAGTAATTTGAAATTTTTGCCGGTGCAGCTGCACCGGCATTTTTTTATAAATTATTCTTTCGCAAATTATAATTCTTCCGGCAGTTCCCACGCCTGTGCCTGTTGTTCATATTCCGAAGCACGGGAGAGAAGATCCCCGGCAGAGCATGGATCACAGAGTTCATTTTCTGCCAGCGTACGGTAACATTCCGCCAGTTGAAGCAATGCTTTTTTCCCTGAAATTTCAATATCCAGAACAGGCTGTGTCTCAAATGCAGCATTATAAAACCACAGAGAAGCTTCCTGGGGATTCTGCCGTTTTCGGTAGTATTGTCCGAGCTCATAACAGATTTCGGAGCAGGAAGAACTGCACATATCTTTCAGACAGATCGAAAAGAAATCATCCACAGAATTTTGGATACGGGCAGCGTGCGCCAGAATACACGCGGATTCTGCATCAGCGTGCGCTTCATAGTGTATCGAAAAATAATCCGCAGCGCGCAGAAAATCTTCCTCATCCCCACATTTATAAAGCTCTCTTGCATACATGCGCGTGATTTTTTCCGAGAGGACACGATTTTCACGAAATGCTTTTTCAAACATGGCAAAATCCCGTTTGGCATGCATGACATGTGGGCGGTGCAGAATATCAATATCACTGTCATAGATAACGGGATCGGTGCGGATCGTTTCGTGAACCGGATCGACCCATGAAAACGTGCGCAGGCGTTTAAAAAGTTTTGGTCGTGGTTCTTTCTTACAGTTCTGCACGGTGTTGAAATCCGGTGGAGTGATATAGTTCATCTGAACAATTTCAATTTCCGGAAGAAGAGCACCTTTTAACCGGAGAAAACGTCTTTGATTTTCCAGATCAAGGTATTCGTCCGCATCCGGACAGTAGATGTAATCCATGGTTGCAAGCGAAAACGCATAATTTCTTGCGGCGGAGAAATCATCACACCAGGTAAAATCATAGATCCGGCTGGTGTATTGTGCGGCGATTTCTTTGGTGCGATCTGTGGAGCCGGTATCAACGATGATGATTTCGTCCATCATGGAAGCAACGGAATCCAGGCATCTTGCCAGAACCGGTTCTTCATTTTTGACAATCATACATAAACTTATTGTGATCATAATAACAGATGGTCCTTCCGAGGTTTTTCTTTTATATTACACTATCCTGCAACAGTTTTACATAGAAATAAAGAAATATACTTGTATCTTTTTTGAACCATGGCTATAATAAAATTTATGTGGTGTGAAATTATAAAACAAATTTTGGCAGATATGCGCCAGCCACTTCAATATGTGCCATGGGCACTGGTTATTGTGGTACTTGGGCTGGTTGTAACAATCGTGCTTTCTGAAAAAAAGGATGGGAAAAAAGCATCCGTCCGGTTTTTTCGTATACTTTTTGCGATTTATATACTTGTGGTGATACAGATTACTTTTTTTTCCAGAGAACCCGGTTCCAGAAATGGGTGCATGAATCTGGATCTGTTTTCCACGTGGGGATACAGCGTGGTTACCCATGCATTTTTTATTGAAAATATTCTTATGACAGTGCCTTTCGGAATTCTGGCACCGCTTTGTTTTCGCCGGCTGCGGCCGATGTGGAAATGTGTTGTACTCGGAGGTGTCTGTTCGGTTCTGACGGAACTGGGCCAGTACGTGACGAAACGCGGGTATTGTGAAGTAGATGATATGCTGACCAACACCATAGGTGTTTTATGTGGTTGCATTTTGTTATGGCTGATTGAACTGATAATAAAACAAAGGAGAAAGAAATGAAGTATGATTATCTGGTGGTAGGAGCGGGATTATATGGCTCCGTATTTGCTCACGAGGCAGCAACAAGGGGGAAAAGGGTTCTGGTTGTCGATAAACGTCCGAATATTGCCGGAAATGTTTATACGGAGGACATTGAGGGAATCCATGTGCACAAGTATGGTGCACATATTTTCCATACCAACAATAAAAAGGTGTGGGATTACATTACAAAATTTGCGGAATTTAACCGCTTTACGAATTCACCGGTAGCAAATTACAAAGGGGAACTATACTCGCTTCCGTTTAATATGTACACCTTTAATAAGATGTGGGGTGTGGTGACACCGGAGGAAGCAGCGGCGAAAATTGAGGAGCAGAAAAAAGCCGCAGGCATTACAGAACCGAAAAATCTCGAGGAACAGGCGATCAGTCTTGTGGGAACCGATATTTACGAGAAACTGATCAAAGGATATACACAGAAACAGTGGGGGCGTAAGTGTACGGATCTGCCTGCTTTTATTATCAAGCGACTTCCGGTGCGCCTGACGTTTGATAACAATTATTTTAATGCGCTGTATCAGGGAATTCCGATGGGCGGTTACACAAAGATGGTTGAGCATCTGCTGGAGGGAATCGAAGTCCGGCTTGGGATTGATTATCTGGAGCAGAAAGAGGAACTGAAGGCTCTGGCTGAGAAAACGGTATATACAGGAGCGATAGATGCGTATTTTGATTATTCGCTCGGCGCGTTGGAATATCGTTCCGTGCGGTTTGAAACAGAACTTCTGGATACTCCGAATTTCCAGGGAAATGCAGCAGTCAATTATACGGATGCCCAGACGCCGTGGACACGTATCATTGAACACAAATGGTTTGAATTCGGCAAGGATGATGAGGGACATGATTTACCGAAGACTGTAATTTCGAGGGAGTACAGTTCGGAGTGGAAACCGGGGGATGAACCGTACTATCCGGTAAACGATGAAAAGAACGGAGCTCTTTATCAGAAATATAAAGAACTTGCGGAAAAGGAAAAAAATGTAATTTTCGGGGGAAGACTCGGAGAGTATAAGTATTATGATATGGACGCTGTGATCGCTTCTGCACTGGAAATGTGCGAAAAAGAACTGGGATAGGCTTCTAGAAAGATACAAAAAAGAGCATTCGCTGTATGGTTACAGCTGGAATGCTCTTTTTGTTATACATATTTGTCCAGCATCATTCCGGAATAGATGGATGTGATGTATGGGGTTGCAAAGTTGTGACCGGGATTTTTATAGGCCACGACTATCTTGTTGACATAGTTCATCGGATTGATGGAGATATTTTCCGCTTCTTTTCCGATGGAATCCCGAAATTGGGATAAAGTTTCAAATGTATTCTGATCACGTTCCGGAACAACTGCTTCACGGAGCGCTTCTTTATCAATAGAGATGGAGCCGTTCTCGTTTGTGACCAGACCGATGTCCTGTAAAGAACTCCGGCTTGAACCGGATATGGAAAGAATCTCTGTCTGAAGTTTGTTTCCGGCACTGGCATTGGTGTCTGCATACACGGCTGCGGTGGAAAGTATGGAATTATAGGCATCCACCAGAGACTGGATATTGTCCGCAATTGCATCCGCATCTGTTTTAAATCCAATGTTTACTTTCTCACTATCGGTTGGCTGATTTAAGGTCAGTTCAAATACCTGATTGATGGAAAATGTGTTGGTCAGGGAAGAGTGGCTTGTGCCATTCAGTGTAAAGGCGGAACTCTGTGCAGGGGAAGTGATGCGGTCAATTCCCAGCTGATCCATGATTTCCGTGGAACCTGTGCTGGCATCCGGTGCAATGGAAAAAAGTTCGGTTTCGTTATCTGCCAGACCGGTCTGTATGGAAGTCAGTTTCAGCGCACTCGAACCGTTTCCATCGGACAGTATTTCGGCGGTAATTCCGAGACTAGAGGAGTTGACAAGCCTGGCCAGCTTGTCCAGCACATCCAGATTGGTTTCGTCGGAATTGATATTATATTGAAATTCATATGCAGCACCAGACGTATTCAGATCAAAAGAATATGCGCCGGGACGCATCGACAGTGTATTGTCTTTTAAAAAACGTCCCTGATTGATCTGGGGTGTGGCAAGCCGCTGCACTTCAATGTCAAAGTTATTGGTTTTACTTTCTTCACTTCCGTCGCCGATATAGGTCACACTGACTTTTTCGTCATCGGAAGACATGGCAACTTTCTTCTTAAAAGAATCCTCAAATGAACCGTACTGGTCGGAAAGAGATGCCACAACGTTCTGAATGGAGCGCGCGTTTTCCTTGATGTCTATGGCATATTTTTTCGCATCGGTGAGATTCGGAATTTTATAAAGAGGCGAATCTTTATTTATTTTGACAATTTTATTATAAACTTTGCGCAGTTCACTTTTCTTGTGTGAATCATAACGTGAAACCGTTTTCTGGGCATACGTCGAGATATAATAAGCGTAGGCATTATCAATCTTTGCCATTGAGATTCCCCTCCTTTCTTCCGTGAATTGAGGATTGAGAGCAGGACAGTAACAGACCTGTTCTCCTGTGAGGTGCATATCCTTTGCACCCAAAAAGATTCTACTTGAATAGTATATCGGCATCATACCGCATTTTCCATACCCTTGTATATGGTAAAATTTTACTAAAAATTCACAATTTGGCGTAAAAGCTGCAAAAAACCATAAAAACCATTGTAAAAGATGTTGACGGACATGGAAAATCATGATATAGTATGAAAGCTTGGAAGTAGGTCTTTTTTTTATGCCTTTTTTTAGGCGGGACAAAACACGAAAATTAATAACGGAGGTGGAAGTTGTGCGTACAAAGATTACATTAGCCTGCACAGAATGTCAGCGTCGTAATTACAACATGACAAAGGACAAGAAGACTCATCCGGACAGAATGGAAACCAAGAAGTACTGTAGATTCTGCAAGACTCATACAGTTCATAAGGAAACCAAATAGTCCGTACAGAGCAAAGGAGTTATGAAATGGGACAGACAGAAAACGTTGAAAAGGCTCCAAAGACAAGCTGGTTTGACGGTGTAAAGGCAGAGTTCAAAAAGATCATCTGGCCGGAACAGAAATCAGTTGTCAGACAGACCATTGCAGTGATTGTTACATCCGTTGTAGTCGGTCTTATTATTGCACTGCTGGATTGGGCAATTCAGCACGGTGTGAATTTCCTTGTTGGTTTGAAATTTTAACGGAGGCATAGTGATTTATGGCAGAGGCGAACTGGTATGTAGTTCATACCTATTCAGGTTATGAGAACAAAGTCAAAGCGAATATTGACAAGACAATTGAGAACAGACATCTGGAAGACCAGATTTTGGAGGTCCGTGTTCCTCTTGAGGAAGTGACGGAAGTTAAAAACGGAGTGAAAAAACAGGTTTCCAAGAAAATGTTCCCGGGCTATGTGCTGATTCATATGATTATGAATGACGATACATGGTATGTTGTCCGCAATACCCGCGGTGTGACAGGGTTCGTTGGACCGGGAAGCAAACCGGTGCCACTCACAGATGCTGAAATGAGACCGCTCGGAATCAAAGCTGAAAACGTTGTGGTGGATTTCGCGGAAGGCGACATGATCGTTGTTATCGGCGGTGTCTGGAAAGATACCTGCGGTGTGATTACAGCGATGAACCATAACAAACAGACGGTTACGATCAATGTGGATCTGTTCGGTCGCGAAACACCGGTAGAAGTAAGTTTCGCAGATGTAAAGAAGATGAATTAAGGAGGCAATTCCAATGGCAAAGAAAGTTGAAGGATACATTAAGCTGCAGATTCCTGCTGGAAAGGCAACACCTGCTCCTCCAGTCGGACCGGCACTTGGACAGCACGGTGTAAACATCGTTGAGTTTACAAAGCAGTTTAATGCAAAGACAGCCGATCAGGGCGACTTAATTATCCCTGTAGTTATTACAGTATATGCAGACAGAAGCTTTAGCTTTATTACTAAAACTCCTCCTGCACCAGTACTGATCAAGAAAGCCTGCAAGATCAAGTCTGGTTCCGGTGAACCAAACAAGACAAAGGTTGCAAAGATTACAAAGGCACAGGTTCAGGAAATCGCTGAGCTGAAGATGCCTGACTTAAACGCTGCAAATATCGAAGCTGCCATGAGCATGATCGCTGGTACAGCAAGATCTATGGGTGTTGAAGTAGTAGACTAATCTAAGTTTAAGAAGAAATGTGGGAGGGTAATTGATTTCCCACCCGATATTACCACCAGGAGGTTTATATTTCATGAAAAGAGGAAAGAAATATCAGGACGCTGTAAAGGCATACGATAGAAGTGCTCAGTACGATGTTGCTGAAGCAATCGACCTCGTAAAGAAGAATGCCACAGCGAAATTTGATGAGACAATCGAACTTCATCTTAGAACGGGCTGTGATGGACGTCACGCAGAGCAGCAGATCCGTGGTGCGGTTGTACTGCCACACGGAACAGGTAAGACCGTTAAGGTATTGGTTTTCGCAAAGGGAACCAAGGTAGACGAGGCACAGGCAGCAGGAGCTGACTTCGTTGGAGGAGAGGAATTGATTCCGAAGATCCAGAACGAGGGATGGTTAGACTTCGATGTTGTAGTTGCTACACCGGATATGATGGGTGTTGTAGGACGTCTGGGACGTGTCCTTGGACCGAAGGGCTTAATGCCAAACCCAAAAGCTGGTACAGTTACCATGGATGTTACCAAAGCTGTTAATGACATCAAAGCCGGTAAGATTGAGTATCGTTTGGACAAGACAAATATTATCCACGTGCCAGTTGGAAAAGCTTCATTTACAAGTGAGCAGTTGAACGACAACTTCCAGTCTCTTATGGGCGCAATCAACAAGGCTAAGCCTTCAAGCTTAAAGGGTCAGTACATTAAGAGTGCTGTATTAACTTCTACAATGGGACCTGGCGTAAAGCTTAACGTTGTAAAGATTGCTCAGTAATAGAAAAATCAGAAGTCGGGAACCGGAAACGGTTCCTGATGAAATGTATGATCAGACTTACACAAGCAAAATGCGGAAAATACTTGACATCCGCATAAGAACATATTATAATAACAAAGCATATTGCCGAAGACAGTAAGGTGCTATCGCATATTGCGACAGCGTAAAGGGAAATCCACCTACCGAGGGAATTTTTGATGATAATCGTCATAAAGAATGATACCCCTCTGCTGTAAGGCGGAGGGTTTTTATTATACCTCACGCTATATGCAAGAAATAAAATAAGGAGGTAAATGAATCGTGGCAAAGGTAGAATTAAAGCAGCCGATCGTTCAGGAGATTTCTGAAACAATTAAGGACGCACAGTCACTTGTAGTAGTTGACTACCGTGGACTTACAGTTGCTGAGGATACACAGCTTCGTAAAAATTTAAGAGAAGCTGGCGTAACTTACAAAGTATACAAAAATACTTTAGTAAACCGCGCAATCGAGGGAACAGAGTTCGAGAGCTTAAAGGATGTCCTGGAAGGACCTAACGCATTTGCAGTATCTACAGAAGATGCTACAGCTCCAGCCAGAGTTCTGGCAGAGTTCGCAAAGAAGGCTCCAAGCCTTGAGATCAAGGCCGGCGTTGTAGAAGGAACATACTATGACGCAGAGGGAATGAAGCAGATCGCAAGTGTACCAAGCAGAGAAGTACTTCTTTCCAAATTACTTGGAAGCTTACAGTCACCTATCACAAATCTTGCTCGCGTTCTTAATCAGATCGCAGAGAAGGGTGGCGCAGCAGATGCAGCAGCAGACGCAGCACCGGCTGAGGAAGCACCAGCAGCAGAATAATTATTAAAAATAAAATTATAACGGAGGAAATAATCATGGCAAAGTTAACAACAGCAGAGTTTATCGATGCTATCAAAGAGTTAAGCGTATTAGAGTTAAATGACCTTGTAAAGGCATGTGAAGAAGAGTTCGGCGTATCTGCAGCAGCAGGCGTTGTAGTAGCAGCAGCAGGCGGAGACGCAGCAGCAGCTGAAGAGAAGACTGAGTTCGACGTAGAGTTAACAGAAGTTGGACCGAACAAGGTTAAGGTTATCAAGGTTGTTCGTGAGATCACAGGTCTTGGACTGAAGGAAGCTAAGGACGCTGTTGATGGCGCACCTAAGGTAATCAAGGAGCAGGCTGACAAGGCATCTGCTGAAGACGCTAAGGCTAAACTTGAGGCTGAAGGAGCAAAGGTTACATTAAAGTAGTCTGTGCGTAAGCGACGAGAAACCAATAATAACCCGGCAGAGATGCTTGCATTTCTGTTGGGTTATTTTATTTAGCTGTATCCCCTCTTTCTATCTGAAAAAGTTCTCAAAAATAATTCTTGCAATTCCCTTGATTTTATTGTATAGTATAAGTTGCACTATTGTGGTGCACTAGGCATTTCCATGCTCTTTTTTAGGAAAAACTAGATTGAAATAAAAACGAGAGGTGAAACGTCAATGGAGAAAAACAGAATACGTCCAGTCAAGGCTGGAAAAGGCTTGCGTATGAGTTACTCAAGACAGAAAGAGGTTTTGCAGATGCCAAACCTGATCGAAGTCCAGAAGAATTCTTATCAGTGGTTCCTGGATGAAGGTTTAAAAGAAGCATTTGCAGATATCTCCCCGATCACGGATTACAGTGGTCATCTGAGTCTGGATTTCGTCGATTTTACACTGTGCGAAGACGATGTGAAATATACAATCCCGGAATGCAAAGAGAGAGATGCGACATATGCAGCACCTTTGAAAGTCAAGGTTAGACTTCATAACAAAGAGACAGATGAGATTAACGAACATGAAATTTTCATGGGTGATCTTCCTCTTATGACAGAGACAGGTACGTTCGTTATCAACGGTGCAGAACGTGTAATCGTCAGCCAGTTGGTTCGTTCCCCTGGTATCTATTACGGAATTGCTCATGATAAAGTGGGTAAAACTCTTTATTCATGTACTGTTATCCCGAACCGTGGTGCATGGCTCGAGTATGAGACTGACTCCAATGACGTTTTCAGTGTAAGAGTAGATAGAACCCGTAAAGTGCCGATTACCGTATTGCTTCGTGCACTTGGTGTAGGTACCAACCAGCAGATCATTGACATGTTCGGCGAGGAGCCAAAGATTCTGGCATCCCTGCAGAAGGACCCGGCGATCACAGAGCGTGAGCCACAGGGAAGTTTTGAGGCTGGTTTATTAGAGTTATATAAAAAGATCCGTCCGGGTGAGCCGCTTTCCGTAGAAAGTGCGGAGAGTCTGATCACTGCCATGTTCTTCGATCCGAGAAGATATGACTTGGCAAAAGTAGGACGTTACAAATTTAATAAGAAGCTTGCTTTAAAGAACCGTATCAACGGACAGGTTCTGGCAGAGGATGTACTGGATCCTTCTACCGGAGAAGTAATTGCAGAGGCAGGCACAACTGTTGACCGTGATCTGGCAGATCAGATTCAGAATGCTGCAGTTCCGGCGCTCTGGATTCAGACAGAGACACGTAACGTAAAAGTTCTTTCTTCTATGATGGTAGATATCAGAAGCTGGATTCCTGAAATTGAGGATCCGAAGGCTATTGGTGTTACAGAACTGGTATATTATCCGACTCTGCAGCAGATTATGGAAGAAAACGAGACATTGGAAGAGCGTATCGCTGCAATTAAGAGAGATATTGCAGACCTGATTCCAAAGCATATTACAAAAGAGGATATCTTCGCATCCATCAACTATAATATGCATCTGGAGTGGGGCATCGGAACAGATGACGATATTGACCACTTAGGAAACCGTCGTATCCGTGCTGTCGGTGAATTGTTACAGAACCAGTATCGTATCGGTCTTTCCCGTCTGGAAAGAGTGGTTCGTGAGCGCATGACAACTCAGGATCTTGAGGGAATTTCCCCACAGAGTCTGATCAACATCAAACCGGTTACGGCTGCGGTAAAAGAGTTCTTCGGATCTTCCCAGCTGTCACAGTTTATGGATCAGAACAACCCACTGGGTGAGCTGACACATAAGAGACGTCTTTCTGCATTGGGACCTGGCGGTTTGTCCAGAGACCGTGCCGGATTCGAAGTACGAGATGTCCATTATTCCCATTATGGACGTATGTGCCCGATTGAGACGCCTGAAGGACCAAACATCGGTCTGATCAACTCTCTGGCATGCTACGCAAGAATTAACGAGTACGGATTTGTTGAGGCTCCGTACCGTAAGATTGATAAATCAGATAAAGACAATCCTCGTGTTACAGACGAAGTTGTATACATGACTGCGGATGAGGAAGATAATTACCATGTAGCGCAGGCGAACGAAAAACTGGATGAGGATGGACATTTTGTTCGTAATTCCGTATCCGGTCGTTACCGTGAAGAAACGCAGGAGTACGATAAGACTGCATTCGATTACATGGACGTATCTCCAAAGATGGTGTTCTCCGTTGCTACAGCACTGATTCCGTTCCTGCAGAACGATGATGCAAACCGAGCACTGATGGGATCTAACATGCAGCGTCAGGCAGTGCCGCTTCTTACCACCGAGGCACCTGTAGTAGGAACCGGTATGGAGACAAAGACAGCGGTCGATTCCGGTGTCTGTGTACTTGCAAAAGAAGCAGGTATCGTGGAGAGTTCTGAGTCTAATCGTATCGTAGTACGTGAGGAGGACGGAAATCGCAGAGAATATATTCTGACAAAGTTTGCACGAAGCAACCAGTCCAACTGCTACAACCAGAGACCAATCGTGTTCAAGGGACAGAAAGTAGCAAAGGGTGAGGTGATCGCTGATGGACCATCTACATCCAATGGTGAGCTGGCACTTGGAAAGAACCCGCTGATCGGCTTCATGACATGGGAAGGTTATAACTACGAGGATGCCGTTCTTTTGAGTGAGCGTCTGGTAGAGTATGATGTATATACTTCTGTCCATATTGAGGAATACGAAGTAGAGTCTCGTGATACAAAGCTCGGACCGGAAGAGATTACAAGAGATGTACCGGGTGTCGGTGATGATGCATTAAAGGATCTTGACGAGCGCGGAATCATCCGTGTCGGTGCCGAAGTCCGTGCCGGAGACATTCTGGTAGGAAAGGTTACACCAAAGGGAGAGACAGAGCTTACCGCAGAAGAGAGACTGCTTCGCGCAATCTTCGGTGAAAAAGCGCGTGAGGTTCGTGACACTTCCCTGAAAGTGCCGCACGGTGCATATGGTATTGTTGTAGATGCCAAAGTATTTACCAGAGAAGATGGCGATGAGTTATCTCCTGGTGTAAATGAATCTGTTCGTATTTACATTGCCCAGAAACGTAAGATTTCTGTTGGTGATAAGATGGCTGGACGTCATGGTAACAAGGGTGTCGTTTCCCGTGTATTACCTGTAGAAGATATGCCATATCTTCCAAATGGCCGTCCACTTGACATTGTATTAAATCCTCTGGGTGTGCCTTCCCGAATGAATATCGGACAGGTGCTGGAGATTCACTTAAGCCTTGCTGCGAAGGCACTTGGTTTTAATATCGAGACTCCGGTATTCGATGGCGCAAAAGAGATTGATATCCAGGATACACTGGAACTTGCAAATGACTATGTAAACATGCCGTTTGATGCAGAGGAAGCAGAAGACGGAGAAGAAAACTTCTACGATAAGTATAAAGATACTCTGAGAGAGGACGTTATGGATTATCTTTCAGAGAATCGTGCACACAGAAGTCTGTGGAAGGGGGTTCCGATTTCCCGTGACGGAAAGGTTCAGCTGCGTGACGGACGTACCGGAGAATACTTCGACGGAAAAGTCACAATCGGACACATGCATTATCTGAAACTGCATCATCTGGTTGATGATAAGATCCATGCACGTTCTACAGGTCCTTACTCCTTAGTTACACAGCAGCCGCTGGGTGGTAAAGCACAGTTCGGTGGTCAGCGATTCGGAGAGATGGAGGTATGGGCACTGGAAGCTTATGGTGCTGCATATACTCTGCAGGAGATCCTGACTGTTAAGTCCGATGATGTCGTAGGACGAGTAAAGACATACGAGGCTATTATCAAAGGCGAGAATATCCCTGAGCCGGGTGTTCCGGAATCTTTCAAGGTACTTTTGAAAGAGTTACAGTCTCTTGGTCTGGATGTCAAAGTGCTTGACGAAGACAGAAATGAAGTAGAACTCATTGAAACCAGTGAGTACGGAAATACCGATATCAATGCCATCATTGGAAATGACAGAGATGACAGAGATTATGCATTTGAAGACAGTGAGTCGTTTGAAAAACACGGATTTACCAAGCAGGAGTTCGATTCCGAGAATGAAGAGCTTGTCAATGTAGAACCGGAAAATGATAACGATGATGAAGATTTCGGCGATGCTGATGATCTCTTTGATGACGCAGAAGAAGTTCTTGATGATGAAGAGTAATTGGGAAGGAGTGTCATAAATGCCAGAAACAAATAAAAAGGACATGAATCAGGCAATGCAGTTTGATGCGATCCAGATTGGATTAGCATCACCTGAGAAGATCCGTGAGTGGTCTCATGGCGAAGTAAAAAAGCCGGAGACAATCAATTACAGAACCTTAAAGCCTGAGAAGGATGGTCTTTTCTGTGAGAAAATTTTTGGACCGCAGAAAGACTGGGAATGTCATTGTGGTAAATATAAAAAGATTCGTTATAAAGGTGTTGTCTGCGACCGCTGTGGTGTAGAAATTACAAAATCCAGTGTTCGTAGAGAGCGTATGGGACATATTGAGCTGGCAGCTCCGGTTTCCCATATCTGGTATTTCAAGGGAATTCCATCCCGTATGGGTCTGATCCTTGATTTATCTCCGCGTGTACTTGAGCGTGTGCTTTATTTCGCTTCTTATATTGTGCTTGATGCAGGAGATACTTCTCTTGCATACAAGCAGGTACTTTCTGAGGCAGAATATCAGGAAGCAAGAGAGCAGTACGGAAGTGCATTCCGTGTGGGCATGGGAGCAGAAGCCATCCATGAACTGCTTGCTGCGATTGATCTGGAAAAAGATTCTGCAGAGCTGAAAGCAGAGTTAGAGAATGCAACGGGACAGAAGCGTGCACGTATTATCAAGCGTCTGGAAGTTGTAGAAGCATTCCGTGAGTCCGGAAATAAGCCGGAGTGGATGATCATGACGGTTATCCCGGTTATTCCGCCGGATTTACGTCCGATGGTTCAGCTGGATGGTGGTCGTTTTGCAACATCTGATCTGAATGATCTGTATCGTAGAATTATTAACCGTAACAACCGTCTGAGAAGACTGCTTGATCTCGGTGCACCGGATATTATCGTGCGCAATGAGAAACGTATGTTACAGGAAGCGGTTGATGCCCTGATCGATAATGGCCGTCGTGGACGTCCGGTTACCGGTCCTGGAAACAGAGCACTGAAGTCTCTGTCTGATATGTTAAAGGGTAAGGGCGGACGTTTCCGTCAGAACCTGTTAGGAAAGCGAGTTGACTACTCCGGACGTTCCGTTATCTGTGTAGAGCCAAAACTTAAGATCTATCAGTGTGGTCTGCCAAAAGAGATGGCAATCGAGCTGTTTAAGCCGTTTGTTATGAAAGAACTGGCAGCTAAAGGAATTGCTCATAATATCAAGAGCGCCAAGAAAATGGTAGAAAGACTTCAGCCGGAGGTATGGGATGTGCTTGAAGAAGTAATCAAAGAGCATCCGGTTATGTTAAACCGTGCCCCTACACTGCACAGACTTGGTATTCAGGCGTTCGAGCCAATCCTTGTAGAAGGTAAGGCAATTAAGCTTCATCCGCTGGTATGTACCGCGTTCAACGCCGATTTCGACGGTGACCAGATGGCTGTGCATCTTCCTCTGTCCGTAGAAGCTCAGGCAGAATGCCGTTTTATGCTGTTATCACCAAACAACCTGCTGAAGCCGTCTGATGGTGGTCCGGTAGCCGTTCCTTCCCAGGATATGGTCCTCGGAGTATACTATCTGACTATGCACAAACTGGCAGATTATAAGGATAAAAAAGATGCAGTTGCTGTTTCCGATAAAGTGTATAACGATATTGAGGAATTAAAGAAAGCAACCACACCGGATCCGAAGACAGGAAAGAGTGAGATCGGATTGTATGATCTGATCTGGTTTGAAGATACAACAGACAATAACCGTCGGGTATTATGTAAGCCAATGGATCTGTTCGGATATCATTACGGAAGCATGAATCAGGCATTGCTTGCGTATGAGAATGGAGAGATTACACTTCATCAGAATATTTATGTATACCGTAAGGCAACTATGGCTGACGGAACAGAAGTATCCGGATTTATCAAGACAACACTTGGTCTTCTGATTTTCAATGAGATCATTCCGCAGGATCTGGGATTTGTAGACCGCAGTATCCCGGAGAATGCTTTGAAGCTGGAAATTGATTTCCATGTTGGAAAGAAACAGATCAAACAGATTCTGGAGAAGGTTATTAATATTCATGGTGCGACAAAGACTGCCGAAGTACTGGATGATGTCAAGGCAATGGGTTATGGATATTCCACAAGAGCTGCCATGACCGTATCAATTTCCGATATGACAGTGCCACCACAGAAGCCACAGATGATCGAGCAGGCACAGAATACGGTAGACCGGATCACACGTCAGTATAAGCGTGGTCTTATCACAGAAGAAGAGCGTTATAAGGAAGTTGTAGAGACCTGGAAAGAGACGGATGATGAGCTGACAACAGCACTTCTTACCGGACTTGACAAGTACAACAACATCTTCATGATGGCCGATTCCGGAGCCCGTGGTTCTGATAAACAGATCAAGCAGCTGGCCGGTATGCGTGGATTGATGGCCGATACAACCGGTAGAACCATCGAGCTGCCAATCAAGTCAAACTTCCGTGAAGGTCTGGACGTACTGGAGTACTTCATGTCAGCGCATGGAGCACGTAAAGGTCTGTCCGATACCGCACTTCGTACGGCCGATTCCGGATACCTGACCAGACGTCTGGTTGATGTATCCCAGCATATGATCGTTCGTGAGTCTGACTGTTGTGCAGGAACAAACCGTGAGATTCCGGGAATGATCGTTAAGGCATTTATGGAAGGCAAGGAGGAAATCGAAAGTCTGGAAGAACGTATTACCGGACGTTTCTCCTGTGAGACAATCTGTGACAAAGACGGAAACGTTATTGTTAAAGCAAACCATATGATTACACCTCGCCGTGCAGCAGATGTTGTGAATAAGGGTGTTGATGAGAACGGAAATCCGATCACCAGTGTGAAGATCCGTACCATTCTTACCTGCCGTTCCCACATGGGAGTCTGTGCGAAATGTTACGGTGCCAACATGGCAACCGGTCAGGCGGTACAGGTTGGTGAAGCAATTGGTATTATCGCCGCACAGTCCATCGGTGAGCCTGGTACACAGCTTACCATGAGAACATTCCATACCGGTGGTGTAGCCGGTAACGATATTACACAGGGTCTTCCTCGTGTAGAGGAAATTTTCGAGGCACGTAAGCCAAAGGGTCTTGCAATTATTACAGAGTTCGGCGGCGTTGCTACCATTAAGGATACCAAGAAGAAGCGTGAAGTCATCGTTACAGATCCGGAATCCGGAGATACAAAGACTTACCTGATTCCTTATGGATCACGTATTAAGATCATGGATGGTGCCGTACTTGAAGCCGGTGATGAACTGACCGAAGGTTCTGTAAATCCACACGATATCTTAAAAATCAAAGGTGTGCGTGCCGTACAGGATTACATGCTTCGTGAAGTACAGCGTGTATATCGTCTGCAGGGTGTAGAAATCAACGATAAGCATATTGAGGTTATCGTTCGTCAGATGTTACAGAAGATCCGCGTAGAAGAGAATGGAGATTCCGATCTTCTTCCGGGCAGCATGGTAGATTCTCTTGATTTCCTTGAACTGAACGAAAAGCTTGAGGAAGAAGGCAAGGAACAGGCAGTTGGTTCCCAGGTATTACTTGGTATCACAAAGGCATCCCTTGCAACAAATTCATTCCTGTCAGCTGCATCCTTCCAGGAGACCACGAAGGTTCTTACGGAAGCAGCAATCAAGGGCAAGATTGATCCGTTGATCGGTATGAAAGAGAACGTTATCATCGGTAAGCTGATTCCGGCAGGTACCGGTATGAAGAGATACCGCAATATCAAACTGGACAGTGATGTGAACGAAGAAGAAGAGTTCTCATTTGACGATCTGGAAGATTTCACTATGGATGAAGAAGAGGAAATGATCCCGACAGTAACCGTTCCGGATGGAACAGATCTGTCAGCCGTTTCCGGAACTGATGAGGATTCATCGGAAGAATAAATTACAGCACAGATAATAGAATCTGTGAAGATACAAAAGAGGGAGAGCAAATCTCCCTCTTTTTCATGTATTTTTTAAAAGTGGGTTGACAAGCACAACAGAAATTTATATAATATTTTAGCGTGCATTGTGGTATGATGCATGCTTGAAGAATAATACAGGAGGTGAAAATAATGCCAACATTCAACCAGTTAGTAAGAAAAGGACGTCAGACTACTGTAAAGAAGTCTACAGCACCTGCACTTCAGAGAAGCTTTAACTCTCTGCAGAAGAAGCCAATCAATACTTCTTCGCCACAGAAGAGAGGTGTTTGTACTGCTGTTAAGACAGCAACTCCTAAGAAGCCTAACTCAGCTCTTCGTAAGA
>OLNU01000162.1_pt1 | contig 69393 bp, 54 predicted proteins | sample 1672241 | NCBI WGS metagenome assembly OLNU01 (sample SAMEA3136663, study PRJEB25190) | human gut metagenome | biome: human gut; feature: human-associated habitat; material: faeces | place: Austria | collected 2013 | reverse complement strand
ATCTTCTTTGCATCTTCCGGCATGGATGCAAAGAAGATGCATGACCAGATGAAACCGGAAGCTCTGAAACGTATTCAGAACAGCCTGGTTCTTGAGGCTGTAGCAAAAGCAGAAAACATCGAAATTTCCGATGAAAAGGTAGATGAGGAGATCGCAAAGATGGCTGAGGCTTACAAGATGGAAGTTGAGAAGCTCAAAGGCATCATCGGCGATTCCGAGAGAGATCAGATGAAGAAAGACCTGGCTGTACAGGCTGCTGCAGATCTGATCGCAGACGCTGCTAAAGAGGCGTAAGAGACATCTGCCTGCGGAAGTTCCCGGAAAGGAGATTCTTCGAAATGAGCTTAGTACCTTATGTCATTGAACAGACCAGCCGCGGCGAGAGAAGCTACGACATTTATTCCAGACTTCTGAAGGACAGAATCATTTTCCTGGGCGAGGAGGTTACGGACGTCAGCGCCAACCTGATCGTTGCTCAGCTTCTGTTCCTGGAAGCGGAGGATCCTGGAAAGGATATTCATCTGTATATCAACAGTCCTGGCGGCTCTGTTTCAGCCGGACTGGCAATTTATGACACCATGCGTTACATCAAATGCGACGTGTCAACCATCTGCCTTGGCATGGCAGCCAGCATGGGAGCTTTCCTCCTGGCCGGCGGCACCAAGGGCAAACGTTTTGCCCTGCCCAATGCAGAGATCATGATTCACCAGCCCTCCGGCGGAGCACAGGGTCAGGCGACCGATATCAAGATCGTATCTGATCACATCATCGCCACAAGGAAAAGGCTGAATGAGCATCTGGCAGCCAACACCGGCCAGCCGCTTAGCGTCATCGAGGTGGATACCGAGCGTGATAATTACATGAGCGCTGAGGAGGCCAAAGCATACGGCCTCATCGACAGCGTCATCACAAATCACTAAAGGATAAGCGTGAGGGGATGTTACGTTCAGCAACATCCCCTCATGTGCGTTGATAAGTTTTGAAGAAAACTGCTGAAAAGTTTGTATGAGGTGGAAATTCTATGGCAGGAAAATATGGAGAACATAACAAAGTAAGATGTTCTTTTTGTAATAAAACACAAGATCAGGTCCGTAAGCTTATTGCAGGTCCGAATGCATTTATTTGTGATGAATGCGTAGATATCTGCATGGAGATCATCGAAGATGAGATGGAAGAGGATCAGAACGATGCGGACTTTAACCTGCTGAAACCCGTTGAGATTAAGAATTTCCTTGATCAGTACGTTATCGGACAGGAACAGGCCAAGAAGGTTTTATCCGTCGCTGTTTATAATCATTACAAGAGAATCGCATCCAACGCCGGCAATGATGTGGAATTGCAGAAGAGCAATATTATTATGGTAGGACCTACCGGTTCCGGCAAAACACTTTTGGCACAGACACTGGCTAAGATTTTGAATGTACCATTTGCTATCGCAGATGCAACAGCTCTGACAGAAGCAGGTTATGTCGGTGAAGATGTGGAGAATATTCTGCTGAAACTGATTCAGGCAGCAGATTATGACATTGAGAAAGCCGAAAGAGGTATTATTTATATCGATGAGATAGACAAGATCACGAAGAAGTCCGAGAATGTCTCTATTACAAGAGATGTTTCCGGTGAAGGTGTTCAGCAGGCACTTTTGAAGATCCTGGAGGGTACAGTGGCATCTGTTCCGCCTCAGGGCGGCAGAAAGCATCCGCATCAGGAATTTCTTCAGATTGATACAACGAACATTCTGTTTATCTGCGGCGGTGCTTTTGATGGCCTGGACAAGATTGTCGAATCAAGAACAGGCGGTCAGTCCATCGGATTTAATGCAGATATTCATGTGAAGGAAGAAGAGCAGAATGTCAGTGAGCTGATGAAACAGGCACTGCCTCAGGATTTTGTCAAATATGGCCTGATCCCTGAGTTTGTAGGTCGTGTGCCTGTCAGTGTATCCCTTGATCTGCTGGATGAGGATGCCCTTGTTCGTGTTCTGACAGAACCGAAGAGTGCGATCATCAAGCAGTACAAGAAACTGTTCCAGCTGGATGGTGTGGATCTTGAGTTTGAAGATGAGGCTGTTCATGAAATTGCCCATCGCTCATTCATGAGAAATACCGGTGCCAGAGGATTACGTTCCATTGTTGAGAATGTTTTGATGGATACAATGTTTACACTGCCGTCAGACGAAACAGTTGAGAAGTGTATTATCACCAAAGCTGTTGTTGATGGACAGGCAGCTCCAGAGCTGGTTCACGGTGAGCCGCAGCTCCCATCTAAGAAGGGACAGACGAAGAAGTCATCCCGCAAGAACAGCGGAGAAATCGCATAGGATTCACAAGGCTGCCGGTTGAAATGATACGGCAGCCTTTTTATGATAGAATTTGGAAGAATTTAGGGCCAGATACAGAAAACAGACAAATGAAATAGATCAAGCAACCAATGATAAGAAGGTGAACAAAAGAGATGAGTGATATTAACTGCAGAATGCCGGCAGTGGCATTGAGAGGACTTGTATGTCTGCCGGATATGATCCTGCATTTTGATGTAAGCCGCAAGAAGTCTATTGCTGCATTGGAAGCAGCCATGGTCAAAGACCAGATGGTTTTTCTTGTGGCACAGAAAGATCCGGATGAGGAAGATCCGAAACAGGAAGACCTTTATACGGCAGGTGCTATGGCGAAGGTGAAACAGATCGTCAAGATGCCTGAGAATATGGTCCGTGTTGTGGCAGAGGGCAAATTCAGGGCAGAACTGGACGAGATGATTTCGGTGTCTCCTTATTTGCTGACGGATGTCATTATTCATGACAGAGAAGAAAAAGTGGAGAATGAGAACGAGGCAGAGGCTATGCGCCGTGTCCTTGAGGAAATCGTTCAGAAATTTATCGATGCCGGTGCCAAGTTTGGTCCGGAGATCACAAGACAGATGGAACAGGCAGAGGATATTGTTAAACTGACGAATCAGCTCTGTGCCAACATGCCGATGCGTTGGCAGGATAGACAGACATTGGCAGAGAAGATGGATTTCCGTGAGCGGTATGAAGAATTATGCCGTATCATGGAGAAGGAATACGATGTTCTTCTGATCAACCAGGATATTCAGAACAAGGTCAAGAGCCGTCTTGAGAAGAATCAGCGGGATTATGTGCTGCGTGAGCAGATGAAGCTGATCCGTGAAGAACTGGGCGATGACATGCAGTCTGAAATCGATGAGTATGAGAAGAAACTGGAAGAACTGAAGGCACCGGATGTTGTAAAAGAGAAGCTTGAGAAGGAAATTTCACGCTTTAAGGCATCCGCAGGCAATTCAGCGGAGACAGGTGTTCTCAGAACCTATATTGATACATTGTTTGAAATGCCATGGAGCAAGACAAGCCGTGATAACAAGAATATTGACAAAGCAGCGAAGATTTTGCGAGAGGATCATTATGGACTGGAAAAGGTCAAAGAGAGAATTCTCGAATTCCTTTCCGTCAGATTACTGACGAAAAAGGGAGACAGCCCGATCCTTTGTCTGGTGGGCCCGCCGGGAACAGGTAAGACATCCATTGCACGTTCTATTGCGAGAGCTTTGAACAAGAAATATGTCCGCATCAGTCTTGGCGGTGTTCATGATGAAGCAGAGATCCGAGGACACCGAAGAACCTATATCGGTGCCATGCCGGGACGTATTGCGTCCGGACTTTCTCATGCTGGTGTAAAAAATCCAGTCATGCTTTTGGATGAGATTGACAAAGTCAGCACAGACTATAAAGGGGATACATTTTCCGCACTGCTGGAAGTGTTGGATTCTGAGCAGAACAGCAAGTTCAGAGACAATTATCTGGAACTTCCACTGGATCTTTCTGATGTGCTGTTTATCGCAACAGCCAATAGTTTGTCCACCATTCCGCGTCCGCTGTTAGACCGTATGGAGATCATCGAGATCAATACGTATACACAGAATGAGAAGCTTCATATTGCCAAAGAGCATCTGATTGAGAAGCAGATGAAAGCCAACGGCATTAAGGCGAAACAGCTGACGATCAGCGATAAGGCCATTGAAGATATCATTCTCTACTATACCCGTGAGTCCGGCGTCCGTGGTCTGGAACGCTGTCTGGGCGATATCTGCCGAAAGACAGCACGCATGATCCTGCAGGACGGCAAGAAGAATGTCAAAGTGACAGAGAAGAACTTGGAACATTTCCTTGGCACGAAGAAATATGATTATGAGATGGCCAATGCGAAGAATGAGATTGGCATCGTCCGGGGACTGGCATGGACCAGTGTAGGCGGTGATACCCTTTCTATTGAGGTCAATGTAATGCCGGGCAAAGGCAAGTTTGAACTGACCGGACATCTGGGGGATGTCATGAAGGAATCGGCCATGGCAGCCATCAGCTATATTCGTTCTGTCAGCGACCAGTTCAATATTGACAGGGAATTTTTTGAGAAAAATGACATTCATATCCACATTCCTGAAGGGGCTGTACCAAAGGATGGTCCTTCAGCAGGCGTGACCATGGCAACAGCGATGCTTTCTGCCATTACAGGTACTCCGGTTCGTGCAGATGTGGCAATGACAGGTGAGATTACCTTGAGAGGCCGTGTGCTTCCAATCGGCGGTCTTCGTGAGAAGTCCATTGCGGCTAAGGTGGCAGGTATTCACACAGTGATTGTACCGGAGAAAAACCGCAGAGATATCAAAGAACTGGACAAAGAGATCACGAAAGATCTGAAGTTTGTTTATGCATCCACAATGGCAGATATTCTTCCGGTGGCACTGGAGAGTATGCCGAAGGCACAGGCAGCAAACAGTTAAGGTTTTGGCAGGAGAAGAAGAATGGTTATAAAGAATGTAAATCTGGAAACAGTATGCGGTATTACAAGTACGCTGCCGGAGAACCAGCATCCTGAGGTTGCTTTTTCCGGTAAGTCCAATGTAGGCAAATCCTCACTGATCAACGGTCTGATGAACAGAAAAGCCTATGCAAGAGTTTCCCAGCAGCCGGGCAAGACCCAGACCATCAACTATTACAATGTGAATGATGAGATTTATTTTGTCGATCTTCCGGGTTATGGTTTTGCCAATGTTTCACAGGCTGTCAAGGCAAAATGGGGCAAGATGATCGAGAATTATCTCCGAAAATCCAGACAGCTCCGCATGGTCTTTCTGTTAGTGGATATCCGTCATGAACCGTCAGCCAATGATAAGCATATGTACAGTTGGATCATTGAAAACGGCTTTTATCCGGCGATTATCGCCACAAAGCTGGACAAGATCAAGCGAAGCCAGGTTCAGAAACAACTGAAGCTGATCCGTGAAGGACTGAATGTAGCAGAAGGCACACCGATTGTTCCGTATTCTGCGGTGACAAAGCAGGGCCGTGATGAGATATGGGAACTCATCGAAACTTATGCGATGGCGCCTGAGGAAGAACTGAATGAGGATGAGTAAAGGTTATGTTGATGCATGATTGCCGAATTGACCGTCACTTTTTAGACAACTTATAATAAGTGTATTAAATATTACAAATAATGTGGCATAGCCTCCCTGGTTTTGGTATAATATTACCAAAGAAGGGGGGCTTTTTTATGAAGCTGTTTTTTTCGGGAGCGGCACATGAGGTAACAGGCAGCAAGCATTATCTCGAAGCGGCAGGCAAGAAGATTCTCATTGACTGTGGTATGGAGCAAGGCAAGAATCTTTATGAGAATCAGGAAATTCCGGTTCCTGCTTCTGATGTGGATTACGTTTTTTTGACACATGCCCATATTGATCATTCGGGAATGCTGCCTTTATTGTATAATCAGGGGTTCAAAGGTAGTGTTTATACAACAGAGGCAACACAGCAGCTCTGCCAGATCATGTTGCTTGACAGTGCGCATATCCAGGAATTTGAAGCGGAGTGGAAGAACCGTAAGGGCAAGCGTGCGGGCATACCGCCGATTGTACCGATTTATACCACGGAAGATGCAGTGGGGATTCTGCAGTATTTTGTACCATGCCGGTATGAGGAGAAGATACAGGTATGCGAAGGGATAGAAATCCGTTTTGTGGATGCGGGACATTTGCTGGGGTCAGCCAGCATCGAGGTATGGGTGACAGAACAGGGTGTGACGAAGAAGCTTGTATTTTCCGGTGATATCGGCAATACGAATCAGCCGATCATCAAGAATCCACATTATATTAAGGATGCGGATTATGTCATTATGGAATCCACGTATGGGGACAGAAGCCATGGCCCGCGTCCGGATTATATCAAGGAATTGACAGCAATCATCCAACGGACATTTGACCGGGGCGGCAATGTAGTCATTCCTTCCTTTGCTGTTGGACGAACTCAGGAGATGCTTTACTTTATCAGACAGATCAAGGCGGAAGGCCTTGTGAAGAACCATGATAATTTTGAGGTGTATGTGGACAGTCCACTGGCAGTGGAAGCAACGAATGTTTTCAACAGGAATGTACCGGGATATTATGATGATGATGCGATGGCACTGATCAAACAGGGCATCAATCCGATCAGTTTTCCGGGTCTGAAGACGGCCGTTACAAGTGATGATTCCATTGCAATCAATGTATCCACGACACCGAAGGTGATCATATCTGCTTCCGGTATGTGTGATGCCGGCCGTATCCGTCATCATCTGAAACATAATCTGTGGCGTCCGGAATGTACGATCCTCTTTGTCGGCTATCAGTCCGTAGGCACACTGGGACGTAATCTTGTGGAAGGCGCGACGGAAGTGAAGCTTTTTGGCGAGACCATTGAAGTACAGGCAGAGATCACTTCCCTGGCAGGCGTCAGCGGTCATGCAGACTGCGAAGGCCTGATGAAATGGATCGGGGCCTTTGAGAAGAAGCCGAAGAGAGTTTTCGTTGTTCATGGTGAGGATACAGTGACAGATGTATTTGCAGCCAGGATCAAAGACGAATTAGGGATTGATGCAGTAGCACCATATACCGGTGCGGAATATGACCTGTTGACGAATGAATGTCTGCAGGCTCCGGAACCGGTACGAGTTACGCCGAAGAAGGCGATGCAGCGCAAGGCAGCGACAGTCTTTGAACGTCTGCTTAATGCAGGACGCCGCCTGATGCTTGTGATCCGCCACAATGAAGGCGGAACCAACAAGGATCTGACCCGATTTACCAATGAGATCAATAATCTCTGTGACAAATGGGATCGTTAATGGTATCCTATCATAGGTAACAGAGACAACCAATCATAAAATCTTCATCAGCTGAATATATTTCTTACCAGAGGTGATGCCAATGGATAGAAAAGAGCAGCTGATGAAGATTTTTTCCGTTCATATCAGGGAAATATTGACGGCATTGCCGGTGCATATAGGCAGACTTCAGGAAATCCGGCTGCGGGCGGGCAGGCCTTTGATGATTTTATATGATAACAAAGAATATCTGGCAGGCCCGGAAGGTAATATTGTGACAGAATCATCGGCAGCTTATCATGTTTCGGCACAGGAAATTCAAGAGACAATGACGTATCTCAGTCATTATTCCATCTATGCTTATGAGGAGGAAATACGACAGGGATTTCTGACCATTCAGGGCGGACATCGGGTGGGCATAGCAGGAAAAGTTCTGTCGGATGGCAATGGTATCAGGAGTATACGTCCTATTACATTTTTGAATGTCCGTCTGGCCCATGAGGTCAGGGGCTGTGCCGATGAATTAATGCCCTGGCTGTATGAAGAGGGCAGACCCTGCAGTACATTAATCCTGTCGCCGCCGGGGTGCGGAAAGACAACGATGCTTCGGGATGTGATCCGACAGTTTTCCAATGGCTGTGGACAGGAAGCGGGACGAAGAGTGGGAGTGGTTGATGAACGTTCAGAGATCGCTGCCTGCTATCGCGGTATTCCGCAGAATGATATGGGTATTCGGACGGATGTGCTGGATGGCTGCGCCAAACATATGGGTATGCAAATGATGCTGAGGTCCATGACACCGGAGATTCTGGCGGTGGATGAGATCGGCAGCAGGACAGATAAGGAGGCGATAGACGCTGTCATGAATTGCGGTTGTTGTCTGCTGGCAACGGCACATGGCGCTTCGATGGAAAAAATGCAGATGCGGCCGGCCCTTCGGCAGATGGCTGAGGAAAAAATATTTGAACGGTATGTTATACTCAGCCGAAAGAATACAGTCGGCAAAGTGGAGGCTATTCTTAATGCAGACATGGATTTTCTTTATCAAAATCATCGGGGCGATCTGTGTCATGACAGGATGCGGCGGAGCAGGACTGGCTATGGGCGTCTCCTGGAAGAGGCGCTATGTACAGCTGGGACAGATGCAGCGGTCACTTAGAATGCTGCATGGTGAAATCAGGTATACAGGGGCAGAACTTCCGGAAGCCATCGATCAGATAGCCCTTCGTCAGGAAAAGCCCTTCTCAGATTTTTATCACGGCCTATCAGAGCAAATGCGCCGAATGGATGGGCAATCATTGAAAACTTTATGGCAGACGGAAATTGAAAAATGTCTGAATAACACCTATCTGACAAAGGAGGATAAACAGATTTTTCTGGAGTCCGGCAGTCAGCTTGGGTATCTGGACCGACAGATGCAGCTGTCATCCCTGGAAGCCTGTATGGCACAGATTGAAGACAATCAAAATATGATTCGGAAAAATATGAAGGAAAAACAGAAACTCAGTGTTGCACTTGGACTTTTGTCCGGTTTTTTTATTATAATCCTGTTAATATGATTTTTCCGGGAGGTCCGGTATGACAGTCAATGTAATTTTTAAAATAGCAGCCGTCGGCATCCTTATTTCCGTATTGAATCAGATATTGAAGCATTCCGGCAGGGATGACCAGGCTTTTCTGACGAGTCTTGCCGGACTGATTCTTGTATTGATGTGGATTATTCCGTATATTTATGAATTGTTTCAAACAATTCAGCAGCTTTTTGCGTTATGAAAGGCGGCTAAATGGAAGTGATCAAAGCAGCTGTCATGGGGATCGCGGCCGCCATGCTGGCTTTATATATGAAATCTGTCCGGCCGGAATACAGTTCGATGATCAGTATAAGTGCCGGTATTTTTATTTTTGGTTTTGCACTGATCTGTCTTCAGAAAATTACCGGAAGTATTCAGACTCTGGGAGAATATCTGGCAGTCAGCCCGGCCTATATAAGAATTCTTCTGCGGATCACAGGCATTGCCTATATCTGTGACTTTGCATCATGTATATGCAAAGATGCCGGCTATCAGGCGATTGCGGCACAGATTGAGCTTCTGGGCAAATTGACGATCGTTGTTATGAGCCTTCCGGTACTGCAGACATTGATGAGCGCCATTACGGAGTTTATCGGAGCCTAAATGGAGAGATGGCCAAAAATCAAAATGTGGAAATATATCCTGAGAAAGAAAATGCTGTATGGTATCGGTTTTGTGTGTGTCCTTATTGGAATGACAGTCACTGGTGTTTGCATAAAGCCTGCAAAAGAAGTACAGGCATCAATCAGTCATGAAGCTGTTAAAGACATCAGATCGGATGCTCCAGGAGGGGGAGAGGATGTTTCTGAACAGCCGGAGGGTGAAAACACGGACGATAAGGATGATCCGTTGGACATGCTGGGAGATCTGTCTGAAATAGAGGCTGCGGTTTCGGAGGCAATGACCGTCAGGTCTTCTGTATCTTTCAAAGCGATTTTAAAACAGCTGATGACAGGAAGCCTTTCTGAGGCCGGACAGCTTTTGTTTCAGATGATCCGGGAACAGGTGGCCGGTGGCATTTATGAGAACCAGCAGCTGTTATTCAAAATCGCCTGTTTTGCAGTGATCGGTGCGATATTTACGAATTTTGCCATGGCATTTTCAAAAGAACAGGTGGCGGAAACCGGTTTCTATCTGACTTATACACTGTTAATGACACTGATGATGACGTCTTTTATGATGACATCTGCCATTGTCCGTGATGTATTGCATTCATTGACAGAATTTATGAAAGTGCTATTGCCGACGTTTTGTACGGCCCTGACATTTACAACCGGCAGTCTGCTGTCCGGTGCGTATTATGAATTGATGATGATTGCTATTGCTGCTGCGGACTGGCTGATGAGTTCTTTGATTATGAAAATGATACAGGTGTATGTACTGACGGCCTTGGTCAACCATATTTCAAAAGAAGATTATCTTTCAAAACTCAGTGAATTGCTGGCACTGCTGATCCGTTGGAGTATCCGCACCGTTGTGGGTGTTATCCTTGGCATCAACATTTTGCAGACCATGCTGCTGCCGGCCATCGACCGGGCAAAGGAAACTGTGGCCTATAAGCTTATATCCGCTGTGCCGGGGGTCGGAACGGCTATGAATACAGCTGTGGGGGCGGTCATTGGCTCCGGTGTGCTTATCCGAAATGTGCTGGGGATGGGAAGCCTGCTGATTATTTTGCTGATCTGTGCGGTTCCGGTGGTTCGGGTCTGTATGGTCCTTTTATCATACAAAATTGTACAGGCAGTGATCCAGCCGGTTACGGAAAAACGCCTCCTTGAAGGAATGGATGCCATGACACAGGGGGTCGGAATGCTGCTGCATGTGCTTGTTGGCTGTGTGCTTATGTTTATTCTCTCCCTGGCGGTGGTCTGCAACGCGGCTGCGGTTGTTGCGGTATAATGGAAGGAGCCGATATGGAACAGCTTCTGGTCTGGGTAAAAAAACTGGCTGTGTTTATGATTTTGTGCAGCTATATGGAACATCTGCTGCCGGCACAATACAAGCGATATTTTCATATGTGTACCGGCCTTATCTTGATTCTGATGATCACATCGCCGCTGCGGCAGGTGCTTCAGGGCAATATTGGGAGTGAGGTAAGCTGTCTGCTTGAGAATCTGAGGACGGGCAGTCAGGTCTATCAGATGAAGGGGGAGGATGGAAAACGATATCAGGCCTATTATATGAAGCAATATAAAGCTGCCATGACAGAACAGATCAGGAATCTGGCAGACATGAGCGGATTAAGGGCAGAGGAGATCCGGCTTTCTGTCAATGAAGATGTGTCCAGTGATTCATACGGATGCCCGACAGAAGTGTCTATGCATGTGCTGTCAGAAGACGGAATGGAGGCAGATAACGGGAGTAAAAAGCAGTTCAGACAATTGCTGAGTCAGCAGCTTGGAATGGCAGAAAGTCAGATCCACTTTGGTTATTCGGGGTAGGGAGGCCGATGAGAATGGCAGATTTCAAAGCATTCTGGCAGCGGTTTAAAAGCGGTGAAAACGGCGGCAAAGGGCAAAAAGACCGGTTTATGCTTCTGGCACTTGTGGGGCTGCTGATTCTGGTGGCTATATGGCCGGTTGGGGGAAAGTCAGGGAAAACATCCGGTCAGACAGAGGCATCAGTGGAGAAAAAGCAGGAGACATCGTATAATTATGCAGATCAGCATGCGGCTGTTATGGAAAGCAGGTTGAAATCCATGCTTGAGAGTGTGGAAGGTGCCGGAGAAGTGAAGGTGATGATCACCTTAAAAAACAACGGCGAACAGGTGGTGGAAAAAGACAGGACTTATTCGGAGAATAAAACCGGGCAGGGGGAACAGAGTGGTCAGACAACAACGAATAATAATATAAGCCGCTCTGAATCCACGGTGTACAGCAGTTCAAACGGCGGGAGCCCGTATGTGGTCAAACAGATAGAACCGGAAATAGAAGGTGTGCTGGTGGCAGCACAGGGGGGCGGTGACGAGACAGTGGTCAATGAAATTACTTATGCCGTGCAGGTATTATTTGATGTACCGGTACATAAAATAAAAGTAGTAAAAATGAGCAGCAGGTAGGAGGGTATTTTGAAACGGCTTTTCAGGAAAAATCAGATCATTATTACATCTTTGGCAATTATGATCGTCATTGCCGGCTATCTGAATTTTACAGCAGACCAGACAAAACCGGTGAAACAGGAAGCAGCGGCCGAAACAGCAGAGAAGATCCGGGAGGAAAATATACAGGCTGAGGAGGCAGCAGCCGGTGCGGAGGCAGATATTACATCTTTTCCGGATGAAGATCTGGCTTCTGTATCAGCCGAGGCAGAGAGCACAGCGGATACAGAGACACCGGAAGGGGAAAAGGTCGGTGAAGCAGTACTTACCAGTTCTGCCTCAGCAGGCGCATTCAGTGCTTCTGCCAAATTAAACAGAGAGCAGGTGCGTTCAAAAAATGAGGCCTCTTTACTGGAGATCATCAATAATACAGACATATCGGAAGACATGAAAGCCGATGCGATCGCCAGCATGAACAGAATGACCGACAGAGCAGAAAAAGAGCTGGATGCGGAACTTCTTCTTGAGGCCAAAGGCTTTAAAGACAGCGTGGTCAGCATCAATGATGATTCTGTGGATGTTATAGTGGGTGCGGCTGAGATTACGGATGAACAGAAAGCGCAGATTGAAGATATCGTGACACGCAAGACAGAGAGAAATGTGTCGGATATTGTGATAACAACCATGGAATAAGTATTCATTTTTATATGAAAAGATATACTTTTCAAGAGGCGGATACTTTGGTATAATAGACATAACCAGATGAATATGGAGGTATAGACACAATGGCAAATGAACGTGAGAATAATACGAATTATACAATATATGAAAATGGTCCTTTAGGAGAGGTTCAGATCGCCAATGAAGTGGTGGCGATCATTGCAGGAATAGCAGCAACCGAAGTGGATGGTGTCGCTGCCATGGCTGGAGATGTTCAGAAGGAACTGGTCAGCAAGCTTGGAATGAAGGTTTTGTCCAAAGGTGTACGTATTGCTTTTGAAGACAGCGGTATCCGGGTAGATTTATCCATCATTCTTGAATATGGCTGCAGTATTCCTGAAGTAACAGCAGCTGTTCAGGAACGTGTGAAGAACTCAATTGAGACCATGACCGGACTGAAAGTTGTAGATGTGAACATCCGGGTCGCTGATGTGAAGATAGACAACGAATAGCAGAGGGCAGATCTGCCGGCTTTGCAAGAGCCGGTATGATTTGTCCTTAAGTTTGTTTTTAATTAATGATAGAATACAGTGGAGGAAAGAATGGGAAGACGCGAATTAAGAGAACATATTTTTAGATTATTATTTCGAAGGGATTTTTTTCCTGAAGAAGAGATGAAAGAGCAGGAAGCGTTTTATATTGAATATCTGGCGGATCCTGAACAGAAAGAAGTGGACTATATTGTCCAGAAGACAGAGAAGATCATGGCAATGATTCCGGAACTGGATACCATGGTCAATGAACATTCCGTCGGATGGCAGACAGAGCGTATGGGCAAGGTGGATCTGACGATCATCCGACTGGCTGTCTATGAGATGAAGTACGATGACGATATTCCGGTCAGCGTAGCCATTAATGAAGCTGTAGAACTGGCAAAACGCTACGGATCAGAGAATTCACCGGCATTTATCAACGGTGTGCTTGCGAAGATGATTTAAGGCTATGAACAGAAAGCAGGTCTATTCCGTATCAAGTGTGAATCAGTATATCAAAAGTCTGTTCATGGATGATTTTGCCCTGAATCATATTTATGTCCGGGGAGAAGTTTCCAATTGCAAGTACCATTCATCAGGGCATATTTATTTTACATTGAAGGATCGTGGAGGAGCGATTGCCTGTGTGATGTTTGCCGGGAACAGAAAGGGACTGAATTTCCGTATGTCGGAAGGTATGGCCGTGATTGTTTACGGCAGTGTCAGTGTGTATGAGCGGGACGGCAAATATCAGCTGTATGCCCGTGAGATCATACAGGAAGGCGCAGGCAGGCTTTATGAAGCATATGAAGCATTGAAGAAAAAGCTTCTTGCCGAAGGCCTGTTTGATGAGGAACATAAGCAGAAAATCCCGAAGTATCCGAAGAGGTTGGGCGTTGTGACGGCGAGAACCGGTGCGGCTGTACAGGATATTATTAACGTTTCCCTGAGAAGAAATCCATGGCTTCAGATCGTGTTCTGTCCGGCTGCTGTACAGGGAGATGGAGCGGCTCAGTCTGTTGTCCGGGGAATCCATGCGCTGGAAGCAGCCGGCGTGGATGTGATGATCGTCGGGCGCGGCGGCGGATCCATTGAGGATTTATGGGCCTTTAATGAAGAAATTGTGGCCAGAGCGGTTTATGAATGCTCGGTTCCGGTGATTTCTGCAGTGGGGCATGAGACCGATACGACGATCATTGATTTTGTGTCTGATCTGCGTGCACCGACGCCATCAGCGGCTGCCGAACTGGCTGTGCCGGATATGCGGGTGATCCTTGGTCAGATCCAGGGGTATGAGGAGAGTCTCAGTCATGCCATGGAACAGGCGGTGCTGCGAAACAGACAGCGCGTGGAGAACTATCAGCGTATTTTCAGACATTTGAACCCACAGTCCCGTCTGAACGATAGGCGACAGCGTCTGATGGAGATAGAAGAAAGACTGCGTATTGGCATGAACCGAAAGCTGGATGCAGCCAAGTCAGAACTGGCAATCCGGACGCAGAAGCTGGAAGGTGTTTCGCCTCTCAGACAGTTGGAGCGAGGCTATGCTTATGTGTCGGATGAAGAAGGACATGGCATTACATCAGCCGGACAGGTGACAAAAGGGCAGCTGCTGCTTTTGGATGTCAGGGATGGAAGAATAGAGAGCGAAGTAACAGCGGTTAAGAAGCGGACGAGCTGAAAGAGGAGGATACACGATGGCGAAAGCAAAATCACTGGAGACAGCATTTGAAGAGCTGGATGCGCTTGCTGCGAAGATGGAAGACAGAGATCTGCCTCTTGAAGAAGCTTTTAAGCTGTATCAGGAAGGTGTGAAGCTCTTGAAATACTGCAATGGTGCGATTGACAAGGTTGAGAAGAAGATTATAGAAATTCATGGAAATGAAGATGAAGAGGACGAATAGTCCGGAGGCTGTGAGATGCAATTGGAACAGGAATTAAAAGAGAAAACAGCAGATATAGAGAAGTTACTTGAGCGGATGCTTCCGGAAGAAGCGGGGCTTCAGAAGACGATTTTTTCAGCGATGCGATACAGCCTGATGGCTGGCGGCAAGCGGATTCGTCCATTACTGATCGCTGAGACCTACAGATTTTTCGGCGGTACGGATATGGCATTGGCAGAGCCTTTTATGGCAGCTATTGAGATGATCCACACGTATTCGCTGATCCATGATGATCTGCCGGCACTGGACAATGATGACTACAGAAGAGGACGTCTGACTTCCCATAAGGTTTACGGGGAAGCGATGGCGATCCTGGCAGGTGATGCACTGCTGAATTATGCCTTCGAGACAGCGTCTAAGGCGATGGATCATGCCAGAGATGATGAAGAACTTCTACGGGTCATGAAAGCTTTTAGAATTCTCAGTTCAAAGCCGGGGATCAACGGTATGATCGGCGGACAGGTAGTGGATGTTGAACTGACCGGGAAGCCGATACCGGAGAAGACACTGCGTTTTATTTTCGAATTAAAGACCGGTGCCTTAATTGAAGCAGCGATGATGATCGGTGCGCAGCTTGCCGGGGCATCGGATGAACAGATTGCTGCGGTGGAGAAAGCAGCCGGCGATATCGGCATGGCCTTCCAGATTCAGGATGATGTGCTGGATGTGATCGGCAATGAAGCATTGCTTGGCAAACCGGTGCACAGCGATGAGAAGAACGAGAAAACAACATGGGTGACAGTCTACGGACTGGAACAGGCAAAAAAGGATGTGGCGGAATATTCAGAGGAGGCAATGGCCATTCTGGCGCAAATGACAGGAGTGACGGAGCCTGAGAAGTCATTTTTATATGATTTTGTTGAATATCTGATCCATAGGAACAAATAACGGAAGATAATAGAGGTGTGAAGAATGTCTGGGTATTTGGACAGAATCAATGAAGCCAATGATATAAAGAAAATAGAACCGGAAGCTTATGATGCACTGGCCTCAGAGATACGGTCGTTTATTATAGAGTCTGTCAGTGAACATGGCGGCCATCTGGCATCCAATCTCGGCGTTGTAGAATTGACCATGGCACTGCATTTGTGTATGGATTTCCCGAATGACAAGCTGATCTGGGATGTGGGACATCAGGCTTATACCCATAAGCTGCTGACAGGACGTAAAGAGGACTTCAGCGGACTGCGTACTTTCGGCGGCATGAGCGGTTTTCCGAAGCATAAAGAGAGCCCTTGCGACGCTTTTGATACAGGACACAGTTCCACATCTATCTCAGCAGCACTGGGTTATGCAAGAGCCAGGGATCTGAAAGGTGAGGACAGGACCGTTGTGGCTGTTATCGGTGACGGTTCCCTGACCGGCGGTATGGCCTACGAGGCACTGAATAACGTATCCCATCTGAAGAGCAATATGATCATTGTTTTAAATGATAATAAGATGTCGATTTCAGAGAATGTCGGCGGATTGTCGAAGCATCTGACAGCCCTCCGGACAAGAGAATCTTATATGGACTTCAAGATGGATGTGGAGAAGAAACTGAAACAGATCCCGCATGTGGGTGATTCTGTTGCCAGAAGTGTGAAGAAATCCAAAGATTCCATCAGACAGCTTTTTGTGAAGGGCGGTTTTTTTGAGGATTTCGGTATTAAGTATATCGGACCGATTGACGGGCATGATATTAAAGAGATGGTGCGTGTACTGAATGCGCTGAAACGACTGAATGAGCCGGTGGTCATGCATGTGGTGACACAGAAAGGTCGGGGCTATGTGCCGGCTGAGCAGAATCCTTCAGCCTTTCACGGCGTGGGCAGTTTTGATATTGCAACAGGTGAATCCCTTGCGAGTAAAAGTCTGACCTATACATCTGTTTTTTCAAAAACCATATGTAGACTGGGCAAGGCTCATCCGGATGTGGTAACGATCTGTGCGGCGATGCCGGACGGCACCGGGCTGACTGCATTTAAAAAGCATTTTCCAGGTAGATTTTTTGATGTGGGCATTGCAGAACAGCATGCAGTCACTTTTGCAGCAGGACTGGCGGCCGGTGGCATGCATCCTTTTGTGGCAGTGTATTCATCTTTCCTGCAGCGGGCGTATGACCAGATTATCCACGATGTGTGCATTCAGAACCTGCCGGTTGTATTCTGCGTGGATAGAGCCGGACTGGTTGGTGCTGATGGTGAGACTCATCAGGGCATATTTGACCTGTCTTATTTGTCGATGATACCGAATATGACCGTCTGTGCACCGAAGAATAAATACGAATTGTATGATATGCTTTATTTTGCCTATCAGTATCATGGGCCGATCGCCATTCGATATCCGAGGGGCAGTGCATATGAAGGCTTTAAGAATATGCGGCCGCCGATTGAATACGGCAAGAGCGAGCTGATGTTTGAGGGTGAGAAGATTGCCCTTGTGGCAGTGGGCAGTATGGTTCAGACTGCTGTGCAGGTTCGTGAGAAACTGCTGGATAAGGGAATTAACGCAACGGTTGTGAATGCCCGTTTTGTCTGTCCGCTGGACACAGAATGTCTGGACAGACTGAGCAGAGATCACCAGTGGATCGTCACCATGGAAGAGAATGTCTTAAAGGGTGGTTTTGGTGAAGCCTGCGGCGATTATCTGTTGGCAAAGCATGAAGATGTCAGACTGATCCATGTGGGTGTTCCGGATGTCTATGTGGAACACGGCGGAGTGGACCAGTTGAAGAAAACACTGCATATGGATGCAGATTCAATTGTTGAACGCATCTGCAGTGCAATGTCTGATGCAGATGATTAATAGATTAAGCACATTTTGAATGATACAGAGTCGAAATTGGAGAGGAATGGATAGACCAACATGAAAGAAAGACTGGATGTACTTCTGGTAAAGCGGAATCTGGCTGAATCCAGAGAAAAGGCCAAGGCCATTATTATGTCCGGCAATGTATTTGTCAATGGCAACAGGGAAGACAAAGCCGGAACAACGTTTGATGAGGAGAAGGCACAGATAGAGATTAAGGGCCATACATTGCCTTATGTCAGCAGAGGCGGTTTGAAGCTTGAGAAAGCCATTGAGGTTTTCGGAGTAGATGTCAAAGGCAAGGTTTGTATGGATATCGGTGCTTCCACCGGAGGATTTACGGACTGCATGCTGCAAAATGGTGCAGATCATGTATATTCTATTGATGTGGGTCGGGGACAGCTGGCATGGAAGCTTCGTCAGGATCCGAGGGTTATCTGTATGGAGAAAACGAATATTCGTTATGTGACATCTGAACAGATACCGGAGAAGATAGACTTTGCATCAGTGGATGTTTCCTTTATTTCACTGAAGAAGGTGCTGGGGCCGGCAAGGGAACTGCTTCAGGATGATGCCAGAATGGTATGTCTGATCAAGCCTCAGTTTGAGGCCGGAAGAGAAAAAGTCGGCAAAAAGGGTGTAGTCAGAGACAAGGCGGTTCATCTGGAAGTGATTGAGATGATCCTTCAGTTTGTGACATCCATTCATTTTGAAATATTGAATTTGGATTATTCACCGATCAAGGGGCCTGAGGGCAACATTGAATACCTGGTTTATATCAGAAAGCGTCCGGAGGATTATCCTTTGGGAGCGTGGACGGTGGATCCTGCAGAAGTGGTTGATCGTGCCCATGAGGAGTTAGCAAAGGGATAAATCCCAATCCCATAAGTGACGGAGGATTCAAATGAAGAAATTTGCTTTGCTGACCAACTATTCCAAAGACAAGAGACTTGTCTATACACGGATGATCAAGACTTATATTACGGAAAATGGAGGCAGCTACTGGATACCGAGATATATCAGTGAGCCTGATAAAGATGGTGATCAGCGCTATGATTTCAGTGACATGCCGGGGGATATTGAGTGTGTGCTTGTTCTGGGCGGAGACGGAACGCTGCTTCAGGCAGCCAGAGAGCTGCTTCAGCGGCATATTCCGCTGCTTGGCATTAATCTCGGAACACTGGGATTCCTGACTTCGGCTGAGAAGAGTGAACTGCCGAAATGTCTGGACAGTGTGCTGGATGACAGTTGTTCCATTGATGAGCGCATGATGCTTGAAGGTGTTGCTTATCATGGCTCTGAGAAGATACAGATGAATATTGCCCTCAATGATGTGATCATTGCCCGGGCCGGATTTTCAAGACTGGTGGAATTGAAGATTTATGTTAATGGTGAGCTTTTGAGCATCTATAATGCAGACGGCATCATCGTTTCCACGCCGACCGGATCTACGGGCTACAGCCTTTCCGCAGGCGGTCCGATTATTTTTCCGCAGACGGATGTGATAGTGATCACACCGATCTGTCCGCATTCATTACAGGCAAGAAGTCTTGTCGTGTCCGGTGAGGACAGGATCATGATTGAGATCGGCAGAAGAAGAAAGACACAGAAAGAAGAAGCAATGGTAACCTTTGACGGCAGAAGTGCACAGGAGCTGGAAACAGGTGACCGTATTGAGATATATAAGGCACAGGAGACAACGCAGCTGATCAGATTAAAGGGAAGAAGCTTTTATCAGGTTCTTCAGAACAAAATCGGCACGGCATAAAGGGTGGGTATTATAATGAAATTAAAAAGACATGAGAAGATTATTGAGCTGGTGAATAAATATGAGATTGAAACACAGGAAGAACTGGCCTCTTTGCTGAATCAGGCCGGTTTTCGCGTGACTCAGGCTACAATTTCAAGAGATATCCGTGAATTGCGTTTATCAAAGGTCAACAGCCATGACGGCAAGCAGAAATATGCGATTATGTCTGTCAAAGAGCGTGGATTGAACGACAAACTGAGCAAAGTCCTGAAAGAAGGCTATATTTCTAGTATGGAGGCTTCCGACCTGGTGGTTGTAAAAACAGCTACCGGTATGGCCATGGCTGTAGCAACGGCACTGGATGCTATGGAGCTTCCGGGCTTTGCGGGATGTATTGCCGGTGATGATACCGTGATGTGTGCCCTTCATTCCGGTGCGGATGTTGAGATGTTGTTAAATAGGATCAATAAAGTAGTCAATCAATAAAAGGCAGAGGTAGGAAATGCTTCAGAATATACATGTAAAAAACATGGCGCTCATTGATGAGGCGGATGTTGATTTCGGAGGTCATCTGAATATTCTTACAGGTGAGACTGGCGCTGGTAAGTCGATCATTATCGGTTCCATCAGTACAGCCCTCGGCGGTAAGGTCTCCAGAGATGTGATCAGGAAAGACGCGGAATATGCCCTTGTAGAATTGAATTTTAAAGTGAACAGTCCGCAGATCCTTGCAGAGCTCGAGAAAATGGAAATACCGGTGGATGGGGATGAGGTGGTCATCTCCAGGAGGATTACCGGCAGCCGGAGTGTGGCAAGAATTAATGGAGAACTGGTATCACTGCCTGTTCTCAGGCAGGCGGCGGCACTTTTGATTGATATTCACGGGCAGCATGAACATCAGTCTCTTTTACATAAGGATAAGCACCTGGCTATTTTGGATCAATTTTCCAGGGAAGAAATGGCATCCGTCAAAGATGCATTAAAAGACAGTTACAGGGAATATATGATATTGAAGAAAGAGATGGATGGGGCGATTACTGATGAGGGAAAACGTCTCAGTGAGATTTCTTTTTTGCAGTATCAGATAGAAGAAATAGAAAATGCGAATCTGCAGGATGGTGAAGAAGAGCAGCTGGATAAGGCTTTTCGCAAGATGAGCCATGCTCGGCAGATGATGGAGAGTGTGGCGGCGGCCCACGGCATGACCGGTTATGAAGGCGCTTCCTCAGCGGGAGACCTGGTGGGAAGAGCACTGAGAGAACTGTCTTCCGTTGAGAAATACGATGAGGCCATTGGCGGTCTGATCAGCATGCTGACAGATATCGACGGCCTTTTGAACGACTTTAACAGGGAACTGGCAGATTATGAATCCGGTCTCACTTTTGATGAATCTGTTTATCATGAGACAGAGGATCGGTTGAATCTGATTCAGCGTCTGAAGACCAAATACGGCAGCAGCATTGCTGAGATTCTTGCTCACCAGACAGAGTGTCAGGAAGAACTGGAGAAGCTGGATGATTATGAGAACTATCTGTCTGGCCTTCGGATGAAGCTGGATCAGGCAGAGAAAGAACTTAAAGATTTGTCTGACAAGCTGACGACTATTCGAAGAGCCAATGCAGCTGTGCTTCAGGAAAGAATTAAAGCAGCACTGATTGATCTGAATTTTCTGGATGTCCGGTTTGAGATTCATTGTGAACCCCTGGGCCATTATACAGAGAATGGTCAGGACAGCATAGAATTTATGATTTCCACGAATCCGGGAGAAACAGTGAAACCTCTGGGTAAAGTAGCCAGCGGCGGTGAATTATCGCGAATTATGCTGGCGGTCAAATCTGTTCTGGCCGATGCGGATGCCATTGAGACATTGATTTTCGATGAGATTGATACCGGCATCAGCGGACGTACGGCACAGAAGGTTTCTGAGAAGATGGCCGTTATTGCCAGAAAGCACCAGGTGATCTGCATTACCCATCTGCCGCAGATTGCGGCTATGGCGGATGATCATTATGTTATTGAAAAATCTGCCATGGAGCAGCGTACCATCACAGAGATTTATCATTTATCTGATGATGCTTCTGTTGGTGAAATTGCACGTTTGCTGGGTGGTGTGGAAATTACGGATGCTGTTATGCAGAATGCCCGGGAAATGAAAAATCTGGCGCAGTCGAAAAAATAGATTAAATTGAAATTGTTCATCACATACTAACAGGGAACGGTCGAGAGATTATGTCCCTGTTTTTATTTACGCGAGCAACGAGCCAAAGTCCGTGATTGCACGAGATCTTGGCGTTGCTAAGCGCCAGTGGCGCTTGTTTAGCAACGACCGAAACGGAGTGTAGAGGTCGCGATAACTTGAGAAACTCGCGGAGCGTGTTTCTCATAGTTTTTATAGAAAGGTGTGTGGTGATGTGGAACGAATGAGAAAGTATCGTGTATGGCTGACGGCAGCATTGGTGATTAATCTGGTTGTTTTGTTTGGGTTTGTGATGAATTGTTATCAGACGAGAAAAAATGAAGTGGATCAGAAGCTGACGAAGGTGTCGGCGGATGTAGCCAGGCTGCAGTATGTGATGCCGGTGGGAATGCCGGTGGGGCTTTATATTCACACGAAGGGTGTGATGGTTCTGGGAACGGGAAAGGTGACAAACCTGGAGGATGATGTGCTGGAGCCGGCAAAGACGGTGTTTCGGGAGGGGGATTATATATTAAGTATAAACGGCACGACCCTTCGAAATACCAGTCAGGCGATGAGTCTGATCCAATCCTGTAAAGGGAAAATGCTCAGTTTTGAGGTACTTCGGGATGGAAAAAAGATCATGCTGACCATGAAACCGGTGGAAACAGCGGAAGATAGATATAAGATTGGCGTATGGCTTCGGGATGACACGCAGGGAATTGGTACGATCACATATATTGATGCGGATCAGAATTTTGCAGCATTGGGACATGGCATTACGGATGTGGATACCGGAATTCTCATGGATATCAGTCATGGCATGGTCTATCAGTCTAATATTTTGTCGATTGTCAAGGGTTCCCAGGGAACACCTGGAGAAATTGTCGGCACTATCGACTATCAGAAAAAGAATCGCATTGGAACGATAAATGATAACAGCAGCTGCGGTATTTTCGGCACGGTGGATCGGGATTATCTGGCTTATGATCCGGAGAAAGCCGTACCTGTGGCCGATCCGGAGGAAGTGACAGAAGGTCCGGTACAAATTGTCTGCACAATGAACGGTGAGACAAATCGTTATGCGGCCGAAATTCGGAAGATTGACAAAAACAACAAAGATCACAAAAATTTTGTCCTGCAGATTACAGATGAACAGCTGCTGGAAAAAACAAACGGTATTCTGCAGGGGATGAGCGGCAGCCCTGTGATTCAGAATGGAAAGCTGGTAGGGGCTGTCACCCATGTCTTTGTCAATGAGCCTACTAAAGGATATGGCATTTTTGCCGAAAATATGCAGAATGCTGAAGAATAAAAGGAATCTTCTGCTAACTGGCAAAGGTATCCATAATATGGTAGAATAATTTTGTAGCTGATGATTCAGGCCTGAAGATGTTGTTGGTCATCAGGCCTTGAAAGTCTGTGAAGGAGGAACTGCCTATGGCTCAAAACCTGATTTTAGTTGCAATTGTTTTATTTTTATGTTTGATGGCCGAGAAGCTGTCAGGAAAAGTCGGCATGCCGGCGTTGATTCTGTTTATGGGTGTGGGGATGCTGTTTGGCAGTGACGGTATTCTTCGGATTGCCTTTGATGATTATGGATTGGCACAGAATATCTGCCTTATCGCCCTCTGTTTTATCATGTTTTACGGCGGTTTCAATATGAAATGGAGCGCAGCAAGACCAGTGGCCGTCAAAGCCATCTGTCTTTCTACTATTGGTGTTGTTGTGACAGCCGGCTTGACAGCGGTATTCTGCTTGGTGGTTTTGAAGTTTGATTTCGTCGATGCCTTCCTGATGGGGGCTGTGTTATCATCAACGGATGCAGCCAGCGTCTTCTCAGTATTACGAACGAAAAAGCTGAATTTAAAGGATGGTACGGCGTCTATTCTTGAGATGGAGAGCGGCAGTAATGACCCGGTGGCTTATCTTTTGACAATGATCGGTATCATGATGAAAACAGGCGGAAGTCTCAGCTCCCTGCCCTATATGATTTTTGCCCAGGTGGTGTTCGGCCTGGCTATCGGCGCAGCGGCTGCTTCCCTTGGCATTCTTTTACTGAAAAAGGGAACGATGCAGGCAGCAGGCATGGATATGATCCTTGTGATCGCCCTGGTGATGATTGCCTTCGGTTTATCTGAGGCCATCGGCGGCAATGCATTTCTGACGGTTTATCTTATGGGTATATTGCTGGGAAACAGCAATATCAGAGGCAAAGAAACGCTGATCCCGTTTTTTGACGGAATGACCGGTCTGGCTCAGATTGTTCTGTTCTTCTTGCTGGGGCTTTTGTCCTTCCCGCACAAGCTGCCGCAGATTTTCTTTGTATCCCTGGCGATTGCCATCGTACTGACGGTGATCATCCGTCCGGTTACGGTATTTCTGATTACGAAGCCTTTTAAATGCAGCAGCAGGCAGTGCCTGATGATCTCCTGGGCAGGGCTTCGAGGTGCGGCTTCCATCGTGTTTGCCATTATGGTGATCGCAGCAAGTTCGTCATCATCAGATACATTGTTTCATACAGTATTTATGGTGGCTCTTTTATCCGTTGCCATACAGGGAACTTTGCTGCCATTTGTAGCAGAGAAGCTGAAGATGGTGGATGACAGCTGCGATGTCCGTATGACTTTTAATGATTATAAGGAAGCATCAGAAATTACCATGATGCAGATGGAAATCCCGGAGGGACATAACTGGGAGAATCGTCTGGTGAAAGATGTCAGCATGCCTACAGGTTCATTGGCTGTGATGATCAAACGTCATGGAGAAACATTGATTCCCGGTGGTGATACAAGGATACTGGCAGGCGATACCATTGTTCTCAGTGTTCCGGCCTATGAGTCCGGCGGTCAGGAACATCTTGAGGAGCAGGAGATTACCCCAAAGCATCGCTGGTGCAATAAAACCATTGCGGAGCTGATGCTTCCTCACGGAACGCTGATCGTACTGGTGCGCCGGGACAATGAAAATATCATCCCAAATGGGCAGACAGAGATTCTGGCAGGGGATCATGTGGTGATCTACCGATAAGTAGGGTACATGGATCATTGAATCTTGAAAGGAAATAGAATAGATGATAAAGAATATTGTTTTTGATATGGGGAATGTTCTTGTGGCTTATGATGGCCGCAAGGTATGTAAACGTTACATAAAGGATAAAAAGGACAGGAAACGCGTATTTACGGCAATTTTTCAGTCACCGGAATGGGTTTATCTGGACATGGGCATAATTCCGGAAGAACAGGCTGTTGACCAGATGTGTGCCCGTCTGCCGAAGCGGCTTCATGAAGCGGCAAGACTGTGTATGCGGGATTGGCATCTCTATAATATGAAGCCCATCAAAGCAATGATTCCAGTCATCCAGGACCTGAAAGCGCGTGGTTTCAAACTGTATATCTGCTCCAATGCCTCCCTGCGTCTGCCGATGTGCTATCAGGAACTGCTGCCGGAAGTTAACAGCTTCGACGGCATCCTTTTCTCAGCAGAAGAAAAACTGTTAAAGCCGCAGAAAGAAATCTATGAGCGTTTATTTGAAAAAGTCAACATTAAACCGGAAGAAAGCTACTTCATTGATGACCTTCAGCTCAACATCGACGGCGCCGCAGCCTGCGGCATGAAAGGCTACTGCTTTGCAGACGGAAACGTAGAAAAACTGCAGAAAGCCCTGGAAAGCCTCAATAAAGACAGTTAATAGATCGAATGCCGTTAAGATTCGGGCTCATATTCTGTGCTGATGGCAAGATTGATTTTGAAAAAATTAACGGGACGGCGCATTGGTATCTTCAAATGGCGTGTCAGCAGAAAATAAAATATGGAATTCAAAAAGAGACATTCAATCCCAAATGCTGGCAGTGTGAACGTGCCTGGGATGAATGTCTCTTTTTGAATTCCATTTGATATACAGGGATGACACGCCAATGAATATTTAGAGCGCCGTCCCCTTTGTTTTATTCAAACACAATCTTGCTGTATTTTTTCTTGCCGCGTCGTACGACAAAGTCTTCTTTCATGATGTCTTCCGGTGTGTAAGCTGCTTTAAAATCAGTAACTTTTTCACCATTGACGGTAACACCGCCCTGCTGAACATTACGTCTTGCTTCGGAACGTGTCGGGCAGAGGCCTGCAGCTACAAGGATACCGAGGATATCGACGCTGCCGTCTCTTAAATCAGCTTCTGTCAGTGTTGTGGTTGGCATATCAGCAGCGCTTCCTGCTGAGAACAGTGCACGGGCACTTTCCTGAGCCTTTGTGGCTTCTTCTTCACCGTGAACAAGTTTAGTCAGTTCAAAAGCGAGGATTTCCTTAGCCTGATTTAACTGGCTGCCTTCCCATTTATCCATCTCGTCAATCTGTTCAAGCGGCAGGAAAGTCAGCATACGCAGGCATTTCAGAACATCTGCATCGCCGACATTTCTCCAGTACTGATAGAAGTCGAATGGAGATGTCTTATTAGGGTCAAGCCATACAGCACCGGACTGAGTCTTGCCCATCTTTTTGCCTTCTGAGTTCAGAAGCAGTGTAATTGTCATAGCAGATGCATTCTTGCCCAGCTTACGGCGAATCAGTTCTGTACCGCCCAACATGTTGGACCACTGATCGTCACCGCCGAACTGCAGGTTACAGCCGTATCTCTGGAATAACTCATAGAAATCGTAGCTCTGCATGATCATGTAGTTGAATTCCAGGAAGCTTAATCCGCGTTCCATACGCTGCTTGTAGCATTCAGCTGTCAGCATACGGTTGACAGAGAAGTGGGCACCGACGTCACGAAGCAGCTCGATGTAGTTTAAGTTCATCAGCCAGTCAGCGTTGTTGACCATCAGTGCTTTGCCGTCTGAAAAGTCAATGAAACGGGACATCTGTTTCTTGAAACAGTCAACATTGTGCTGGATGGTTTCAGGTGTCATCATCTGACGCATATCTGTACGGCCGGATGGGTCACCGATCATAGCTGTACCGCCGCCGATTAAGGCGATTGGACGGTTGCCTGCCATCTGTAGACGTTTCATCAGGCAAAGTGCCATGAAATGGCCGACATGAAGACTGTCAGCGGTCGGGTCAAAACCGATGTAGAAAGTTGCCTTTCCGTTGTTGATCAGTTCCTTGATTTCTTCTTCATCTGTAACCTGGGCGATCAGGCCTCTGGCTACCAGTTCATCATATAAAGTCATGAGAAGTTCTCCTTTCAAAATTGTATGAAATAAAAAAAACCCCGTCCTGTATAAGGACGAGGAATAACTCGCGGTACCACCTTAATTGAACAGCTATTCGCATAACTGCACTCATCAAGTATCTGTCAATACTTGTGCATACTAACGGTTGCATTCCGTCGCAGCCTACTTGGAATCGTTCGGTGCGCAGCTTGTGAAGGTATTCAGCGATAGCTTCCCCTCTGCCTTCCACCAACCGGCAGCTCTCTGGATGTTCCACTATGGCTTACTTATTTCAGTCATTGCCTTTAAAATATCTGTTTAACATTATAAAGCATAAAAAGTTTTTGTCAATACTATTTTAAGAGAGAGTTTATATGCAGTGTCAAACTCCCGATTGAGTGTGGAAGAGTTGTACTTGTGAGAAGTCGGCATTATTGTTTTACTTACCTAAATAACTGTGCTATAATCTAAACATAAGATTTTATATTTTGTATGAATGTAAGTACAGATAAAAAGGCGGTATGATATGGCAGTTTCCTATAATAGATTATTCAAAATACTTATTGATCGGAAAATGATGAAAAAGGAATTGTGTGAGAAGGCAGATATTAGCCCAAGCACAATGAGTAAAATGGGCAGAGGCAAAATAGTTTCCCTGGAAGTCATTGCAAGAATTTGCCTCACATTGAACTGCACAGTTGATGATATCTTGGAAATTATGCCTGATAGTCCAGATGATGGGATGGATAACAAGGTAAGATAGAACTAGAGTGAGCGATTGGTTGAGTGGATGATATGAAAATTTTAGATAACATTACGAATACTGTTTGCGATGATTTGCGGGTGGAGATAAAACGAGGAAGCAAGATAGCTATTGCAGCTTCGTGCTTCTCAATGTATGCATATCAGGAATTAAAGAAACAGCTGGAAAACATAGAAGAATTCCGGTTTATTTTCACGTCCCCAACTTTTGTAAAGGAAAAAGCAGAGAAGCAGAAGCGCGAGTTTTATATCCCTCGTCTTTCCAGAGAAAACAGTCTGTACGGTACAGAGTTTGAGATAAAGCTCCGCAACGAGATGACCCAGCGAGCGATTGCCAAGGAATGCGCAGATTGGATTCGAAGAAAAGCAAAATTTAAGTCGAATACGACCGGAGAAAACATGATGGGGTTTATGACTGTCGATGCTAAAGATGCGCAGACCGCTTATATGCCAATGTCCGGATTCACCACGGCAGACATTGGGTGTGAGCGCGGCAACAACACCTACAATATGGTCAATTGCATGGAGGCTCCATTCGCCCAGCAGTATATGCAGCTATTTGAACAGTTGTGGAATAACCATGAAAAAATGCAGGATGTTACGGATGCAGTGATTGAAAATATCAGCACCGCCTATGCAGAAAATTCTCCAGAATTTATTTATTTCATGACCTTGTATCATGTCTTTAGTGAGTTCCTGGATGATATTTCTGAGGATGTGCTTCCGAATGAAGCGACTGGTTTTAAGCAGAGCAAAATCTGGAGTATGCTCTATGACTTCCAGCGAGATGCCGTGCTTGCGATTATCAATAAGCTTGAAAAATACAATGGCTGTATCCTTGCGGATAGTGTTGGCCTCGGAAAGACCTTCACCGCACTGGCTGTCGTGAAATACTATGAAAATCGAAATAAATCTGTTCTTGTTCTCTGCCCGAAGAAACTGGCTGAGAACTGGAATACTTATAAAGACAACTACGTCAATAACCCTATTGCTGCGGATCGATTGAATTACGATGTTCTGTTCCATACAGACCTGTCTCGTAATGGTGGCATGTCCAATGGTCTGGACTTGAGCCGTCTCAACTGGGAAAATTATGATCTCATTGTCATTGATGAGTCGCATAATTTCCGCAATGGTATCGGAACACACAGTAACACGCAGGAGAACCGCTATCAGAAGTTGATGGAAAAAGTCATCCGTGCCGGTGTAAAGACGAAAGTTCTGATGCTTTCCGCAACACCGGTCAACAATCGCTTTGTGGACTTGAAGAATCAGCTTGCCATAGCCTATGAGGGAGATTCAGAGAGTCTGGATGAACGGTTGAATACAACAAAGAGCCTTGAAGACATCTTCAAACAGGCACAGAAAGCTTTCAATGCGTGGAGTAAGCTGGATCAGGAACAGCGAACAACGGACGCATTGCTGCGTACATTGGATTTTGATTTTTTTGAGTTGCTGGACAGTGTGACCATTGCCCGATCACGCAAACATATTGAAAAATATTATGATACGAATGAGATTGGAAAGTTTCCGGAGAGATTAAAACCAATCTCACTTCGTCCGAACCTTACAGATTTGGGAAATGCTATTAACTATAATGAGATATATGATCAACTGATGCAGTTGTCGCTATGCGTGTACACGCCATCGAACTATATCTTTCCAAGTAAGCTGCAAAAGTATAAAGACCTCACCCACAACAAAGGTGAGAACCTGACTCAGACCGGGCGTGAGCGAGGCATTCAGCGCCTTATGAGCATCAATCTTTTGAAACGTCTGGAAAGCTCTGTCAACTCCTTCCAGTTGACTCTGACTCGCATCAAGGAGCTGATCAATGACACGATTGAGGCTATCAATCGTTTTGAAAAATACGGTTCAGCTGACATTTCAATGTATGAGGCAAGCAGAGACGATTGGGATATTGATGACGAAAATACTGAGTTCTTCACGGTTGGTAAGAAGGTAAAAATAGAGCTTGCTGATATGGACTGGAAGAGCTGGCGCAAGGAATTGCAGCAGGATGCAGATGTATTGGAATTGTTGACTTTGATGGTGGCTGATATTACGCCGGAGCATGACACAAAGCTGCAGGAGCTTCTGCGTCTGTTGGATGAGAAGATTACGAATCCCATCAACCCGAATAATAAAAAAGTGCTCATATTTTCTGCATTTTCGGATACAGCAGAGTATCTGTATGACCATGTGAGCAAGTATATGAAAGATAAATATGGACTTAATACAGCAGTCATTACCGGCACCATCGATGGGCGTACAACAATTAAAGAATTTCAGGCAACGCTGAACAATGTGCTGACCTGCTTTTCACCTGTCTCTAAAGACCGCGATGTGCTGATGCCGAACAGCAGAAATGAGATTGACATTCTGATTGCAACTGACTGTATTTCTGAAGGTCAGAATTTGCAGGATTGTGATTATCTCGTTAATTACGATATTCACTGGAATCCGGTTCGTATTATTCAGCGATTCGGTCGTATCGACCGTATTGGAAGCCAGAATAAGGTGATACAGCTGGTGAACTTCTGGCCTGATCTTACATTGGATGACTATATCAACCTGAAATCTCGTGTGGAGACCCGTATGAAGATTACGGTTATGACTTCTACGGGTGACGATGATTTGATTAATCCGGAAGAACAAGGGGACTTGGAATACCGTAAGGCACAGCTTAAGCGTCTCCAGGAAGAAGTCGTGGATATTGAGGATATGTCCGACGGCATCTCCATCATGGATTTGGGTTTAAATGAATTCCGACTCGATTTGTTGGACTATATGAAGAGTAACGGTGATATGGATAAGAAACCTCGCGGACTCCACGCTGTTGTTCCGGCTACAGAGGAGTTGCCGGAGGGGGTAATATTTGTTCTGAAAAATATCAATAATAGCGTCAATGTGGACAACCGCAATCGAATCCATCCGTTTTATATGGTGTATATCGCCACAGACGGAGAAATCATTTGCGACTATCTGAATCCTAAAAAGTTATTGGATGATGTACGCCTGCTATGTCGCGGAAAAAACAAGCCTATATCGGAAGTATATGAGCGCTTCAATTGTGAAACGGATGATGGGCGCAACATGGCGGATATGTCGGAGCTTTTGAGTGAAGCAATCAATTCTATCATAGACGTAAAGGAAGAAAGTGACATTGACAGCTTATTTTCTTCAGGTGGTACTTCTGCCTTGATGAGTGCAGTGTCTGGACTGGATGATTTTGAGTTAATTTGTTTTCTGGTTGTAAAATGACTATATGTGAGGAGGTGTGAGCCATGCTGGGCTTGCCAAAGTCAACGGAGTTCAATAAGAGAATTCCAAAGCAGAAGTTTTACGAAAATTTGTCTGTCACGCCTGCTATTAAAGTGGCATTCACGGAGCAGATTAAAATTATCTACTGGCGGAATAAGCTGGCAGTGACTACACTGAACCTTGCACACGGTGAGGTGGTGACAGAGATTGAGGTGTTTGAAATAAGGCTTATTTCGCCTGACCTTGATGAAAGCGTCTTTCGCCTGATAGATCGGGAGATACCTTATCACATCCTGTTCCTGTTGGAATATGGCGGGAAATATCAGGCAGCTATTGGGTATAAAGAAGCTGCCGGTTCCGGCAAGGCGGCATTTAAGGTTGAATGCTACTACCGCACAGATTGGCTTACAGAGGAAGAATTGCCATTGCATTTGGAAGGCCTGACGATAGATGCAGTATATGAGAATTTCATCCGGCAGATTGCAGGAGAACGGCTTATCGGCGGCAAGAACATGACATTGAAGGAAAGTGTTGAACAGCAGAAGAAGCGGGAAAAGATTGAGAAGAAGATTGCTGCGTTGGAATCAAAGATGAAGAAGGAAAAACAGCTAAATCGGAAGATGGAGCTGAAGGCAGAAATAAAGAAAATGAAGAAGGTACTTGTTAATACTTAAAATAGCATGACAGAGAGGGGAGATATAATGGCCTATTCTGAATACAGAGATTTAACTCCAATAGACAGTGTAGAAAACGGCGATGAGTATATTGAAGCATTAAATTGGGCGTTTCAGAATAAAAAAGTGAAAAATATTGCGTTGACAGGTCCTTATGGTGCAGGAAAGAGTAGTATCATAGAGACTTTTTTGCGTAAAAATGACGAAGGCAAGTCGGCTAAAAATAAGCTTAGTTCTTCTGCTCTCAAGATATCCATGGCAACCTTTTTGAAGGGAAACATTGCAACGGATGACAAAAATGGGAAGATACAGGTAGATGCTGATGAGGTGGAGAAAGGGATTCTCAAACAACTCTTTTATAAAGTGGAGCCGGGTAGAATACCTCAAAGTCGTTATAGAAAGCTCCATCCGATTAAGAAGCTTAAGACCTTTCTCTACGTTCTCATGACTATGCTTATCGTATTGTTTTTAATGGAGGCAATGACGCCGACCACGTGTGATAAGTTTATGAAAGTGATTGAGAGTGTGGTTTCGTCTGTACTACCAGCACCATTTTTCACAAAAATCGCAGCAGGCCTGGTATTCATTTTTTTTGCGTGGCTTGCTACCTGTTTGTATCGGACAGCAATTTCAAAATTCAGAGTGAAGGAAATTAAGCTACCTACTGATACAACTGTTCAAAGTGGTGTTGAAGAAGAGGATTCGGTTTTTAACAAGAATCTTGACGAAATTATGTATTTTTTTGAAGAAACAGGTTATAAAACGGTCTTTTTTGAAGATTTGGATCGAATGGATGACCCGAAAATTTTTGTCCACTTGCGTGAACTGAATAACCTTCTCAATAATGATGATGCCATAAAAGCTAAACCCATAGTCTTTGTGTATGCCGTCAGAGATGATATTTTTTCTAAAGAAGATCGAACTAAATTCTTTGACTTCATTATTCCAGTTATTCCGGTAATAAATTCAACTAACTCGGGGGAAATTTTGCTTCAGAGACTCCAGGAAGCAAAAGCAAATGGAATTGAGCATGATATTTCTCAGGGATTTGTGCTTGACATTGCGCCATTCATTTCGGATATGCGTATTCTTCAAAATATTTACAACGAGTTTGTTGTTTATAAGAAAACTTTGCGTATATCACAAGAACTTTCTCTGTCAGATGAACAGATGCTTGCGATGTTGGTATTTAAGAACTTATATCCGAGTGATTTTGCGGATATTCAGGACGAAAAAGGTGTTTTGAAAAAAGCATTTGCAGATAAGAGTGACTTTATCGCAAGAAAGAAGCAGAGCATTCAGGAGGACATTGATAATTATTCTTCGGTCATTCGGAGTGCTCAAAATGATACATGTAAGTCTATTAGGGAGCTCAAGTACGCTATGTTAGGAAGCTTGATGGGCGGGCCTTATAAATTTGTTAGTTTTAGCAAGAGTAGTTGGAATTCATCAGGTGTAGAAGCTTCTACAATTATGAATGATGATTATGATATGGATGAGCTTATGCGGGCAAAAAATATATATATTCATTACATGAACCAAAATTATAATGAAATAAATGCCACTTTTGATGTGAAAATTTTGGCCTCTTATATTGAACGTTGGAAGTTCATAAAAGAAGTTGGAGAAAAGGGGATGGAAAATTTACAGGATGATTTAGAGAAACTCCAGGAAAGACAGCACAAACTATCAGGAATGTCCATTGTGGAACTGCTGAAAGCATACCCCGTAGGTGAAGTTCTCTCTGAGAAAGTGCAGGTCAATAAGCTGCTTGTTTTTCTGTTGCGCCGTGGTTATATCGATGAAAAGTATGCAAGCTATATTAATTATTTCAAAGGAACAAGCATTACAAAAGATGACATGAATTTTATTCTGGCGGTAAAAAATCAGACGCCCCTGGATTTTGATTACCACTTAACGAAGACACCAATGGTTGTCGAGCGTTTACAGGTATATGAGTTCGAGCAAAAAGCCATCTATAATTTTGACCTTTTGGAACAACTGTTAGGAGAAGAAAATTCTGAAAAACTGATGGCGTTCATCCAGCAGCTGGCCGATGGTGATAATCTTAGTTGGCGTTTTATCGACGAGTTTGTTAATAGAACATCCAAACAGCCTTTATTCATCCGTTTGGTAGCGGAGAATTGGCCTGGCATGTGGGCACATATTTCAGCGGACGAAACACTAACTTATGACCATCAGCTGATGTATTTGCAAAATATATTGTCTGAGTCGGAGATTTCAACAATCGAGGCGCAAAACATAGACAACTGCATGACTCGTTATTTTGAAGAGCATGCTGACATTCTTCAAAGATTGAGAGACTGTAATAGCAATAAAATTATTTCTATTATAGATAGTTTGGATGTGCATTTTGCGGCTCTCAGTACAGCCACGGTTCCTTCCGACGTATTGGATAGCGTTTTTGAAAAGTGCCATTATGTGCTGAACGAAGAAATGATCAAGACTGTAATTGAGTATAAGAGCAGTAATTTAATCGACGATTTTGAAGGGAAGCCTTATTCTACATTGGCTACATTGAACTATCCGGCGTTGTTACAGTATGTTCAGGATAATATTGTAGAGTTTGTTGATGAAATTGTCCTTGCGCATAGAAGTTTATCTGACAGCTCGGAAGATATAGTAGATATGTTGATCCGGCTTGAGGGGGAAACAGAACTTCAGGTCAAGCTGGTCGAGCAAGAGAAGTTTTGTTTGGACTGTATTGATGATTGTGCGGGTGATTATGTACGAGCCAACAAAAGTGTGTGGATGTCGGTTTGGGATGCAATGTTGAATAAAAACGTCGTAAAGATAAGTTGGGAGAATGTTTTTGACTATTGGCAGGTATATCAGTTTAGCGCGGCGTTGAAGGAATATATGGATTCACATGCAGAAGAGCTGGCTGAGATGGATACAACGGTTGTTGATGATAGTTTTATAAAGGCATTTATTACAGCAGATTTTGAGCAGGGAATTGAGCAAAAACTTCTTCCTGTTTTGCGGTTGAAAAATTTTGACCTTGATATCTCGTCAATTGCGGAATCAACACTGAGAATTATGGTCGAATGCAATTATTTTGAGTTTACCGCTGGCAGGTATTCAGCTATCAACTCAGTTTCTGCCGATATTGGTATTAAGTTCATCATAAATAATCAGGAAGCGTATATGAGCTTGAGCGATAGCATTTCCATGACATCGAGTCTGCTGGAACAGTTAGTCTTTAACAATGATTTTGATGCAGACAACCGGCGTCAAGTGTTCTGCGATTATGCAGAAAATTACATGACAGAGAAGATTGCCATGCAAATGAAGGCATATGATTTACCGGTTTCAAAGGATATTTTTGTGGCTGCGTGGAATTGTACTGATGAAGAAAAGCGTATTGAATTGATACTAGATTATTGTACGATGCTAAACGCAGATGAACTTGAACAGTATTTTGCAGAACTCAGAGTTCCATATTCAGAGCTTAGTGACCGTTCCCGGAGACATGAAGTCGGCTTGCCAATAAAGGATAAGAACAAGGCACTGGCCGAATACTTGAAGAAGATTGGATATCTCACGAATTGGGATGAGAAAGGCGAAAAATATTTTGATGCAGCTGCTGATTGTGAGAAAACAAGAAAGGTTCTAAAGCTGCGTATTAAGCAGATAAGATAGGAGGAAACCACTAATGGACAAAATGCGTATGGAATCCATTGATATGACCGCACAGAATATAGAGAAAATCGGGGCTTTATTCCCGAATTGCATTACAGAGAAGAAGGATGCTGACGGCAAGCCGAAGAAGGCCATTAACTTCGACTTGCTGAGGCAGATGCTGTCCGACGATGTGATTGAGGGTGATGAAGCCTATGAATTTACCTGGGTAGGCAAAAAGGCTGCTATTGTGGAGGCTAATAAGCCGATTCGCAAAACATTGCGTCCTTGCAAGGAAGAGAGTGTCAACTGGGACAGCACGGAGAATCTCTACATTGAGGGGGATAACCTAGAAGTGCTGAAACTCTTACAGGAGAGCTATCTCGGCAAGGTAAAGATGATTTATATTGATCCGCCGTACAACACGGGAAATGACTTCATTTATCGGGACGATTTCAAACAGTCTGCCGAAGGCTATGACGAGGATAGTGGTGTGTACGATGAAGATGGGAATCGTATGTTCAAGAATACGGATTCAAATGGGCGTTTTCATTCTGATTGGTGCAGTATGATTTATTCGAGACTAATGTTGGCAAGAAATTTGCTTAGTGATGATGGAGCTATCTTTATTAGCATTGATGAACATGAAGTAGAAACCCTTTCAAAAATTTGTGACGAAATTTTCGGAGAAGTAAACCATATTGGCACAATTATTGTAAAAAGCAACCCTCGTGGTTCTATGTCAACATCTGAGATTGCAAGCTTGCATGAATATTTGCTACTTTATTCGAAATTTAGGTATCAGGTCGATGTCATAGGACATGAATTAACTAAGGAGATGGCATCGGAGTATAAATTTTCAGATGCAAATGGAGCATATCGTTTGCTCGGATTAAGAATGAGAGGCGGATTTTGGCGAAGAAGTGAGAGACCTAATTTATTTTTTCCTATCTATGTAGATCCTTCAAACTGTTCTGTATCTTTGAAAAAAAGCAATGTATACTGCGAAGAAGCTGTTCCAATTCAGCCATCTACAATGGAAGATGGTACTTGGCGGTGGAGTAAAGAAAAAGTACAGGCAGATTCCAAGTTGCTTATAGGAAAACAGGTTAAACGAGGTGATTCTTTTAGCTGGGATATATATCAAAAGGATTATCTTGATAGAAGTTCTGGACGAAGAACAAAGGCAAAGTCCATTTGGGATGAAAATGAAATTAACTATCAAAATGGAGCGGTGGAAATAAAAGATTTGTTTGGTAAAAGTGGTATATTTGATTATTCTAAGCCGATTTATCTTTTGAAGCAGGCAATGAAAATGATAGGATTCTATGGGGAAGGGATTGTCCTCGATTTCTTCTCAGGCTCTGCCACCACAGCCCACGCAGTTATGCAGTTGAACGCTGAAGATGGTGGACGCCGCAAATTTATTATGATACAGTTGCCTGAACCTTGCGATGAAAAGAGTGAGGCCTACAAAGCCGGTTGCTTCAACATCTGCGAAATCGGCAAGGAGCGCATCCGCCGCGCAGCAAAGAAGATTGCCAAGGAACATCCAGATGCAAAGTTCGACGGCGGTTTCCGTGTCCTGAAGTTAGATGAGACCAACATGAAGGACGTGTATTATGCGCCTGCAGATTATGAGCAGAATGTTCTTGACATGTTGGAAAGTAACATCAAAGAAGACCGTACCGACCTTGACCTGCTGTTTGGCTGCTTACTGGAGTGGGGATTACCTTTGTCGCTGCCGTATCAGTCTGAGGATATCGAGGGATGTACCGTGCATAACTACAATGATGGTGACCTGATTGCCTGCTTTGATGAGAATATCCCTGACAGTGTAATTAAGACAATCGCGAAACGCCGGCCGATGCGTGTTGTATTTCGTGACAGCAGCTTTGCAGGCAGTCCGGCCAAAATCAATGTAACACAGATTTTCAAAGAGCTAGCACCGGATACTTCCGTGAAAGTGCTGTAAGGAGGGGCGGAGATGAAGAAAAAATTAGTAGAGAAAAGCGTTAATCCTACAGATGCCAAAATGGATATTTTATGCCGGAATTCTATAGAGCTAATCCGGTATGCCAGAAAGCATGTTTCAAATCAGGTCAACCATACGCAGCTCATGACATACTATGGGCTGGGCTATTGGATTGTTGAGGAACAACAGTCAGGTGAACACCGTGCCGGTTATGGTAAAAAGGTAATCCAGACACTTTCTGATGCATTGAATGCAGAATTTGGAAAAGGATTTTCTGTTGACACCCTTGAAAATGCAAGAAAGTTTTATTTAAACTATCAGGGACGAATTTCCGAAACACTGTTTCGGAAATTCATGAAAGAGAAATCCGATACATTGTTTCGGATTTCTGGCGAAGATGTTCCGTTTACACTGTCATGGTCACATTATTTACAGCTTATGCGTATCAAAAATTTAGATGAGCGCAGATTTTATGAGATAGAAGCTACGAAATCGACATGGAGCCTGCGAACGTTGCAAAGACAGTATAATTCCAGTCTATATGAGCGGCTGGCGCTTAGCCGAAATAAGGATAAAGTGATGCGTTTAGCACAGGAAGGAAATGTGATTGAAAAACCGGCAGATATTGTCAAGCAGCCAACAGTTCTTGAATTTCTTGGACTGGAAGAGTCAGAAAAGTTTTCAGAGACGGATTTGGAGTCGGCAATTATTGACAAGCTGCAAAAGTTCTTGCTGGAATTGGGAAAGGGATATTTGTTTGAAGCACGGCAGAAACGGTTTAGCTATGACGAAGAAAATTTCTATGTGGATCTTATTTTCTATAACCGTCTGCTGCGTTGCTACGTGTTGATTGACCTAAAAATTGACAAACTTACTCACCAGGATTTGGGACAGATGCAAATGTATGTCAATTACTATGATCGTTATCAAAAGCTTCCGGATGAGAATCCTACGATTGGCATTTTGCTTTGCAAAGAGAAGAATGATGCAGTTGTGCAGATGACTCTTCCGGAAAATAGTAATATTTTTGCGACAGAATATAGTTTATATTTGCCAGATAAAAAGATGCTGCAGAAGAAGCTGGAAGAGTGGATTGCAGAAGAAACAGGAGGAGAAGACGATGAGACTACGATTTAAGCATCAGAAATTTCAGGCTGATGCAGCAAAGGCCGTGGTGGATGTTTTTGCAGGACAGCCTTATCTGACCCCTTCATACATGATGGACAGAGGAAATGGCTTTTACCAGCAGACAATGACTGATGAAGAGAATTTCACTGGTTGGAGCAACCACAAGATCGTGCCGGAGCTTTCCGACCGTATTATTCTGGAAAACCTGCAAAAGGTACAGCGGGCAAATCAGCTCAAGCCGTCTGCGAAGCTGGAGGGGCACTTCAATTTGACCATTGAGATGGAGACCGGTGTCGGCAAGACATATACCTATATCAAGACAATGTATGAGTTGAACAAGCATTACGGTTGGAGCAAGTTCATCGTGGTTGTGCCCAGTATTGCCATCCGCGAGGGCGTGTATAAGTCCTTTCAGGTAACGCAGGAGCATTTTGCCGAGGAATATGGTAAGAAGGTACGCTTTTTCATCTATAATTCCGCTCAGTTGACAGAGATTGATCGTTTTGCGTCGGATAACTCCATCTGCGCCATGATTATCAACTCTCAGGCGTTTAATGCAAGAGGCAAAGATGCAAGACGTATTAGTATGAAGCTGGATGAGTTCCGGTCCCGCAGGCCGATTGATATCATTGCAAAGACGAATCCGATTCTGATTATTGATGAGCCTCAGTCCGTGGAGGGAAAGCAGACTAAGGAGAACTTGAAGCAGTTCAATCCTCTGCTGACCCTGCGCTATTCTGCGACTCATAAGAGCGACAGCATTTACAATATGGTTTACCGTCTGGATGCTATGGAGGCATACAACAAACGGCTGGTAAAGAAGATTGCCGTAAAGGGTATCTCAGAATCCGGTATCACAGCAACAGAAAGCTATGTTTATCTGGAGAGCATCAATCTTTCAAAGGCTGCGCCTACGGCAACAATTCAGTTTGATTATAAGGGGGCAAACGGTATTCGCAAGATTACCCGTACCGTTTCGGAAAGATACAATCTATACGATAATTCCGGCAGCATGGAGGAATATAAACAGGGCTTTGTGGTATCCCGTATCGACGGACGTGATGATTCTGTGGAATTTCTGAATGGTGTCAAAATCTATGTCGGCGATGTGATTGGCAAGGTCAGCGAGGAACAGTTGCGTCGTATTCAGATTAGGGAGACAATTTTATCTCATATACAGAGAGAAAGGGAGCTGTTCTATAAAGGCATTAAGGTGCTGTCCTTGTTTTTTATTGATGAAGTAGCAAAATACCGCGTCTATGATGAAGCCGGACAGGCAGCAGACGGCATTTATGCTCAGATGTTTGTGGAAGAGTATAACGACATCATTGACAATTTGCAGATTGGTATCGGCGAGGATGACTACGTGAAGTATTTGCAGGCGATTCCTGCAGAGAAGACTCACGCAGGATACTTCTCCATCGACAAAAAGGGCAAGATGATTGACTCCAAGGTGAAACGCAAGGAAACGACAACGGATGATGTGGATGCCTATGAGTTGATTATGAAGAACAAAGAACTATTGCTGGAACGCGATCCGAAGCGTTCTCCGGTTCGGTTTATCTTCTCACATTCTGCCTTGAGAGAGGGCTGGGACAATCCGAATGTATTCCAGATTTGTACCTTGAAGCAGAGTAGCAGTGAGGTGCGCAAGCGTCAGGAAGTTGGACGGGGTTTACGCCTCTGCGTCAATCAGGATGGCGAGCGCATGGATACCAATATGCTGGGTGAAGACGTACAAAATGTTAACGTGTTAACCGTTATTGCCAGTGAAAGCTATGACAGTTTTGCAAAGGGGTTGCAGACGGAAATTGCCGAAGCGGTGGCTGACCGACCACGTGCGGTTACAGCAGAATTGTTTGTTGGTAAAGTGATTAAGGATGATAAGGGCAATGAACAGGTTGTCGATCAGGATATGGCAAGAGCAATCCATTTTGACTTGATTGTCAACGGCTACATTGATAAGAAAGGTGTTCTTACCGATAAATATTATATCGATAAGGCCAATCATGAAATCAAGGTTGCCGAGGAGGTGGGGGATTCTGCTGCTTCAGTGATTGAGATTATCGACACCATTTATGACGGCAAATCTATGATGCCTGAAAATGCCCGAAGCAATAACGTGGAACTTCATGTAGATGAAAATAAATTTGCCATGCCTGAATTTAAGGCCTTGTGGGCGAAGATTAATGCAAAATCTACCTACGTGGTTGACTTTGATACCGAGGAGTTGATCCACAAGGCTGTTCAGTCTCTTGATCGTAAACTTAGAGTATCCAAAATCGTTTTCAAGGTGGAAACCGGAACCATGGAGACAATTAAATCTAAGGAAGAGCTGGTATCCGGAGTTTCTTTTGTGAAAGAAGAGTCCGCAAGCTATGGCCATATTACAACTGCTAGCACGAATGTAAAATATGATTTGATAGGAAAGCTTGTGGAGGAAACAGGACTTACCCGAAAGGCCGTCATTCAGATTCTGAAGGGAATTCAGCCGAGTGTGTTCAATCAGTTTAAGGATAATCCAGAGGAATTCATTATCAAGTCAGCGGCTCTTATCAATGATGAAAAGGCTACGGCGATAATTGAGCACATTACTTACGATGTGATGGATGATCGTTATGGAAAGGATGTTTTTACGGATCCGACCATTAAAGGACGTCTTGGTGTGAATGCCATGAAGGCGAAGAAGCATCTGTACGATCATATCGTATATGATTCCAGCAATGAGCAGAAGTTTGCTACGGAACTGGACACGAATACAAATGTTGCGGTCTATGTGAAACTTCCGGATGGATTCTACATTTCTACACCGGTAGGGCATTATAATCCCGACTGGGCGATTGCTTTCTACGAGGGAACTGTTAAGCATATCTATTTTGTGGCTGAAACGAAGGGCTCTATGAATTCGATGCAGTTGCGTATGATCGAGGAATCAAAGATTCACTGTGCAAAAGAGCATTTTAAGGCAATCAGCAATGGTGAAGTGCTCTATGATGTGGTAGACAGCTATCAGAGCCTGATGGATTTAATTACGAAGTAAGTTTTGGTAAGATTTATCTGAAGTGAAAAGGGGTAGCCGTCCAGCAAAAAATATTTTGTTGATGCGACAGCCCCTTTTTAACGCTCCAGATTTAATCCCAGATATAATAAAACCGCATCTTTGAATGCTCTTGGATTCAGTCCGGATTTCCTGAAAATATGATTCAGTTTATATTGCAGTGTATTTTTGTGTATAAAAAGCTGTCGGCTTGTCCCGGACAGGGACATATCGTTTTCAAAGTAAGCAGTGAGAAGATGACGTTCGTTTTCATCCAGAGTGGATAAAGTCTTGGTGAGAAATTCGGCTTTTTCTAGTGGATTCAGCCCGGAGAAAATAAGCTCAAGGCCAAGATCATCAAAGAAAATATACCCCTCCGTCTGAGCTGTAAAATGTTTCATAGCGGTGACAGCTGTCTGATAGGAATCACACAATTGATAGACAGAGGTCATTTTTCCGACTGTCATTTTCAGGGATGTCTGATGATCCTTTGCAAAGCGTTCCAGAATATATGCGTTGTGTTCCAATTGTGACGGCAAAACGACAGCAGTATATTCATTCGGATAGTAAAAGGTATACAGTCTTATAGAAAGCATTTCAAAAAACTGATGGATTTTCTGTTCCAGCAGAGAAAGATTGTCGGAAGGACTTTCAGCGGCTGCACGAATCAGCAGGATCCGGTATTTTTGGGTAATATTGATGCCGCATTCTTTCAGACATGCATTAAGATAATCCATGTTGGCAGAAGCCTGGTGGATCAGTGCTTCCATAGCGAAATGACGCTTGTCCGCCTGATTGCGGCTGATGGTGTTCAGTTCCCGTTCACGGATCAGCAGATGCGTGATGCGCTCCGCCAGATGGGCATATTTGCGGACTTCATCCGGCTGTCCGGTAATGCCGATCACGGCCATGAAGGTCTGATTGTAGTAAACAGGCAGGTTGATGCCCATGCGTGTGCCGTGAAAATTGTCATCGGCCCGGACTTCAATCGTTTCGCCTGTAAGGGCTGCCTGATGGCCGATTTCATGAAAGGTGCCGACTCTTTCCGGGTCCGTACTGGCAAAGATAATACCGTACTGGTTGATAAAATTTACATCCCGTCCGCAGACGTCCTTCACGGTATTGACGACCTGGGCGGCAAGGGTTCTGTCGATTTTAAACATAGGGTACCTCCGATTAATAATGCTACAAGTATACCATAGCTATTTCTTGCACTTTCATTGATAATAACGATTTTCATATTATGAACCTGTCATTGCGATGGATTAGTTAGAGCTATTTTATCATAAAGTGGTATAAATAACAATTTATACAAGATGTATACAAGAAAATTGTTCTGTATAACATATATACAGAGTGTCAAAAAGGATATACTTTCAGTAAGAAAATAAAAACGGCAGAGTGCATCTCGGTTAGCGGATGCAGTCAATGGACAGAAAAATGTATGGAGGTATCAACAAATGAGAGCAGTGATCGCAATCGATTCTTTGAAAGGCAGTTTAAGTTCTATTGAGGCAGGGCAAGCCATTGCGGAGGGCATCAGAAAAGCGGATGCCAAGGCAGATGTGGTCATCCGGCCGTTGGCAGATGGCGGAGAGGGTACCGTGGAGGCTCTTGTATGCGGCATGAATGGGACATTACAGCATGTGAAGGTGACAGGCCCATTGGGTGAGCCGGTTGTCTGTGAGTACGGCATTATTGCTGAGACAAAGACCGCAGTGATTGAGATGTCAGGTGCAGCAGGTATTACACTTGTACCGGATGCAAAGAAGAATCCGCTTTATACAACGACTTATGGTGTGGGTGAAGTCATTCGTGATGCCATTGAAAAAGGATGCCGCAGATTTATTGTTGGTATCGGCGGCAGTGCCACAAATGACGGCGGTATTGGTATGCTGCAGGCATTGGGCTACGGTTTCCTTAACAAGGACGGTCAGCAGGTGCCTTTTGGTGCCATCGGTCTCAAGGAATTAGAGACAATTACAGATACTTACGTCCTGCCGGAGCTGGCGGAATGTGAATTCAAAATAGCCTGTGATGTGACGAATCCCCTTTGCGGTGAGAATGGCTGCAGTGCTGTTTACGGCCCGCAGAAAGGTGCCAATCCATCCATGATTATGGAGATGGATAAATGGCTTCGCTATTATGCAGCTCTTGCAAGGGAAAAATTTCCGAAAGCCAATCCGAATGAACCGGGGACAGGAGCAGCAGGCGGCCTTGGATTTGCATTTCTGACATTTACCAACGCAGTTCTTGAGTCTGGGATCAAAATTGTTCTGGAAGAAACAAAACTGGAATCTTTTGTTAAAGATGCAGATGTTGTTGTAACAGGTGAAGGCAGACTGGATTTCCAGACAGCCATGGGCAAGGCACCTGTGGGTGTTGCCGGATTGGCCAAAAAATTTGACATTCCTGTACTGGCCTTTGCTGGTAGTGTGACAAAAGATGCCACAGAATGCAACAAAAACGGCATCGATGCCTTCTTCCCAATCCTTCGAGGCATTTCAACACTGGAAGAAGCCATGAAACCTGAAAATGCCAAACAAAACTTGACAGACACAGCAGAGCAGGCATTTCGTCTTTTCAATATTTGCCGCCAGGCCTAAACTTCGATGCAAAACGTTCAGGGATTTTGAATAGGAACAGGACTTGACAATTCCGTGCAGGTACGTTTGCACTGCCCGTCTCCGTTCCACTTCGGTCCGCGCTAACGAAGGTCCGCAGGACCTTCAGCGCTATTAGCAGCGTACATAAGATGCTAAAAGACAGCATCTAAGTACCGGCCATGCTGGAAGCACCCGCACGGAATTACCAAGTCCTATTCCTATCTCCAAGTTTTTTAAGCGTTTTGCAGTTGAAATATTTAAACCTGGACGGTAAAATAATTTTTAGTGATTATAAAATGAATGATGTGATAGATACGCAGAGGTTTTATAGAGGTTATGATGGAGAAAACGGTTTTGGTTGTGATTCCTGCAGAGGAGAGACATAAAGAGAAGTTGGAGCGTGCCGGTAAAGGCTGTCGTTTTGTTTATGAGACGCCGCAGACGGCGACAGAAGAAATGATTGAAGCAGCAGATGTGATTATCGGCAATGTGAAGCCGGACAGACTGCATGAGCCGGAACGCCTGCAGTGGCTGCAGTTGAATTCTGCCGGCGCAGATGCTTATGTGAAGCCGGGGATTTTAAGAAGCACGACAATGTTGACAAGTGCCACAGGTGCTTACGGCAAGGCAGTGGCAGAGCACAGTTTTGCCATGCTTTTGATGCTGCAGAAGAAGCTGAATTTATACAGAGACGCCCAGACAAAGAACGAATGGAGCGATTTTGGTACAGTCACATCCATTACAGATGCCACAGTGCTTGTTGTGGGACTGGGCGATATCGGCCTGCATTTTGCCAGATTGGCCAGTGCTCTTGGCGCTCGTGTCATTGGTCTGAAACGCTCCATGGGACCATGTCCGGAAGGTGTTCATGAATTACATACCATGGACGAGCTGGATAACTTATTGCCGAAAGTGGATGTTGTAGCTTCCTTTGTACCGTCAACAGCGACTACATATCATATGTACACAAAAGAACGATTGATGGCCATGAAGGACACTGCCATCTTCTTAAACAGCGGAAGGGGAGACGCAGTGGCTTCAGAAGTCCTTTATGAAGCACTTTCTAAAGGCTGGATTGCCTCAGCGGGAATTGATGTCACAGAATCTGAACCGCTGTCGGCAGACAGCCCATTGTGGCAGCTGCCGAACCTGATGATGACACCGCATATATCCGGGCAGTTCCATCTTCCGGAGACATTTGAACGCATTGTGGATATTGCGGCTGCAAATTTGGAAGCTTATCTTAAAGAGCAGCCTCTAAAAAACCGAATTCAGTAATATTTAATTTTGGCATCTGACACCTGTTGGATGCCTTTTTTCTATTTAGTGATTGATACTTTGTGTAAAACATATAAATAACTTGCCTTCAACAGTATTTAATGCTACTATGGAATTGAAGTAAGCACTTTTCGTCTGAAGGTCTCTTAATGTTGTGAAGGGAGAGGGCATTATAGGAGCAGCAGATACAGTTACAAAGGCTTACATACGAAAAAACGAAGTATTCGCAGACGCATTCAACTACTTTATGTATGATGGAAGACAGAAGATTCAGCCGGAACAGTTAAGAGAATTGGATTCGACTGAGATTGCAATACTTTTGAATGAAAAAGATACGAAAGATAAAACGAATAAAGAAAAAGAAGCATCCGAGCAGAAGATGGTACAGAAGTACCGGGATCTTTTGAAAACGGCGACTATTATGGAAGATGGGGAAGCGACCTATGTACTGTTGGGGATAGAGAACCAGACAGAGGTTCATTATGCGATGCCTGTCAGAAATATGCTGTATGATGCTATGCAGTATAATCAGCAGGTTACAGAGATAGCGGAGAAACATAAGGGAAAAAAAGGCGGCAAGAGACAGCAGAAGATCAGCACCGGAGAGTTTTTGTCTGGATTTTATAAGAATAATAAATTAATTCCGGTTATTACATTGGTCTTGTTTTTCAATCCCGGTGAATGGGATGGCCCGAGGTCATTATTTGATATGTTGGATATATCAAATCCGATTTTTAAAAAATATGCACAGGACTATAAGATACATATTATCAGTCCGAAGGAGATTTTAGAGAGTGATTTGAAAAAATTCAGTTCCAGTCTGCGAGAGGTTATAGGATGCATAAAATATTCAAATGATAAAAATAAACTGGCAGCTTTCATACAAGATAATCCCAGAATGAATATAGAAGTTGAAGCAGCCAGAGTGCTTGAAGTTATCACACATACACATATTAAGCGAGAGGAGGTTGATGATATGGGAAATGTGAATATGTGTAAGGCAATACAGGAAATGATACAAGACGGCAGAGATGAGGGAAGAGTCCAACTTTTGGTAACGCTTATTCAAAGCGGAGATATCAGTCTGCAAAGAGCTGCCGCACTTATGAATATGACTCCGGAGGAATTTCAGGAGAAAAGTAAGATGATTTCCTAATAGTATCAGCAGATGATAACTATTGGGGAGTTACAAATATTTAATAAAACATCAAAGAGACTGAAAAGATTTGGAAAATGCTTTCACTTTATAAGGCTTCACAGATAGGATATGTAAAATATAATCCTGCCTGTGAAGCCTTTATATATTTACTGAAAATACAATGGGATGGATTAATCGCGCACTTTAATATGTGCTTCTCTCAGCTGAGTCTCAGTGACAATACCCGGTGCGCCGCACATGAGATCCTGTGCGTTGCCGTTCATTGGGAAGGCGATCACTTCGCGAATGTTGTCTTCATTTCTCAGCAGCATGATCATTCGATCGACACCAGGGGCCATACCGGCGTGTGGCGGGGCACCAAACTGGAAAGCGTTGTAGAGTGCACCGAATTTCGTCTTCAGGTTTTCTTCGCTGTAGCCTGCGATTTCAAAGGCTTTGACCATGATATCCAGATCGTGGTTGCGGACAGCACCGGAGGAAAGCTCCACGCCGTTGCAGACGATATCATACTGATAAGCCAGGATATCTTCAGGGTTCATGGTGTTCAGTGCTTCAAGGCCGCCCTGAGGCATAGAGAATGGGTTGTGTGTGAAATCCATCTTCTTCTCGTCCTTGTTGTATTCATACATCGGGAAGTCGTTGACAAAACAGAAGCGGAAGGCATTCTTCTCAATCAGGTCAAGACGTTCACCCAGTTCGTTTCGGAGCTGTCCGGCAAAAAGGTTAGCACGTTCTTCTTTATCCGCAATAAAGAAAATCGTATCGCCTACTTCAAGACCTGTGAGTTCAGCAAATTCCTGCTTCATGTCATCAGGGATAAATTTGTCAATGGGGCCTTTATAACTCTTATCTTCCATGACTTCCAGGTAACCAAGGCCGCCCATACCGATGGAAGTGGCGAATTTCAGCAGTTTCTCATGAAAACCCTTGGACATATCGGCATGAACCCTGATGGCACGGACGGTACGTTTCAGGAAAGGTTTGAATGTACATCTCTGAAAGAATTCTGTGACATCCATGATACGCAGCGGGTTTCTGAGATCCGGCTTGTCAGAGCCGAATTGCAGCATGGCATCCTTGTAGCTGATCACAGGATAAGGGGCAGCTGTGACAGAAGCACCTTCCGGTGCAAATTTTTCAAAAGTGGCTGTCAGAACTTCTTCACCTACACGGAAAACTTCTTCCTGAGTAGCGAAGCTCATCTCAAAGTCCAACTGATAGAATTCGCCCGGTGAACGGTCTGCACGGGCATCCTCATCACGGAAACATGGTGCGATCTGGAAGTATTTATCAAAACCGGAAACCATCAGCAGCTGTTTGTACTGCTGCGGAGCCTGAGGCAATGCATAAAAACGACCTTTGAACTTTCTGGATGGTACGATATAATCTCTGGCACCTTCAGGAGAAGAAGCGCAGAGAATCGGTGTCTGGATTTCAAGAAATCCCATCTCTGTCATCTTCTGACGAAGGAAGCTGATGACCTGTGAACGGAAAATGATGTTGTCTTTGACTTTCTGGTTTCTTAAGTCAAGATAACGGTACTTCAGACGGACATCTTCACGGATTTCCTTGGAAGTCATAATCTCAAAAGGCAGCTGGTGATAAACCTTGCCCAGCATATCGATGCTGTGAGCTTCAAGTTCGATAGTGCCTGTAGGAATCTTCGGATTGTAAGTCTCCTCATCGCGGTGGTCAATGACACCTTCGATGGAGATGCAGTTTTCTTTGGTAATACCGTCCAGGAGAGAAGTGTCTCTTAAAACAACCTGGAGGACACCGTACATATCTCTCAAATCAATAAAAGATACACCGCCGTGGTCACGGATATTTTCAACCCAGCCTGCGACACGGATGGTCTTGCCAACGTCGCTTTCGCTGATCTCGTTTAAAATTCTGCTGCGGTAAATGTTTGGTGTTGTCATAATTGGTCCCCTTTCATTCTGTGATATTCAATCATATCTGCTGAGATGTCCAGGACGAAACGTATAACAAGTGCCTTGGCACATTCCTGCGCCTACAGCCTATTCCCTGCAAACTATGAGAAACACGCTTCGCGAGTTTCTCAAGTTATCGCGGCAGTCGCCAAGGTCTCGTGCAAGCACGGACTTTGGCTCGTTGCTCGCGTAAATAAAAAAATCGCCCTGAACGATGATCGTTCAGGACGAATATAAAATCCGCGGTACCACCTGAATTACTGCAATGCAGTCTCTCAACAGAGGCAAAAACCTCCTGCTGTCTGACGTCCAGCTGACGGCGCACCTACTGGGCAAAATGCTGTTCAGATTGCGGCTGTTAAAGTGTTATTCACGCTGATTCATTCTGTGGGTTCTCACTCTCTCCACTCACTGGAAGCGATAAACAGCGCTACTTCTCTTCGTCATCGCCTTTAACTTTTCGTTAGCAGTATTATAGCCCTTGATAATTTATTTTGTCAACGTAAAAAAGTATAAAAATTTTAGGAAATTAAAGTGGTGATATAGTGAAAAATTACCTATACAACTGGAACAATTTACAGATATTTCCAGAAAATAAAAAAGGCCATTCGCAATTGTGCGAACAGCCTTTGAAAAATGTTCAGTGCAAACTATCAATCAAATCAATGATAGCATACACATTTAGTCCAAATGATGCTGCCAGTCGGCTTTGAACAGGAAGATCAGAAACAGGATGGTACTGCATCCCCATGTCAGCGGATAGGCCCAGGAAATCATCTGAAAGACCGGGAAGAATCGGAGTGCTGTGGTGACGTAGACGATACGCAGGCCGCACCAGAAAAGCAACATTCCAGCCATTGGCACAACAGCATAGCCGCAGCCTCTCATCACACCGGCAGAGCAATGGGAAAAGGCCAGCAGGAAGAAAAACAGGCTGACAATGTGAGCGTGAATGGTGCCGTAGGCAACGGCTTCCTGTGTACTGCCGAAAATCTTCAGTGCATATGGAATAAAAAAGTAGATCAGAAGTCCGGTAACCTCAGCGGTGATCATGCCAAATAAGATGCCGAAAATGGCGCCCTTTTTGGCACGATGGTATTGCCTGGCTCCCAGGTTCTGACTGACAAAGGTCGGAAGTGCCATGGCCATACTCATAATCGGAAGGAAAACGAATCCCTCAATCTTGGAGTAGGCCCCCATTCCGGACATAGCGTAAGCGCCGAAGGAATTGATATTCTTCTGAATCACCAGGTTACCGACGGTGATCACGGCATTCTGAATGCCGGCGGGCAGACCCTGATACAACACCTTCTTCATCATGTGGGAATGGTAATGCAGCTTTTTGAAATCAAGCCGGGTATAATCTTTAATCCGACACATACGAAACAAACAGAGAATGACGCTGAGACCCTGAGAGATCACAGTGGCGGCTGCAGCACCTGTAACACCCCAGTGAAAGGCAGGATGGGCCACAAAAAGCAGATCCAGACCGATATTCACAATGGAAGAGAATAACAGATAGTAAAGGGGATGAATACTGTCACCCAGGGCACGCATGATGGACATGCAGATGTTGTAGAGGATAACAGTGGATACACCGCCGAAATAAATCTGCAGATACCTTAAGGCATGGGGCATAACAGAGTCCGGGGTGCCAAGCCATACCAGAAGATGGGGAGCCAGGATAAGACCGGCAACAGTGCCGATTGCGGAAGCAATCAGCCCCATCAGGAAATTTGTGTGGACAGCCTTTGAAACATTGTCTTCATCGCGGGCGCCAAAATAGCGTGAAATAACGACACCGCCGCCGGTGGCAATACCGGAGAAAAAACCGATGATCAGAAAGACGACAGTGCCGGTGGAACTGACGGCGGCAAAAGCATCGTTATCCGCAAAGTTGCCGATGACCCATGCATCCACCATGTTATACAACTGCTGAAGCAGCTGACCGAGAAACAGCGGAATGGCAAAGGCCAGAATACCGCCGGGAATCGATCCTCTTGTCAGGTCGATGCTGCCTTTATTTTCTTTTTGCATAAAAAAACCTCTTTAATTCAATGGATTTGAAATAATTAACATTAATAAAAGTGTATCATGTTTGAAAATAAACAGCAATAAGCCCTTTTGATTTTTAGAAAAAAATAAAAAATTGAATAAAAACAGACGAAATAATATGTTTTTCGACTTCATAAATAAAAATAATAAAAAAATTAGAAAATATTGTCCTATTTTGGTGGTTATTGCGAGTTTTATTAATTGAGACAATCTTTTTTTGATAATATAATACATTTGACGCTTGTTGGAAAAAGATGAAGAATGGGAGGCTGCGTTATGACAAAAATCAATGTTGCGATTGTTGATGACAATGAGAAGATGGTCAGTTTGTTGGATGCCATATTACAGACGGATAAGAATATTGAAGTCATCGGAAGAGGTGACGATGGCGTTCAGGCATTGGACATTATTAAGAATCAGGAGCCGGATGTTGTCCTTTTGGATTTGATTATGCCGAAGCTTGACGGGCTGGAGGTCATGCAGCAGGTCAATAAGGATATGTCGCTGAAGAAACGACCCGCATTTATTGTGATTTCTGCCATTGGAAAGGAAAACATCACGGAGAATGCTTTTAATCTCGGTGCCATGTATTATATTATGAAGCCATTTGAAAATGATATGATTCTGCGTCGTATTCATCAGGTGACTGAACGACAGATTTTACAGCCGGTCCATACACAGAAGAGCAGACAAACAGATTATACGACAGAATACCGGGAAAAGAATCTGGAAACAGATGTGACCAACATTATTCATGAGATTGGTGTGCCGGCGCATATCAAAGGTTATCAGTATCTGCGGGATGCCATTATTATGTCAGTGGATAACCGGGAGGTCATTAATTCGATTACGAAGGTCCTGTATCCGACCATTGCCAAGATGAATAAGACGACGCCGAGCCGTGTGGAACGCGCGATCCGCCATGCTATCGAAGTGGCCTGGAGCAGAGGCAAGATGGATACCATTGATGAGCTTTTTGGCTATACCATACATACCGGAAAAGGCAAACCAACTAACAGTGAATTTATTGCGTTGATCGCGGATAAAATCCGACTGGAATACAAGAACAGGAGTTGATAATTGACTGAAAATTCACAAAATTTCTGCTTTTATTGCAACGAATTGTGTTGTATAATAATAGAAGATACAATATAATGCAATAGCAGGAGGAACAAAGCCTTATGAAGAAAGTCCTATTTGCGGCATCTGAAGCGGTACCATTTATTAAGACAGGCGGATTGGCAGACGTTGTCGGATCTTTGCCGAAGGCATACAATAGAGATGAATTTGATGTCAGGGTTGTATTGCCGAAATACAGAGTGATTCCGGAACATTTTCAACAGCAGATGGAATATATGACGAATTTTTATATCAATATGTCAGGACGGATGATTTATGTCGGTGTATTTCAGATGATGCTGGATGGCGTGACATTTTATTTTATCGACAATGAATACTATTTTTCAGGAGACAGGATTTATGAAGACGGATTGTGGGATCTTGAGAAGTTTGCTTACTTCAGTAAGGCCGCACTGACGATGCTTTGTGTTATCGATTTCAGACCGGACATCATCCATTGTCATGACTGGCAGACGGGTCTTATGCCGGTTTATCTGAAGAATGAATTCTGGGATAGTTCTTCTTACAGCGATTTTTACCAGAACATGAAAGCCGTGATGACAATCCACAATCTGAAGTTCCAGGGAACATGGAACATTGATGATATGATGCGTGTAACAGGACTTCCGGGTTATCTGTTTACATCAGACAAACTGGAAGCATACGGCGCCGGCAATTATCTGAAGGGCGGCCTTGTTTACGCAGACTGGATTACCACTGTCAGCGGTGTTTATGCGAATGAGATCAAGTATCCGTTCTATGGAGAGGGACTGGATGGATTGATGCGTGCGAGATCCAATAATCTTTCGGGTATTGTCAATGGTATTGATTATGATGAGTATAACCCGGAGACGGATCCGATGCTTGTACACAATTATTCTCCGTATAATTTCAGAACAGAGAAGGTGCATAATAAGACGGCGCTGCAGCAGGAGCTTGGCATGCAGGTAGACGGCGGCAAGTTTATGATCGGTCTTGTTTCAAGATTGACAGATCAGAAGGGAATGGATCTGATCGATTGTGTGATGGAACAGATTTGTGCGGAAGATGTACAGTTTGTTATTCTCGGTACAGGTGATCCGCGCTATGAGAATATGTTCAGATACTATGAATGGAAGTATAAAGACAGAGTTTCGGCAAGTATCTGTTATGACAATACCCGTTCCCACAGAATCTATGGTGCATGCGATGCATTTCTGATGCCGTCACTGTTTGAACCATGCGGACTCAGTCAGCTGATGAGTCTTCGCTATGGTACATTGCCGATTGTAAGGGAGACAGGCGGTCTGAAGGAAACTGTAGAACCGTATAATGAATATACAGGAAGCGGTACAGGATTCAGTTTTGCAAATTATAATGCACATGAGATGCTGCATGTGATTGAGTATGCCAAGTCTGTTTATTATGGTGACAGAGAAGCATGGAACCGTATTGTAGACAGGGCAATGGCAGCAGATTTCTCCTGGGGCAATTCAGCGAGAAAGTACGAAGATCTGTATCGTTCTTTATAGGAATACAGAAGTTCAACTTAGAATTTAAAAGTGATTGGGAAAAGGAAAAACGTAACCTTTCTTTGGGGTGTGTGCCAATAGCGCATTCGTTTGGCACTAAGAACAGAGAGGTTGCGTTTTTCTTTTGTTTACAGATGCGGTTATTCGATTCTAGTACATCGTTTCGTAAATAACTATACCATTCACTTGCCTGCACACTCGGATTCGCAGGCAAGTGAATGGTATAGTTATTTCGAAAACAATGTATTAGTGACGAATCATGAGGGTATGGATAAGATAGTCATAGACATCGCCATGGAGATTGCGCCAATTATCGCAGATGGCGGTTGCCTGAGCTTCATCTGTGACGTTTAATGTGATGCCGACGAGAAGTTCTTTCTTATCATGGATTTCGCAGCGAACAATATAGCAGTCCTTCTTATCTTCATAATAATCAGCGGTAACTTCATTTTCACTTCTCAGGTGATACTTGTGCTCATTGAAAAACTGGTCGATTTCAGTCTTGATCTCAGCTGGAATCTTGTGACCGAAAAATTCCAGAGTTTCTTCACCGGACTGGTTCATGGAATAGTAGGAATTGTTGTGGATATGTTCTGTTCGGATCAATTCTGTATCGGAAAGGTCGTGGAGCGCCTGCTGAAGAGTAAAATAATTCGTATAGCCCTTGTCCAGAATAAATTCTGAAATCTGAGAATTCGTCAATGGAAAATCGACCTTATTCAGCATATAGAGAACCATTAATTTATAAAGCATCAGTGTATCCTGATTCATAAAACAAAAACTCCTTTCTATTGCAATCATCAATTCCTGTCATAATAATCATTCGTCAACGGAACATAACAGCGCCCCTGCCATGCATTGCGAAGCTTCATGCAATGATGAATATGATTAAGTACCTGTTTCTTGTTGCGGCTCCAGTCTGGGGCAGCCAGCAGATGTTTGGGACCGTCACCGGTAATCCGGTGGATAATCACATCCGGCGGCATATGCTCAATACAGCGGATGAGGATATCCGTGTATTCTTCCAGTGTCAGAACATGGAACGGCTGCTGCAGATAATCAGTATAAAGATCGGTTCCTTTGAGAACATGGAGCAGCTGGAACTTGACACCCTGTATGGGCTGATGAGCGATATAATCGGCGGTAGCCAGCATGTCATCAGCAGTTTCACTGGGAAGCCCGAGAATCACATGGGTGATAACTTCGATGCCTCTTTCGTGAAGATTCAAAACAGCTGCATCATAGACAGACAGTGGATAGCCTCGTCGGATGTAAGCAGCTGTCTGAGGATGGATTGACTGAAGGCCGAGCTCAACCCACACCGGTTTGATCTGATTCAGTTCTGATAAAAGATCGAGAACCTCCGGTTGAAGACAGTCCGGGCGGGTGGCAATGGAAAGAATGGCTACTTCCGGGTGGCGGATGGCTTCTGTGTAAAGTGCCCGCAGACGATCTATGGGGGCATAAGTTCCCGTAAATGCCTGAAAATAGGCGATATAACAAGGCATCGGGGATTCTTTGCTGCCAATCTCAGGCTGACCGGAAAGCCGTTTCCCTGCAAGCAGCTGTTTGCCTTCCTCAATCTGTTCCGTGATGGATTGGTTCCTGGATGCGGCAAAATCACCGGAACCGCCCGCACTGCAGAAGATACAGCCTCTTGCATCGATCAGTCCGTCCCTGTTGGGGCAGGTAAAGCCGCCGTCAAGGGCAATCTTATAAATCTTGTGCCCGTACCGGGCCTTCATCTCGTAATCGAGAGAGTGGTAACGCTTATCTGCCCACAAAACTGCATTCCTCCTAACTACATATATGATAGCATAGCCGGCGAATTTATGCAAACAGATGTGTGGCTTGATTTGTACTCGATTTTTAAAGCGTTTTCTGGTATAGTATATCATAGAGTATTTTTTGTGTGTAATTTGTAAGATGAATGACGATAGGGTGATAAGATGGGATTGACAAAGAAACAGTTATTAGAATGTGTGGATACGATGAATTCAGGTTTTATGATTACAGATTCAAAAGGCATTGTTCAATATTTTAATCAGGCTTATGTTGATCTGACAAAGCTGCCGAATTTAAAAGTGGGTAATCATATGAATCTGTATTGTCAGAGCGGTATCATTAAGGGTGAACCTGCATGTCTGGAAGCAACACGCACAGAAAAGAAAATCGTCAGACAGTTTTCACGTAGTGAGGACGGTGTTTTTATCATCAGTAGCTCCGAAGCCATCAGAAATTCTGATGGCAAAATTGCATCCGTTGTCACAAGAGTCCATGATATGACGGATTTTTTTGAGGTTCGAGATGATATTGAGAATGTTCGGCTGATTATGGAGAAATTGGCGAAGAGTGATGCGGACATTAGTCAGCTATATGGGTCGGACATTGTTGCTATGAATCCGGAGTTTTGTGAAGTTCTGGAGCGTGGAAAGAAAGTGGCGGCATTTGATGTGCCGGTTTTGATCACCGGTGAGTCCGGGACAGGTAAGGATGTCGTCGCCAGATTTATTCATGAAAACAGTCAGCGGAGCAAAGCGTCTTTTGTTGCGATTAACTGTGCGGCAATTCCGGAGAATTTGCTTGAAACAGAGTTGTTTGGATACACAAAGGGAACATTTACCGGACAGAATAAAGATGGCAAAGCAGGGCTTTTTGAGGTGGCCCGCGGGGGTACATTGTTTCTGGATGAGATCGGTGATATGCCGTTGAACCTTCAGGCAAAATTACTGAGAGTGTTGGAATCAAAAACTTATATGCAGGTGGGTGGCAGTACATTAATTGATACGGATGTCCGAATTGTTGCGGCGACGAATCATCAGCTGAAAGAGATGATTCTTGACGGCAGTTTCAGAGAGGATCTGTACTACAGAATCAATGTGGTTGAACTGCGATTACCGCCGCTGCGGAGGCGTAAGGAAGATATTATTCCGTTGAGCTTTTTCTTTTTAAACCGGTTTAACCAAAAATATCATCAGAATAAAAAGATTTCGCCGACCGTTCTTCAGCAACTTCAGGCTTATGAGTGGCCGGGCAACATCAGACAATTAAAGAATACCATAGAGATGATGGGGGTATTAAGCATGGGCACATATCTTGAAGCACCTGATTTTATTGTAGAAGTAGGAGACGGTTCTTTGGATAGTGACGGCAGTCAATATGTTGAGGAGATTAAAAAGCAGATCAAAGATGATGACAACATGGAATCTTTGCTGAAATTGGAAGATTTTACGGATGCGGCGGAAAAAGAATATTTGCTGAAGGCCTACAGAATATGTAAAACCACACGTAAAATGGCAGAAGTTCTGGGAGTGAATCATTCAACTATTATCAGAAAAATGAAAAAGCATGGGATTTCGGCAAAAATGCAACCATAATTTGATTGCAAAAATGCATTCGAAATGATATTTTAATAACTAATAGAATTCTTTAAAGTGACTGGAATTGAGAAATTTCGGTCATTTTTTTGCGTTTTTACACACATTAGATAAAAAATAAAAATAAAAATGTTAAAAAATTGTCTTTTTATAATATTTGGCATAGAGGTTGCTTATATATTGGGATGTAAATAAAAAATAAATCACATATGACAAAGGGAGAAAAAGATGATTGCAAAAAAAGAGTCAATAGAACTTGCAGAAATGATTGGCAAATGGTTTGAGAAAGAAGTGAAGCCTGCTTGCGGCGAGCTGGATGAAAAAGGTGAATTTCCGGCAGATCTCTATGAAGGAATGGCTGAACTTGGATTAAATATTATGTGTGTACCGGAGGAATACGGCGGTCTTGGTCTGGATTGTGTCACACAGACATTAATTGCAGAACAGATAGGAAGATATGAAGTGGGTCTTGGTTCTGCGGTTGGTGCTAATGCATCTGCAACACATATGATTATCAATGCGGGTTCAGAGTTACAGAAGAAAATCTGGTTTGAAGCGCTGGTTAATGGCGGTTGGTCCGCATTTGCCCTGACAGAAGCAGATGCCGGTTCAAATGCAGCAGCCATTAAAACTACATTTAAAGAAGACGGTGATGATTATGTCATCAATGGTTCAAAATGTTTCATTACAAATGGCGGTATTGCAGATGTTTATGTTGTTATGGCAACAATTGATAGAAAACTGGCTGGAAAAGGCATTGCATGTTTCCTTGTAGAACGTAGCAGAGAAGGTATCAGCATCGGAAAACATGAGAACAAGATGGGGATTCGTCTTTCTAATACAACAGAAGTTGTTTTTGATGAAGTCAGAGTTCCAAAGGATCATATGATTGCCGGACCGGGACAGGGATATAAGTTGGCATTAAAAACTTTAAATGAATCAAGAATCAACGTTGGTGCCATGGGTGTCGGACTGGCTTCCAGAGCATTAGATGAAGCTGTTGAATACGCAAAGGTAAGACAGCAGTTTGGCAAACCAATTGCAAATCTGCAGGCAATCCAGATGATTATTGCAGACATTGCTATGCAGACAGAAGCAGCAAGACAGCTTGTTTATCATACAGCAGAACTGGTTGATGCAGGACTGCCATACAGCAAATATGCATCCATGAGTAAATGTCTTGGCGGTGATACAGCGATGAAAGTATCCATCGATGCGCTGCAGGTACTTGGTGGCTTTGGTTATATGAAAGAATATCCGCTTGAAAAATTAGTTCGTGATGCAAAAATTCTTCAGATTTATGAAGGAACAAATCAGATTCAGAGAATGATCATTGCGGGAGAGGTATTGCGTTAAGAAAATGAAATTAGCAGAAAAGACCATTATCCAGGGCTTAAAAAAACGTGTTAGTCTTTCGGAAAACAGAGTGGCCTGTATATTTGATGATGTTGTTTATACATGGCGGGAGTTGGATCAGATCAGCGATGCGGCCGCTGGAAAACTGGTTGATAGCGGAGTAAAAAATGGCGACCATGTGGGACTTCTTGGTGTCAACACAATAGAATGGCTTGTATGTTATTATGCGATACATAAAATCGGAGCGATTGCGGTCCTACTTAATTATGGGTATCTGGAAAAAGAATTGAGAGATGTTGTTGATTATTCAGATGTTGCCTATTTGGCATTAGGAGAGTCAAAAACAGGAAGTGACTATGAAGATGCAATTAGGCATGCCAGAGAAAACCTTCCGAAATTAAAGGTATATTTTGACATGAATGAAGTTATTACACCGTGCATTGAGGCAGTGAAAGAGCATCGGACAATTCCCTTATCGTTTCCGTTACCGGATACCCATGAAAATGACATAGCGGTTATCATTTTTACATCAGGTACAACTTTAAGACCAAAAGGTGTCATGTTGTCAAATGGACAGATCATGGAAACCATGGGTGAGGTTGCAGACAGCATGGAATGGAATGAAAACGACAGATTATTGCTGGCTTTGCCGATGTATCATGGTTCTGGCGGAAATACGGGAATTCTGGTATCCCTGCACAGCGGCATGACTTTAGTGCTGATGCGATATTATCGTTCTGTTCCTGTGATGCGGTTGATAGAAAAATATAAATGTACAGTTTTTAATTCTGTTCCCTCTATGTTGTTGTTGATGATGAAGAATCCGAAATTCGGAAACTATGATTTGACTTCATTAAAATCCGGGATTATTTCAGGTTCAACGATATCAGCAGAACAGTATCGGAAGATTGTAGGTGCATTTGGGATAAAGAAACTGATTCCAGCTTATGGTATGACAGAGGCTTCCACATTGAGCACTATTTGCAAAATGGATGATGAGGATGAGATAAAAATGGATTCAGCAGGTAAACCGCTTAAAAATGTTGAACTCAGAATCTGGAATTGCCAGCAGGCATCGGAAAGTACAGTCGGAGAAATCGGAGAGATACAGATCCGGGGAGAGACCGTGATGCAGGGATATTATAAAATGCCGGAAAAAACAAAGGCATCTATGATGGAAGGCGGATGGTTCAGGACCGGTGATGCAGGCTATATGGACAAAAATGGCTATCTTCATTTCAGAAATCGAATCACTGAAATGATTGTGCGTGGAGGAGAGAATATTTCTCCGGCGGAGATTGAGAACTGTATCCGTAATTTTGATGAAATGATTGAGAATGTGAAAGTCGTAGGTATTGCAGATGCAGTCATGCAGGAGGAAGTTGCCGCTTTAGTGACGATGACTGAAGGAAACCTCGATGAGCAGGGATTGATTGAATATTTAAAAGAGCGGCTTGCATTATTTAAAGTTCCGAAATATGTTTTTCAAATAAAGACATTTCCGATGACAGGGAGTGGAAAAATCGATTTAAAGCAAACCTGTGCAATTGCAGAAAAACTTGCAGACGAGAGAAAGGAAAGAAAACAATGAGCAGTAACCCATATGAATTATTAAAAGGTGTGCGTATTTTAGAGCTGACAACTTATGTAGCAGCACCGTCTGGCGGCAGATTGCTGGCAGACTGGGGCGCTGAGATTATTAAAGTGGAGGCTACACCGAGAGGTGATGTGACAAGATTTGTTGTGCCGCTTCCGGGAATGAAACCGGTGGCATATCAGCTGCATAATGCAAATAAAAAGAGTATTTGTGTGAACCTTAAGACAAAAGAAGGTCAGGAAATCATGCATAAATTGCTTGCAACAGCGAATGTTTTGTTTACAAACACAAGAACATCTGCGTTGAAAAAGCTTGGCATGGATTATGAAACATTACATGAACAGTATCCATCATTGATTCATGCGCAGGTGACAGGATACGGCGAAACAGGACCGATGGCCAATGACCCTGGGTTTGATAATGTATGTTACTGGGCTCTTGGCGGTGCTATGTACTGCAGTATGGAAAAGGGAACTGCACCGATCATTCCGCCAAGTTCATTTGGTGACAATAATATGGCATGTACAGTAGCCGGCGCAATCTGTGCCGCATTATACAAACAGAAATGTACAGGAGAAGGCAGCAAGATTGTGACATCTCTGTATTCTCAGGCTTTATACAATATGACAGAACCGATTTTATCTATTCAGTGCTCTGATTTGGATCAATATCCAAAGAGCAGACTTGAAAATACATCGTTAAACAATACGTACATGTGTAAAGATGGTAAATGGATTATGGTCTGCTGCCATGAATACGAACGTTATTTCCCACAGTTTATGAAGATCATCGGCAGGGATGAATTGATTACAGATCCGGAATATAATACATTTGCAAAAGGCAATGAGAGATGTGCGGAAATTATTCAGATTCTTGAAAATGGTTTTTCAAAATTTACAAGAGATGAACTGGATGCTATTCTGGTAGAAAATGATATTCCGCATGCCATTGTTACAAATGTGCCTGAATTGATTGAATCTAAACAGGCATGGGATAACAAATTCCTGAGAAAGATTCAGCTGCATAGCGGACAGGAAGTGGTAGAGGTGGAGACACCTGTTAAATTTGGCGGTGTTACAGAGGCACCTAGAAAGGCTTCACCATTCCTTGGTCAGCATACAAGTGAGATCATGACTGAAATCGGATACAGCAAAGAATCCATTGAAACGATGAAAGAAGAAGGCGTGATTATTGAAAAAGATGGTCCATCTGATCTTGGTCAGGGTTGATGGAAAAAGTTCGAAACAAATATTAGAAGTAAATATTATAGTGAACAAAAGTAGGGAGTAAAAAATGGAAAATAAAGAAAAAGTAACATGGGGAACGATTTTCGGCGTAGCTTCTGTGTGGTTTGGTGCTCATGCAGGCGGTGGTTTTGCCAGCGGCAATCAGACAATGAATTTCTTTGTACAGTATGGATGGCCGGCAATTTTTACACCAATCATCGCAATGGTTGTGTTGGCATTCGTATATAGAGTCATTATTATTATGTGTAATCAGCATCAGGTATCGAATTATAATGCCTGGAGCCATAAGCTGTATGAACCATATGATAAAGTCCTTTCACCGCTTTATGAAATTTGCAACTTGGGTGCGGGTATACTGGCGACCAGTGCATCTGTAGCCGGTGCAGCAGCAATTATTAATGAAATGTTTCATTTACCATATATGGTTTGTGTTATTGTATTGACAGCAGCGATTGTTGTTCTTTCAATGTTTGGTGCCGGACTGATTGCAAAAGCATCTTCTGTACTTGTTGTTTTGATTGTGGTTTCCTGCGTGATTATTTCTGTTTGTGGTCTTGCAGCAAATGGAGGTCATATCATTCAGGATATTCAGTCCAATTATGCACCGAGAGGTATTGTTTATCCAATTTGGAAATCACTGACTTATTCCAGTTTTCAGATTTTCTCACTGCTGGGTACATTTGGTGTTGCTATGCAGTTAAAAACAGAGAAAAACTGCAATAAAGCAACGGTACTTGGCTTTATCATCAATGCTGGGACACTGCTGCTGCTGACATTGTTATGTCTGGCTTACAGAGAAGACATAACAGGCAATACATTGCCGATTCTGACAATCTGCAAATCTTTAAATAATGGTTTATTAACGGTTTTATATACCGTCAGCTTATTCTGTGCATTTATTTCAACAGCCGTTTCTGTTGTATTCGGTACGATTGCAAGATTCGGAAAATATAGCGAAAAGGTGCATATGAATCAGAAACTCTGGAATGCAATTGTCGGTGTGATTATTGTCGTTGTATCCATGTTTGCAGCTTCTTTCGGTCTGACAGCCATTGTAGCAGTAGGATATGGCTACCTGGGTATTATTGGTATCTTCCTTGTAGCTATTCCGGCACTGATTTTTGGTACAAAGAAAATTAAGAATTTCCGTGAATCACATTAATTTAGATATCCTCTGACATGAAAGAAAAAAGGAAGAAAAAATGTATGTTTTAGGCATAGATGTGGGCTCGACATCATCAAAAGCGGTTATATTTAAAGATGGAACATTTTATACAGGAAAGGTAATACAGGCAGGAACGGGAACCAGTGGTCCAGAAAGAGTTTTGAATGAAATTATGGCATCAACGGGGCTTTCTATGGATAATATTGCGCAGACTGTTGCCACCGGATACGGCAGATTTTCTCTGGATTTTGCAGATAAGCAGATCAGCGAGATTAGCTGCCACGCCAAAGGCGTTCATTATATTTATCCTGAAGCACGAACAATTCTTGATATTGGCGGACAGGATGTCAAGGCTATTGCTATTGATGACAAGGGAACTGTACAGAGCTTTTATATGAATGATAAATGTGCAGCAGGTACCGGACGTTTTATCGAAGTTATGGCACATATTCTGGAACTGGATATTAATGAAATGGGGGACTGGGATGCAAAATCCCAGAACCCTGTGGCAGTCAGCAGTACGTGTACTGTTTTTGCTGAATCGGAAGTGATCTCACTGTTGTCACAGAAAAAGAAACGGGAAGATATCATTCGTGGGGTTCATAATTCTGTTGTCAGCAGAGCGATGGGACTTTTGATGCGTACACCGATGAAAGAACAATTTGTGATGACCGGTGGTGTTGCGTATAATTCAGGGGTTGTCAGAGCGTTGGAGCGTGAAATCGGACATCATGTCCATGTGTCTGAGCAATCACAGATGATGGGCGCTATTGGTGCTGCATTATATGCATGGAATGATTTGAAGAAAATGAAATAGGAGAATTCAAATGAGCAGTGTAATTAATGAATCAATGACATCCAGGGAGATGTTGGATATATTGGTAGCAAAGAATATGGAGGATGCAAGGCAGGCAAAAAAGAGAGGTGAGCTTGTATGCTGGTCAAGCTCTATTGCACCTTGTGAATTTTGTGAAACGATGGGTATTCATACCGTTTACCCTGAAAACCATGTTGTAGGTATTGCAGCAAGAAAGGGTGCACCGGAATTACTGCAGTATGCCGAAGCTAAGGGATATTCGAATGACATCTGTGGTTATGCCCGTGCCAATCTGGCTTACATGGATGTACAGCATTGTGTTTCAGAAGAGATGCCGCTTCCTGATTTAGTGCTTCTCTGCAATAATATTTGCGAAACGTTGTTAAAATGGTATGAAAACATTGCTTATGAACTGCATATTCCGCTTTTAATCGTGGATGTACCTTACAACCATGATAACGAAATTACTCAGGAAAATGTGGACTATGTCAAAGCTCAGTTTGGACGTATTATTGAGCAATTGGAAGAAATTACAGGCAAGGCTTTTGATTATGATAAGTTTAATGAAGTTATGAAAATTTCTTCTGAAAATGCAAAAGCATGGTATGAAGCAACATCTATGTGTTCTGCCGAACCTTCTCCGTTGAGTGGTTTTGATATGTTCAATTACATGGCATTGATTGTTTGTATGAGAGGAAAAGCAGAATGTGGTATGACTTTCAGAAAACTGAAAGAAGAGCTGGAAGAAAAAGCTAAAAACAAAATCTGTGGTTTAAAGGGTGCAGAAGAAAAATACAGAATTATGTGGGATGGTATTGCATGTTGGCCTTACCTGTCTCATACCTATAAAGTGTTAAAGAACTATGGTGTGAATATGACAGGTTCGACTTATCCTTCAGCATGGGCATTGATGTACACACCTGGAAATCTTGAAGAATTGGCCAGAGCTTATACTGGAATGGGTAATAATCTTTCCATGCAGGGACAGATTGACCTTAGAAAATCAATTATTAAAGATACAAAATGCGAAGGCGTTATTATGCATATGAATCGAAGCTGTAAAATGTGTGACTTTATGCAGTATGAAATCGGTCAGGAATTACAGGATTCTATGGGGGTCAGCATTACAACCTTTGATGGCGATCAGGCGGACCCGAGAAATTATTCAAAAGCGCAGTATGAAACAAGAATTGCTGCACTTGTTGAAATGATGGACGAGAAAAAAGCAATGAAGCAGGAGGAAGAAACAGATGCTGAATAAATTAATCAATCAGTTATGTGAAGCAGCTGATTCACCAAAGGAGACAATTGAAGCTGCAAGTAAAACAACAGGAAAAAGAGTTGTAGGATGGATAGAACCTTATGCGCCGGAAGAAATTATTTATGCTGCAGGATGTATTCCTGCAGGTCTTTGGGGTGGTGAAGTAGAGTTAAAGAAAGCAAGAACTTATCTGCCATCTTTTGCGTGTTCCATTATGCAGTCCGTAATGGAATATGAGAATAATGGTACATATGATATTTTATCTGCTGTTCTTATTCCTGCACATTGCGATACATTAAAATGTTTTGGACAGAAATGGAAAGCAAAATGCCCGGCCATTCCTTTTGTCTATCCTCAGAACAGAGAACCGGAATGTTCCAATGCATTTCTTGTCAGTGAGTACAAAATGATTATCAGCAAGCTGGAGAAGATTCTGGATGTAAAGATAACAGATGAAGCGTTATCAGATGCGATTATTCTGTATAACCATTATCGTGAATCTATGCGTACTTTTACAGAAGTTGCTGTGGATTATCCACAGACAATTACACCAATTGTACGTCATAAGATTATAAAAGCAGCATATTTCATGGATAAGAAAGATTATATCCCTGTTATTCGTAAGATTACATCTCTGCTTCGTCTGAAAAAGCCGGAAACATGGAACGGCAAAAAAATTGTGGCAACAGGACTCACAATGGAGCCAACAGAACTTCTGAAGATTTTTGAAGAGTTTGATTTTACTGTTGTAGCAGATGATCTGGCTCAGGAATCAAGACAGTTCCGTACAGATGTCCCATTTTATGGAACACCAGTTGATAGCCTGGCTAAGCAGTGGCAGAATCATAAAGCTTGTTCACTGGCTTTTGACCCATATAAATCAAGAATCAAACATATTGTTGATCTGGCCAAAACAACCGGTGCAGACGGTGTTGTCATTGCTTTGATGAAGTTTTGTGATCCGGAAGAGTATGATGTGCCGATTATTATGGAAGCCTGTGAAAAGGCAGGATTACGTCTGCTGACGATTGAAATTGATCAGCAATCCAATTCTTTTGAGCAGATCAGGACCCGTGTACAGAGTTTTGCAGAAAGTATGGAAGCATGAGAATAAACGTAAATCGTTGGTTTTATCTGTGCGTCGGAATTGTGATATTTCTGCTTGCAGGAATGGTGTATGCATGGAGCGTATTGTCTTTGCCGATTGGAACCTATTTTGAAAGTTGGACAAAGGCACAGCTCTCATTGACTTTTACAATTTGCATGATGAGTTTTTGTGTGGGATGTATGTCAAGCGGGACAGCTATGTCAAAAATATCAGTCAGATGGATAGTCTGGATATCCGGTATTCTGTTTTTTGCAGGTTTTTCAATGGCGGCAAGAGCCAATGTGCCGATGATCTTATACATTGGTTATGGTGTGATGTGCGGATTTGCTGCCGGTTTTGTGTACAATACAGTTTTAAGTACATTAAGCGCATGGTTTCCGGACAGACAGGGGACGGTCTCCGGTATTCTGCTTATGGGATTTGGATTGAGTTCCTTTCTTGTAGGTAAGATTTATCAAAGATTTACACCTTCCGGTGTCGGAATTGATGAATGGCGGCATTCATTTCAGATATTTGGTATAATTATTCTGATCGTGTTTATAATCTGCGGTTTCTTCATTGTTAAGCCAGAGAAAAAAGATACGGAAAGATATATTTTATCCGAGAGGAAAAACAGAGTGTCAGGAGCAGAGAATCTTCGCCCTGCAGAAATGATAAGAAGAAAAAGCTTTTGGTTTTTCTTTCTGTGGGCGACATGTATTGGTGGAATCGGAATGGTACTGATTGGTCATGCAAGCGGAATTGCTTCTGAAGTGGGTAGTCAGGTGTCTGCGGGAACAATTGCTACAACAGTTGGCTTAATATCCATCTTTAATGGCATCAGCAGAGTTTTTTATGGCAATTTGTTTGATCGGAAAGGCAGAAAGATAACGATGATTCTTGTGGGTGTAGCTTTTGCATTATTTTCAATCGTGCTGCTGACTGCATTCTATATGAACAGTTATCTGCTGATCATTATTGGATTTATCGGCTGTGGTTTTTCCTATGCAGGCAATAACACAACGGCATCGGCCTATGTGAATGCAGCTTACGGTATGGAGTATTATTCAAAAAATCTGCCGGTCATGAATTTGAATTTGCTGCCGGCTTCCCTTGGCGGAACAATTGGCGGAATATTGTACGATATGAGCGGAACTTATACAAGCACGTTGTACTTTATGTTGGCAGGTGCATTATTAAGTCTTGTATTTACTTTCGCCATCAAAGGAAATTAATTGTTTATAATTAGCCCTCCCTTTTATTTAAAATTTATATATTAAAGCAAAAAAGGAATGTATGACTTTGTGTTTTGCATTTCTTTTTGCACTGTATAAAGTTCGGTCAAAAAACGACAAAAACAGGATGACCAATAAGTTTATTCTGAATAACTTATTGGTCATCCTGTTTATTGATTTCTAAGACCGAATTTTACTTTACTTTATTATACAATACCATGAGCAAGCATAGCATCAGCGACTTTCTTGAAGCCTGCGATGTTAGCACCTGCAACGTAGTTGTTCTCTACACCGTATTCTTTAGCAGCGTTGTCGATGTTGTGGAAGATGTTGACCATGATGTCTTTGAGTTTAGCGTCAACTTCCTCGAATGTCCAGCTGTAACGCATGCTGTTCTGGCACATTTCAAGAGCGGATGTTGCAACTCCGCCGGCATTGGAAGCCTTGCCAGGTACAAAGTAGATATGTTCCTGAAGATATTCTGTTGCATCAAGAGTAGTAGGCATGTTGGCACCTTCAGCAACAATCTTGCAGCCGTTTGCTACAAGCTGTTTAGCATCTTCAAGGAAGAGCTCGTTCTGAGTTGCACAAGGAAGAGCGATATCAACAGGAATCTGCCATACGCCGCGGCCTTCGTGGTATTCAGACTGTGGTCTGTATTTCTTGTATTCTGTCAGACGTGCACGCTGTACTTCTTTGATCTCTTTCAGCGCAGCAACATCGATGCCTTCCGGATCATATACCCAGCCTGTGGAGTCAGAGCATGTAACAACCTTAGCGCCCAGCTGCTGAGCCTTCTGGATAGCGTAAATAGCAACATTACCGGCACCTGATACAGCAACGGTCTTACCTTCGATTGTGTCGCCTTTGCACTTTAATAATTCTTCTACAAGGTATACAAGACCGTAACCTGTAGCTTCTGTACGAGCTAAGGAACCGCCGTATGTGAGGCCTTTACCTGTTAAGACACCTTCAGATACGTTGCGGATTCTCTTGTACTGGCCATACATATAACCGATTTCACGGCCGCCTACACCGATATCACCTGCAGGAACATCAGTATCAGCTCCGATATGTTTGCAAAGCTCTGTCATAAAGCTCTGGCAGAAAGCCATAACTTCACGGTCAGATTTGCCTTTAGGATCGAAATCAGAACCGCCTTTGCCGCCGCCGATAGGAAGGCCTGTCAGGGAGTTCTTGAAAATCTGTTCAAAACCAAGGAATTTGATAATGCTTAAGTTAACGGATGGATGGAAACGGAGACCGCCCTTGTAAGGTCCGATGGCACTGTTGAACTGTACACGGAAACCTCTGTTGACCTGAACTTTGCCTTCATCGTCAACCCATGGTACACGGAACATAATAATACGTTCTGGTTCAACGATTCTCTCAAGTAATGCTTCGTTCTGATACTTTGGATCGTTATCTACAACGAGTCGAAGAGAATTCATAACTTCTGTCACTGCCTGGATAAACTCAGGTTCGTTAGGATTTTTTGCTTTAACTTTTTCGATAATTTCGTCACTGTAAGACATTCTGTTTCATCCTCCTTATATTGACCTGCCGACGGACAAAATCCGCAGCAAAGTATGTTCAGTGGAATTCATTCTTTCCATTGATGATTATAATATAGATTAAGCAATAATTCAATCTTTTTTCACTTTAATCTGTAAAAAAATAGGAATTTTGTTAAAAGTTTCCTTCATAAAAGCTGCTGTCAATTATTAAAGCGGATATAAAGCTGAAAAATATGCAGGAAATGATTGCAAAACTTTCAAATTGTAAAAAATTGTAAATGAATTGACGGTTGGTTTTAGTATAAAATTATAAAAAGAAAATAAAATAACAAAAGTTATGCTTTTTATTTGCGTTTATTTCATATATAATGGTAAAGAAGAATTATTCAAATTTTCTAAAATATAAGATACCGACAGGTGTTTTGTTCTTAATTTTATTAGGATTGGAATTTATTTTATTAGGATTACAGAGATTTCGTAAGGATTCATTACCCAGTATAAGATATAATTTTAATATGATTCAGAATCGTTTGACAGCGAGTGTTATTTTAATGTGTCGGAAACGGTGAAAATTTGTCAGCAGATAAGGAGGTTTTTATGGCTGAACAGGAAAAGAAAATGTCTGTCGCACAGATGAGAGAAATATTGAAGTCCAAAGGCGTCAGAAATACATCCGTGATGCGTAAGGCGGAATTGCAGAAGCTCATGGCTGAGATGGGGCTTCTGGAAGAACAATCAGATGTTTTGGAGAAAGACAAAGAGCAGCCGGCTGCATCAGTTGAGAAAGGGCCGGAACATGAGGTGAAGAGCGAGAATAAAAAGCCTTATGTTTTTCGGGGCAGAACATCCAGGGCGGAATACGCTGAGCGAACAGGACGAGCAGAGCGGACAGAACGCCCGGAACGGACAGGACGCACAGAAAGAACGGAGCGTTCGGAGCGGACAGAACGCACAGAAAGAACAGAGCGCCCGGAGCGGTCAGAACGCTCGGAAAGAACAGAGCGCCCGGAGCGGTCAGAACGCACAGAAAGGACACAACGCTCGGAACGACAGACATATACAAATGGCGGATTGTACAGTGGCAGAAGAAACACCTACGGTCAGCGCAGCGAGAACTACCAGCGCAATGAGAACAGTCAGTGTAACGAAAGCGGCCAGCGAGGTGAGAATTATCAGCGTAATGACAGTTATCAGCGTGGGGACAGTTGCCAACGGGTGGATGTTTACCAGAAAAATGAGTATATCCAGTCAAATGAGGAAAGTGAAATCCCAGGTTATGGTCAGTTAGACAGCGGCATGATGGCGAATGGTATTTTGGAAGTGATCCCGGAAGGGTTTGGATTTATCCGCTGTGAGAATTATATGCCCGGTAATAATGATGTGTACGTGTCACCGGCGCAGATTCGCAGATTTAATCTGAAAACAGGCGACAGAGTGATGGGGAATGTGCGCCCTGCCAGAGAAGGCGAAAAGGTCGGCGGTCTGGTTTATGTGCAGACGGTCAATGGAGATGCGCCGTATCTTGCGATTCATCGCCCGAATTTCGAGGAGCTGACACCCATTTATCCTGAGGAGAAGCTCAAGCTGGAAACAGTGCAGAGAGAACTTTCCGGTCGCATCATTGATCTGATTGCGCCTATCGGCAAAGGGCAAAGAGGGATGATTGTTGCACCGCCGAAGGTCGGGAAAACAATCCTTCTGACGAAGATAGCTAATGCAATCACCTGCAACCATAAGGAAGTGCATCTGATTGTACTGCTGATTGATGAACGCCCTGAGGAGGTAACGGATATTCAACGCTCCATCGAAGGGGAGAATGTGCAGATTGT
>OLNU01000160.1_pt1 | contig 69705 bp, 72 predicted proteins | sample 1672241 | NCBI WGS metagenome assembly OLNU01 (sample SAMEA3136663, study PRJEB25190) | human gut metagenome | biome: human gut; feature: human-associated habitat; material: faeces | place: Austria | collected 2013 | reverse complement strand
GCTGTAAATCACAGGAGGTAATTATAATGAAGAAAGCTATCTTAGCTACAAAAGTCGGAATGACACAGATCTTCAATGAAGACGGAACACTGACACCGGTAACAGTTCTTCAGGCTGGTCCTTGTGTAGTAACACAGATCAAAACAGTTGAAAACGACGGTTACGAAGCGGTTCAGGTTGGCTTCATGGATAAGAAAGACAAGATCGTCAACAAAGACAAATCCGGAAAGAAAGAAATTGTTCACCGTCATGGTGTGACAAAGGCTGAGCAGGGACATTTTGCAAAAGCTGGAGTTTCCGGAAAGAGATTTGTAAGAGAATTTAAACTTGAGAACGCGGGCGAGTATGAACTTGCGCAGGAGATCAAAGTTGATATCTTTGAAGCGGGCGACAAAATTGACGCTACTGCAATTTCCAAAGGTAAAGGTTTCCAGGGCGCGATTAAGAGACATAATCAGCACAGAGGACCTATGACACACGGTTCCAAATTCCACCGTCACGCAGGTTCCAATGGAGCTGCATCTGATCCGAGTAAAGTATTCAAAGGAAAGAAGATGCCAGGTCACATGGGAAGCAAGAAGATCACAATCCAGAATCTTGAAGTTGTACGCGTAGATGCAGAAAACAATCTTCTTCTGGTTAAAGGTTCTGTACCGGGACCAAAGAAATCTTTAGTGACAATTAGAGAAGCTGTTAAAGCTAACTAGGATTTGGTGAAGGAAGGAGGACATTAAAGATGGCAAACGTATCTGTTTACAATATCGAAGGTAACGAAGTTGGAACAATCGACTTAAATGATGCTGTATTCGGTGTTGAAGTAAATGAACACCTTGTACACATGGCAGTTGTAAACCAGCTTGCAAATAATCGTCAGGGAACACAGAAAGCAAAAACACGTTCTGAAGTTTCCGGCGGCGGAAGAAAACCATGGAGACAGAAAGGAACAGGTCATGCAAGACAGGGTTCTACAAGAGCTCCACAGTGGACAGGCGGCGGAGTAGTATTCGCTCCGGTACCGAGAGATTATTCATTCAAGATGAATAAGAAAGAGAAGAGAGCTGCTCTTAAATCAGTTCTTACAGCAAAGGTAGAAGAGAAGAAATTCATCGTTGTTGATGAGATCAAATTTGATGAGATCAAGACAAAGAACTTTGCTAACATGTTAAAGAATTTAGATGTTAAAAAAGCATTAGTAGTGTTAGAGGACGAGAATGCAACAATCTCTGCTAAAAACATCGCAGATGTTAAAACGGCAAAAGTTAACACAATCAATGTGTATGACATTCTGAAATACAACACAGTGATCGCAACAAAAGACGCTGTTCGCAATATCGAGGAGGTGTACGCATAATGGCAAACATTCAGTATTATGATGTAATCCTTAAACCAGTTGTAACAGAGAAGAGCATGGAGCTGATGGGAGAGAAAAAGTACACATTTTTAGTACATCCGGAAGCTACAAAGACTCAGGTAAAAGAAGCAGTTGAGAAAATGTTCGAAGGAACAAAAGTTGCAAGCGTAAACACAATGAACTGCGAAGGAAAGAAAAAAAGAGTTCGTGGAACATTCAAGTTTGGCAAAACTGCTGGAACTAAGAAAGCTGTAGTAAAACTTACAGCAGACAGCGCTGATATCGAGATCTTCGAGGGATTATAAGATAAGCGCAAATCATACGGACAGAAACCGTGATAATAAACATTTGAAAGGAGAACAATCATGGGAATTAAAACATACCGCCCATATACGCCTTCCAGAAGACAGATGACTGGTTCTGATTTCGCAGAAATCACTAAGACAACACCAGAGAAGTCTCTGTTAGCTCCAAAGAGCAGACAGGCAGGACGTAACAATCAGGGAAAAATCACAGTTAGACACCGCGGAGGCGGAGCTAAAAAGAAATATAGAATTATCGACTTCAAGAGAAATAAAGATGGAATTGCTGCTACAGTTATTGGTATCGAATACGATCCGAACAGAACAGCAAACATCGCATTGATCTGTTACGAAGACGGTGAGAAAGCTTACATCCTTGCACCGGAAGGATTAAAGGATGGAATGAAGGTTATGAACGGACCGGAAGCAGAAGTAAGAGTAGGAAACTGCCTGCCACTGTCTGAAATCCCGGTTGGTACTCAGATTCACAATATAGAGCTTTATCCTGGAAAAGGCGGACAGCTTGTTCGTTCAGCAGGAAACAGTGCTCAGTTAATGGCTAAAGAAGGAAAATATGCAACACTTCGTCTTCCATCAGGAGAGATGAGAATGGTTCCGATCATTTGCAGAGCTTCTGTTGGAGTAGTTGGAAACGGTGATCACAGCCTGATCAACGTAGGTAAAGCTGGACGTAAGCGTCACATGGGATTCAGACCAACAGTTCGTGGTTCTGTTATGAACCCGAATGACCATCCGCACGGTGGTGGTGAAGGTAAGACAGGAATCGGTCGTCCGGGTCCGTCAACACCTTGGGGTAAACCAGCACTTGGTCTTAAGACAAGAAAGAAAAACAAATCTTCTAACAAACTGATCGTAAGAAGAAGAGATGGTAAAGCAATCAAATAATTAAGGAGGTTAGAACCTATGGCACGTTCAATTAAAAAAGGACCATTCGCAGACGCAAGCCTGCTTAAGAAGATCGATGCTATGAACGCAGCTGGAGAAAAGTCTGTAATCAAGACTTGGTCCCGTCGTTCTACAATCTTCCCAAGCATGGTTGGACATACAATCGCCGTACATGACGGAAGAAAACACGTACCTGTATATGTAACAGAGGATATGGTAGGACACAAACTCGGTGAGTTCGTTGCTACAAGAACATATAGAGGACACGGAAAAGACGAAAAGAAATCAAAAGTTAGATAATTACATTGTGAAAGGAGGGTTCATCCATGGCTAAAGGACATAGATCCCAAATTAAAAGAGAGAGAAATGCTAACAAAGATACAAGACCTTCTGCTAAGTTATCCTACGCAAGAGTTTCTGTTCAGAAAGCATGTTTCGTATTAGATGCCATCAGAGGTAAGGATGTAACAACAGCACTTGGTATTTTAACTTACAATCCAAGATATGCTTCTAGTTTAATAAAGAAATTATTAGAGTCTGCAATTGCAAATGCTGAGAACAACAACGGCATGAACGCTGAGAACCTTTACATTGCAGAGGCTTATGCAAACAAAGGACCAACAATGAAGAGAATCAGACCTAGAGCGCAGGGTAGAGCTTACAGAATCGAGAAGAGAATGAGCCACATTACACTTGTGCTTGATGAAAGATAAGGAGGGCAAACATGGGACAGAAAGTTAATCCTCATGGTTTGAGAGTCGGAGTTATCAAAGACTGGGACTCTAGATGGTATGCAGAGAAAGATTTCGCAGACTACTTAGTAGAAGACCATGAAATCAGAACGTATCTTAAGAAAAGATTATACAGCGCTGGTGTTTCTAAGATCGAGATCGAAAGAGCATCTGACCGCGTGAAAATCATCATTTATACAGCTAAGCCGGGTGTTGTTATCGGTAAAGGCGGAGCTGAGATTGAAAAAGTAAAAGGCGAACTTGCTAAATTTACAGATAAGAAGTTAATCGTAGACATCAAAGAGATCAAGAGACCGGATAAGGATGCTCAGTTAGTAGCAGAGAATATCGCTCTTCAGCTTGAGAACCGTATTTCATTCAGACGTGCAATGAAATCTTGCATGTCAAGAACAATGAAATCTGGAGCACTCGGAATTAAAGCTGCTGTATCAGGACGTCTTGGCGGAGCTGATATCGCTCGTACAGAGTTCTACAGCGAGGGAACAATTCCTCTTCAGACACTGAGAGCAGACATTGACTACGGATTCGCCGAAGCTGACACAACTTACGGAAAAGTTGGTGTTAAAGTATGGATTTACAAAGGCGAAGTTCTTCCGGAAAAAGCATCAAAGGAAGGAGATAGATAATCATGTTAATGCCAAAAAGAGTAAAACGTCGTAAACAGTTCCGTGGTTCCATGAGAGGAAAAGCACTCCGCGGAAATAAGATTACAAATGGTGAATATGGTATCGTTGCAATGGAGCCATGCTGGATCCGTTCTAACCAGATCGAAGCAGCCCGTATCGCTATGACACGTTACATCAAGCGTGGTGGTAAAGTTTGGATCAAAATATTCCCAGATAAACCTGTAACTACAAAACCAGCTGAAACACGTATGGGTTCCGGTAAAGGAACTTTAGAGTACTGGGTAGCAGTTGTAAAACCAGGACGCGTAATGTTCGAGCTTGCCGGAGTTCCGGAAGAAGTAGCTCGTGAGGCACTCCGTCTTGCTATGCACAAATTACCTTGTAAATGTAAAATCGTTTCACGCGAAGATTTAGAAGGCGGTGATAACAGTGAAAATTAATGCATTTGTAGAAGATTTAAAAACAAAATCAGCTGCAGAGCTGAATGAAGAATTAGTAGCTGCTAAAAAGGAACTCTTCAACTTGAGATTCCAGAACGCAACAAATCAGTTAGATAATACAAGCAGAATTAAAGAGGTAAGGAGAAATATTGCCAGAATCCAGACAGTGCTCACTGAAAAAGCTGACCGCTAGTAGTTAGCGAGGTTTTTTCGAGCTTAGCACTGAGGTCGTTCTTTGAGCAAAGCGAAAAGAACTTCATCGACAAAGAAAGGAGCGTAAAGACTGTGGAAAGAAATCTTAGAAAAACCAGAGTTGGTAAGGTTGTAAGTAATAAAATGGATAAGACCATAGTTGTTGCAGTTGAAGATCATGTAAAGCATCCTCTTTACAAAAAGATCGTAAAGAGAACTTACAAATTAAAAGCACATGATGAAGCAAATGAGTGCAACATTGGTGACAAAGTAAAAGTTATGGAAACAAGACCTTTATCTAAAGACAAGAGATGGAGACTTGTTGAGATTATGGAGAAAGCAAAATAGTATAAGGAGGGAAACCTGCATGATACAGCAAGAAAGCAGACTGAAAGTAGCAGACAATACAGGTGCGAAAGAGTTACTTTGCATTCGTGTTCTTGGCGGTTCAACAAGAAGATACGCTAGTATCGGAGATGTGATCGTTGCCAGCGTTAAAGATGCAACACCAGGCGGCGTTGTTAAAAAAGGTGATGTAGTAAAAGCTGTAGTTGTTCGTACTGTAAACAGTACTCGTCGTAAAGATGGTTCTTACATCCGTTTCGACGAAAATGCTGCTGTAATTATAAAAGACGATAAGACACCAAGAGGAACCCGTATCTTTGGGCCAGTAGCACGAGAGCTTCGTGACAAACAGTTCATGAGAATTGTTTCCTTAGCTCCGGAAGTACTTTAAGGAGGTCAGGACATGTCAATGTTAAAGATTAAAAAAGGCGACACTGTAAAAGTAATCGCTGGTAAAGATAAAGACAAAGAAGGCAAAGTTCTCTCTGTAAACCAGAAAGACGGTAAAGTTGTTGTTGAAGGCGTGAATATGCTGACAAAACACACAAAACCAAGCGCTGCCAATGCAAATGGCGGAATCATCCATCAGGAAGGTGCAATCGACATTTCTAATGTTATGTATGTGCACAAAGGAACTGCTACAAGAGTTGGCGTTAAAATGGATGGAGACAAAAAAGTACGCTACGCAAAATCAACAGGCGAAGTGATCGATTAATCGAAGGAAGGAGGACTTGAGCTTTGAGTAGACTGAAAGAGCAGTATCAGAACGAAATCGTTGATGCATTAATCAAAAAGTTCGGATATAAAAATATTATGGAAGTGCCAAAACTCGATAAAGTTGTTATCAACATGGGTGTTGGTGAAGCAAAAGACAATGCAAAACTGTTAGATTCAGCAATCGGTGATCTTGAGAAGATCACAGGACAGAAAGCAGTTGTCTGCAGAGCTAAAAAATCAGTTGCTAACTTCAAATTAAGAGAGGGAATGGCGATTGGATGTAAAGTTACTTTAAGAGGAGAAAAAATGTATGAGTTCGTTGATCGTCTGATCAACCTTGCATTACCTCGTGTACGTGACTTCAGAGGTGTTAACCCTAACGCATTTGACGGAAGAGGAAACTATGCACTCGGAATCAAAGAGCAGCTTATCTTCCCGGAGATCGAGTACGATAAGGTTGACAAAGTAAGAGGTATGGATGTTATTTTTGTTACAACAGCAAAAACTGACGAAGAGGCTCGTGAATTGTTAACACAGTTCAATATGCCGTTTACAAAATAAGGAGGTAAATTATGGCTAAGACAGCAATGAAAGTAAAACAGCAGCGCAAGCAGAAATTCTCTACAAGAGAATATAACCGCTGCAAAATCTGCGGACGTCCACATGCATATTTAAGAAAATATGGCATCTGCCGTGTTTGCTTCCGCGAACTGGCATACAAAGGACAGATTCCTGGAGTTAAAAAAGCAAGCTGGTAAGCTTGAACACTTAGAAAAGGAGGAAAATAATTCATGACTATGAGCGATCCAATTGCAGATATGCTTACAAGAATTCGTAATGCAAACACTGCTAAACATGATACAGTAGACGTACCTGCATCTAAGATGAAACTTGCTATCGCAAATATCTTATTAGATGAAGGTTACATCGAGAAATATGATGTCATTGAAGACGGAGTATTTAAGACAATCCACATCACATTAAAATATGGTGCGGACAAAAATGAAAAAGTAATCACAGGTCTTAAGAGAATCTCTAAACCAGGTCTTCGTGTATATGCAAACAGTGCAGATGTACCGAAGGTCTTCGGAGGACTTGGAACAGCGATCATCTCTACAAACCATGGAGTGATCACTGACAAAGAAGCAAGAAAACTTGGCGTTGGTGGAGAAGTACTCTGCTACGTATGGTAATTATCAGAAACTGAAAACAGAGCGGCAAGAACCGTTCCGAAAATTTAAGTTAAGGAGGATAAGGCAATGTCACGTATTGGAAGACTGCCAGTTGCAATCCCAGCAGGCGTAACTGTTGAAGTTGCAGAGAATAATAAAGTGACTGTAAAAGGTCCAAAGGGAACTCTTGAAAGAGAACTCCCAACAGAAATGTCCATCAAAGTTGAGGGCGAAGAAGTTGTAGTTACAAGACCAAATGACTTAAAGAAAATGAAATCTTTACATGGTCTTACAAGAACACTGATCAACAACATGGTTGTTGGTGTTACAGAAGGATACCAGAAGGTTCTGGAAGTAAACGGTGTTGGTTACAGAGCAGCTAAGTCTGGAAAGACATTGACATTAAACCTTGGATATTCTCATCCGGTAGAGATGGAAGATCCGGAAGGCGTAGAGTCAGCAGTTGAAGGTCAGAACAAGATCATCGTTAAAGGTATTGATAAAGAAAAAGTAGGCCAGTATGCAGCTGAGATCAGAGACAAGAGAAGACCGGAGCCATACAAAGGTAAAGGTATTAAGTATGCTGATGAAGTTATCAGACGTAAAGTTGGTAAGACTGGTAAGAAATAAGAAAGGAGAGTGTAAAAATGGTTAGCAAAAAATCAAGAAGTGTAGTTCGTGTTAACAAACACAGAAAATTACGTAACCGTTTAAGTGGTACAGCAGAGTGCCCACGTTTAGCAGTATTTAGAAGTAACAATCACATGTATGCACAGATCATTGATGATGTAGCTCAGACAACTCTGGTTTCCGCTTCCACTCTTCAGAAAGATGTGAAAGCAAACTTAGAGAAGACAAACAACGTTGATGCTGCAGCATATCTTGGTAAAGTGATTGCTGAGAAGGCACTTGAGAAAGGTATTAAAGACGTTGTCTTTGACAGAGGCGGATTTATTTACCAGGGAAAAATTCAGGCATTAGCAGACGCAGCTAGAGAAGCTGGGTTGAATTTCTAGAAGGAGGAGCACACATGAGACAGGAACGTATTGATGCTAGTCAGTTAGAGTTAAATGAAAAAGTAGTATCAATTAAGCGTGTAACCAAAGTTGTTAAAGGTGGCCGTAACATGAGATTCACAGCTTTAGTAGTTGTTGGTGATGGAAATGGTCACGTTGGTGCAGGCTTAGGAAAAGCTACTGAGATTCCAGAGGCAATCCGCAAAGGTAAAGAGGATGCAGCTAAGAACCTCATCAAAGTAGCATTAGATGAAAACGAAAGTATTACACATGATTTTATCGGTAAATTCGGAGGAGCTTCCGTACTGCTTAAAAAAGCTCCGGAAGGTACTGGAGTTATCGCCGGTGGTCCGGCGCGTGCAGTCATCGAGATGGCAGGAATCAAGAACATCCGTACAAAATCTCTTGGTTCTAACAACAAACAGAATGTTGTTCTGGCTACAATCGATGGATTACGTCAGATTAAGACTCCGGAAGAAGTAGCTAAGCTTCGTGGTAAATCAGTAGAAGAGATCTTAGGCTAAGGAGGTAAATAAAGATGGCAAATTTAAAAGTTACATTAGTAAAATCTCCAATTGGTGCTGTACCAAAGCATAAGAAAACTGTAGAGGCAATGGGACTTCGCAAAGTAAACAAAACAGTTGAACTGCCGGACAATGCAGCAACAAGAGGTATGATCAAACAGGTATCTCACCTGGTTAAAGTTGAAGAAGCATAATTGAATTAAACAGATAAGGAGGTGTCACAATGGATTTATCAAACTTAAGACCTGCTGATGGCGCAAAACAGAGTGATAATTTCAGAAGAGGACGTGGACACGGTTCTGGAAATGGTAAGACAGCCGGTAAAGGACACAAAGGTCAGAAAGCTCGTTCAGGAGGTACAAGACCTGGTTTCGAAGGTGGTCAGATGCCATTATATAGAAGAATACCAAAGAGAGGTTTCACAAACAGAAATTCTAAGACAATCGTTGGTATTAACGTAGATGCCCTGGAAGTATTCGAAAACGATGCAGTAGTAACTGTTGAGACATTGATCGAACAGGGAATCGTTAAAAATCCAAGAGATGGAGTTAAGATTCTTGGAAATGGTGAGCTTACTAAGAAGCTTACTGTACAGGCTAACGCATTCAGCGCAGGCGCTGTAGCTAAGATTGAGGCTTTAGGTGGAAAAGCAGAGGTGATCTAATGTTAGAAACTTTCCGAAGAGCATTTGGAATTAAGGATATCCGTAAGAAGATCGGGTATACGTTTTTGATGTTGATCGTGATCAGACTTGGTTCCGAACTGCCGACACCGGGAGTCAACCCGACTTATATTAAAGAGTTTTTTGCACAGAATACCGGGGAAGCGTTTAACTTGTTTAACGCTTTCACCGGAGGTTCTTTTGAGCAGATGTCTATATTTGCTCTGAGCATTACACCGTACATTACATCTTCTATCATTATACAGCTTCTTACCATTGCAATTCCAAAACTGGAAGAAATGCAAAAAGAAGGTGAAGATGGAAGAAAGAAGATTGTAGCAATTACCCGTTATCTTACAGTAGTGCTTGCATTGATTGAATCTACAGCAATGGCAGTGGGATTTGGTCGTCAGGGACTGCTGAAAGAATATAATTTTGTAAATGCTGCGATCGTAGTTTTGACGCTGACTGCAGGATCTGCATTCCTTATGTGGATTGGTGAGAGAATTACAGAAAAAGGCGTGGGAAATGGTATTTCTATCGTACTTGTAATCAACATTCTCTCTCGTGTGCCAAGTGATATGACAACACTGTTCAATCAGTTTGTGAAAGGCAAGAGTCTTGCGTCCGGTGGACTTGCTGTACTGATCATTTTGGCAATCATTGTTGCTATGGTCGTATTTGTTATTCTTCTTCAGGATGGAGAGAGAAGAATTGCAGTACAGTATTCGCAGAAGATCGCCGGAAGAAAAACTTTCGGTGGACAGTCCACACATATTCCATTAAAGGTAAACACTGCAGGTGTTATTCCGATCATTTTCGCATCATCCTTGATGCAGTTCCCGATCGTTATCGCGTCTTTCCTTGGTAAGGGAAATGGAAGCGGAATCGGAAGTGAGATCTTAAGAGGAATGAATCAGGGCAACTGGTTGAATCCTGATCAGATCAAATATTCATGGGGATTGATCGTATATATTGTACTTACTGTATTCTTTGCTTACTTCTATACATCAATCACATTTAACCCATTGGAGATCGCAAACAATATGAAAAAGAGCGGTGGATTTATTCCGGGTATCCGTCCGGGTAAACCAACGGTTGAATATCTGACAAAGAGATTAAATTATATTATCTTTATCGGAGCATGTGGTCTCGTTGTAGTGCAGGTTGTTCCAATCTTCTTCAATGGATGGTTCGGAGCAAATGTGTCCTTCGGTGGAACATCATTGATTATTATCGCCAGTGTTATCTTAGAGACTCTGAAGCAGATAGAATCGCAAATGCTTGTGCGTAACTACAAAGGTTTTTTAAGTAATTAAGCAATAAATGTATTTTGACTCGCGGAGATTTTTCGCGGGTTAAAATGCTATAAGGAGGAACTTACATATGAAAATAATTATGTTAGGCGCGCCAGGTGCGGGCAAAGGTACTCAGGCAAAGAAAATTGCCGCAAAATATAACATTCCTCATATTTCTACAGGAGATATTTTCAGAGCGAACATTAAAAATGGAACAGAGCTCGGAAAAAAAGCAAAGACTTATATGGATCAGGGACTTCTTGTTCCGGATGAACTGGTAGTAGATCTGGTAGTAGACCGCGTAGGTCAGGAAGATGCAAAAAACGGTTATGTACTTGATGGATTCCCGAGAACAATCCCACAGGCAGAGGCTCTTGACAAAGCGATTGCCGGTCTGGGAGAGAAAGTAGACTATGCCATTGATGTAGATGTTCCAGATGAGAATATTGTGCGCCGTATGGGCGGTCGTCGTGCCTGTGTAGGCTGTGGAGCTACTTATCATATGGAATATGCGCCTACAAAAGTAGAAGGTATCTGTGATACATGCGGCAAAGAGCTGATCTTAAGAGACGATGACAAGCCGGAGACGGTGTTGAAACGTCTTGGCGTATATCATGAGCAGACACAGCCATTGATTGATTATTATACAAATGCAGGAATACTGAAGACGGTAGACGGGACAGTAGACATCAATGACGTATTTCAGGCAATCGTGGATATTTTAGGAGAATAAGAACATGCCAATTACAATTAAATCGTCCAGAGAAATAGAGCTTATGACGGAAGCAGGACGGATATTGGAGATTGTTCATAATGAGCTTGGAAAAGCACTTCGTCCGGGAATGAGTACGAAAGCTATTGATAAACTGGGGGAAGAAGTGATCCGCAGTTATGGATGTATTCCGTCATTTCTGGATTATAACGGATACCCGGCATCGATATGCGTCTCTGTGAATGATGAAGTTGTTCACGGAATTCCTTCCGAACACCGCATAATTCAGGAAGGAGATATCGTAAGTCTGGATGCCGGAGTCATTTACAAAGGATATCAATCTGATGCAGCGAGAACGCATGCGGTTGGAGAGATCAGCGAAGAAGCAAAAAAACTGATCGAAGTTACAAGAGAAAGTTTTTTCGAAGGTATAAAATATGCCAGAGAAGGCAATCATCTATTTGATATTTCAGCAGCGATCGGTAAATATGCCGAAGACAGAGGATACGGAGTAGTCCGTGATTTATGTGGACACGGTATTGGAACTGCCCTCCATGAAGCCCCGGAGATACCAAACTATGCAATGAATAGAAAAGGTGTAAAACTGAAAGCGGGAATGACACTTGCCATTGAACCAATGATCAACATCGGGGGATGGGAAGTGGACTGGATGGATGACGATTGGACTGTAGTGACAAGAGATCATTCATTGTCTGCACATTATGAGAATACAGTGTTGATCACTGAGGGCGAACCAAAACTTTTGACATTGACCTCAAATGTATAGCAATTTAGAAAATTAAAAATGAGGTCAGAGCTTGAGGAGGCTCTTCGGACACATCAAGAAGAACTTTCTTAATATAAAGTGGAGAAGAACTATGGACAGATATGAAACGGGAATGCTTGCACGTTCCAAAGCCGGACATGATGCAGGTTCAGTATATGTAATAACAGATACAGATGACGCATATGTATATCTGGTGGACGGTAAACTTAGAACATTTTCTCGCCCGAAAAAAAAGAAAAAGAAACACGTGCAGATTATTTTAAAGAAATATGACATTTCAAATGCAGACGATGTCAGGATTAAACGGATATTGAAAGAATGGAATCAGGAAGAGGAATCATAGGAGGATTAAAACATGTCAAAAGCTGACGTAATTGAAATTGAAGGAACTGTAGTAGAGAAATTGCCAAACGCGATGTTTCAGGTAGAACTTGAAAATGGTCATCAGGTTCTGGCTCACATCAGTGGAAAATTAAGAATGAACTTCATTAAGATCTTACCGGGGGACAAAGTAACATTAGAGTTATCCCCATATGATCTTTCTAAAGGAAGAATTATCTGGAGAGATAAATAAGAAGATATGTGAAAGAAGCCTTGTATCAAAGACAGCTGTCGATGGTACAAGGTTTTTGTGATTATTATAAAATAATTATTGACTTTCTTATGTATAAAGTGCTATACTATATGAGCACGTTTCTAGGCATTAGTCTGCCCTTTGGTCTTAGAGTTGCACAAAGAGCAAAGGAAGAATGTGAGAAATCGTGTAGAGACAAGAGGCAGAGCAATGGATGAAAGGAGGATTTGACGTGAAGGTTAGATCATCAGTAAAACCAATTTGCGAAAAATGCAAAGTAATCAAAAGAAAAGGAAGCGTTCGTATTATCTGCGAAAATCCAAAGCATAAACAGCGTCAGGGTTAATCACTGGAATGTTTATGGAGAATTGGAAGCTAGTTAAGGCGGCTGATAGCCGACACGCGGGGACGTGTGTAGACTATTTCAAATATACAAGGAACACCTGTAGCCGGTGGACATCCTTCGTATATTGCTTCTAATGCCGGCAGGTCATTGCCGAATTATTATAGAAGATAATCGGGTGCCGGAAAGGGTGCGAATACCGACGCACCTGGGTGGCGCGAAGCGCAACCCCTATTAAAGACGATGTGCGTAAGCTGAAAAGTGCATAGGTTGCACATCGACTGTGTGAGTTTACTCACAACAGGTGAATGTGCAAGATATATAGGGCGAAGCCCGACAACGAGATGAAGCGATAGCGAAATCGAGTTGCTTTTCAGCAAGAACAAAAAAATCAAAAAACAGAAAATGGAGGAAATTCACAATGGCTCGTATAGCAGGTGTAGACTTACCAAGAGACAAACGTGTTGAGATCGGATTGACTTATATCTACGGAATCGGTAGAACAAGCGCAACTCGTATCTTAGCAGAAGCAGGAGTTGATCCAGACATTCGTTGTAGAGATCTTACAGACGAGGATGTTAAAAAGATCAGCGCTGTAATCGATGAGACACAGGTTGTAGAGGGTGACTTAAGAAGAGAGATCGCTCTTAACATCAAGAGATTACAGGAGATCGGATGCTACAGAGGTATCCGTCACAGAAGAGGACTTCCGGTTCGTGGTCAGAAGACAAAGACTAACGCAAGAACAAGAAAAGGTCCTAAGAGAACAGTAGCAAACAAGAAGAAATAATCAAAGAAAAAAGAAAGAGTAGGTTAGTTTTATTATGGCAAAGAAAGTTACAAAAAAAGTGACAAAAAGACGTGTCAAGAAAAACGTTGAACACGGACAGGCTCACATCCAGTCATCTTTTAATAACACAATCGTTACATTAACAGATGCTCAGGGAAATGCTCTGTCATGGGCAAGTGCAGGCGGTCTGGGATTCAGAGGTTCAAGGAAATCTACCCCATATGCAGCTCAGATGGCAGCTGAGACAGCAGCTAAAGCAGCATTAGTACATGGTTTAAAGACTGTTGATGTTATGGTTAAAGGACCAGGTTCAGGTAGAGAAGCAGCAATCCGTGCCCTTCAGGCATGCGGAATCGATGTAACAAGCATTAAGGATGTTACTCCGGTACCACACAACGGATGTCGTCCACCGAAACGCAGAAGAGTCTAATCAGATTGCGAATAGGCATTTAACCATAAGGTCATATTAGGAGGAAATTAACATGGCAGTAAATAGAGTTCCAGTACTTAAGAGATGCCGTTCCCTTGGAATGGATCCAGTATATTTAGGAATTGATAAAAAGTCTAACAGACAGTTAAAGAGAGCAAATAGAAAAATGAGCGAGTATGGTCTTCAGTTACGTGAGAAACAGAAAGCAAAATTTATCTATGGCGTATTAGAGAAACCATTCAGAAACTACTACAAGAAAGCTAAACAGATGACAGGTATGACAGGTGAAAACTTGATGGTACTTCTTGAGTCCAGATTAGACAACGTAGTATTCCGTATGGGATTTGCAAGAACAAGACGTGAAGCTAGACAGATCGTTGACCACAAGCATGTTCTTGTTAATGGTAAGCAGGTTAACATCCCATCTTACCTCATCAAGGCTGGAGATGTGATTGAAATCAAAGAAGCTAAGAAGAGCTCACAAAGATACAAAGAGATCGTAGAGGTAACAGGCGGACGTCTTGTACCGGAATGGCTTGATGTTGATGCAGAAGCTCTGAAAGGAACAGTAAAAGAACTTCCTAACCGTGAAGTGATCGATGTTCCGGTAGATGAGATGCTCATCGTCGAATTATATTCTAAATAATAACCCGTAACACCACAGGAGGTGGACTTAGTGTTTGATTTTAATAAACCTAATATTGAAATAGCTGAAATTTCAGAAGATAAGAAATATGGAAGATTTGTTGTAGAACCTTTGGAAAGAGGTTATGGTACAACATTAGGTAACTCTCTGAGAAGAATTATGCTTTCATCATTGCCGGGTGCTGCAATCAGCCAGGTAAAGATTGATGGAGTTCTGCATGAGTTCAGCTCCATCCCGGGGGTGAAAGAGGACGTTACTGAGATCATCATGAACTTGAAGACGCTGGCTATTAAGAACACATCTGAGACGGATGAGCCGAAGACAGCATACATTGAGTTCGAGGGTGAAGGTGTTGTCACAGCAGCAGATATCCAGGTGGATCAGGATATTGAGATTATGAATCCTGAGACAGTTATCGCAACTCTTAACGGCGGGGCAGACAGCAAGCTTTACATGGAACTGACCATTACAAAGGGAAGAGGATATGTGAGTGCTGATAAGAATAAGAACGACGAGTTACCGATCGCGGTAATCCCGATTGATTCTATCTACACTCCGGTAGAGCGTGTAAACCTCACTGTAGAAAATACACGTGTCGGTCAGATCACAGATTTTGACAAATTGACATTAGATGTATATACGAATGGAACATTGCTTCCGGATGAGGCTGTAAGTTTGGCAGCAAAAGTGTTGAGCGAGCATCTGAAACTCTTCGTAGACTTGTCAGAAGTTGCTCAGGCAGCAGAGGTAATGATCGAAAAAGAAGATGACGAAAAAGAGAAAGCGCTTGAGATGAGCATTGACGAATTAGAGTTGTCTGTACGTTCTTATAACTGCTTAAAGAGAGCAGGTATCAACACTGTGGAAGAACTGACAAACAGAACTCCGGAAGATATGATGAAAGTACGTAACCTTGGACGTAAGTCTTTAGAGGAAGTACTTGCAAAACTTGATGAGTTAGGATTAGCTCTCAGCAAAGGGGAAGAGTAGAGTACCTTGTGCCTTCCGCTGATAAGCCCGAAGCGCACAGCGGAGCATTTGGCTAGTAAGCCCGAAGAAGCATAACCAAGTGTTAAATAATGGAGGATTAGAAAATGGCAAAATATAGAAAACTCGGCAGAACATCAAGCCAGAGAAAAGCATTATTAAGAAACCAGGTAACAGCTCTTATCAACAACGGTAAGATCAGAACAACAGAAGCAAAGGCTAAAGAGATCCGCAAGATCGCAGAAGGTCTTATTGCATTAGCTGTAAAAGAGAAAGACAACTTCGAAGAAGTTAAAGTTATGGCTAAAGTAGCACGTAAAGACAAAGACGGAAAACGTGTGAAAGAAGTTGTAGACGGTAAAAAAGTTACTGTATACGATGAAGTTGAAAAGACAATCAAGAAAGATATGCCAAGCAGACTGCACGCTCGTCGTCAGATGTTAAAAGTTCTCTATCCTGTAAAAGAAGTGCCAACAGCACAGGCAGGAAAGAAGAAAAACACAAAGGAAATCGATCTTGTTGCAAAACTTTTCGATGAAATCGCACCAAAATACGAGAACCGTAACGGTGGTTACACAAGAATCGTTAAAATCGGTCAGCGTAAAGGTGACGCAGCAATGGAAGTTCTTATCGAACTTGTATAATCGCATAATAATTTTAAGATTTGCAGAACGCATCCTGAGAAATCGGGATGCGTTTTTTTGTTCTCGTTAAAAATCTGACTATTGTGTTAAATAATCTACTTTTGTCAAATATAATTACAAATTGTAATAGAGATGATATAATATATACACTTATGCAGATAACATAGATTTACAATTGCTGTGGGAAAGTGATTGTAAAGGAAAGGACGGTAAAAAGAATGAGCAGATTAGAGCTTGCTTCCCCGACGAGAGCTGACATTATTATGGAAGAACTCTACAAGGATCTGGAACGTAGAATTGAGTCCAGCCCTCCGGGGTTATGCCCGGTTGATATGGCAAGAGCATTTTTGGAGTTGTGTCATGCACAGACTTGTGGAAAATGTGTACCATGTCGTATTGGACTTGGACAGTTGAATGGATTTATTAAAGATGTACTTGATGGAAATGCAACAATGGAAACACTGGATATTATGGAGGAGACCGCGCTGTCAATCATGGAATCCGCAGATTGTGCCATTGGTTACGAGGCGGCGCACACGGTTTATAAAGGACTGATCGGATATCGTGATGATTATGTGGAACATATTAAAAATGGACGTTGTACATGTACATATAGTCAGCCGGTTCCGTGTGTATCTTTGTGTCCGGCACATGTGGACATTCCGGGATATGTAGCGCTTGTGGGAGAAGGACGCTACGCAGATGCAATCCGTTTGATTCGTAAAGATAATCCATTCCCAACGACATGCGGCTTTATCTGTGAGCATCCATGTGAGGCAAGATGTCGGAGAAATATGATGGATGATGCAATTAATATCCGTGGCTTGAAACGAGTAGCGGCAGACTTTGCAGGTGAGGTAGATCCTCCGGCATGCGCGCCTTCTACAGGAAAGAGAATCGCGGTTCTTGGCGGAGGACCGGGCGGATTAAGTGCTGCTTATTATTTACAGCTTATGGGACATCAGACCACAGTATATGAGATGCTTCCAAAGCTTGGCGGAATGCTTCGTTATGGAATTCCGAATTACAGACTTCCAAAAGACCGTTTGGAGGAAGATGTAAATGCAATCTTAAAAACGGGTGTGGATGTAAAATATGGATTAAAAATCGGAAAAGATATTACGATACAGCAGCTCCAGGAAGAATATGACGCAGTACTGATCACTATCGGAGCCAGCACAGATAAAAAACTTGGTCTGGAAGGAGAAGGCGCAGAGGGCATTTTCTCAGCAGTGCAGTTTTTAAGAAATGTTGGTAAAAATATCATTATGGATCTGACCGGTAAAGAGGTGGCTGTAATCGGAGGCGGAAACGTAACGATGGATGCTGTTCGAACAGCAAAACGTCTCGGAGCAAAGAAGGTTAGTGTTGTGTATAGAAGAAGAGTTGCTGATATGACAGCGCTTCCATCTGAAATTGAGGGAGCAATCGCGGAAGGCGTTGAGGTTCAGACATTAAAGGCGCCGGCGTCCCTTGATGTAGACGAGAATAATCAGATTAAAGGAATTTATGTAACGCCTCAGATGATCAGTTCAATTAAGGATGGACGCGCAAGTATCAAACCGACAGGAGAAGAAGATATTTATATTCCATGTGATGTGCTTGTAGTAGCTATTGGACAGAATATTGAGACAAAACACTTTGAAGATGCTGGAATTCCGGTAAATCGAGGAAAGATTGTTACTAAGAGTAACGGATCAATCGAAGGAATGCCGGGAGTATTTGCAGGTGGAGACTGTGCCAGCGGTCCGGCATCTGTAATCAAAGCGATTGCAGGGGCTAAGGTTGCTGCGGCTAATATTGATGAATATTTTGGCTATCACCATGAGATTTCCTGTGATGTGGAGATCCCAGAAGCAAATTTGGATGACCGTACACCGTGCGGACGAGTAAACTTAACAGAGCGAGAAGCAAATGAACGTGTAAATGATTGGGATGCCTGTGAAAACTGTATGACAGAAAAAGAGGCAAAGCAGGAGGCAGGAAGATGTCTTCGATGTGATCATTTCGGATACGGAATCTTTAAAGGAGGCAGAGAAAAATTATGGTAAATCTTACAATAGACGGAAAGCAGATCTCTGTAAAAGAGAATACCACAATCATGGAAGCTGCCGCTTCAAATGGAATTCCGATTCCACATCTGTGTTATTTAAAAGAGATCAATGAAATTGCAGCTTGCCGTGTGTGTGTGGTTGAGCTGGAGGGAAAAGACAGACTGATTACATCCTGTAACAATGTGGTGAAAGAGGGAATGGTCATTCATACCAATAGTCCGAAGGTACGGAGACACAGACGTACGAACGTTGAACTGATTCTTTCACAGCACAATTGTGAGTGTGTAACCTGTCCGAGAAGCGGAAACTGTATGCTGCAGACGGTTGCAAATGATTTGAATATTATTGATATTCCATACAAAATGAAAATCGAGAAACAGCCTTGGAATAAGGAATTTCCACTGATCCGCGATTCTTCAAAATGTATTAAATGTATGCGCTGTATTCAGATCTGTGATAAAGTACAGTCCTTAAATATATGGGATGTGGAAGGCACAGGTTCAAGAACAACCGTAAATGTATCCGGTCATAAAACAATTGAGCAGTCTGACTGTTCGCTGTGTGGTCAGTGTATTACACACTGTCCGGTAGGGGCACTTAGAGAGCGTGATGATACAGAGAAGGTGTGGGATGCATTGGCAGACCCGAATAAGATTGTTGTGACACAGGTGGCTCCTGCTGTCCGTGCGGCGTGGGGAGAAGAACTTGGATTTAAACCAGGAGAAGCAACGGTTGGAAAGATTCTGGATGCATTGAAGAGAATGGGAGCAGATTACGTATTTGATACTTGCTTCTCTGCAGATCTTACCATTATGGAAGAAGGAACAGAGTTTATTCAGAGATTTACCTCCGGCGAGTTGAAAGACCGTCCGATGTTCACTTCTTGTTGTCCGGGATGGCTACGATTTGCGAAGTCTCAGTTCCCGCATCTTGTGAAATATCTTTCTTCTGCAAAATCACCGCAGCAGATGTTTGGCGCAGTGATGAAAACGTATTTTGCGCAGAAGCTCGGAGTAAAGCCGGAGCAGATCTTTACAGTATCAGTTATGCCATGTGTCGCTAAGAAGGGCGAACAGGAAATGGATCTTTTCTATGAAGAGTATGCCGGGAAGGATATTGATGTTGTCCTTACAACGAGAGAATTAGTGAAGATGATCCGTGCAGCACATATCAGTCCGGAGACTCTGGAAGATCGTGAAAGCGATCGCCCGATGCAGGAGGGAACCGGAGCAGGCGTGATCTTCGGGGCAACAGGTGGAGTTATGGAGGCTGCACTTCGAAGTGCATACTTCCTGTTAAAAGGCGAAAATCCACCGGCAGATGCTTTCCGTTCCGTAAGGGCAGAAGGTTTTAACGCAAATCATGGTGTGCAGGAAGCAGATTTTCAAATTGATGATATCACGGTGAGAACAGCAGTTGTCAGCGGTCTTGGAAATACTCGTGCACTGCTCAATAAGATTGAAAAAGGGGAAGTCCACTATGATTTCGTAGAAGTAATGGCATGTCCGGGAGGATGTGTAGGCGGAGGCGGTCAGCCGATTCATGATGGAGAAGAGCTTGCATTTGAACGAGGTAAGAATCTGTACCAGTTAGATGAGTCTGCAAACTTGCGTTATTCACATGAGAATCCGGATATCAATCTTCTGTACGAGGAATATTTTGAAAAGCCGAACAGCCATAAAGCACATATGTTGTTACATACAGATCATCTGGAAAGTATGGAGCTATATGGAACAGGATACTGTGATTACAGTAAAAAGTAATACATGTATCATAAAAAAAGGCTAAAATAGAATACACAGACAGAGAGGTGAGGCATATGCGTCACCTCTCTGTTACGTTACAAAAGCATTCGTTTAAAAATGTAAAGAAAATCTCTTGACAATACGCTGCCTGTGACATATGCTGATATTTCAGAGGCATATTGGACTTATCGGAGGAATGAGAAATGAATTATAACAAGATTGTGCAGGGAATTCTGGATATTGGAGAATCTATGCTCATCAGCGGAGCAGAAAACTATCGAATCGAGGATAGTTTATATAGAATGTGCAGAAGCTATGGCTTTGTAAAATATGATGTATTTGTTATTCCAAGTAATATTCAGATTACAGTGGAGACTGAGAACGGAGATATTATTACACAGGTGCGCCATATTGAAAATGCGGACATTGATTTTGACCAGCTTGACTATATGAATAACTTATGTCGATATGTATGCAGCCATACACCGGATGAAGAGGAGTTACAGAAGAAGTATCAGGAAGTGAAGAACCGTCCGCCGCAGCATCCGGCAGCCAAGTATTTTGCCGGCATTATGGGAGGCACCGGATTTGCGGTTTTCTTTGGATGTAATTTTAAAGATGCAATTGTAGCGGTGATTGTCTCTCTTATGATCGTTGTTGTGGGAAAATGGTTAGAGAAGAGAGAGGGGAATCTGTTTGTATATAATACGATTCTATCTTTCCTATCAGAAGTTATTATTGTATTATCTGTCAGAAATGGATTTGCAGATCATCCGGAACGGATTATGATTGGAATTGTCATGCTTCTTATCAGTGGACTTAGTACGACAAACGGTATTCGGGAAATTTTACAGAAGGACTATATTTCCGGTTTTATCAATATTATGAATTCCATCTTAGGGGCAGCAGGAATTGCAGTGGGTACAGCGCTTGCTATGCTGATGTTAAATGATTTTTCCGCAGAAGGATTTATCCTGAATCACAGTATACCGATTCAGTTAGTGTCCTGTACGATTGCCTGTGTAGGCTTTGCGTTTTGGTTCCAGATTCGCGGAAAGCAGGTAATTTATTCCGGAATCGGCGCATTTATCACATGGAGTATTTATTTGATCGTGTTTGAGGTTGAGCCAAGTAACTTCTTAGCAACACTGATTGCAGCAATTTTCGTAGCAGCTTACGCATTTGTGATGTCAAGAATCAACAAAGCACCGTCAACCATTTTCCTGACAGCGTCCGTATTCCCGCTCATTCCGGGACCGAATCTGTATTATATGATGTATGGATGTGTAACCAGAGATATCCCCCTCGCATTCAGTGAGACAGTGATCCTGTTGGCAACGTGTCTTGCAATCGCGTTCGGCTTTAATATTGTGGATATTGCAGCAAGAAGCATAATGAATGCAATGAAGCGAGATTATCATATTGGAAAAAATTCATAAGAAGGAAAAAAGATGCAAATTCTCTTTTGAGATTGCATCTTTTTTTCTTAATTTTAACATTCTTCCCTGTTTTTGATTTACATTTGTGCGATATACTTTTATAGTTAAGACATGAGAAGTTAGGAGGGATATTATGCCTGCAATTTATGCACATGATCGTTTTGGCGAAAAAGTCGCTAAAAAATTAGACGGAGAGCTAAAACGTTTTGTTTTTGAATATTACCCACAGTTTGAAATCGGTCTTCAAGGACCGGATATCTTCTTTTTCTATCGTCCGTATACGAAAAACAGAGTTGTAAAATATGGGAATCATTTACATGCAATTTCTGCGAAACCATTTTTTGAACATGCGATGAAAGTCATTAACAAACGTGGAAGAGACAGCGCACAGTATGCGTATCTTCTTGGATTTATCTGTCATTATATTTTAGACAGCGAATGTCATCCTTACGTGGAGCAAATGATTGAGAAGACGGGCGTACAACATCTGGAGATTGAAGAGGAGTTTGAAAAATATCTGCTTAAAAAGGACAGGCAGGATCCGCTTGCTTTCCGGCTTGCAGCGCTTGTTCCGACGGATGTGATGACCGCCAAGGCGATTGCTCCGTTTTATGAAAATATTACGTGGAAGACAGCGAGAAAGTCACTGTACTGGCTTCGCTTTGTGAAGAATCTGTTCCGTGCGCCGAGAAGCTTGAAGAGAGGGATTATCAATACTGTCATGCGGTTGACCGGACAGTATGATAAGATTAAAGGTCTCATGCACCAGAAGAAGGATCACCCGAAATGTGCAGAGACGAACAAAGGATTGAATCAAAGGCTTGAGGGGGCAGTTGATTTAGCGGTTATGATGATGGAGAGTTTTGATGAGAGTCTGCGCAGTGGATTGCGATTAAACGAACGGTTTGATCGCACGTTTGAATAGGAGAAGGATGAGATGAAGCTAACAAAATTAGAAAAATATTGGATACTTTATGATGTGGGAAATTCAGCATTTATCATGCTTGTGTCTACCATTATCCCGATTTATTTTAATTATCTTGCGGGCAATGCCGGAATATCTGAAGTGGATTATCTGGCTTACTGGGGCTATGCAGCTTCTGTCGCAACGGTGATTGTGGCTTTGATCGGTCCAATCTTAGGTTCGGTGGCAGATACGAAAAACTACAGGAAGCCCTTGTTTGTGATTTCCGTGATGGTGGGAGTGATCGGCTGTGCGGCATTGTCAGTTCCAACTTCGTGGATTGTGTTTCTTGCTGTATTTGTAATTGCAAAAGTAGGATATAATGCAAGTCTTATTTTCTATGATTCTATGTTAGTGGATGTAACGACAGGAGAACGGATGGATATGGTATCTTCTCATGGATATGCGTGGGGATATATTGGAAGTTGTATTCCGTTTGTAATCTCTTTAGTCTTTGTTCTTATGTATGAGAAGATTGGAATTACAATGAAAATGGCTATGGCAATCGCATTTTTCATCAATGCAGCGTGGTGGCTGTTAGTTACCATTCCGCTGCTTCGAAAGTATGAGCAGAATTATTACGCAGAAATGCCGAAGCATCCGGTGCGGGACAGTTTTAAAAGATTAGGTCACACCTTGTCTTCCATCAAGAAGGAGAAAAATATTTTCCTGTATCTTCTGTCCTTTTTCTTCTTTATTGACGGAGTGTATACGATTATTGAGATGGCGACAGCATATGGAAGTGCGTTGGGACTTGATTCTACGGGACTTTTGCTGGCGCTTCTTGTGACACAGATCGTAGCCTTTCCGTGTGCGTTAATCTTTTCGAAGTTATCCAAGAAATATGCAACAGATTTCTTGATCAAAATCTGTATTCTGGCATATTTTGGAATTGCGGTTTTTGCGATCCAATTAGATAAACAGTGGGAATTTTGGCTTCTGGCTGTATTAGTGGGAATGTTTCAAGGAGCGATTCAAGCATTGTCTCGATCTTATTTTGCGAAAATTATTCCGGCAGAAAAATCGGGGGAATATTTTGGGATTTATGATATCTGCGGAAAAGGAGCATCCTTTATGGGGACAACACTTGTGGGAATCGTAGCACAGGTTACCAATGTGGCAAATGCAGGAGTTGGAATTATCGCGGTTTTATTTATGGTAGGTTTTGTATTGTTCCATAAAGCAGCAAAGTTGAACAGATAGGAGAATGGACGTGGCAAATATTTTATTACTGGAAGATGACGAAAGTCTAAATCGGGGAATCAGTTTAAAACTTCAAAAAGAAGGATATCAAGTGTTCAGTGCGTTTGGCGTGATGGAAGCGAAACAGATTTTTGGCAGTCAGAAAATAGATCTGATCATCAGTGATATTACTATGAAAGATGGAAACGGGCTGGAATTTGCCGGATGGGTAAGAAAGACAAGTGACGTACATCTTATCTTTCTTACTGCGCTTAATCAAGAAGTGGACATTGTAAATGGATATGATGTGGGAGCTGATGATTATATTACGAAACCTTTCAGTCTTCTTGTGCTGATCTCCAAAGTTCATGCGTTAATGCGGCGGATCGATCAGAGTAGTGGAGGGGCAGCAGAGAAAGAGCAGGAGATCTGTTCGGGGAATATCCGTGTACAGCGCGCGCAGATGAAAGTATATCACGGAGAAGAGGAGTTGAATCTCAGCAAAAAAGAGCTTCAGCTTCTGTGTTATTTTCTGGAGCATTCGGGGCAGATTATTTCCAAAGAGCAGATTTTGGAAGCGGTGTGGGATATTGACGGGCAATTTGTGGATGACAATACGGTGCCTGTGACGATCAGCCGATTGAAGAAACGACTTGCAGACAGTGAGAGATCCGGAAGTAAGAATGAGGCAGAAAAGGATGATACAGAATATATTAAAAATGTCAGGGGGCTTGGATATCTATGGACAATGGAAGTTTGGACGCAGTGATACAAAAAAGAGAACGGGGGTACATCTGGCTGGAACAGAGATTAAGAAAAAATCTTGCCGTAACGACAGTGTTCGTGACGGCATGTTTTCTTTTCTTATTTATATTGGAAATTTTGTACGGAGCAGGAGGACAAAAAGAAGGGTTCTGGATCTTGTTTTTCGGTATTTTTGTGTTGGCACTAATCGGAAATGTACTGTGGCAGTTTTTTTCTTACCGGAAGGAATCCAGAGAAGCTCTGTCTCTTCAAGCGTATCTGGAAGCATTTGAAAACGGAGAGTATGAATTTCAAGGAACAGAAAATGGTGTGGAGCTTGGAATACGCTCACAGATTATTGAACAGTTGGAACGATTGGGAAGAGCTTTCTGCGTGATCAAGGAACAACTCATAGAAGAAAAGGAAGAGACAAATGAATTAGTCACAGATATTTCTCATCAGATCAAGACTCCGATCTCGGCAATTCATATGAGTCTGGAACTTCTGCAAGATACGCAGACAACGGAGGCTGAAAAACAAGAATTTTTAGATCGGGCACAAAAGGAAGTAAAAAAGTTAAATAGCCTTTTGGAGACGTTATTTCAATTATCTCGTCTGGAACGCGGAATGATTTATCTTGCACCGGAACGGGCAAGCTTGAAAGAAACGTTGGTTCGAGCGGTCAATGGGGTATATTTGAAAGCAAATGAGAAGCATATTGAGATTGAGATGGAACCATTTGAAGATATTAAAATCTGTCATGATGTGAAATGGACAGCGGAAGCATTTGCCAACGTAATTGAAAATAGTGTGAAATATTCGCCGGAAGGATCGCACGTAAAGATTCGGGTAGAGCCTTATATATCTTATATATCTGTGGAAGTAGAGGATCAGGGAATCGGTGTAGATAAGGAGGAATATGTCAATATCTTTAAGCGGTTTTACCGAGGGAAAGAAGCGGAGAGAACGGTTTCAGAAGGCGCCGGTGTAGGTCTTTATTTGGTGAGAAAGATTTTAGAAGAACAAGGCGGAAATGTGAGAGTATTAAAATCCGGCGCATCGGGAACTACTTTTCAAATGGTGCTTCCAAAAGAAAGATAACTTGCGAGTACAAAGAATAACAATTTTGTTATCTTTTCTGAAAGTGAATTGTAAGACTCCTGAGGTACGATAGAGTCAGAATTAAGAGAAGGGAGTTTTGGTATGAAAGCAATTTTAGAGACAGAAGATCTTGTAAAATATTACGGAGAAGGAGAAAATCAGGTACGTGCCATCGACCACACCAGTATGCAGGTACAGCACGGTGAGTTTGTTGCAGTGGTAGGGCGTTCCGGTTCTGGAAAGAGTACGCTTCTTCATATGCTCGGCGGTCTGGACCGCCCGGACAGTGGGAAAGTTTACATTGAGGGAAGAGACATTTTCGATTTGAAGGATGAACAACTGGCTGTATTCCGAAGGAGGAAGATTGGTTTTATTTTTCAAGACTATAATCTGATGCCTGCGTTAAATGTGTGGGAAAATATCGTACTTCCGATCGGGCTTGACGGGAAGAAAGTGAAGAAAGATTTTGTCTTGGATATAGTGAAAAGTATCGGAATGGAAGAACGTCTTCATGCTATGCCGAATCAACTATCCGGCGGCCAGAAGCAGCGTGTGGCTATCGCACGCGCACTTGCAGCCCGTCCGGCAATTATTTTGGCTGATGAGCCTACCGGTAATCTGGATTCTCACACCGAGATGGAAGTAATTTCTATTTTGAAAAATTGTGTCAGCAAATACGGACAGACGCTTGTTATGATTACCCATGATGAAACAATTGCACAGATGGCAGACCGCGTGATCGTCATTGCAGATGGTAAGGTGGTGAGCTAGATGAACATTGTGACAAAGACAGCGCTTGCAAATTTTCGACGAAATAAAAGCCGGAATGTTCTGGTTGGTATTGCCGTTTTACTGACTACGATTTTACTGACTGCAGTTCCGATGGTACTCTTCGGAGGCTTTGTAATAGAGAATGAAGCGATCAAGGAGATCTATCCGACTTATCATGCAATGTACCGGAATGTGGACGGAGAAACAGCGGAAAAAATGGCAAAGGATGACCGAATCAAGGAGATTGGATTTCGGGAAGATCCGGCATATATGATTGCAGAAAACGAAGATGTGATCATCAGTATGGTGTATGCAGATGAGATGGTCTGTCGGGAGAACCGACTCAATTTGACGGAGGGACGTCTCCCGAAGAAGGAAGATGAGATCGTAGTGACCAGAGGACTCCTTAAAAAAATGGGATTGGAAGGGGAAATCGGTGACCGCATTACCGTACCCTATCAAGTATCAGAGGACGGAGGTCTCTCTCTTGCTCATGAACAGGAATTTACCATCACTGGTTTTCAGCCGGACAGCAAAGAGTCGGAAGAAAAAGGAATCTATTCGGCAATGGTGTCCAAAGCATTTGCAGACTCCGTCATTTCCAAAGGACAACACGCATATCGCTTATATGTGAAGCTCGCCGGTGTGGACAGGAAAGTAACCGATGAGATTGAAGCGATGATTCAGGAGCTTGGAGAGGACTATGGGATTCAAGAGCGGGATATTGTTACAAATTCCGATATGCTCATAGCAACGTATAAAGATCCGGCGATATATATGGGACTGGCAGGATTCCTTCTTGTAACCGTATTTGCAGGTGTCATTACAATTTACAGTATTTATTACGTGTCTATGCTTGGGAAAGTGCAGGAGTATGGAAAACTCCGGGCAATCGGAGCCACCAGAAAGCAGATTCGAAAGCTCGTATTTCGTGAAGGGCTTGCAGTTGCAGGAATTACAGTTCCCATAGGATTAATTCTGGGGAGTGTATGTGGTGTGCAGATTATGAAAGCAGTCGTGCGTCACGGTGTTTCCACAGAAAATATTCTGTCAGAGCCAATGAAGCAGTTGATTGAAGATGGAAAAGTGTCTATCATCCAACCGTGGATTTTGGTGCTTGCGACAGTGGTTGCATTTGTAACAGTCTATCTTGCGCTTCTTCGTCCAATGAAAATCGCCAGCCGGATCACTGCCATTGAAGCAATCCGGTATCAGGGAGAAAAACCAAAGAAGAGGCGTGCGGGGAAAAAAGAGAAGCAGAAAAAAGAACGAAAAGGATATAAGGAACTTAGTGTCGGTAAGCTTACGTTATCCAATCTCGGAAGAAATAAAAAGCGTACTGCAATCACCATTGCCGCGCTTGGCATGACCGGAATTTTCTTTATCACTGTTGCAACGCTTTTAAGTTGTGTGAATCCAAAGACGATGACGGAGGAAGAGATACGAAGTGATGTATGTGTCAGTATCAACAACTGGATTGGAGATAAGATGCATCCGGAGCGTGAAATTCAGAATATTCAAAAAAACAATCCGCTGACAGATGAACTGAAAGAACAGATCTTGTCGATAGAAGGAGTAGAAAAGGTTGAAGAAAGCTTCTTTGCAGGAGCGCTGATCACAAATATTGAAGAATTAAAGGAAGATGACGGAGCGCCATTAGACAGTGGGATTTCCGGTGTCAGTGACGAACTGATAGAGGCAGCTGAGAAATATGTGACCAAAGGTTCTCTGGAAGATCCTAAGCTTCGCGATGGAACAGGAGTGATTCTGGGAGAAGGCTATATTACACACTATACAGATTTGACCGTCGGCGACATTGTAGAGGTCAAATTGAAAGACGGCGACAAACTGGTGCCGAAACGTTTTGAGATTGTGGCGGTTGTAGATGCGCCGAACAGTATGTTGGGAAACAGTCTGACCGTGCCGGAAAAGGTACTTCAAGGCATGTGTGAGCAAGACACTACAGATCAGTTTGATATTTTTATTGCATCATCTCATTACGAGGAAGCGGAAAAAACAATTGAAGAACTTATTGCAAATCAAGAGTTCCTTGAGACGTCTGATTACAAGAGTATCTACAAAGAAATGGAAAAAAGCATCGGAATGTTGTCCTACATGGGATATGGAATGTTGGGCGTCTTTGGACTTATCGGAATCTTAAATCTGGTTAATACAATGATCAACAGCGTTCATGTGCGGAAGAAAGAACTTGGAATGCTGCAGGCAATCGGCATGTCAGACCGACAGACCGTTCGGATGCTTCAATTAGAAGGTCTTGTATATACGGTGGGAACGCTGATCTTATCTCTTGGAGTCGGAAGTCTGACAGGCTATGCCTTATTCTTAAAGGCGAGACAAGAGGGAATGTTTGGAGTTCGTTATTATGAATATCCAGTCGTTCCGGCAGTCATTCTCATCGTGGTGGTTTTGCTGCTCCAGATTTTGATTACCTATCTTGTAAATTCAAATTTTAAGAAACAAAGTCTGATAGATCGAGTACGGTTTGCAGAGTAATAGAAAAGACAGTAGTTTAAAGAAAAAGACTTCGCTGGGAGTTCCTTCCACGCGAAGTCTTTTTGGGGGAATAGTCTATATGTTGAAGTGAGAAATTACAAATCGGAAAGGGTTTTATCCCCATGAATGGCTTTCCAATCCTGTTCGAAAGCATCTACCGCACTTGTAATATGAGAAAATGTCAGTGCCGTTTCCAGAATAGATGGATCCATTGTTGCTGTTTGAGCTCCGGCAAGGAAAGCGCGGTCTACCTGACCTGCATTTTTAAAGCTTGCTGCCAGAATCTCTGTATTATAATGATAAAGATCAATCATTTCAGCAAGAGAAGCAATGACATCATCAGAATTAATGCCCATATTTTCCATACGATTGAAGTAAGGGGCAATACAGTCAGCGCCTGCTTCCATAGCAAGGAATCCCTGCTGTTTGCTATAGATAGCGGTTCCTGTGACATGGATATTTTGTGCCTTAAGGAGAGAAAATGATTATGAAAGCGGCAGTGTATTGTGGAAAAGAAGATTTAAGGGTAAAAGAAGTACCGATTAGAGAACCGGAAGATAATGAAGTAGTAATCCGTGTAAAGTATTGTGGCGTATGCGGAACAGACATCCATATTTTTCATGGTGACGGAGGAGCATGCGATGTAACTCCACCATTAATACCGGGACATGAGTTTTCGGGAGTAGTTGAGAAAGTCGGGGCAGCTGTAAAGACTGTGAAGCCGGGAGATCGGGTAGCAGGAAACCCCAATGACATGTGTGGAGAGTGTTATTTCTGTAAGAATGGAAAGGAACATTTTTGTGAAAATAATATTGGAGTGGGAACAACGGTAGATGGCGGTTTTGCAGAATACGTTGTCATGCATGAGAAACAAGTATACAAATTTTCTGAAAACCTTAATTTTATTGAAGCGGCAATGGCAGAACCTATTTCGTGTTGTTTAAATGCAATTGATCTGTGTAATATCCAGATGGGCTCCACGGTATTGGTGATAGGCGGCGGTCCGATTGGGATGATCATGCTTCAGCTTGCCAAGTATGCAGGAGCATCTAAGTTGATCCTTTCTGAGCCGGTGGAAGAAAAAAGAGAACAGGCATTGAAACTTGGCGCAACGAAGACAATCAATCCATTAGAGGAAAATGTGCAGGAAGTATTGAATGAGTATTGCAAAAACGTAGATGTAGTCATTGAATGTGTCGGCAATATCAAGACACAAGAGCAGGCAGTACAGTTTGCGGGAAAAGCGGCTACAGTTATGCTGTTTGGATTGGCTGCGCCGGGAGAAAGTTTCCCAATCTGTCCGGACGATCTTTTTAAGAAAGAATTGAAAGTGATGTCTTCTTATATTAACCGTATACATTTGAAAGAGCAATGAATTCAGAAGTAAAACGGAAAACTCCGCTTGAGCATTGCCCAAGCGGAGTTTCCTGTTGCTATATTTTTTTAAAGGAATGAGAGTAAAGTGCGGCATCGGGAAATGCTCCTCCCGATGATTTACTTTATGAGGGGGAGATAGTTGATGTGTCTTTCAACTATCTGGCTCTTAGTATAATCCGAAAATATGTCCAAAATGTGTTAAAACCCTTAAAGAAAATGAAATTTTCTTAAGAAATCTTAAAGAGAATGAGAAAATATAGTAATACCTAATAGACTCAGGTTTGATTTTTAAATATATCCACCGTCTACGCCGATAATCTGTCCGGTCATATAAACGGGGGTATTGACAGTCTGCCAGATCACTTCGGCAATTTCTTCGGGGCTGCAAAACCGTCCTGCTGGAATTTCTTCTGCAAGTTCTTGACGCTCGGTTTTGTCAAGCTGTGCATTCATTACTGTATCAATAACGCCGCAGGCAATGGCATTGACAGGGATGCCACTGGGAGCAAGTTCCTTTGCAAGGGCGCGGGTGAGACCGTGGATACCGGATTTAGAAGCAGAATAGGCGGCTTCGCAGGACGCGCCGACGGTTCCCCACATGGAGGAGATATTGATGATTCGACCGGATTTTTTCGATACCATTTTCGGGACAGCTTCCCGACAGCAGTAAAAAACAGAGGATAGATTTGTGTCGATAATCCGGCGCCACTCTTCGTCAGTAAGATCCATAAGGAGCCCGATGTGTGCAACTCCTGCATTGTTGACGAGAACATCAAGACTGTCACAATGGCTGTATATTTCGCGGAAGATAGAACGGACATCTTCGGGATTCCCTACATTTCCGGTAACGATCGTTGAGCAGTTAGGGTGATTTTGTTCTATTTCCTGTTGTACTTTCTGTAAGTCCTCTATTGATTTATGACAATTTAAGAAGACGTGAAACCCTTTGTCAGCAAAAAGGAGCGCTGTACTTCTTCCGATTCCTCGTGATGCTCCGGTGATGAGCACATTTTTTTTGATCATAATAGTTCCTCCTTACAGGAATTTGCTTCTACTATTATAGCTCGAAAACGTTGCCATTTAAAGATTCAGGTGCTATTATTTACGTATAAATTTTAACATAAAATAGCAGCAAAGTTGAGAGAGGCGTTCAGATGTTATCTAAATTCAGTGTAAAGAAGCCCTACACAGTTGTTGTGGGCATTGTACTTATCATTATTCTGGGAATCGTATCCTTTCGGGATATGACCGTAGATCTTCTCCCCAGTATGAATCTTCCCTATGCAATTGTCATGACTACATATCCCGGAGCGAGTCCGGAAGAAGTCGAAGAAATAGTAACAAAACCGGTAGAGCAGACAATGGCTACCGTGAGCAATATTAAAAACATTCAATCCGTATCCAGTGAAAATGCATCTACTGTAATGCTGGAATTTGAGCAGACAGCTAACATGGATTCCGTGACCATTGAAATGAGGGAGAATTTGGATCAGATCAGTGGCTTCTGGCCGGAAGAAATCGCGAGTCCCATGATCATGAAATTGAATCCGGACATGCTTCCTGTTTTGGTTACAGCCGTTAGCGCAAAAGGGAAAGATGCGGTGGAGTCAAGCAGGATCATTGAGGATGAAGTCATTCCGGAAGTAGAGAGTGTAGAAGGCGTGGCTTCGGTCATGGCGACAGGAAATATTACGGAAACTGTAGAGGTTACATTGAATCAAGAGAAGATTGATGGCTTAAGCGACGATATCAAAGAAGAAATGCAGGCACAGCTTGACGAGGCGAAGCGTGCGCTTGATGAAGCAAAGGAACAGGTGCAAAGCGGGAAAAACGCTTTGGCTTCCGGAAAGAATCAAGCGTCATCAGGTATTGGACAGGCAGAATCTCAGATTTCTATAAAAAGTGAAGAATTGAAACAGGCGCAGCTTGAGATCACGGAGAAAATGGCTCAGTTAAATGTATCTGAGACGCAGTTGAATCAGAGCTATGCGGTGGTGAAGGCTGGAAGAGAAGCTGCTGAGGCTCAGTTGGAGAGTCTGGAAGATACGAAGAAAGAATATGACGAAGCGATTGCCCAGTTGAAGATTTTGACAGATAAAGAAGCAAACGGAGAAACGTTGTCTCCTGAGGAACAGGTGTTGAAGAAGCAGTTCGAGACAATGATTGATCAGTTAAAGCCCGTCATGGATACTTATGAGGCGACGAAAGAAGAACTTACCGCTGCCCTTGCGAAACTGGTGGAGCAGGAAGAAGACCTTGAAGATGCCAAGGAGCAGATGGCGGCAGGAAAGAAGCAGCTGGAAGACATGCAGACGCAGGTCAACAATGGTGCAATGACTCTGGCAGAAGCAAGAGGCCAGCTTGCATCTGCCCAGTTAGAGACTGCGGTTGGACTGGGAGAAGGGGCGGCACAGCTTGCAGCAGGGCAGACTGCCCTTGCCTTACAGGAAGCGCAGATGGAGGCGGCATCCAAAGAAGCAGAAGCGTCCCTTGATACAGACAGCATTTTATCCGCAGAAACTATCGAGGCGATGCTTGGGGCACAGCACTTCCGTATGCCGGCAGGATATGTCAATGAAGATGGTTTGGAGTATCTGGTTCGTGTAGGTGATAAATTTCAGAGTGTAGATGAGATGAAAGATCTGGTCCTTCTCGATATGGAAGGCATAGATCCGATCAAACTCTCTGACGTGGCTGAGGTTAAGGTGGTCAATAACGCGGATGAAACTTATGCGAAGATTAACGGAAAGCCGGGTGTGATGCTGAGTATTCAGAAGCAGACCGGATATTCAACCGGCGATGTATCTCACCGCGTGCAGAATAAATTAGAAGAGTTAAAAAAAGAGCATAAAAATATTAAAGTAGTCAACTTGATGGATCAAGGAGTTTATATCGATATGATCGTCGATTCCGTGCTGGATAATTTAATTTACGGCGCAATCCTTGCCATCTTGATTCTGCTTGTTTTTTTGAAAAGCATACGCCCTACTTTTGTAATCGCATGTTCGATTCCAATCAGTATCATGGCTGCCATTGTGGCAATGTATTTTTCGGGTGTTACATTAAATATTATTTCACTGTCGGGGCTTGCGCTTGGCGTAGGAATGCTGGTAGATAACTCCATTGTAGTGATTGAAAATATTTACCGCATGAGAAATGAAGAAGGAGCGTCGGCAAAGACAGCAGCCATAGAGGGAGCCCGCCAAGTAAGCGGTGCAATCCTTGCATCGACTTTGACAACCGTATGTGTGTTCCTTCCGATTGTATTTACCAAGGGAATCACAAGACAGTTGTTTGTGGATATGGGACTTACGATTGCGTATTCTCTTATGGCAAGCTTTTTGGTGGCGCTTACGATCGTTCCTATGATGTCAGCTGGGGTATTGCGGAAAGCGGAGGAAAAAGAAACAAAGTTTTTCGGGAAAATACGAAACATATACGGAAATATTTTGGAAAAAGCGTTAGATCATAAAGGGTATGTCATTGTAGGAGCGTTTGTTTTATTTGTTGGAAGCATTGCTTTGGCATTGTCCAGAGGAACAGAATTTATGCCGACGATGGAGAGTACCCAGATTAGCATGACTCTTGAAACGGAGAAAGGTACAAGCTTGGAAGATACGGCAAAAGAAGCAGATAAAGTGATGGATGAGGTTGGCAAGATCAGTGATGTAGAAGATGTGGGAGCGTTGGTATCGACTTCTGACCTGATGGGGACACAGACTGTTACCAATCAAGTATCATTTTATGCCATCACCAATGAGAACCCGAAGCTTTCAAATAAAGAATTACAAAAGGAGATTGAGAAGCGGACGAAGGATGTAGACGGAGAATTGACCATCCACATGTCAAATATGGATATGAGCGCTCTTGGAAGTGCGGGTGTTAATGTACAGATTCAAGGAAAAGATTTGGATAAGCTTCAAGAAATTTCTTCCGATGTAAAGAAGATCGTAGCAGATACAAAAGGAACTCAGAATGTATTTGATGGAACAGAGGATAACGGAGAGGAATTAAGAATTTCCGTAGATAAAGAAAAGGCAGCAAAATATGGGCTTACAGTGGCGCAGGTCTATCAAGAACTGTACGGGGAGTTGGCAGAGCCAAAACAGGCAATGACTCTTGGAACAGATACTTATGATTACGATGTGTATGTAATAGATGATGACAGGGAAAAATTGACGAGACAAGATGTAAAGGATATGGTGATTTCTGCAAAACAGCAGGATGGGACATCAAAAGATGTGAAGCTGTCAGAAATAGCTTCCTTTGAAGATACGACAACGCTTCAGTCCATTAATCATTTTGCTCAGAATCGTTATATGTCAGTTACTGCAGAAATCAAAGAGGGCTATAATATAGGGCTTGTGAGCAATCAGTTGAAAGAAAAGCTGGAGAAATATAAGACACCGGAAGGATATGAGATTAAGATGGCAGGTGAAGATGAAACCATCAATGAAGCTATGACGGAACTATTTAAAATGTTAGGTCTTGCTCTTGTATTTATGTATTTGATCATGGTGGCACAATTTCAATCACTTCGTTCACCGTTTATCATTATGTTTACGGTACCTCTGGCATTTACAGGAGGGCTGCTTGCACTTTGGCTGGCTGGTATGTCTGTCAGCGTTATTGCTATGATTGGTTTTGTAATGTTGTCTGGTATTATTGTAAATAATGGAATTGTATTTATTGATTATACGAATCAACTGATAGCAGGCGGTATGTCTAAGAAAGAAGCATTAATTACTGCGGGTAAGACGAGGCTCCGCCCAATCGTTATGACAGCGATTACGACGATTCTCGGATTATTTACGCTGGCAATGGGAGTAGGAATGGGAGCCGACATGGTACAGCCGATGGCGGTAGTGACGATCGGTGGTCTGATCTATGGAACCATATTAACCTTGGTAGTAGTTCCGTGTATCTTCTCTCTTTTCCACAAAAGAGAAAAGGCAAGACTCGTGGAAGAGATCGAAGACAATTAGGAGGGAAATGAGATGATCAACAAAGCCATTGAATTTGCAACCAAAGCACATGAAGGACAGTTGAGAAAGGGGACGAAGCGGCCCTACATTGTCCATCCGGTAGAAGTAGGCGATATTGTGTCTACAATGACCAATGACGAGGAAATTATCAGTGCAGCGGTACTTCATGATACGATCGAAGATTGTGAGGGCGTTACGAGAGAGATCCTCGCACAGGAATTTTCTGAGCGCGTGGCGTCGATTGTAGCGCAGGAAAGTGAAGACAAATCTCGTACATGGATGGAGAGGAAAAGAGCTACCATTGAACATATACGAACAGCGCCAAGAGAAGTTCAGATGGTAGGGCTTGCAGATAAACTTTCGAATATGAGGGATATCAATCGGGATTATCCGGTGTGTGGCGAAGAATTGTGGAATCGTTTCCGAATGAAAGATAAAGAAATCATTGGCTGGTATTATAAAGGGATCATGGAAGCGCTTTCAGAGGCGTTTCAAGGAGTGGACGCTTACGAAGAGTATTGTCGTCTGGTTGAAAAAAATTTTGGGAAATAGGTAAAGTATGGGAGAAAAAGGAATGGATAAACAGGCAATGTATGAGTTGATGAATCAACAATTAGAAGGACTTTTGAAAGCAACACCTTATAGGATCTCTGGGCTTGCAAATGCCTCCGCACTTTTGTGGGGAACTCTTAGGAATATTAACTGGGCAGGTTTTTATCTCTTGGAAGAAGGAAAACTGATTCTTGGTCCGTTCCAAGGAAAAGTTGCTTGTACAGAGATTGGAATCGGGCGTGGAGTTTGCGGGACAGCAGTGGAAAAGGATGAAGTTCTTGTGGTGGAGGATGTACATGAATTTGCGGGACATATTGCCTGTGACAGCGCGTCTAATTCTGAGATCGTGCTTCCCATCCATAAAAATGGAGAAGTGGTAGGCGTGTTAGATATTGACAGTCCGTTTCCTGCCAGATTCGAAGCAGAAGATAAAGAGGGACTTTGTAAATTTGTGGAAGTGTTGGAAAGACATCTGGGAAGGAAAGGTATAGGAGCATGGTAAAAGGCGTAATATTTGATATGGACGGTACGATGTTTGATACGGAACGCTTATTAACGGTTGCGTGGGACAAGGCAGCTAAGAAAATGGGGGTTGTTATTTCATCGGAGCTTATGGAAGCGTGCCGTGGGAAAAGCCCGGAAGCAATCGGGAAACTTTTGAAAGCAGAGTTTGGAGAAGATTTTGATTATGACCGGGTCTGTCTGTTTAAGAATAACATTTACTATGAAATGATCCAAGAAAATGGCGTGCCGGTAAAGAACGGTCTAAAAGAGCTGTTAGAATTTCTGAAAGAACAAAAGATTCCGGCGGCAGTTGCAACTTCTACCGGCAGGGCAAGCGCGGAAATGGTTTTAAAGATGGCAGGGGTGTATGAAGATCTCACTGCATTTATGTATGGAGATATGTTGAAGGCGAGCAAACCCGAACCGGATATTTTCCTTGAGGCGGCGAAGAAGCTTGGGCAGGAGCCGAAAGATTGTGCCGTTATCGAGGATAGTATATCGGGAGTGCTGGCGGGAAAGGCTGCCGGCGGTTATGTTATCTATATTCCGGATATCATGAAGGTGCCGGAAGAAGTGAAAGAAGGAATTACAGCAGAGTTACCGGAGCTTTCTTGTGTGACCGAGTGGATCAAAGAAGAAAACAGGAGGTGATGCTTTATGTACGAAGCAGAAATAGCAAAGTTACAGGAAATCATTGATGACAGTGAGAATATTGTATTCTTTGGAGGTGCGGGAGTGTCGACGGAGAGCGGTATTCCTGATTTTCGAAGTGCGGATGGAATCTATCATCAACAGTACCGGTACTCGCCGGAGCAGATTGTAAGCCACAGCTTTTTTGTGAGAAACACAGAGGCGTTTTATGAGTTCTACAAAGACAAAATGATGTTTCTTGAAGCGAAGCCAAATGCAGCACATTTGAAGCTTGCCCAGTTGGAGGCAGAAGGAAAATTGAAAGCTGTGATCACACAGAATATTGACGGACTCCATCAGGCGGCAGGAAGTAAGACGGTGTGGGAGCTTCACGGAAGCATTCACCGCAACTATTGCCGGAAATGCGGAAAGTTCTATGATGCTTCCTACGTGAAACACGCAGATGGTGTACCGCGGTGCGAGTGCGGCGGTTTGATCAAACCGGATGTGGTTCTCTATGAAGAAGGACTTGATTCCGGGGTGATCGATCATAGTATTCGATCGATTCGCGAAGCGGATACACTGATCATCGGCGGAACCTCTCTTGTGGTGTATCCGGCAGCAGGCTTCATCGATTATTTCCGTGGGAAACATCTGGTAGTCATTAATAAGAGCGCGACGGCAAAAGAGGTTCGTGCGGAGCTTACAATTGCGGCGCCTATTGGGGAAGTAATGAAAGGAATTGTATAGTAGATCAAAGAGATAGCACAAAAAAGTAAAGTTATTTTGATTAATCAAAATAACTTTACTTTTTTGTGCGTTTGTTCTATTATAAATGTATAAAAATAAAATTTAAGGCATAAAATAGAGCTGGAGGGATATTGCATGATAAAAAGAGAATACATGTTAAAAAAAATACGTCCGTTTTATGAAAGCGAATTAATAAAAGTATTGATTGGATTACGTCGTTCCGGGAAGTCAGTCCTTTTGCAACAGATCATGGAAGAATTGAGACAAAGCGGAGTAAAAGAGAATCAGATTATATATATTAATTTTGAAGATTTTCAATATGATTCTATTACAAATGCAAAAGCGTTGTATCAATATATTTGTGAGAAGCGAAAAAATGAAAATAAATATTATTTGTTTTTTGATGAAATTCAGATGGTTTCAGATTTTGAACGTGTGATTAATTCATTTCGCGCAACATGGGATGTGAGCATTTTTATTACAGGATCTAATGGAAAATTATTATCCGGTGAGCTTGCAACGCTTCTTTCCGGACGTTATGTAAGTTTTCGGGTAGCGCCATTTTCATTTTCAGAATATTGCGAGATGAAAGAAGTGGAGGAACCAAAAGACGAAGATCTTATAGAATATATGAACTGGGGAGGAATGCCGCAGAGATTTTCCATGAAAAGTGAAGAAGAGCTTCGAACATTTTTAAAGGATTTGTATAATTCAATCGTTCTTCGGGATATCGTACAAAGAACGGGAGCAAAAGATATTGATCTATTAAATCGAATTATGGAGTATTTAATGGCGAATCCTTCACAAACATTTTCCTCTCAGGGTATTTTGAAATATTTCAAAAGTGTGGATCGCTCCGTCAGCACACAGACATTATACAATTATTTAGATCATATTCAGACATCCTTAATTGTCAGTCAGGCGAAGCGATACGATATCAGAGGGAAAAAGATTTTAACTACGTTGGATAAATATTATTTGACGGATTTGGGAATCGGAAGAATTCATAATAGTGGGTTTAAGCTTGAAATGGGAGCACTTTTAGAAAACGTGATTTATAATGAATTGTTAAATCGAGGATATGAAGTCTATATTGGGAAGGTTCCAAATGGAGAAATCGATTTTGTTGCTTTAAAAGACGGAAAAAAAGAGTATTATCAAGTAGCATACTATCTGTATGATCAGGCGGTAATTGACAGGGAATTCGGGGGTTACAGACAAATAGCAGACAATTATCCTAAATATGTGATTTCGATGGATAAGATGGATTTCTCAAGAGATGGAATCATTCATCTTAATGCGATAGAGTTTTTGAGAAACGCAGAGAAGTAATGAAAGGACTTGTGTAGAAGAATTATACTTGCATTTTCGAAAGAATATTGTATAATATAAGCTGTTTGATAAATTTAAAAGAAAAGTTTAATAATACTAAACGAGAGAGTGTGATGAAGTGGACATAGGAAAGAAGTTAAAAGAGCTGCGCTTGCAGAACGAACTGACGCTGGGAGACTTGGCGTCACGCAGTGAATTGACGAAGGGATTTTTGTCTCAAGTAGAGAGAAATCTGACAACGCCAAGTATTGCCACATTAGCAGATATTGTAGAGGCGTTGGGCAGTAATTTATCCGAATTTTTCCATGAGGAAGAGGAAAAACAGATTGTTTTTTCTAATCAGGACTTTTTTGTGGATGAGCAGGAAGATTATCAGATTGAGTGGGTGATTCCAAATGCTCAGAAAAACCAGATGGAGCCGATTGTGCTTACGCTTCATCCTCATGGCAAGAGTCAGGAAATGTCATCGTATCAGGGAGAAGAGTTCGGCTACGTTCTCAAGGGAACGATTACAATTGTACAGGGAAATAAGAAGTACAAAGTAAAGGCGAAAGAAACATTTTATATGAGCGGCGATAAGAGCCACTATCTATATAATCATGGGAATAGTGAGGCAAAAGTGTTATGGGTGACAACACCGCCTATGTTTTAGAAAAATAGGAAATGTGGCAAGTGGTTGATTTTATGAGAGGGTTTTCTTAAAACAGGAAGGAGATGTGAGATGGAAGAGAATAAAATTATTGAATTTCGGGAGATTGTAAAACAATTTGGAAGTCAGATTGTGTTGAAAGGAATCAATCTGGATATTTATGAAAATGAATTTGTAACGCTTTTAGGTCCAAGTGGATGCGGTAAAACTACATTGCTTCGTATTTTGGGTGGATTTTTGGATGCAGACGAAGGAAAAGTAATCTTTGACGGAGAAGAGATCAGTAACAAACCGCCTTATGAGAGGGAATTAAATACGGTGTTTCAGAAATATGCGCTATTCCCGCATTTAAGCGTATACGAAAATATTGCATTTGGATTAAAGATTAAAAAAGTAAGTAAGGACGTTATTGACCAGAAAGTGATGAAGATGTTAAGACTTATCGGACTGGAAGGTTATGAAGACAAAAATACAACCTTACTTTCCGGTGGTCAGCAGCAGCGTGTTGCCATTGCAAGAGCCCTTGTAAATGAGCCGAAAGTTCTGCTTCTCGATGAGCCTTTGGCAGCGCTTGATTTGAAGCTTCGCAAGGAAATGCAGTATGAGTTGAAGCGGATTCAGCAGGAAGTAGGAATTACCTTTATTTTCGTTACCCACGATCAGGAAGAAGCGCTTACGATGTCGGATAAGATCGTTGTTATGAAAAACGGAGAGATCCAGCAGGTTGGAACGCCGCAGGATATTTATAATGAGCCGGCGAACCGGTTTGTGGCGAACTTTATCGGAGAAAGCAATATTTTATCGGGAATCATGCTGGAAGACTATAAAGTACAGTTTGACGATATTGTATTTGACTGTGTGGACTATGGGTTTAAGGCAAATGAAAAAGTAGATGTGGTCATCCGACCGGAGGATATTGATATTGTGCCGGTGGAGGATGGAAAAATGACCGGAGAAGTATTAAGTGTTCTCTTCAAAGGGGTTCACTATGAAATTATGGTAGAGACTGTGCCGGGTACTTCGGTAACGGTAAATATGCGCGTGATCCGTAACCATGACGTAACCAGCGAGGACGGAACCGAGAAGATCAGCGCCAATAATTTCTACATAGATATTGATGATGTGGCAGACATGGATGACAAAGAGATCATTGCGCTTGCCAACGCACAGGCATGGGAAGTAGAAAGTGACGAGTATGTGTCCATTGCCAAGGTGGAGTATGAGCTGTCTGAAGAAGAAGGTCAGTATCCGGTTACATTTACCACAGCAAACGGAACAAGTATTGAATGTACAATCTTTGTTGTGGATCAGCCATTTGTGAAAAATGAAAAAGCAAATGAGGCGGTTATGGCATTTAACTTTATTAAAACAGTTGTGGAGATTCAAGAATCTCAAGCGCTTGATACAGATCTTAAAACATGGGCAAATGCTCAGGGATGGAAATTAAGCAATGAAGACCAGAGTGTAGATATCAGTGTAGATTATGATTTTGATTCTGATGAGATCACGGAAGGCGTATATCCGATTACGTTCTCTACGACAGGACGAGAATTCAAGATTCATACAACTGATTATACGGAGGAAGGTCAGGAGGTCGGTCTGACATTCTTCCCGGAAGATATTCATGTGATGTCTAAGGTGACTTACTAATGAAGAAATTTTCGCAGCTTGCGCTGCCATATATCGTGTGGGCGGTCATGATGCTTGTGCTCCCGATGGCGCTGATCGCGCTCTATTCTGTGATGGAGCAGGGAAACAGTATCATATCGTTCTCCTTTACGCTGGAGCATTATATTAAGTTTTTTACCGACCGTGACTTTTTGTTGATTCTCTGGCGTTCCCTTATGATTGCAGTAAAGACGACTGTTATCTGTCTGCTTCTTGGGTATCCGGTTGCGTATTTTATCGCAAGAAGCAGAGAAAAAGTGCAGAATGCATTGGTTTTATGTATTACACTTCCAATGTGGATCAATATGCTTGTGAGAACTTATGCGTGGATCGGAATGCTCAGTGAAGGCGGCCTGATTCAGAAAATCTTGCATTTTTTAGGGCTTGGGAATGTGGATCTTCTATATACGGAAGGTGCAGTTCTTCTCGGCATGGTTTACAACTTCCTGCCATTTATGATCTTGCAGATACAGACTTCTTTATCAAAGATGGACAATTCGCTCTTGGAAGCCAGCGCAGATCTGGGGGCAAGTCCGGCACAGACTTTTCGGAGAGTGACATTGCCGTTGTCACTTCCCGGCGTGATCAATGGAATTACGCTCGTATTTCTTCCGGCAGTCAGTTCGTTCTTTATCCCGAAACTTCTGGGAGGCGGACAGTATTTCCTGATTGGAAATATGATTGAAAATCAGTTTATTACGGTAGGAGAATGGAACTTCGGAAGCGCCATTTCTATGATTATGGCGGTGATCATGATGCTTCTTATGATGGCAGTTCGAAAAGTGGAACTTCGTAATCAAGGCGGAAAGGAGGAATAGTCATGCAGAACAAAGGGAAAAGACCGTTTGGGAAAATACTTATGATTCTGATGATCATTTTCTTCTATCTTCCTATTGCATATATGATCATCTTTTCGTTTAACGATGGAAAATCACTGACCAGCTTTACCGGATTTTCTTTGCGCTGGTATCAGCATATGCTGGAATCACAGGATATGATGGAGGCGTTGTATACTACGTTTAGTGTGGCGCTCCTTGCTACGTTTATCTCAACAGTAGCCGGAACGATTGCGGCAATCGGACTTAGCAAGTCGAAGAAAGTGATCCGAGGGCTGATGGAGCAGGTGAATAATCTTCCGATGATGAATCCGGAGATTGTAACAGCAATCGGCTTTATGCTTCTTTTTATTACCTTTAAGGTAGAAAAAGGCTATATGACTATGCTGCTGGCGCATATTGCATTTTGTATTCCGTATGTGATGCTGTCCGTGATGCCGAAGATCAAGCAGTTAGACCCCAATCTTGCGGATGCCGCAATGGACTTGGGAGCAACTCCCTGGCAGGCGCTTCGCAAAGTAATCGTGCCGCAGATCACACCGGGAATTATCTCCGGAGGTCTGATTGCATTTACCATGTCCATTGACGATTTTATCATTTCTTATTTCGTCACCGGAGGCGGCGTAAAGAACTTAAGTATTATCGTGTATACAATGAGTAAGCGTGTAAATCCAAGCATTAACGCTATTTCCACTTGTATGGTTTTGATCATTACAGCAGCGCTTGTAATTATTAATCTGGCGCCAATGATTTCTGCAAAACGCCGCAAAAGTGAGATTATCAAGAAGAATCGGATCCTTCCGGGTGTTCTTGTGGCAGCAATTCTTGTGGCGGTGATTGGTGTTGTTAAGATTGGTGGAGGGAACGAAGAAAGGCCATTTGAAGGACAAACACTTCACATTTACAATTGGGGAGAGTATACCGGCGAGAACATTATTGGTGATTTTGAAGAAGAAACGGGCGCGTCTGTTGTGATGGAGAATTTTGATTCTAATGAGCAGATGTATATTAAAGTTGCCAATGGAGAACCTTACGACATTCTTGTGCCAAGTGATTATATGATAGAGCGTCTGATACAGGAAGATCTGCTCCAGAAGTTGGATAAATCCAAGATTACCTGTATGGATAAGCTTGCAGATGCTGTAAAGGGTCTGCCTTATGATCCGGAAAATGAATATTCGGTGCCATATTTCTGGGGAACTGTCGGAATTGTATATGACAAGACGAAAGTAGATATTAAGGATCTGGAGGAAGAGGGATTTGGAATTTTCCTTGACCAGAAATACAAAGGAGACGTATATCTCTATGATTCTGAGCGTGATTCGTTCATGATGGCGCTCAAAGATCTGGGCTATTCTATGAATACAACGAATGAGCAGGAAATTGAAGAAGCCTATGACTGGCTGGTACAGTGTGTGCAGACGATGGATACAGAAATCGTAACGGATGAAATCATTGATAATATGGCGCAAGGAAGAAAAGCGCTTGGAATTATGTATTCCGGAGATGCAACTTATGTTATGGATGAGAATGAAAATATGGGTTATTATATGCCAGAATACGGAACGAATCTCTGGTCGGATGCAATGGTAATTCCGAAAAATGCCAAGAATCCGGAGCTTGCGCATGCATTTATCAATTATGCAAGTGATTATGACGGAGCTTATGACAACTCTAGTTATGTGGGATACACATCATCCAATCAGGAAGTTTTGGAGGATATTTTTGGAGAAGGTGGAGATTACGAAGGAATCGAGGCATACATCCCAAGAATTGATAATCCGGAGGATGAAGTGTTCGGGTATAACGAAGATACAAAGAAAATTATGGGAGATCTTTGGAGCCGAGTGAAGATTGCGGCAAGTAACGCGGATTAAGAAGAAGCCGGACAGCAAAAGTGTCCGGCTTACTTTGTTTGGTTTATTTTATTGAAAAATCTGGAGACTTCGCTCAAGAATTCCTTTCATATATGCAATCACAGTTCCGTAATTGGTAATAGGAATATTTGCGTCTTCGGCACATTTCAGACGGTACTTCATTTCCCGCTCATTTAACGTACATCCGCCACAGTGGATGATCATTTTATATTGCTCAAGTTCCAGTGGAAATTCCATACCGCTTGTAAATGCAAAGTTTAATGTTTTTCCGGTATACTCCCGTATCCATTTCGGAAGCTTCACAGTACCGATATCTTCACATTGCCGATGATGAGTACAACCTTCGCACAGAAGAATGGTGTCACCGTCCTGCAAAGCATCCAATGCGCGGGCACCCGCTACAACCGTGTCAAGATTTCCTTTGTATCTTGCAAAGAGAATCGAGAAAGACGTCAGTGGAATTTCCGGCGGAGTCAGCTTACTGATCTTGCCAAATACCTGACTGTCAGTGATCACGAGAGCCGGAGGTTCGCTAAGTTTCTTAAAAGTATCAGCAAATTCAGAATCTCTGGTGACAATAGCGGTTGCGCCAGTGTCCAGAATGTCCCGAATAGTCTGCTGCTGTGGAAGGATCAGCCTTCCCTTTGGAGCTGCTTTGTCAATGGGAACCACAAGAACAATAAAATCATTGGGGCGGATCAAATCGCTGACTATGTGGTTTTTATCGTCTTCTGTGGGTGCAAAGGCAGCGATTCGCTCTTTTAATGCGTAAATGTTGTGCCCTGTATTTGCACTTACCAGAATCAAGTGGTCTTCCGATGTGTGATAGTCATTAAGAAGTTCCTCAAATTGTTTTGCGGAAAGCCTGTTATCTTCCAGAAGATCCGATTTATTCCCAACGATAAGATAAGGAATCTTCTTCTCTTGAATCCGTGTTAAAATAGCAGAATCCACATCTGTTATTCCGGTGGAAGCGTCAATGACAAGAAGAGCAATATCTGTCTTATTGAGGATTTGATAGGCCTTTTGTACACGCATAGTTCCAAGCGCACCTGTGTCATCAAGACCGGGGGTGTCAATCATTACTACCGGCCCAAGCGGAAGAAGCTCCATCGCCTTTAAGACAGGATCAGTCGTAGTTCCCTTGACATCAGAGACAATGGCAAGAGCCTGTCCTGTCAAAGCATTGATCAAGCTGGATTTCCCTGCGTTACGCCTGCCGAAAATGCCGATGTGAATCCGCTCGGAAGATGGGGTGTTATTTAAAGTCATAGTATTCCTCCTGTGTGAAAATGTGGATAAGATAAACTAAAATCGGAAATCCCGACGATTATTTTCACGGATTAATTTCAGATTTTCTAATACAACTGCACGCGCTTTTTCGTTTGGCACATTCAGAACTTCTTTGTCAATTAACAGATCTCCGATGCGTTTTGTCTCAGGAGAAGCATAATCCATTAAATACTCCTGCAAAGTCATCAGCGCATTCGGATGGCAGCAGTTCTGAATCTGACCGCTCTTACATAGTGACATGAAGCGGTCTCCGGTTCTTCCTTCGCGATAGCATGCGGTGCAGAAACTTGGAAGATAATCCATTCCCATAAGCCAGCGGACAACTTCGTCCAAGGTACGATTGTCGATGACGTCAAATTGTTCTGATTTTTCGTCCTCCGGTTCTGGTTCACAGTATCCGCCGACGCTGGTTCTGGAACCGCCGCTGATCTGGGAAACACCGAGGTGAAGCACTCGTTCGCGAACTTTTTGACTTTCTCTTGTGGAAATGATCATACCGGTATAAGGAACTGCAATTCGAATACATGCTATAATCTTAGCAAAAGTGTCATCATTGATTCCGTTTGTAAATGCGCTTGCATCAATGTCATCGGCATTGCGAAGTCTTGGCACGCTGATGGTATGAGGTCCAACGCCAAATGCCGCTTCTAAGTGTTCGGCATGCATTAAAAGTCCGGCGAATTCATAGCGGAATTTATCGAGACCGAAGAGAACTCCGATTCCCACATCGTCTACGCCGCCTTCCATGGCGCGGTCCATTGCCTCAGTATGATAATTGTAGTCATGCTTTGGTCCTGTCGGATGAAGCTCAAGATAGCTTTCTTTGTGATACGTTTCTTGGAAGAGAATATAGGTTCCGATCCCTGCTTCCTTCAACAGCCGATAGTTATCTACAGTTGTTGCGGCAATGTTGATATTTACGCGGCGAATGGCACCGTTTTTGTGTTTGATATTGTAAATGGTGTTGATAGAATCCAAATAATAATCCATGGTGTTATGAATCGGATCTTCGCCTGCCTCAAGAGCCAGACGCTTGTGTCCCATATCCTGCAAAGCAATCACTTCTTTTTTTATCTCTTCCTGTGATAATTTCTTGCGGGTAATATGTTTATTTTTCATGTGGTACGGACAATAAGTACATCCGTTAACACAGTAGTTAGAGAGATATAACGGTGCAAACAGAACAATACGATTTCCATAGAAATCTTTTTTGATCTGCTCTGCAAGCCGGAAAATTTTCTCGTTCATTTCCTTGTCTTCACATGCAAGGAGAACAGAAGCCTCTCTGTGAGAAAGTCCTTTTCGTTTGGAAGCCTTCTCGATCAAAGATTCAATCAGTGGAAGATTATTCTTGTTTTCGTCTGCATAGGCAAGCGTGTCAAGAATCTCCTCGTGGTTAATAAAATCTTCAGCATGTTTCGAATTTACATCATACATTTTAGTTCCTCCTTTATATTTGGGACGTAGCAAAATGCAAAAAGTCTACGTTCCAAATTGAATTTTGCCCTGTCCTTTTTTGCTTTTTTCGGTCCTAACCCTGATTCAGTGAATCGCCGCGGTCGGTTACAACGCGATACCCAATGGCATTCATTCGCGTTTCTAATTCGCTTCGGCATTCTGCCGCCTCTTCTCCGGTACATAGTTTGTTGTCGTACAGAAGGTAGTCTCCTCGTACATCGGAAGGTGACAGATTCGGCATGACAACATTAGCTCCGGCAAGGATGCCCAGTTCCCGTCCCTTCGGGTGGATCGTTCCAAGGGCGGTCGTTGCGGGCAGAAGCACATTTGGAATGGTCAGCCGCAGCAGCCCCAGCATGAATAATGTCAGTTCCAGTGTTCCGGCGCTTTTCTTGGCAAATGGGGTATCATGATGCGGAATAAATGGACCGATGCCGACCATCTGTGGATTCAGTTTTTGGATAAAAAGCATATCCTCTGCCAGATGTTCTGCTGTCTGTTCGGGTGAGCCGACCATGAATCCGGTTCCCACTTGGTAGCCGATCTCTTTTAAATCCCAGAGGCACTGTTGACGTTTTTGTGCGCTTAGTCCAGTGGGATGAAGACTTTCGTAATGTTCGGCGTTAAAAGTCTCATGGCGCAGAAGATAGCGGTTAGCGCCTGCCTCGTAAAACGCCCGATAAGTGTCATAAGATTTCTCCCCGATGGAAAGCGTAATCGCACAGTCAGGATAGGTCTTACGAATTGTTTGGATAAGCCGGATCATTCGGTCGTCTGAAAAATATCCATCTTCTCCCCCTTGCAGTACAAAAGTACGGAAGCCAAGTTCGTATCCCGTTTTACAGCAGTCAAGAATCTGCTCCTGCGTCAGCCGGTACCGGTTAGCATTTTTGTTGCTTTTACGAATACCGCAGTAGAGACAATCGTTGCGGCAGTAATTGGTAAATTCAATAAGTCCTCGGATATAGACATCATGACCATAGAAATGATGACGCTGTATTCTTGCCAGTGCGAAGAGTTCTTCAGCAAGCTTGGGAGTTCTCCCTTGGATCAGTGCAACCCATTCTTCGTGGGAAAGGGAATGTTCTTTATTTAATTTATGAAGTAATTGTGTCACATCATTGTTTGCCGCCATAAAAACCTGCCTTATCGCTTGAATTTGTCTAATCGTTGAATCCCCTTTGTATATCAAAGTACAGATAACAAAAAGAACCTGTCGCATAGGCGTCAGGTCCACAAAAAGAGCAGGAGATCCCTACTCATATATCCAAAAGAAACTGTGCGCCTTTTCACGCAGGAATTACCCTTTGTGGTCAGTACGATTATTAAAAGTATATCACAGGAAAAAACATTGTACAATTGAAAAGAATTTAACAAAATCAGAGAAAATCTGCTATAATGACATATTAATGGTACGATATTAAAATAGCACATAACAGGAGAAGATTATGTTTGGATATGTGACAGCTCACGAGCCGGAGTTGAAAGTAAAAGATTTTGCAAAATACAAATCATATTATTGTGGTCTGTGCCAAATGTTAAAGAAAAAATATGGACATCTTGGGCAGATTACGCTAACTTACGATATGACATTTTTAATTTTGCTTCTTACCTCTCTCTATGAGCCGGAGACAAAACAGAAGAAATGCCATTGCAAAGTACATCCGGTGAAAAAACAGGCTATTTTGCAAAATGAAATTACGGAGTATGCCGCAGATATGAATCTCATTCTGGCATATTATCATTTGAAGGATGATTGGATCGATGAACAGAAAGTATCCGGTTTTCTCGGGACTTGTGTACTTCGAAGAAGAGTGAAGTCTGCAATCCGAAAATATCCCAGACAGAGCAGAAAAATACAGCAAGAATTAAAAAAGCTTGCATACTATGAAAAAAAGAACACCATGTCCATTGACGAACCTGCAGGATGTTTTGGACGCCTTATGGCAGAGCTCATAGTTTATCGGAAAGATCACTGGGAGAGCGGGCTTCGAAGACTGGCTTTTTATCTTGGTAAATACATATACATTATGGATGCCTATGAAGATCTTGAGAAAGATAAAAAAGAGGGAAATTACAATCCGTTGAAAGCAATGTCGCAGGAGAAAGATTATGAAGAAAAAATAAGGCAGATCTTGTGTATGATGCTCGGAGAATGTACAGCAGAATTTGAAAAGCTTCCGCTTGTATTAGACATAGACATTTTAAGAAATATATTATATGATGGAGTTTGGAAACGCTATCGTAAATTACAAGAAAAGAAAAATGAAACGACACGAGAAGAAAAGTGAGGAATTATAAAATGACAAAAAACCCATATGATGTACTGGGCGTGCCGCAGAGCGCGACTGATGATGAAGTAAAAAAAGCTTATCGCGATCTGAGTAGAAAATATCATCCGGATGCGAATGTAGATAACCCGCTGGCAGATCTGGCAGAAGAAAAATTCAAAGAGATCCAAGAAGCTTATGACACCATTATGAAAGAACGTGAAAAAGGTGGCGGAAGCGGTTACGGCTACGGCTATGGTTATGGCGGTGGATACCAGCAACAAAGCTCCGGTCAGAATACGAGCACAGAGACACAGGCGGTCTATAATTTTATCAATAACCGCAGATACCAGGATGCACTGAATCTGTTGAACCGTATGCAGGGAAGAGATGCTCAGTGGTATTATTTAAGCGCTGCGGCAAATGCAGGTGTGGGCAATAACGTTCTGGCACAGGAACATGCGGCACAGGCTGTAAATCTGGAGCCGAATAATCTCCAGTACCGTCAGCTTCTGAATCAGCTCAGCTGGAATACAAGACAATATCAGTCCAATCCTTATGGCGGTGGATATAGCGGACAGCAGTCTACTTGCGGAACCGGAAATATGTGCTGTGATCTGTGGATGGCAGACACGTTGTGTGAATGTATGGGAGGCGATCTTTGTTCATGCATGTAAAGGCAAAGAAAACAGCAATAGCAGGATTACTGCTTGCATTTACAATCGTTTGTATCGCAATGGGAAGTGTGATCGAGACAAATACATTGTTTTTACTGGCGGCAGCTTCTTATTTTGTAGGGATTATTTATCGGGAATTTGGCGGAAAGATGGGAGCGGCATTTTATATTGCGGGAGTGATCCTTGGCTTTATCGTGTCTCCAAATAAATTCTATATCCTGTCCTATGGAGCTATGGGATTTTATATTCTGGTAAATGAATTTGCTTTTCGGAAAATCGCAGAATGGAAAGGAAAGATCAGTCGTTCTACAATCTTCTGGATTGTGAAATACATCGTATTTAATGTGATGTATCTTCCTATGCTTTTGGGATTCCAAGAATTGCTTTTCGGAAGAAAGCTTCCCGCAGCGTTGATGATAGGAGCGTTTGTGGCAGGGCAAATAGGGCTGTTTATTTATGACAGAGCTTATGAGTATGTGCAGGGACACATTTGGAATAAGATGCGGGGCAGACTTCTCTAAAGGCTATTTTAGCATTGAAAAAAATTTCCGTAAATTTATCCTTCATGTTATACTGATGACATGGAGGATTTTTTTATGGAATTAGAACATGTGACACATGATTTTCAACCGATTTACAATGGAGAATCCAGAATTTTGATGCTGGGGACAATGCCTTCGCCTAAGTCCAGAGAAGTCGGCTTTTATTACGGACATCCAAGAAACCGTTTTTGGAAAGTGGTTTCTGATGTATGTGGGGAAGCGCTTCCAGTGACGAAAGAGGAGAAGATCTTATTCGCGCTGAAAAATAAAATTGCTGTATGGGATGTGTTGGCTGGTTGTGAGATTAGGGGAGCGGAGGACAGCAGTATTAGAAACCCAATTCCCAATGATATGAATCTTATCTTAGAACATTCAGACATACAGGCAATTTTTACGACAGGTACAAAGGCGGCACAGTTATATAAGAAATATTGTTATCCGCAGACTGGGATACAAGCAATCAGCTTGCCTTCTACCAGCCCTGCAAACTGTCGGATGAGTTACGAGGAACTTTACGACGCGTACGCAGTGATTAAAAAATATTTATAAATAGAGGGAATGGATCATGACGAGAGAAGAGAAAGTGGATAGCTTAATTGCATATTTGAAGAAAGAAAACCCGGGCTATGACAGCTTACAGGAGCCTTATGACTATGAGGGGAAGCGCAGACTCTTAAGAAGTCTGATGAACGTCCGGTTTCCGATGGAAATTGCGGAAGATTATCTGAAAATACAGAATGAACTTTTAAGGGAAGAAGCGGAAGAAAAGGGTGTTGTAGGACTGGAAGATATACCGGCGATCGGAGAGATTTATCCTTGTACAACGATAAAAAATATAGATAAGATGTCGCTATGGAGAGGAGATATCACGAGACTTTCCGTAGATGCCATTGTAAATGCGGCGAACAGTCAGCTTCTGGGATGCTTTGTGCCTTGTCACGGATGTATTGATAATGTGATCCATTCGGCTGCAGGCGTAGAGCTTCGAAATGAGTGTGCCCGGATCATGGAAATGCAGGGACACGAAGAACCAACCGGAAAAGCCAAAATTACAAGAGGTTATAATCTTCCTGCAAAACACGTGATTCACACGGTGGGACCGATCGTTGGCATGGAAGTTACCGAGAAACAGAAAGAAGAATTGAAATCATGCTATGTAAGTTGTCTGAAACTGGCAGAGAAGAATGGTCTTAAATCTATTGCATTCTGCTGCATTTCTACCGGAGAATTTCATTTTCCGAATAAGCTGGCGGCGCAGATTGCTGTGGAGACGGTGGATCGGTATCTGTCGGGGTCTAACTTAGAGAGAGTCATCTTCAATGTATTTAAAGAGGAAGATGAGCACATTTATCGGAAATTATTTGCATAAGTGGAAATATTCAAGAGTCAAAAAAGCCGGAAACATTGATTTAGCAATGTTTCCGGCTTTTTAAGAGCAGATAACGGGAATCGAACCCGCCTCTCCAGCTTGGGAAGCTAGCATTCTACCGATGAACTATATCTGCATACTATATATAATAGTGCTGTTAAAGATGAAAATCAAGGTAGTTCTTTCGAATTTCTTTCAATTTTTTTAAAAATAATTTTTGATATAATACTTGTTGACAAACTATATTATACAACATATAATATAGCTAAAATAATAATATTATGAATTTCACAATGTTTAGAAGCTACATAGAAAGGGAGTGACATGAATGGTATTCAATACCGGAGCAGCTCTTTTGGATGCGATTGTACTGGCAGTTGTTTCAAGAGAACAAGAGGGGACCTACGGGTACAAGATTACCCAGGATGTGCGAAAGGCGCTGGATGTGTCAGAGTCTACGTTATATCCGGTTCTTCGCAGACTTCAGAAGGATGAATGTCTGGAAGTTTATGACCGGCAGTTTGACGGGCGGAACCGCCGATATTATAAGGTGACGGAAAAAGGAATTGCACAGCTTAATTTATATCGTGTAGAGTGGAAAAATTATTCAAAGAAGATTACAAGTATGTTTGAGGGAGGTGTGACTGCATGAACCGCATAGGATTTATGACACAACTGGCAGCATTATTGCAGGATGTGCCGGTAGAAGAACGCAGAGAGGCAATGCAGTATTATAATGATTATTTTGATGATGCCGGAGCAGAAAATGAACAGCAGGTGATTGAAGAATTAGAAAGTCCGAAGAAGGTCGCAGAGAACATTAAGGCAGATCTGAAAGGAACATCTTCGGACAATGGCGGGTTTACGGAGAACGGATATACAGATGCAAGATTCGATGATAGGAAGATGCCGGAAAAGAGATACGAATATCAGGGACAGCCGGAGCAGAAAGAACCGCCGGGGACGAGTAACGCAATGAAAATAATTCTGATGATAGCGATTGTTTTAGTAGGTGGTCCGGTTCTCATTCCGTTGGCGCTTGGTCTTGTAGCGTTAGTGGCAGGATGCCTCATTGCACTGGTGGCAGTTTTTGCCTCGGTTGTAGTGATGGCGGTGTCAGCGGTTATTGCTGGTGTTGTGTTGGTTGTAAATGGGATCATACTACTGATACCGGACTTTGCAGTAGGGATTGGACTATTGGGCTTTGGTCTGATTCTGACAGCTCTTGGCGTTGTCGGAACCGTGGCGGGCGTGAGGCTTTGCGTCATCGTTCTTCCGGCAATTTTCCGGGCAATCGTTTCAATTTGCAGGAAACCATTTCACAGAAAGGAAGAGGTTGGAGTATGAAAAAAGGATGGAAAATATTCTGGATAGTTTGTTGCGTGACATTTATCTCAGGATTTGTGTGTTGTATCATATCACTGTCACTTGGCGTGACAACAGAAGCAATCTCGAAGCATTTTCCGAAAGGATACATCGGCTGGGAGTGGGATGATGACTGGAATGATGACGATGATGATTTCCTTCATCGTCACGACGGAGCAGACCGGCGTGATTTCGGAACTGACGCAGTAGAAAGCTATTCGGGCGTAAGAGAAGTGGAACTGGAGATGGCTGTCGGTAATGTGACCGTAGAGCGCCATGATGGGGATACGATTGAAGTAGAAACTGTCGGCGTGGAAGAAGAATTGAAATTCCACAGTTATATGGAAGAAAATACGTTGAAATTGGAGGCAAAAAAACGTGTGACAGGGATCGAGGGGGCAGAGGACGGTACAGTGTACCTCCGGATTCCGAGAGATCTGAGCTTGGACGAGGTTTCCCTTCAGGTTGGCGTGGGCGAACTTCAGGTGGAGGATATAAGTGCCGGAGATTTATCAGTGGAAGTCGGAGTAGGCAATGGCGTTGTTCATAACTTCCAGGCAGCAGAAGCAAGTCTGGAATGTGGCACCGGTACACTGGAAGCAGCGGGAAGTGTAACGCAGGAACTGGATATGGAAAATGACGTTGGAAATATAATCTACCATGCCGCTGGAAATCGAAAGGAGTATAATTATGAGATTTCCTGCGGAGCTGGTGAAATCGTTATAGGTGAAGAAGTATACTGCGGAATAAAACCGGAAGAAAAAATTAATAATAATGTTCAGAAACTTATAAATATCGAGTGTAATGTCGGTGACATTACCGTAGATTTTACAGGAGCGTAAAAACGAAAAAGGAGGGAGTTTTAGATATGGAACAGAAAAGATTATACAGATCCCGCGACAGTCGTATGTTGTGCGGTGTATGCGGAGGCGTGGCAGAATATTTTAATGTAGACCCTACCCTGATCCGGCTGGGAATGGTACTTTTAGGGTGCTCCGGCTCTGGAATACTTGCTTACTTTATAGCGGCAATCATTATTCCAGATGCGCCGAAAACATATTAATCTTCTTTGAGATGAGGGCGTACGTGAAAGCGTGCGCCCTTCTTTTACTGTGATGAAGATGAGTAACTTTTAAAAGATATTGATGTGCAAGATGTTAGAAGTAAAAATTTAAGTGAAAAACAACTATCTTCTATTTATGAGGATATAAGTTCCGCAAAAACAACAATAAAAAACCGTTATAAACATATTTTGTGTTATTGGGGTAGTAGGACTTACACTTGCTATTTTAGCAGGTATATTTTGGGGATAGCATGATTGGGGCATAGAAAATTATTGTTGATGTAATATGTGAATGGTATAATGTGGATATGTCAAAATAAAACTTTAGGAAGTGAAAACATGATTGGAATATACCTAAGTGGTACAGGAAATACAAAACATTGCATTGAAAAATTAGTGGGATTGATAGATAATTCTGCAAAAGTATTTCCGCTAGAAATGCCTAATCTTATTGATGAAATAAAGAAAAACGACACCATTATTTTGGGATACCCGACACAATATTCAAATGCACCTTATATGGTAAGAGATTTTATAAAGCAAAATAGTTCTTTGTGGAAAGATAAGAAAATATTTTGTGTAGCAACAATGGGTGCTTTTAGTGGAGATGGTGCCGGGTGTACTGCTAGATTACTTAAAAAATATGGTGCTTTAATTTTAGGCGGGCTTCATATAAAAATGCCCAACTCTGTGTGTGATAGTAAATTACTGAAAAAGACACTTGAAGAAAACAGAGAAATAGTAAAGCAGGCTGATAAAAAAATAGAACTTGTTGCAGAAAAAATAAAACAGGGGCAATATACCAAAGATGGTATTTCTTTTTTTTCTCATCTACTAGGGCTATTTGGGCAAAGATTGTGGTTTTACAATAAAACAACAGGATACACGGATAAGTTAAAAATCAATCAGGATTGTATTGGTTGTAATTTATGTGTTTCTTTATGCCCTATGAAAAATATTTCTATTCAAAATGGAAAGGCTGTTGCCGGCAATCAATGTACGATGTGTTATCGTTGCATTAGCCATTGTCCTAAAAAAGCAATCACGCTTTTAGGAAATCAGGTAACAGAACAATGTCAGTATGAAAAGTATTAGACTGAAAAGGATAGCAGGGTTGTTTCATGAATAAAATTTAAAAGTACAAGAATGATAGATTTTATCGAGAGTTATGAGTATTATACAAAAGTATAAAAACTCTCGATATTTTCTTTATGTAGAGGTATAATATCTATATAGTATAGGTATGCTCTCCCTATACAGAAAGGAGGATATTATGCCAGTAACAGAGAAAAGGTATCCGGATTGGGTTCAAAGGTATCGGATAAAGGGAACTACGGTGAAGAAAAAAGGAGATTCCTATTATCTCTATAAACGGACATCACGACGTGTGAAAGGGAAAAAATATCCACAGCCGGTCGACACCTATATTGGAGTGATTACTCCAGAAGGTGTTATAGAAAGCAATAAAAGTGTTATCGGGCACACTATAACAAACTGATCTTCCACTTTTCAGGCAAAATAAAAGAGGTCTTGGCATAAAGGAATCTGACGTATTTTCCATCAGATTGTTTTATCCTGAGACCTCTTGTGTTATCATATGGTTTTGTAACCGTGAAATAAAAAAGCAGAAACCTCCCCGACCAAAGTTTGATTTCTGCTTTCACCCAAACATAGCTTACGCTACATTCATACATACCTATGATAACAATTAAAACAGAAAACTACAACCTTATTTCTCAGGATTTTTACAATAAAACAATAGATTCTCTTGATCTGAACCTTATTTCATGTGCCTGCGGTCACTCCGGCTGTCTCATCCGTCATGGCTCTTATAAACGCAGCATCCAGCTTGCTGACAGGATCCTCTCCCTTTCCGTTGTCCGTGTGTACTGCAAAATCTGCGGACATACCCATGCATTACTGCTTTCATCCATGGTCCCGTATTCCCAGATCCCCCTGGCTCTGCACGTCCGTCTGATCCATGCTTATGAACATGAAACCGGATTCCGGAACATACTGGCAGAACAGTACCTCGTGGATGAAAACAACCTGAAATCCATCATCCGGAACTACCGTTTACACTGGAAGCAGCGGCTGCTCTCCATGAGGCTTCACCTCCCCGATATCCCCAGCCTGATTTCAGGATGTTTTTCCCTCTTTTCCAGACAGTTCATGCAGATTAAATCAACCTCCAATAAACTTTTTATCCTGCCAACATAACCTTACACGACAGGTCTGCTTTTATCCTTTATCCTTTAGAAAAAGGAGGCAGATGAAACTTATGAAACAGGAAAAACAACAGGAAATCGCACTGATGCGCTATGGTGCCATCGCACCTATCATTGCAGGACTTGATGAACGGTATCCAAGCAAGACCGCTTTTTACACGGAAATTTCTGCAAAAGGACTCATGGGACCCGATGGGAAGCTCCATCATTATGCTCCGGCCACCATTGAAAAGTGGTATCTGGACTATCAGAACCATGGTTTTGAAGGTCTCGTCCCGAAAGGGAGGTCAGATGCCGGCATGAGTCGCAAGCTTGACGAAGAACTTCAGGAAAGGATCCAGTATTTCAAGACCAACTACCCCCGCATGTCTGCAGCCGCTATTTACAGGCAGCTGAGATCCGATGGCTCCGTAATAAACGGACAGGTATCCGAATCCACCGTCAGCCGTTTTGTGAACCGGCTTCAGTTAGAACTTCGGCAGACCCCGAACAGGGATATGCGCCGCTATGAACGCCCCCATATCAATGAAGTCTGGTGCGGGGACAGCAGCGTCGGTCCCCGCCTTACAGATTCGGATGGCAAAAAACACCGGGTCTATATCATTGCCCTGATTGATGATGCCAGCCGCTTCATTACCGGAATTGATGTGTTCTATCATGATAACTTTATCAACCTGATGTCGGTTATGAAATCAGCCATAGCAAAGTATGGGCGCCCCAAAGTTTTCAACTTTGACAATGGTAAATCTTACAAAAACAGGCAGATGGAACTCCTTGCCGCAAGAATTGGTACAACACTCAGTTACTGCCAGCCATACACTCCCACCGGAAAAGCCAAGATTTTATACGACGGATTTTTTTATCCGCATCTTTTCTGAGAAATATCGATTTTACAGCAGATTTTTGATAAAAGATGCGGATAAAAAAACTACTCCAGACCAAACGACCTACGGATTTCAGCCTCTTTGCCTTCCCAGATCTTCTCGTTTTCCGCTTCATCTGGTTGTCCCTTTGAAAGTGCTTCTCGCATCTGTTCGACTGAAGGGATCGCATAAATTTTAGTGGTTTCTGAACTGGCATGGCCTAATATCGCAGATACCAATTCCAGCGGTACGCCATCACGGTATAAACCAGTTGCCCTTGAGCGACGCAACATATGTGGATATGTTTTGTCTGGTAATGAGGGATGTTCTTTGCGGACACTGTCACCATACTTTTTTACAATACGTTCCACATTTCTCTGCGACATATGATTCATCTTGCCGTGGATCACTGTGTAAAACAGTGGTGTATCAGGTAATGCATCAGGTTTGTGATAGTGGAGAACATAGTCTTTTACCAGACCTGCACATTTCTTATTCAAAACGATCGACCGGTTTTTCTTTCCTTTTCCATGGATGATTATGGAAGGATTTTTTACATTCAAAGTCATATCTCCAAGAACAATACCTGTTAACTCAGATACTCTGACAGCAGTATCATACAGCAGAGCAAGAAGAACACGGTCTCTTCTTCCAATCTTTGTATTTTCCGGCTCAGCCAAAAAAGCTTTTAAGTCTTCTTTTTCTATGACCGGTCTTTGAAGTTTTGGTGTTTTAAGAAGTGGCACTTTCTGTACCGCCATATAAATCTGCATCAGGCCGATGTCGCCATCGGAAACATACTTCAGATATGATTTCAGTGCAGCTAGCCGTTGGTTTACCGTACTGTTTGCAAGTTTTTGTGCTTCCTGGAGATACTGCGAATAAGATAACACAAACTCATAAGTACAGTCTGAAAAGCAGAAATGCATCACTTTCATTTCCTTTACTTCAGTTACATATTTATAAAAGGAAGACAGCGAGATTCGGTAGGCCTTTATCGTATCTGCGCTCCGCTGTTCCTGGCTTTTTAAAAAAATATCAAGGAAGTCTTTTGTTTTCGAAAAGAACAAATCTGCGAATTCCGGTTTCTTACTCATAGGAAGGAACCTCCGGGATTACATCATCCGCAATCGTATCTTTCTTTTCGATTGTTTTATATGCTTCTTTTACAAGATAATAATAGTAAAAAGTCTCATTTGTACTCTTATGTCCAAGATAACGGCTGAGATATGGCATCATGACCTGCAGATCTACACCAGCCTCAGCCCATAGATTCATTCGCGAAACAACATAAGAGAAGCGAAAATCATGTACTGTCGGCTTATTGCTGCAGTTCGCATATGGAGTTTTATTCCAGAAACGGGTAAAAACACTGTCAACCGTTGTATTCGGTAAAAATTTTTCCGGGTTCATCCCAGGAAAAAACCATTTTGATTCTTTTCCTAAGGCATCAGTCAGATAGGAATAATACTGCCTTGTACTTTCAAGCAGGTCATCAGGAAGATAGACCAGCCGATCCTTATTTCCTTTTGAATCCAGAATTGTTAGCGTTCCCGTTTCAAAATCCACATTTTCAGTCAATATCCCTGCCGCTTCTGCATTGCGAAGTCCACAGCATAGGTACCAGCGGAACAAAAGACGATACTCATTGGCAAGCCGGTGTTGATAGGCCGGTCTGTTGTCGGGTGGAAAGTAAGAATCCACTTCTGAAAAAAAGCTGATAAGTTCCTCGGCTTCAAATATATGTGGCATAACCCTTTTGAAATGGCAAAAATCGTGGGGAATATATACATTGATCCCGCATGTAGCCATATATATAAGAAGCTGTCTTACACAGGAGATCCGTTTACCATGATTGAAGGAACCTTCTGTTTCACTGCGTTCCATCCAATCACCCAGAAATGCTCTGGTAATTTCGGGTGTTTCGAGTTTTTTCTCAATGCAGTATGTATCAAAACGGTTAAGAACCAGTTCTTCACTTTCATAAGAATAGCCGTTTGCATGTTTTTCCTCAAGAAGTCCATCTATATAGGGTGCGATCAGACTTTTACGGACAGCTCTATCTTTCATGTGCCCATCCTCCTACACCACACTCTGAAAGAGACAGCGGACACATACGCATTCTGTCACTATCCAATGAAAGATAGCGATTAATCGATGATGTTCCACGCTGCCCAAGTGCTTCGGCTACCATGTCAGCTCCAACACCATTTTTCAGAAGCTGGGTTGCATATGTTTTACGTGTGACATGAAAACCGGAACCTTCCACTTTCCTGTCCGGAAGAGCTGTTTTGAGAGCTGCATTACAGACTGACCTGCCAATCGGTTTTTTAGGCGCCTTTTCACTCAGAAATACTTTTGAAGCTGCTTTTCGGCCTCGTTCCTCCGTAATGTAACGAAAAAGAGCATTGCCAACTTCTGTCGGCATAGGAAGATTTACTTCGACGGATGTTTTTTTCTGTATAAACTTTATGGATGCAGACGTCCAGTTAACATCCTCAATGGACAGATTGGCAACATCAGATGCCCTTAACCCCATTTTTAATCCAAGCAGCAACATTGCCTTTTTTCTGAGTGTAAGTCTGGAATCATCTTTATTGAGCTGTTCGGTTAATTCAGCCATTTCATCCTCAGTAAGCACTACTACAATGGTTTCTTTTGGTGCACTTGTACGCGGAAGAGCTACAAAAAGCATGGGATTGGTTAAAAATCCGTGTTCACCAAGATAAATGAGGAACTTCCGTATCCTGGTATTGTATGCATTTTTTCCCCGAGGTGTTTTGTGAATGTCGTTTACATGAAACTTCTTTAAGTGGGAAGCATTTAACTCTCTAAACGAAAGGAGTCCTTCAGACTCCAGGAAAAAGCAGAACCGTGTAATGCTACTTCGGATCATGTTCAGAGTAGATTGCGCCCAACCTTCTTTTATCTTTGTTTTGACATAACCATCTGCAGCCTCGAAGCACCATGCAGGAAGCTGATAAAAATGAGATGGGGTAACACGATATACGGATTCCAGTGAAATTGATGAGGTATGATGGTAGTCTGCTATCATACATAATGCTCTGCGGTAGGAATCTGCCTGCTTTCCGAAATGGGTACGGATCTCTTCAAACCAGACCATGGCAATATCAGGGTTATAGGCGTACCCGTTCATCTCCAGAAAAAGGATCAGAAGATCCACAGCCCGGTTATTTAAAGTGGTCACACATTTGGAGTATTCATTATCACGGTGAAGCTGTACAAGAATGTCTTTATAACCGTGAAGTGTTTCAATGCATACAGTCTCAGAGGATTTCATATATTCACCGATTTTTAAATGGGCATCATTGGATATCTCATTCCAAAAACATCCCTGGAGCTTTCCATGAGAAAGATAATGTATGATCAGAATACAACTGTATGAAACTTCTCCTTTTTCATAGAAGTACTGCATCATGGCTGAAACGTGACTGTTTACCTGTGACTTGTTAGCAATGCCAAAGTAGACAGCATCATTATAAAAATCTGCAATCAATGCTGCACTAATCTCACTGATCAGCTGAATGCCTCTTCTCTGTGCAAAAGCTAGAAATTTAGCACATGAATGGCGATGATTATCTATTGTTGCTTCAGAGAATGTATCTTTTTTATAATCAAGATAAATCTCTAGACGGTTCTTCATGTGAGAAGACAGGATCGTATATGACATCAGGTGCCTTGTTTCATGCTCGATCCGGATAGAACCGGTTTCTGCAACATCCCGCAGTCTTTCAAGCGCAACACGCCCATGATTGATATCTGAAGGCGCAAGATTATTAGCCTGTGTATACCATTCATGAGCTGCTTCCGGAGAATAGCTGATGTTCTTTTCTTCCAGATAAACACGAAGTTTTTCAAAACATCGTTCGTTTGCTTTGATCAATGAAGAACAATACTGGTGATCGGACAGATAGTTCAACACAGACTGTGTCATAGTTTGATAAGTATCCATAGAGGTACCTCCTTATGTTTGATACCTCCATTATCAGGTAGTAGAACATTTTTATCCGCATCTTTTCTCAAAAATCTGTTGTAAAATCAATATTTCTCAGAAAAGATGCGGATAAAAAAATCCGTCGTATAAGATTTTTTATACGAATGTTCGTATAAAAAATCGAACGCTGGTTCCAGACCATGAAGGATCAGTGGATGGCAGCCCTTGATATGCGGGATTTCCATTCACTGGAAGAACTAAGGGGAAGTCTGTACGCTTTTGTCCAACAATACAACCAATCTCCCCATTCTTCCCTCCGTGGACTGTCCCACAGGACCGTTTCTTTTCGGAACCGGAGCAGATCCGCAGACTTTCTGAGGAAGACATCCGTCAAAATTTCCTTCTGGAGCTTGAACGCCGGGTATCTGCTGACAGTGTGATCGTCATCGACCAGATTGAATACGAAGTTGATTATCGTTTTGCACGGCAGCGTATCCGCCTGCGCTATTCTCCGGATATGAAAGAAATCTTCATTGTGGAAGCTGACGGGACGCTGACACCCATCCGGCTTCTCAATAAAACCGAAAACGCATTGATAAAAAGAGAAAAAGTACGCTTATGCAAAGGAGACGAATGATTATGGATTACACTGCAAGATACGGATTGGAGTTCAATCCTTTCCTAAAGAACTCAAAGGAAGTCCTCGTAGAAACACAGGAATACAAGGAGGTTCTGTTCCGTCTGAACTACCTGCTTACCACAAAAGGCTTCGGTCTCCTGACCGGAAGCGCCGGAAGAGGAAAGACCACCGCCGTCAGGAACTGGGCTTCAGGACTGAACACTTCCCTTTATAAAGTGGTTTACTCCAGTCTTTCTACCCTGACTGTAAATGATTTTTACCGGAATCTTGCCGCTGAACTTGGAGCCCAGCCTGCATTCCGCAAGACCGATAACTTCAAGATCATCCAGGATGAAATCAACCGTCTCGTACTTGAGAAACGACAGACGCCTGTCATCATCATAGATGAAGCGAACTATATCGGAAACGCTGTACTCAATGATTTAAAAATGCTGTTCAACTTTGAAATGGATTCCAAAGACCGGGCGGTTGTTCTTCTTTCCGGTCTGCCACAGCTCAACAGCACCCTGCGTCTAAGCATCCACGAACCTTTCCGCCAGAGAATTGTCATGAATTATAACCTGGAAGGCATGACAAAAGCAGAAGGGCATTCCTATGTTGCTGCCAAACTGAATGGCGCCGGATGCACACAAACGGTATTCGAAGACAATGCACTGGAAGCAATCCTCAATGCAGCGAATGGAACCCCACGTATGATCAACAAACTGTGTAATGCAAGTTTGTTGGTTGGAAACAGCTCAAATTTAAATATCATAACCGCCGATGCCGTCATGCAGGCAATCAATGACTGCGAGCTCGGATAACTTTAGAAACCATCATGTAAAATAATCTGCATGATGGTTTTTTACATAAAACAGTGTGACGGAATCGTCCAAAACTATGTGATTGATACCGTTGTCAGGCACTATAAAAGACCTATTTTAATGTGACGGAAGAGGCAGTGTTTAATTTGCCGAATAACACCTGCATATTCGGAACTTCGATATAACTGATCGCTCCTCCCGGTGACAACTTCTGGAAATCCGCCTCAAACTTCAACTTCTTAAATGCATCGATTTCCTCTGCCACATGTACATGATAGCTGTTCGTAATATAATTCTTATCGGTAACTCCTTCAATCACGCCAAATCGCTTCTGGAGACATTTGGCAAACTTGTAAGTCGTAGACTCCATCGGTGTTCCATATACAGAATAGCTGATGTTTTCTGCCGCCTTCCACTCTGCACACTTATCATTCAGACGCTGCATGACTTTCATAGCGAATGGACTTGCCTCTGGATCCGTATGAGATTTACCAAGCATCCGCATACACATCTCATACAGTCCTGCATATCCAAGGGAAATCGTGGAATATCCTCCAAACAACAGCGGATCAATCTTCTCCCCTTTCTTCAGCCTTGCCAGCGCTCCATATTGCCACAAAATCGGCGCCACATCAGAAATCGTTCCCAGGAGACGTTCATGGCGGCAGCGCAGTGCACGGTGGCAGAGTTCCAAACGCTCATCCAGAATCTCCCAGAATTTATCCATATCGCCCTCAGAAGAACAAGCAACATCCACCAGGTTAATCGTCACTACGCCCTGATTAAATCTTCCATAGAACTTATGGCTTCCATCTGCGTTTCTCTGTGAATCTTCTACCGTCAGGAAGGAACGACATCCCATACACGGATATACTTCGCCCTTCTTCAGTTCTTTCATAATCTTCGCAGAAATATAGTCCGGTACCAGTCTCTTTGCTGTACACTTTGCAGCCAATTCCGTCAGATACCAATATTTAGAACCTTCTGTAATATTATCTTCATCCAATACATAGATCAGCTTCGGGAACGCCGGAGTAATCCATACTCCCTTCTCATTCTTCACACCCTGCATTCTCTGTACCAGAACTTCCTCAATGATCAGTGCAAGGTCGTCTCTCGTCTGTCCTTCTTCCACTTCGTCCAGATACATGAACACCGTAACGAACGGTGCCTGACCGTTACAGGTCATCAACGTAATCAGCTGATATTGAATCGTCTGAATTCCACTTCTTACCTCTTCCCGAAGTCTGCGCTCTGTCACCTTATCGATGATAGCCTCATCCATACTTTCACCGCATTCCTGTCTCTCTGCGATAACATTTCTTCTAATCTTCTTTCTGCTGATATCCACAAACGGCGCCAAATGTGCCAGCGTAAAGGACTGTCCTCCATACTGATTACTTGCCACCTGTGCCACGATCTGAGTTGTGACATTACATGCAGTAAAGAAACTATGTGGTTTCTCGATCAAAGTCTCGCTGATAACGGTTCCATTCTGAAGCATATCTTCCAGGTTAATCAGATCACAGTTATGCTCTTTCTGTGCAAAATAATCAGAATCGTGGAAATGAATAATTCCTTCCTCATGCGCTTTCACAATCTCATCCGGAAGCAAAATACGTCTGGAAAGATCCTTGCTGACTTCTCCCGCCATATAATCTCGCTGCGTAGAGTTAATCACCGGGTTCTTATTGGAGTTTTCCTGATTCACTTCCTCATTAATGTGTTCAATCAAAGACAAAATTCCATTGTCCGTTGTATTGGATTTTCGATTCAATTCTCTTTTATAGCGATAACGAACATACTTCTGCGCCACCTCATAGCCGCGCATCTCCATAATTCCGGTCTCTACCATGTCCTGAATGTCTTCTACATTCACTGCATGCATGATCTCGTTCACTTGATTTGCAATATTATCCGCAATTGCCATAATCTGATAATCGTTCATTCGGTGAAGCTTGTCTACTTCCTCATTTGCCTTTCTGATCGCGTTTATAATCTTGCTCAGGTCAAACTCTACTTCTTCCCCGTTCCGCTTGATTACGCTTGTTTTCACTTCCATATCTGCACCATTCCCTCTCTTATTAGTTCTCTATACACACCATCTATACTAAATATAGGAGAAACTCATCCGTTTCCACACTACATCTTGGGCTAGTTACTATCATACAACAAAACATTCGATTTGGGAAGAGGGGATTTTCTCTTTTCCTGTTTTGATATTTATTTGACATTTATTCACAAAAACACAAAAAACAATCATCGAATCATCATAGAAAAACATAAAAAGTTCTTTCTTTTTTCTATGTCTTTTTCCCATAATAAATAAGATAATTGATGTATACATATGCCCATATGTAAATAAATACTAAAAAGGAGAAAGATATGAAAAGAAACCCAAAGAAATTGCTGACCTGGCTTCTTCTTTGCAGTTTGCTCTTGGACAACCTCTCTTTTCTGCCTGCTCAGGCAAAAGAAAAAGAGGACAAAGCTGTTCATCTTGACGCTTCCGAATACGGCGTCGATCCTACCGGGGAAAAAGATAGTACAGAAGCCGTCCAAAAGGCACTGGCAGCTGCCAAAAAGGAAGAAGAAAAAGGCCAGAAGGTGGTCCTGGAATTCCCGCGGGGCGAATACCAGATTTACAAGGACAAAGCAGAAGTCCGCAAATACCACACCTCCAATACCAATAGTTTGGAGCACCCGCAAAAAACGATCGGAATTCTGATTGAGGAACATAAGAACCTGACCATTGACGGAAACGGTTCCCTCTTCATGATGCACGGCAACATGATGGCTCTTGCCGTTGTCAAATCCGAGAACATCAAATTAAAAAATTTTTCCTGGGACTTTGAAGTGCCAACCGTTTCCGAGATGACCATTACCAATATGGGATCCGAAAACGGTTCGGACTACACCGATTTCTACATCCCAGACTGTTTCCCGTATATCATTGAGGGAAATTCCATTAAATGGACTAGTGAAAAGAGTCCTTACACCGACCAGTATTACTGGACAGAGACTAACATTCACCGTTCTTATGCCGTTGTTGCACATTCTCCAGGGGAAGAGATGACGCGAAACTACTGGACCGACGGCAGAGGAAATCCATTCAGCAATGTTCGTTCTATTACCCAGCTTCCAGACGGCGTTGTCCGCATCAATTACGATGGAGCAAGACCGGACATGCAGACACTTGGTATGGTCTTTGAACTTGCCAGCAGTGCAGTACGCGAAACGGCAGGCGCATTTACCTGGGAGAGCAAAAATGTCGATGCCGAAGGGCTGAACGTACACTTTATGCACGGTTTCGGATGGCTGATTCAGATGAGTACCGATGTCTCTTATCGAAACTGTAACTTTATGCCAAGGAAAAACTCCGGCCACATCACCGTAAGCTACGCTGATATCATCCATGCTTCCGGAGCTGCTGGAAAGATCACGATCGAGGGATGTAATTTCTCTAATTCCCACGATGACCCGATCAACCTGCACGGAACGTTCACCAGAGTCGAACAACGCAAAGATGACCATACGCTGGTACTGAAATATATCCACCAGCAGCAAGGCGGATTCCCGCAGTATCACGAAGGTGACAAGGTGGCATTCTTCACCCGTGATTTCCTGCAGCCGCCAACCGGACAGTCCGACGAGGAAAACCTCTATACCGTAGAAAAAGTTCTCTCCGAACCTACGGATAGAGGCGGACGAACCATAGAAATCAAATTCAAAGAGACTCTGCCGGAAGACCTGGCAAACCAGATTGGAGGGGAGCCAAAATACGTTGCAGAAAACGTTACCTATGCACCATCTGTATACATCAAAAACAATACATTCAAAAATGTTCCAACGCGTGGAATCTTATGTACTACAAGAAATAAAGTTGTAATCGAAGGAAACAAATTCCTTAACATGTCCATGGCAACCATTTTCTTATCCAACGACTCCAATGAGTGGTATGAATCTGGTCCTATTCGCGACATGACCATTCGGAACAACGAGTTCTATATTAAGAGCATTGGAAGAACAGCCTGGGACTATGCGCCGGCAGTCTATGTACACCCGGTTACTAAAGGCGGAAGACTTCCAAGCGAAGACACGCCAATCCACAAGAACATTACCATTGACGGAAATACCTTCCATATGGATGTGGATACGGTTGTTTATGCAGAAAGCGTAGAAAATCTTACCTTTACCAACAACAAAATCCTGCGTACCAACCCGGACATTTCTATCGAACTTTCATCCGGTTCCAACTCCGGTCAGATGAAGGTCGGCGAAAGCCTTGCACTTACCACCACCAAAGACGGTGATAAGCACGAGCGTGAGCAGGACAATGCCTTTGAATTTACAAGCTGCAAGAATGTGACCTTAAAAGGCAACACCTACGATGATGGATTGAAAAAATATGCCGTACTTCACAATATGAGTACCGATAACATTCATAATGAAGATGCCGATATTCAGGTAATTGAAAACGACCGCAGACAACCGGTAAGCGATCCTGTCTCCACGGTATATTATGCAAGCAGCGCACCAGAGATTATCTCTGTCGATCATTCCGGAGTCCTGACCGCTAATAAGAGCGGAACGGCAGACGTTTATGCATACTACATCTGGGATGGCACCATCGTCAAGTCCAATGTTCTGACGCTGACTGTCGACGGGGAGGGCGCCGTACCAGACAGCATAAAGATTCAGGAACCACAGACCAACGTATTGAACAGTCTGACGGAAACTTTGGATCTGAATACCGATGCGGATTCTTCCGGCAGCGTTCGCTGGTCTGTCCTTGATTTCCAAAGTGGAAACCCAAGTGATATTGCAGCGATCGACGCAAACGGTGTCGTGACACCAAAGCAAAATGGAATCGTATGGGTTCGTGCATCCGCCGGAAGCAAGTATGATCAGATTCCAGTCATTGTATCCCTGCCTGATGTTACAGGTATTGCCCCTGGATTTACCATGCACAATCCAGATCCATCACACTACACACTTGGCAAGGATTCTCTGAATATCGCCATGCAGAAGGGTGACTTATACCAAAACGACAACAGCGTAAAGAACCTTTTGTTGTACAACGGTGATTTCGACCGCAACAATGTGTGCGCAACGGTGAAGGTTGATAACCTTCCGATCAATGAATCCGGACAGTGGGATACCGCAAGCTTCTTATTATTTAACGACGCGGACAACTACATTTCCGTAGGTAAAAAGTCCCACAAAGCAGGGATTGCTTCCGTAAAAGAACAAAACGGAGCCGCTCCCGAATACGATGGAGCCCCCGCACAAAACGCAGTTTCCAGCGCATACCTTGGATTTATGAAAAAAGACAATACCGCAACACTCGCTTACAAGACCGACGGTAAGTGGCAGACAGTAAAAACCTTCGATGACACCGATTTCCTCGGATTAAAGTTCAGCATCGGTTTTGCCGCCTGGCACTTCAACGACCGCGGTAAAGATGTGACCTTCTCCGACTTTAAGATCGGAACCGCCGACCAGGGATTCGACGCTGTCTCTGGCAGGACTGCACTTTCCCTTGGCGAATTTGCCAATGCCGCTCCGACCGTTTCTGACTTAAAATTTAACGGAAACGATCATAAGGTAGGCGAAGAAGTATCCGTAGACTATGCATTTGCGGATGCAGACAATAACCAAGAAGGCACAACGCTCTATCAGTGGTCTTACGAAGAAGGCGGCATCGTCAAAGAGAGCGTCACCACACAAAAGAAATTCCGTCCTGCCACAGCCGGTACACTTACCTGTACCGTTTATCCGGTTGATGAGCATGGCACTCCAGGAAAAGAGCCAAAAAGTGTCTCAACCGAGATTGGAAAAGGTACTTTGGACTTAAGCCTCGATCTCCTTCAAGCGAACGGAGTCAACCTTCTCAAAGACGGCAAACAGGATTATGAACTTCTAATCCCTGCCGATCTTACCAAGGTAGTCCTTGACTATCACGCACTGATGTCTAGCGAAGGAAAGACAAAAGTTTCTCTGAACAAAGATGAGGTGTCCAAAGCTAACGCGGATTCCCTCACTCTGGATGTCGCAGACAAGGATGTCATTACCATCACAAGAAGCGGCGATTCCGCAGAGGATATCACTTATACCATCACGGTAAAAACCGTAGAAAGCAATCTTACGCAGATCCAGAAAATCGAAATGCCAGAAGCCGGTCTTTCCGTTGACACCTTCGATCAGAACGGTTACACGACAGCAACCAAAGCTGCAGGGTCCACCTTACAGATCACAGCGGACAAGAACCTGATCGGTCACGTTGAAGTAAAGTGCGGCGCTTATAGAAAAGACGTCCCGCTAACCGAAACAGAAACCGGATATCAGGCTTCTGTCTCCTTTGAAGACGGACTGAACAATTACTATGTACAGGTCTATGGAAAAGACGGCATTACCATGACACAGCACATTTTAAATGTCATCTACTTGTCGGACTTTGTGCCGGATAAACCGGAAGTCTTCTTTAGTCAGACCATTAAGGAGACCGAACACGGAACGATTACCTCCAGCATTGACGGGGAAGAAATCCCATATGGCGCTTCTGTCACTTACACATTTGTAGCGGACGATGGCTATCACCTGGACAAAGCTATGGTAAACGGCAAAGAGGTAACCTTAGAAGAGGACGGAACTTATACAATCGACTCCGTATTAAAGGATCTTACCATCGAGGCTGTATTCGCCAAAGATAAGACGCCTGAGCCTGAATCCTTTACTCAGACGATCAAGGAAACCGAACACGGAACGATTACTTCCAGCATTGACGGTGACAAAATCCCAGCTGGTTCTTCTGTCACCTATACATTCACACCGGATAAAGGCTATCATGTAGAAAAAGCTATGGTAAACGGCAAAGATGCGACCTTAAAAGAAGATGGTACCTATACCATTGAATCCGTATCAAAGGATCTTACCATTGAGGCTGTATTCGCTAAAGATAAGACGCCTGAGCCTGAGAAACCAGACAAGCCAAAACCGGAGGTGCCAGGAGACCAAAATGGAACTAACCAACCTAATCATCCATCTGGATCCAGCAAACCAGGTTCTTCCAACTCTAATAACACTGCAGCAAAAACCGGAGACACCTCTCCTGTTATACCGTTCCTATGTCTTTTGAGTCTGAGCGCAGCTGCAGCCAGCATGGCTTACTACCGGAAAAAACAAAAATAGATTTTTTCAAAAACAAAACGTATAAATCATGACCACCCGTCCTGTGGTGTGCTACCCGTCAAGAGGACAATGAAAAATAATAAATTTTTCTCCGTCAGC